>Ga0207707_10000666_pt1 | contig 34106 bp, 33 predicted proteins | sample KBSC83BmetaG_FD_184336 | JGI IMG/M metagenome (GOLD analysis project Ga0207707, IMG submission 184336) | Corn rhizosphere microbial communities from Kellogg Biological Station, Michigan, USA - KBS C8-3B metaG (SPAdes) (version 2) | ecosystem: Host-associated > Plants > Roots > Rhizosphere ... | reverse complement strand
CTTGAAGTAATCGCCGCGATCGCGATGCGATTCGGGCGTACCCAACAGGGAATCGCGCAGGCGTTCAGCGAGGGCGAATTGTACCTTGGCCGCCTGCTTCTTCTGCTTGACCGTTCGCGCTTGCGCGCAAGGCAGCACAACGCACGCCAGCGCCGCGGCGAGCGCAATCCGCCCCAGAATCCCGGTTCCCATTTTCATTCGAACTGCTTCAAAGCACCTTTCAGCTTAAACCCATTTCGCGCTTACTCGTTGTTGGAAAATACACGGTGCCCTTCCGCGTCCTTGCTCTCGAGCACCCGCGGCTTGTAGGCGTTCCAGTACAAATCCGTGATTTTCTTGACGTAGTCGCGTGTCTCCCGGTAGGGAGGTATGCCTCCGCTCCTGCTCACGGCGCCCCGGCCCGCGTTGTACGCGGCCAGAGACAGCTCGATGTTTCCGTTATAGTCGTCGAGCAGGTTCTTCAGGTGGCGGACCCCCGCATCAACATTCTGGTTGGGATCAAACGCGTTCTCCACGCTCAGCGATTTTGCGGTGGACGGCATGAGCTGCATCAGCCCCATGGCGCCCTTGCGCGAAACCGCGTGCGGGTTGAAGTTTGATTCCACCTTCACCACGGCGCGGACCAGGTTCGGATCCACTCCGTGACGTCGTGCGGCGGCCTCAATCACTTTATCCACCGAATCCGAGCTTACAGCCTCAACTGCCGGGCTGCCCAGCGCCACCGGTTGTGAAGCCATGAGCGCACGGCGCGCTCTCAGGTTATTCACTTCCAGGGCAGCTTCACGAGCTGCTCTCATTGTGGATGAGTGAACTGAAGGCACAGGTTTCCAGCGGTGTTCTTTATTGCTCCAGTACACCAGACCGCTGTAACGCGATGAACTCGCCTCAGAAGTGGAAGGACTTGAGGCTTTTGGATGCGCAGCCGTTGAACCGTCAGCATCTCGGCTGTCCATGAACACAATATGTCCATAGGCATCATGCGTTTGGACTACTTGGGTGTTCTGCGCGCTGACTGGCTGGCTTGCTACCATCGCCGTGGCGCCCAGGATGGCAAACAGGTGCTTTTTCATCGCGTTGCGCACAAAATATCAGTTCCTGCGGGCCCTCGACCACCTGTCCAAAGGCCAGCCACCTTTTTGCCTAACCCGGATTGGGAACGGCCAGAGTACAGGGATTATAAGTCCGTTCCCGACGTGCGGCAATCGGTCAAATCCAGACGAATCTAGGGAGAAAACCCCAGAAAACATGGTCAAAATAGGTCCTCACATCTCTCAGAATTGCTTGAAACCCTGAAAATGGCCAAAACAGGCCAAATTTCTCGTTCCAACACGGGTCTGGCACGCGAGATTTCTCAAGAACTCGCCTGCAAGACCGTACCGAAACCGCGTTCTTCCAGTATGCACATAGTTAAACGCGTAAGAATGCTCTTCTACAGCCTGGCATTTGTTGAGCTGATTCTGCTTACGGCCTATCAGGCTTGGGGCAAGGCGATTGTGCGCTAGCTTGTCCTAAAAAAAATCGCTTGCGGCGCCGGACCGGGTGGATGGGACTCGCGCCGCTGAGGCTGCGTTCGTAGCCCGAGATGTGAGGGCAGTTTCGCCCCTTTGATCGATTCGCGTCAGTTCGCAGCTAACCCTGACTAGCGTTCATTCGCGGCCAAGCCTCTCTTGAGCGACAATAATCCCGTGACCGGCGTCCGTATTGACAAATGGCTCTGGGCAGCTCGCTTCTTCAAGACGCGCGCTCTTGCCGCCCGCGCCTGCGATCTCGGCCGCATTGAGTGCAACAACCAGCCCGCCAAACCGGCTCGCGAGGTCCGCACCGGCGACCTCCTGCGCATCCGAACTGACGCCAACCAGTTTGAAGTTCAAGTTCTGGCCTTGAGTGTAGTCCGCGGACCAGCGGCCCTGGCGCAAACCCTCTATCGCGAAACCGATTCCAGCCGCGCACAGCGCCTTAAGCTCGCAGAAGAACGCAAAGCCATGAAGCTGTACTCACCTGCGCCGGAAGGCCGTCCCAGCAAGCGCGACCGCCGTCGGATAGTCCAGTTCCGCAATCGGCAGCAGGGATAAGGCGCAAAAAATAAGGTAAGATGCTCCCTAAATCCATCAATCAGGAATGTTGACGCATGTGCAGGAAGCTTGCTCTCGCCGGTTGCATACTTTTTCTTAGCAGCTTCTCAAGCGCACAGTTCAGCCCTCGTGAAAAGACGCCTCTCGCGCCATCAGGCGCGCTGACCATGGATGATCTGCTCACGGCCGCCAAACACTACTTCAGAGACACGGCCGAGCTTCCCATGGTGCAGACGACCACGTTCTCGGTCACTGACTCCTCCGGTCGCAGGAGTAAACCGAAAGTTCAAACTACGAGCTATTTGTTTCAAGGTTACAGCCGGCAAGCAAACGGCCCGCAGGTCAACATCAGAGGACATGTATCGATGTGGGCTATGCTTCACGGTTCTAAAATGATATGGGTATCTGCGAACAATGCTTTGTGGACTTCGATACCCGGCCTGGCCCTGTATGCAAAGCCCGACACATATAAGTTTCAAGTGAGAGCGATTGGTGAAGATCTGGCTACAGCAACATACACTCCGATTCGCGGCTGCTCCTTTTCAATGAACGAGAGAAACTCACGTTGGTATTTCCCTGACGACCTTTGCGGTCCCAGCGAATTTCAGTTAACCAAAGATCTTGCTTTCCAGGAATTTTCTTACGAGGCGTCGGGCCTTCCTGCTCCGGTCAAGATGGATCCGTTCGGCCGCTGCACATTGCGCCGTTACCACGCCGATGTGAGCTTTCAAAGCGTCGATCTCCCCGGAGAGAAGGACCCTTTTCTTGTTCCCAAAGAGGTGACCGCAACCCTGGAAACTGACAAGGGAACCATCGTGATCAGCAGCTTCCTTTGAGCCCCGACCGGCCCAGACTAAGTGAGATTTCCAGTGACTGCATACGCGCAGTATAACGTTCGAGAGGCAGTGCGACGCATTGTGCGGGGGGTGGGGGCAGATGTAACGAACCTGCCCCTAAGACTGCATTGTTTTACATCCCGAAGTGTTCCATGCCGCTGCCTTCGAAGACTGAAGACAGTTTGGTCATTTTGAAGAGATCGCGGATCCGCTGCTTGGGATTTGCCAGTTCCACAATGCATTCGGACCGGCTTGCGTGCATGTAAATGCTGACGAGAGCTCCCAGACCAGAGCTGTCCACGTAATCAACGCCGGTGAGATCAAGAACAATTTTCTTTGTTTCCGGGATTAGCCCTCGAATGGTCTCTTGAAAATCGCTTGCAGTCTCTGAAGTGATCCGTCCGGTGCAGCGGACAGCAATATGTTCTGAACCTTGTTCCGTTGTGAGTTGCAGCAATCTGGGAACCGATGGACTCGCTGCCATGATGAGCCTCCTGTTTTAATACTGAAAATTTCGGTATTTCCGTTTCACCACGAACTGAGCGCTGGCTTGAAGAAGTGTAAGACGTGGAATTGAACGGAATACCGTTAACCCGGGTTCGAAACGAATTTGGCTAACATACACCCTCTTCGGACAAAGTCAAGGCAAAAGCTTGGATTGTTAAGAATTCCTGAGAAGCTGCTCGTGGCGACGCATCTGTGTCCATCGGTTTGGGTGTAACGGCTGACGGCCAAGACGCACAACCTAAAAAAGCTCGTGATTTTTTAGGCCAACGTCAATAAACGCCTAAGGCGCAGACATCCCGGATGGCGTCATCAACCGGGTGTATACTTGGCCAACTTCTTGCCACTTGCCCAGGACGGATACATGAACAGGGACAATTTCCGCAAAGTTTCTGACGCTCCAACTCTTCCTGCAAGCAGCTCTGCATCGTCCGCGCCCGGCCCAGCCAGGGACCTTTCGGCTTCCGGATCAATACTTGAAGCAGGGAAATGGATTGGCGGGCGTTTTCAAATCATGGAACTGCTCGGCATGGGCGGCATGGGAGCCGTTTACAAAGCCTATGACAGGGATATTGAGCGTGTCATTGCACTTAAGTGCATCCGGCCCGAACTCTCCAGCCATCCCGAAATTGTGCAGCGGTTCACGCAGGAACTGCTGCTGGCGCGACAGATTGCGCACAAGAATGTAATCCGCATCTTCGATGTGAGAGAGTCCGGCGGTCTCAAGTTCATCACTATGGAACTCCTCGAAGGCCAGAGCCTGGCGTCTCTGATGGAAGCGCGGGGAATGCTTCCTGCAACAGAAGCCCTGGACATCATGCGACAGGTGTGCTCCGGCCTGGCCGCAGCTCACGCCGAGGGCGTAATTCATCGAGACTTGAAGCCAAGCAACATCATGATTGAGCCAAGCGGGCGGGTTGTGGTGATGGATTTCGGCCTGGCGCGAGGACACGATCAGGACGTCCTGACTAAGACCGGCGCGATCATGGGGACTTTTCAGTACATGTCGCCGGAGCAGGCGAAGGGCGAAAAAGCCGATGGACGCTCAGACATATTCACGGTCGGGATCATGCTCTATGAGTTGCTCACCGGCAGCACGCCGTACAAATCAGACAGCTCAATCGCCAGCCTGCTGAAGCGCACTCAGGAAGCAGCCGTACCGCCATCGACACTTGAGGCCAGCATTCCGCGGACATTGAACGCCATAGTTTGTAAGTGCCTGGAACGCGACGTGAAGGCACGTTATCAGACGGTGAACGAACTTCTAGCTGATCTGGATGCCGTGCAGCGAGGACGCACGGCATCGCGGCTTCCGTCAGTAGTGGCGAGGTCGGGATACAATCGCTGGCTGGTCCCGGCAGTCCTGGTGCTCGTGGCTGCACTCGGTGCGGCTTTTGTGATGCGGTGGTATGGCGCGCGTCCATCCGCAGTGGCGACAACTCATCCCGCCATCAAGATTTTGCTGGCTGACTTTCAGAACAATACATCGGATACGGTGTTCGATGGCACGCTGGAGTCGAGCTTCGCCCTGGCAATGGAAGGCGCTCCGTTCATTAGCGCCTACAACCGCGCCTTGGCGCACAAGACCATCACGCAAATTAAACCGGACGCAACCACGCTGGATGAAAGTAATGCCAGTCTGGTGGCGCTCCGTGAAGGTGTGAACGTGGTCATCAGTGGCTCGGTCAAAAAAGAGGGCAACGATGAGTATCGAATCAGTTGCAAGGCAGTTGACCCTGTAAATACGAAAACGATAGCCACTGCCGAGAGTGGAGCAATACCCAAAACTGGCGTTTTGCAGGCGGTGGCTGATCTGGCGGCAAAGATGCGCCACGAATTGGGTGATACCACTCCTGAATCGGTCAGGCGCGAGCAGGAAGAGACCGTGACGTCCGGTTCGATAGAAGCGGTGCACGAATACGCCCTTGCCCAGGAGCTGCAATTCAACGGAAAGTGGGAAGATGCGAAGGCGCACTACTCACAAGCCATCAAGCTCGATCCGAATATGGGACGCGCGTACGCGGGCCTGGCGGTAATGAATGCCAACCTGGGGCGCAAGGCGGAAGCGGAAAGCTATTATCAGGCTGCCATGGCGCACATTGACCGCATGACAGACCGGGAAAAATACCGCACGCGCGGCGGCTATTACCTGATGACGCGCCAGCCGGAAAAGGCCATTGAACAATACGACGCCCTGGTGCAGCAGTACCCCGCAGACTCGGTCGGGCTTCCAATGTTGTCCCTCGCCTATTTTTACGACCGCGATATGGCTAAGGCAATGGATGCGGGATGGCGCGCTGTGGAGTCGGCGCCGAAAGTTCTGGCTCATCGCCATAATTATGCGCTCTACGCGATCTATGCCGGCAATTATGACGAGGGCATCAAGGCGGCAAAGCAGGTTCTGGAACAGGACCCGAAAGAGCTCGACGCGATGAAGGCGTTGGCCATGGGTCAGACAGGTTCAGGAGATCTCGCCGGTGCAGCTTCTACGTATCAGAGAATGGCACAGGTAAGCGCGGTCGGAGCCTCGGTTGCCAACATCGGCCTTGCGGATCTGGCCGCCTACCAAGGGAAGAATGCCGAGGCAGTTGCGCTGCTGACGAAAGGCATGACGGCCGATATGGCAGCCAAAGACCAGAGCAGCGCCGCGACTAAGGCAATCGCCATGGCGCAGTCCTACCTCGACAGCGGGGAGAAAGCCAGGGCGATTGCCTTGGCTGATCAGGCGGTAACGCTCAGTCCGGACCCGAGCACCATGATGGCGGCGGGAGAGGTCTACATCAATGCGGCTGAACCGGGCAAGGCCACAAAGCTGGTGGCGCAGCTCTCATCGCACATTGAGCCGGAGCCACAGATCTATGCGCTGCTGGTGCAAGGGCTGCTATCCCTCAAAAAGAATCAGGTAAGAGAGGCGATTGACGCATTTGATAAAGCCCAGAAAATTTCGAATACCTGGCTGGGGCATTTTTATCTAGGCAGAGCATACCTGCAAAATAAATCCTTTCCTGAGGCTGATTCTGAATTTGAGCTGTGCCTGAAACGGCGCGGCGAAGCCAGTGCGGTGTTCCTGGACGATGTGCCGAGTTTCCGGCTGCTGCCGCCTCTTTACTACTATCTAGGCCGCGCACAGGAAGGGCTGAAGAGTCCGGCAGCCGCAGACAGCTACCGGACCTTTTTGAAGATGCACAGCGAAGGGCATGATGAACTCACCACCGATGCCCGGCGCCGCATACAGGCTAATTGAGAACCCAACGGAAGCCTGCCCCACCATCACTTGATGTTGAATGGGACTGAAAGCGCAGTTCCCGCTCCAGCAAGATTCGTTGTGGCCTGGAGCACGTACCCGGTCCCCACGTTGTTCAGAGAGTCGCTGGCGAAAATAGCGATCCCGTTGTTGCCAGTGGTTGCTACTGTTGTGCCGCTCAGCACTGAATTTCCAGGATTCACCGCGATGCTCAGGGTGACTATCACACCGCTCACGCCTTTACCCGATGCATTCGTCACCAAAACCTTGATTGATGGCGTGATCTGCGCATTCGGAGACGAATCTTTGGGTTGGGTGGAGAAGCTGACGTTAAAGGCAGCCGCCACGGCAATGCTGAAAGTTTTGGTTGCAAGCTGCTGCGGGTTTGCGCTGTCGCCTACTTGGACCGTAAACGTAAACGTGCCGACGGCGTTCGACGTGCCACTAATGATCCCAGCGCTGCTCAAACTTAAGCCCCCCGGCAGAGCCCCCGAGCCGGGAGCGAGTGACCAAGCTAGTGGCGCGATGCCGCCCGCGGCAGCCAGAGTCTGGGTATAACTAGTTCCAAACTTCGCCGGCGCGACCGTAGCAGTCGTGATCGCGAGTTGAGAGGCAATGCGAATGGTCAATGCCTGTGTTTTGGCCTGCTGCGGTGTACCGGTGTCCTGAACCTGCACGGCAAAGCTAAATGTACCTGCTGGGCCGGTTGGTGATCCGCTGATCACACCTGCCGGGCTGAGCGTTAGTCCCGCGGGCAGCGGAGCAGAACCGGTCGCGAGTGACCAACTCAAGTTCGCGTTCCCTCCTGTAGCCATCAGCGACTGCGAATAGGCCACGCCGATCACCCCGTCATTGAGCGCCGTTGTCGTAATCAGCAGTGGCGAAGCAATGGTGATGCTCAGCGTGCTACGCGCCATGGTGGGCGTCGGTGTGGATGAATCGGTGAGTTGCAGCGTGAAGGTGAAAGAGCCGGCCTGAGTCGGCGTGCCGGAGATGCTCCCCGTGAGAGGATCGAGATTCAGTCCAGGCGGCAGGCTTCCACTGAACACCGACCAGGTCACAGGTGCGTTGCCGCCGAAGAAGCTTAAGCCGGCGCTGTACGCGATCCCCACTATCCCCGTGTTCAGCGTGGCGTTCGTCGTTGTAATGGTGAGTGTCGCCGGAGGCGTGTTCGTGCCGGTGTTGGCCGCGTGAGAAACGATTACAGGGGTTAGATTGTTGGCGATGTCCTGCGCCGCAGTCACGCTCGTTACGTTGGCGCGTAGTGTGACCAGTGCCGTTTCACCCGGACGGAGATTGATCGTCGCATTTTTGGTGCTCGGGTTGTTGGTCTCAGGGTCGGCTAGCGTGGCCGCCGTTTCGATCACAGGATCAGGCACGCTGACCTCAGTGGTGTTCTCCGACTGCGCGGCAAGCTGGCAATTCTGGGAGATCGGCGTGAGATATGTCCTCGTAAGAACCAACTGCAGCGTTGTTCCGGCAGGCTGCGTGCCAAACAATTTCACCGCGTATGAGGCGACCGTGTTGCCGGCATTGGAAATCGTATAGGTCGTGTCGGTGGTGGTTTGATCGGCCAGAGCAGGATTCAAAATGCTCGGGTTCAGGATTGAGGGGTTGAGAATCGTCGGATTGAGAATCGTGGGATTCAGCGCCACAGACGTTGCCGGATTCAGGATACTCGGATTAAGAATCGACGGGTTGAGAATGGTCGGATTTAGGATCGTCGGATTCAGAATGGAAGGATTCAAGATCGTCGGATTCAGAATCGTAGGATTGTAGACCTCGGCATTCAAAATCGTCGGATTGAGGATGGTTGGAGTTTCCGGGTCGATGATTGGCGGAGCCGTTGGATCGGGATTCAGCGTAGCGGTGGCAGACAAGCCCCCGCTGACCAAAGTCCCCCCAGGAGCAGTGATTTCCTGCACGTCTACTGTGACGCTGGCCGTCGGATTCGCCGATTGCACGAATACCGGACGCGAAACCTGGTAGCCCCCATCAATGCTCACGTCTTCGCTGGTTAGCACGGGACCAAATTGCTGCAGGGATGCGGAGCCTGCCGGATCTACAGTGCCGTTCGAAAGAAGCGGCTGATTTGCAATGGCGATCCGAAAGCTCCTGGTCTGCGTGGTTGTGTTCTGCACAGTAACCGCGAACATGCGCTGCAGCAGTGTAGTGGTATTGGAGATGAATCCCAGTGTCTTTGAATTGCCCGGCGCGGCAACGAAAATTCCGGGGGCCACGCGCGAGGTGTAGATGTTTTGGTTGCGCATGCCGGTGTGGCTGTCGTCAACGCACCCGGGCACTGTCTGCGTGGGATCAAAAACGCTGGCTTGGCCGCCGGGATTGGAACTTGAGATCGGCGGCGTGTAGTTCGTCCAGTTCCCGTCGGCAGGCGGACGCACATCGCGGTTGTCCGTCCAGACTGCGTGAAAGACGGAATTGCTGGTGGATGCTGTGTTGAAGCTCCATTTACCGTTGCTGATAAGAAATGGCGGCGCACCGGCAACATCAATGTAGTCGCCTATGAACGGCTGCGTTCCCTGCACAAACAGCGGCAGGTTGGGGGTGTTGACCTGAAGCTGCTCGACTTTGCCCGGGTCGTCGAACGGATTGATGCCGAACTGGTAGCGCGAAATGCGGAAGGAAGTAAACGTTGGCACTCCGATCGCGCCTGCAGGAAGCGGCGAGGCCTCCGCGCCCTCCATATCAATCGTGTGCCGGCGAACAGTCAGGGTGGTCGCCGGTGTCAGCGGCCCATCGCTGATGAACGGATTGAAGACCGCGTCTGGGTTGAAGGCTGGGTTGCTGGGATCAAGCTCGCCGAGAAACACGCGGCTCTCGAGGTAACTCTTTTCATCGGCCGCCGGGGTCAGGATGCCTAAGGTATGGTCCTGCCGCAGATCGTAATAGGCCAGCATCAGCTCGCCTGCATTGAAGCTGAGCGAAGGCATGAGCTGATGACCGCGCGAGGGATTCGATAAATTAGGAAACGGATTACCCAAATCGTCCGGTACCGGCCCGAGATCAACCGCAGTCGGCGCCGCCCAGTTCACCCCGTTGGCTGAGACCGACATTACAATTCGCGCATCTCCATTGGACTGCCGTTGCGACCATGCCACGTACACGCGCCCTGTGGCATCGACAGCCATAGTTGGATATGTATTACTGCGAAATGACCCGCCGAACGGCGCGGCCGGGCTCTGACCTTGATCAATGGGGCAGCCTGCACCTGTCGGGGTGGTAAGGCAAGACGCAGGAAACGTGATGACATCTGTCGCCGTGCCGAACGTCAGTCCGCCGTTGATTGATTTTCTTATGACAATGCCGCCGGGGTGATTTGCATCAGCAAAGCGGCGCCAGACCACGTAGATCGTCGCAGCCGAATTACTCGCACTGCTGGGATCCACGACAATGTCTGAAGCCTGGTTGGTCACTGCATCGCTGGCAAGCTGGATGGGTACGCTGAACGTTTTGCCGCAATCGGTGGACCGGGCAAAAAGAATTTTCGATCCTGTCCGCAAATCATCGTCGTCTTGGTCGCTGCCGTGGTCATCCTCGCCATCGCCACTTTGGGTGGAGGACGGTACGTCAAAAGCCGAGTAGCTCACGAAGACTACACCGGCGGGGACAGTTTCGGTCCCGGATGATCCATCCGGGTTCGTGAAATTAATGGTGCAGGTAACTGAGCCGCGGGGCACATCAACTGCCAGCCACGGCTTGTCAAGAAAAACGCTGGAGCTGCCCTTAGCGACGACGCTCTGGCCGAGGTATCGTATGGAGTCGGCAGGCACGACATTGGTGATTGCCCCCTGTTTCTGCGTGGCATCACCGTTCTCGCGGTTGTCATTATCAATGAACCGGGCAAGAAACACAGCGCTGGGAGCATTGGCTCCGCGGTTGAAGGCAAGCCCGCTGTAGTAGAAAAGGCCATTGGTTCCGGCGCGCACCGCAGGATCGGCGCCAGCTTGGAATCCGTGAACCGGAGAGGTCACCCCATCCGAGGAGGAGTCGAGAGGATAACCGGGCAGAAGCGTGCTCTGCCACGTTTGTCCGCCGTCGAACGATTTGAAAATCCCGAGCCATGCATCGCCTCGCTCTTCAATTCCGAGCAACCCGGGAAGATCCACGGTGCGGTAGTCGTTGGCGCCAGCCAGCAGGTGCAGGGGATTGCGTGTGGAGACTGCAACCGAAGGCTCATTCTGGCGCTGCAAAAAAGGATCGCCCGTGGTCCAGTCAGTTCCTGAAACCATGTTTACATTGGCACCGGCAGCCGGATTTTGGGCCGGGGCGGAAGACAAAAGGCAGACAACTATAACGATGGCGAGTAGCAGCGAGGGAGTTCTGCTCGGACTCATGCACAACCTTCTCCGCGGAAAGACCGCTTCACCTGGAATAGAGAACACCTGTGGTCGCGTGCGGAGCAAAAGATGTGAGCAGGGGGCTCCGTCCGTCTTTTGGGGCTTGCGCCTTAAAGTTGAGTGAGTATCTGCCCGGCAGCGTTACAGTGTCAAGAGTGGTGCCGACTAATTTTCTAAATGGTCAGGTAAAAGGATTTAACGCTTGTGTGTTCGCAATCCTTCAACGCCGAGCCCTAACACGCCGTAAATAGCCGAGTTGAGGAGGATGAACCAGTAGAAGGCCAGCGGTACAACACTTCCCACGAATGCAGCGGGAGCTGTGATTGCGACCAGGGGCGAGTGCCCAAGGTTGAAATTCGGCCAGGTAAACAAGCCGATCACGACCCACGCGCAGGCGACGAAAAACCCGAGGAGAGCCCACAAACCAACTCTCCGGCTCATGGTAGAAGCTCCTTTGCAAATTCCATTCTACTCCTGCACAGGAGAAGCACCCGGATTAAACGCGGCCTGAAGCTGCCAAGGCATTTGCGGCCAGCTTGCGTGTCGTCCTTGCGTAACCCCGCAACTTACGCGATAATAACGGTTTCCGGCTCTCAGCAAGCCCGGTGAGTGGGCTGGCCGGATTCTTGTCCGGTGTTTCGGGCTTCCAAGAGGAAAGGATTTGACTTTACAGTGCTAATGATACGACTGGCGCGCATTGGTGCGCGCAAACAACCGTACTACCGCGTGGTGGTGATTGAGAAGGGCCGTGCGCGCAACGGGCGATCTCTGGAGATTGTGGGCTTATATAACCCACGGACCAGTCCTGCCACTTTCAATGTGAAGCGGGACCGAATCGAATACTGGGTTTCCAAAGGCGCTCAGGTTTCTGATACCGTACGGCGCTTGCTCGCCAAATCACCCGTCGCAGATACTGCGGGTACCGCTGCTTAAGTTTTGTTGTCTTCCCCGGCATAAAAGCAAGACAAGAGTGTACAGGCCCCAAGCATAGCGAGTGAAGGACAGCTTATGACCGAAGCGGTCGGCGATATGCGTACGCTCGTGGAGCAAATTGCTCATGCTCTCGTGGATGCTCCCGGTGAAGTTCAGGTGACAGAAGTTGAGGATGGCGATGCCACGGTGCTGGAGCTGCGGGTGGCGCAGACGGACCTGGGCAAGGTGATCGGCAAACAGGGCCGGACGGCAAAATCCATCCGCACCATTCTCGGCGCCGCCAGCATGAAGCTGAAGAAGCGCTACACGCTGGAGATTGTGGAAGATTAGGTCCGGTAACCACAAAGGACACGAAGGGAAATCGTGCTCCGCTCTGCGGTGAACAACGTTCCTGATGAAGGCTTCATCACCATTGCCAAGGTGACGAAGACTCAGGGACGGATCGGTGAGGTGGCAGCCGCCCTGCTCACAGACTTCCCGGAAAGGTTTGCCCAGCGCAAACGTCTGTTCGCGTTGGGTGCGGGAAAAGACAACACCCGCCGCGAATTACAGGTTGAGAACCACTGGTTCCACAAAGGGCAGGTGGTGCTCAAGTTCGTCGGAGTTGATTCCATAAGCCAGGCGGAAGAGCTGCTGGGTTGTGAGATTCAGGTCCCCCTGAGCGAACGGACAGCTCTCAAAGGTGATGCGGTTTACCTGAGCGAGCTGAGAGGCTGTACGCTCTACGATGATGGGCGTGAGATCGGTAAAGTTGAGGATGTGCAATTCGGCAGCGGCGAGGCGCCTCTGTTGATAGTGAAGGGCGAGAAGGAATTTCTGGTTCCGTTTGCAGCCGCGTTCGTTGAGAACCTGAGGATCCAGGAGCGAAGGCTGGAGATGAAGCTACCGGCTGGACTGCTCGAAGTAGATTCACCTCTGAGCCGCGAGGAAAAACCCGCAAGGCGCGAAGAAAACGAAGCCCAGCGGCACAGGGATGAAGATCGAGACCGGCGATGAAGTTCCAGATTATTACGATTTTTCCGGAGTTCTTCCGCGGTCCGCTGGATTACGGCATTGTACGCCGGGCGCGCGAAGCCGGCATCATCGATATCACGCTGCACGATTTGCGGGACTTTACTTCAGACCGTCATCGCACGGTAGATGACAGGCCGTTCGGCGGTGGGGAAGGCATGGTGCTCAAGCCGGAACCGCTGTTTGGATGTGTGGAATCTTTGGATATGGCGCCGATAGAGGAGCGCCGCACCGGCAGTGCCGGGCAGAGCGTGATCCTGCTATCGCCGCAAGGGCAGATGTTCACCCAAGCGGTAGCGCAAGAACTGGCTGCACTGGAGCGAATCGTGATGATCTGCGGCCGCTATGAAGGCGTGGACGAGCGCGTGGCGGAAGAGCTGGCGGACCGTGAGATCTCAGTTGGCGATTACGTGCTCAGCGGAGGCGAGCTGGCCGCAGCTGTTATCGTAGATACGGTGACAAGGTTGCTGCCCGGAGCCTTGGGGAACGAGGCTTCAGCGCGACAGGAAAGTTTTACCGCAGACGGCGGTGCGCGCATTGCCGTTGCTGAAAACGGAGCCGCGGTACCGGACAGCACGTGCAGCTCCGGCGGCTTGCTGGATTATCCGCATTACACTCGGCCGGCGGAGTTTCGCGGCCTGACCGTACCGGAAGTTCTGGTAGGTGGAAATCACGAGCAGATCCGGAAATGGCGCAGAAAGAAAGCGCTGGAGAAAACTCTGCGGAACCGTCCGGATTTGTTGGAGCAAGAGGCATTAACCGATGCCGACACGAAATTGTTGGCGGAGTTAACAGCAGAGAAGGAGAAAAGAGGCCATTAGCAGTTAGCTATTAGCACTTAGCAAAGCTGTCCGAAAGCGGCGGTTGCTAATTGCCAATTGCTATTTGCTAATTGCTGAAAAAGGAATTCGTTATGTCACAGCATCCCATCATGGAAAAACTGGCTGCCAAGCTGCAGCGCAAAGACCTTCCGGAGATCAACCCCGGTGATACCGTGCGCGTCCAGGTGAAGATCAAAGAAGGCGACAAGGAGCGCGTGCAGGCGTTTGAAGGCACCGTGATCTCGCGCAGCGGAGGACCACAGGGCAGCTTCACCGTTCGCAAGGTGAGTTTTGGACAGGGCGTGGAGCGCATCTTCCCGTTCAATTCTAAGGTGGTGGACAAGGTGGAGGTGGTTCGCTCTAACCAGGTCCGCCGGGCCAAGCTCTTTTACCTGCGTGGACTCAAGGGCAAAGCGGCTCGCCTGCGTGAAGTGGATACGCGTACCCATGCCACGGCAACCGCAACAACGGAAAACGCATAACACTCTTTCGTGGCCACCAAGCCGGAAAAATCTCTGCGCGTTTCTCTTTGGGCGAGATACGAAGACGCACTCGCCCCGATCGCTTCCCGCTTGCCGGCAAACGCGCGCAAGTACGCGCTGGCCGCGTGGCACTGCGATGTCACCGACCACCGCTGCATTCATGATGCATGGATTGAAGCAATTAGCGTCGTGGAGAGCGGGGTGGGCCCGCGTAAAGAAAAGCGTGGTCTGGGGATTGTGATGAGGCTGCTGGGCGCCCATCAGGACCGATACTTGATCCTGAAGTTCCCTGGCGTCCGTCGCTATCGGATAGAGCACTCCTTCATCGAGGGACAGCGCCGGGACGGCGTTGCACATGGAGACGTGCTGGATGATTCCATCCAGCTCACGTCGAAGGGGACGATTCTTTATTCAATGCGCATGGAATTTGGCGGCGTTGAGATCGAAGCAAAAGATGTAGAATTCTCGCAGCTCCCCATTTCCTGATGTCTCCCGCCGCTCCGAAGCCCGCCCGAAAGAAACGCAGAAGAGTTCCCGTACCTATAAATCCCAGGACCGGCGTGCCTTACTCCAAGGGCACGATGAAGATGCGGCTGCTTCAGCGGCTTAAATGCACTCAGAAATATGAGAAGCTCGCTTGGGTGAACGGGGCCACTCTGGTGGCCGGAGTAGATGAAGTAGGTCGCGGATCGTTGTTCGGCCCAGTAGTTGCAGGAGCGGTGATTCTTGAGCCGGGCTACCGCATCCGAGGGCTGCGCGACTCAAAGCTGCTGGACGAAAAGACTCGCGAGAGACTGGCGGCCCGCATTAAGGAACACGCGATCGCCTGGGCCGTGGCTGCTGTGGATGTGGCGCGAATCGACCAGATCAACATTTACTGGGCATCGCTGCTGGCCATGAAGAATGCCATCGCGCAACTCTCGCCCGCTCCGGATCATTTGTTGATTGATGCTGTGCGGCTCGATCTTGAATGTCCGCAGACGAACATCATTCATGGGGACGCGCTGTCCATCTCGATTGCCGCAGCCTCGATTGTGGCCAAAGTTGAACGGGACGCGATGATCCGCCGCTGGGACCCAATTTATCCGCAATACGATCTGGCTTCAAACAAAGGCTACCGCTCGCCGAAGCACCTGGCTGCGCTCAGAGAGCATGGCCCTACGCCGCTTCACCGGCTTTCCTTCGCGCCAGTCTGGCTGTGCAATGCCAGCCTGCAGGAAGAGTTTGCGTTCGTTGAGGAAGATGAAGCTCGCCAATCCGCGGCACAGTCCGGCTAGGATGCTCCTAGACTTGCTTTTCCGGCCATTTTCTTTTCTTCATAGCTTACGCTCACGCGAGTTCCATCGCTCGCTTTAGAGATCGTCACTTGCACGGAGCGGCCTTTACTCTCCTCAACGGCAGAAATGCTTGTACCATCGGGTGCTGGAGCTGTGCTCACCTTCATGCCCGCTGTCGTCAGCTGCTCAGAGTAATAACTCAAGACCTTTTCCGCAGCATCCATGGTGACGAAAACATAGCTGCCCCGTTCTCCTCCTGTTTCATCATGAGAGACGGTGGTTTGGGCTGAAGTGCCTGGATAAATCGGCAACCAGGAGGATCCATTCCCCGAACTCGCGGGCGGTTGCGTTGTATCTGGGGGTTTTGTCTCGCTGATTGCGGAGGTTGCCATCGCTTGAACCGCGGCTTGCTTGCTGTGCTCATCAACGTCGACCATGCTCTTCGTGGAGGGGTCGAACTTGAGCGAAGTGGTTTTGCCAGTTTTCTTGTCGCGTACCACCATGGTTCCGGCCGCGTCGTTTCTCGAAAGCACACGGACATCTCCCCTGCGAATCACGGCTACTTCTGCGGTGCCCAGGTCGCGGTTTTTTCGAATCAAATCCGGGTTCAGGCCGGCCTCTTTTGCTTTGTGCATCCAGTAAAAGCCAAGGCCAGCCATGGCGACGAGTCCCAGGAGGATGACCGCCACCACCCAACCTAAGAAGCGCAGAAACGCAGTACCTCGCGGCGAGCTTCGGGGCACCGACCTGCGGCGGCGGGTAGCCACAATCATCTACTCTCCTTACCAGAGAAATGTGGAGCGCGTGAGGAACTCACGAGCTTGCAAACATTATACGGTTCTCCAGCGCGTCGTCCTTATCTGTCAAGGCAGTCTGCCTGGTGATTTTCGCACCCGCTCAGTATTTCAATGCATCTCTGCTGCCAAGCGATTGTTGTTCTTGTGCTCGCGCGATTTCCGCAAAACTTCAGGTAACGGCTCACGACGATATAATCGTGCGGTATTTGTGACCACGGAAATACAGAGGATCAGCAGCATTCCCGAAATGCCCATGGTGCCGCCGATATCGAAAATCCGATACGCCCGTCCCGCCAGATGGGTCACCGATTTCCATAAGAGGGCAATGTTGCCGATGCAAAGCAGCAGGCGCAGTTCCGTGGGGCCCATCTTGAAGTACGAAATTTTGAAGTCTCCAAGAGTGTAACTGGCGAGATAGATTTCCACAGACAACATCAAGTAGACGATCAAAAGGCCCAGGGCGATCCATGGTGACATGTAGCCCGAAAAAGCCAGCCCGCCAAGCAGAAAAAGCGCGCTGAAGGCGTCCACTACGTGATCAACATAAAAACCATAGCGGGGACGGCAGCAGTTACGGACGCGAGCCAGCGTTCCATCCAGGCTATCGCCCAGCCAGTTGATCGCAAGGCAGATGATTGCCATCAACAGCCCGGTGCGGTTGCTGCGTGCCCACCAATAGCTGAAGCCGGCTCCAGCCATAGCTGCCAGGCCAAGGACCGTCAAGTGGTCAGAGTTGATCCAAGCGGGCATTCGCGCCGCCATCCATAAAAGAGCTTTCTTTTCCAGGTTCGCCAGAAAGCTTTGTTGTGTTCTTTTGGCTTCGCGAAACCGAAGTGGTTGATTTTTCGCCATCCTCAAATCCTCCATGCCCGCAGCATGGAAGCTAAGCGAGCCTGCGGCAATGCACTGGTTCTCTTTCGTGGGTAAACCGGCGATAAATTCGCAACTTGTTGACAGACTGAGGCTTCAACCTGGAGATCACATGGCGGATGAGGTTCAGATAACCCGCCGATAATCCACGCGCAGCAACTTCAAGAACTCGCAAAGTTAAAGGACACTAATGGAGGCGGAATTAAAATCGCTAACAATGCCACTCTAATCTTGACAGCCGGAGCGCCTCAGCAGACAATCAATGAACCCTTGGCAAGAAATACCCGCAGTTGATGTCTAAGTCTTAGCTTTTCGAGCAGTTCCGCAGTAATAAGTTCAGCGACGGAGAAGGCAATGAAACGCCTGGACCAGGGCGCGACCATGTCGTGCCACGGCAGAGTTATGGTTGATCGCGCCACACGTCATCAGCTTCGTGTCCCCCTGCGCTACCGTCTCGCGGGGCAGGAAGACTGGTGTCTTGGCGAGACCATTAACGTAAGCCAATCGGGCGTGCTGTTTTCGTCGGACGATCTGCTCGAGATCGATGCCACTCTGGAAATCACCTTCCAGACGAATGGCGTCCCATTGCTCGAGAGAAGCACACGGCGAGCTCAGATCGTAAGGCGGACCTTGAACAACTGGCCAGAGACCCGCCTTATCTTCGCCGCAAAATTCCACTCCTGAACCAGCAGCTTCCGCATTTAAAGGCCAGAATCTCGGGCTTCGTTCGCATCACAATGGAACGGCAGCCCCGGAAAAATGCCGACAAAACTTGCCACCAGAATTGACCGCGAGCCCGCGCCAATTCATACTGGACGCACCTTAAGAATTGATGGTGAAGGCAAAAACATATGGCTGCCGAAGGGAACCCCAAACGCAAAGTGTCATTCGAAGGCTTTGGCCGCAAGATGGACGCGGAATTTGGCGATGCTGCCCGCAAAGTCGAGCAGGAGAGCGAACGCGTGATCGCGTACCTGAACAACGAGGTGGTTCCGGCGATCCGCAATCATTCGTCCAAGGCGCTGCGTGTGGCCGCGGAACAACTGCATCGCCTGGCCGAATACATGGACAAGAACCGCTCCGAATAGCGGTAGTTTTCCTGTTCGTACTATTTCTGGCTGGATGCGGCGCGCATCGGCGGAATGAAACTGCGCGTGTGCCCTCGCCTCCCTCACCCACAACTACCGCTTCCATTCCGCGAGCGCCCGTTTCCATCCCGACGCCAAGCCCCGAACTGCCTCCAGCGAAACCCTTGCCCACGCCCAGGCGAGAATCACGCGACGAGATCGTTGTTCCGCCAAACGCCAAAGTCATTTACCACGAGGTTGGCTGGGCCAGCTGGTACGGCCCCGGCTTCCAGAACAGGAAAGGCGCGAACGGCGAAGTTTTCGATACCAACAAGATGACCGCGGCCCATCGCACGCTGCCGCTGAACTCCATTGTGCGCGTGACCGATCTCAAGACAAACGAATCCGTGATCGTGCGAATCACCGATCGCGGTCCTTTCGTCGGCGACCGCATTCTGGACCTCTCGCGCGCCGCGGCGCGAAAGCTCAGCGTGTTCCAGCGCGGCACCGCATTGGTGCGCCTTGAGGTACTGGAAACCCCAACGCCGATTGCAAGTGGCGGACGCTGGTGCGTGCAGATCGGCGCATTTCCTGATCACGAGCAGGCGGCCAAACTGAAACAGAAACTCACGCGTCGTTACCACACGGCGAAGGTCTTGCAGTTCTCCAGTCCCATGGGTGGAGATTGGCTGCGCGTGCTGGTCGCCAACGATGACAAAAAACGGGCTGAAGAGCTGATCCATGAAACCCAGACCGACGCAGCCAAGTTTCTGGTAAGGATTGACTAGCTGGCAATCAATTTTTCCGCCGCTTCTTTTCCCGACTTTATGCAATCGGGGATTCCCACTCCGTGAAATGAATTGCCGATGACAGCTAGTCCTGGCATTTCATTTAGAATTTTCTCCAGCTTCGCTACACGCTCCAGGTGCCCAGTGGCGTATTGCGGCAGTGCGCAATCCCAACGGTAAATGTGGGCGAAGACCGGGGTGTCGTACACGGCAAGAATCTCGCGGAGTTCCTGATGCATGGTGGAAAGCAGCCAGCGATCGGTTCGCATTTTCAATTCCGGCACGCGCGAACTTGAAACAAAGCAGCGCAGCAGCGCTCCGCCTGGTGGAGCTCGAAAAGCAAATTTTCTGTGTACGAACGTGCACGCCAGCATGCTGCGCCCTTCGGTACGAGGAATGAGAAATCCGTGGCCGGTTGGCAGGTTGATGGGCTGGTCGTATGCTATGACTACGGCGGCAGACGAGCTGTACTGAATCTGACAAAGTTCTTTGGCCAAATCGAAATTGATATCGCGCAGCAAAGACCCGGCAACCGGAGCTGGCACCGCGAGTATCAAGGCGTCGAATGGTTGATTACGGTCTTCGGTTCTGATGGCCCATCCTGAACCGCAGCGTTCAATGGTAGTTACACAGTGCAGCAAACGTACGCGGTCGAGAGGCAGTGCAGCCGCCGCGGCGTCGACCATTTCCTGCATGCCGTTCTTCAACGAGGTGAACAGCGGCTGCCGGTTCGAATTCATACGGTTCTTGCGGGCTTTCAATGCCGCGCGTACCAGGCTTCCTGACTCACGTTCCATCTCGGCAAAACGGGGCAGGACAGCGGCGACGCTCATCTGATCGGCGTTGCCGCCATAAACTCCCGCCAGCAGCGGCTCGGCCACGCGGTCCACCATTTCCTGGCCGAAATGCCTCCGCACGAAGTCGGCCACAGACTCGTCTTGATCATGATTCCTGTCGCCGTTGGTGAACCACTCCTTCGCAATGCGCATTTTTGTGCCCCAGGAAAACAGCGGAGTGGACAGCATGGGAAGGATCCGCGTCGGCACCATGAATTCCAGCCCATTAGGAATGGGGATCAGACGGTAATTGGAAAATATGTAAGTCTTGCGAGTGGCATCGTTGGAGCTGATCACTTGGTCCGCGATGCCGAGGTCGCGGCAAAATTGCATTCCGGCGGGCTTTGCCGTGAGGAATGAATCCGGGCCTGCCTCAAGGATAAATCCCTCGTGCTGCTCTGAGCGGATGACGCCGCCGAGACGGCTGGCTCTTTCAAACAGCATCCAGTCAATGGCAGCACCGTTTCGCCGCGCGCGTTCCAGATAAAATGCGGCGCTCAACCCGGCAATGCCGCCACCTACAATTCCAATTCGCTTCATTGTGCCGGCGATATCGCCCCCACAGCAGCCACACCTAGCCCGCTGGACGCCAGGGTTGCCAGCGCGGAAATGAACGTCGGCGAGTCGTTCAGGGATTCAGGCCGCCACAGCTTCATCCCTTCATCGGTTGCAAACTGCCGGAAGGCAATATCGATGTCATAGAGGATCTCCACGTGGTCGCACACGAACCCGATGGGGGCAACGACCACTCCTTTGTGGCCCTGCTTCTTGAAATCAAGAATGGCCGATTCCACCGTCGGCCCAAGCCACGGCCCGCCAGACATCCCCTGGCTTTGAAAAGCAAATTGCTTCAGCTCCGGCGTAAGGCCTGGAATCTTTTCTGCTACCAGCCGCGCCGTCTCTTTCGCCTGCTGCTCATAAGGATCGCCGGCCTGGATGGTGCGTGTGGGGACGCTGTGGGCGGTGAAGATCACCGGCGCCGGGCGTCCCAGCACTTCGCTGGCGCGATGCCATGCCGGTTGCAGCTTTTCCGCAAAGGCTTGGGTCAGCTGCGGATGATCATGCCAGGATTCAATGAACTGCACCTGGATGTCCGGCTTCATCTCCGCCATCAGCGCTTTGCGATAAAGGCCAGTGCTGGTTGAGGAATTTTGCGGGGCAAGACAAATGGCCAGCACCTGGTCCACGCCGCTCGCCATCATCTCCTTCACCACATCTGCGATGAACGGCTTCCAGTTGCGCATGCCCAGGTACACGGGAACGGGAAGCGTTCTTTGTAGTGCTTCCGCCTGCTTCTTGGTCAGCTCTGTCAACGGCGACCTGCCAATGAGCGCATAGCGATGGCGAACCTCTTCGATTACCGCATCCGGAACCGGGCGCCCGCCGGTAATCGATTTCATGAATTCAGGCACCTGCTCTGGCGAGTCCGGGCTGCCATGCGCCAGCAGCAAGACAGCTGTTTTCTGCGCGGTCATCGAACCGCTCCCTCCCCTCCATCCTGAGCCACGGCTACGGTTTTCGGCGAGATTCCACTTGTGTATTTCACGCTCAATTCGCGCACGTAGTCCACCAGAGCACGCACGTTATCGACCGGCGTTTCCGGCAAAATGCCGTGGCCAAGATTGAAGATGTGCCCCGGCCGGCCGCCGGCTTGGCGCAAAATTCCGTCGGTGCGCTCGCGCAGCTCCTTCCGGCCGGCGAACAGCAGCACGGGGTCAAGATTCCCCTGCACAGCGCCGCTATATTCGAGAGTGCCCCACGCTTGATCGAGGGGGAATCGCCAATCCACGCCCATCACGTCGGCCCCCGTCTCTTTCATCGAGGGAAGCAACGTGGCGGTGTCAGTTCCGAAGTAAATGATGGGAACCCTGGTTTTCTTAAGCGCCTGGATCAGCTCCTTCGCAAACGGCAGAACGTAGTCGCGATAATCCTCTACACTCAGGCAGCCCACCCAGCTGTCAAATACTTGGAGAGCGTCGGCGCCGGCCTTCACTTGGTCTGCCGCGTACGCGCCCAGAACCTGCACCAGCTTCTGCATGAGTTGCCGCCACGTTCCTGGCTCAGTGTACATGAGCTTCTTAGTATGGATGTAGTTGCGAGAACCGCCTCCTTCAATCATGTAGCTGGCCAGCGTGAACGGCGCTCCACAGAAGCCGATCACGGGTAGCTTCTCACCAAAATGCTTCACAACTTTGCTGACCGATTCGGCCACATAGCCCAGCTCGGCGGCGCGATGAATCTCCAGCGCTGCAACGTCGTGGGCTGTGCGCAACGGCCGCTCGATCACCGGCCCTTCGCCAGCGGCAAACCGAAACGGTAGTCCCATGACTTCCAGCGGCAGCAGCAGGTCGGCAAAGATGATGGCTGCATCTACGTCCAGTTTCTCTGCCGCAGTGATGGTGACTTCGGCCGCGAGTTCCGGCGTCTTGCATATTTCCAGGATTGAATGTTTTTTGCGCACTGCGCGGTATTCCGCCATATACCGTCCGGCCTGGCGCATCAGCCATATCGGAGTTACATCCACGGGTTCGCAACGGCAAGCCCGGACAAATCTTGAGTTAGGAGCCGACATTGTCTAGAAGCTTAGCATTTTGCGGCATTTTGGGTGTCTTTGGGAGGGAAATCATGGTTGCCCATTCAGTGATTCGTGCAGATTCCCCCCGCCTACAGCCGTATGATGGAGCAGCCATGAAGAAGAAGCTTCTGCTCTCCTGGAGCACTGGGAAGGATAGCGCCTGGTCGTTGCATCTCCTGCGGCAGCAGAACGAGTACGAAGTTGCCGGGCTTCTGACAACGCTCAACGCCAGATTTGATCGTGTCGCCATGCATAGCACTCGTCGTGTCGTGCTGGAGCAACAGGCTGAAGCTGCCGGCCTGCCTCTCATCAAGGTCCCGCTGCCCTGGCCCTGTTCAAATGCCGATTACGAGAAGATCATGGCGGCTACCTGCCGTACAGCGCTTGAGCACGGCGTGACTGCTATTGCTTTTGGCGATCTCTTTCTAGAGGACATTCGCGCCTACCGTGAACGCCAGTTGCAGGGTACCGGACTCGAGCCCGTGTTCCCGCTCTGGCGGCTGCCCACCCGCCGACTCGCTCAAGATATGATCGCGGGAGGCTTGCGAGCCAGGCTGGTCTGCGTGGACCCGAAAAAGCTCCCGCCGTCCTTCGCCGGCCGCGAGTTCGACCGGCAATTGCTCGCTGACCTTCCGCCTGGAGCCGATCCTTGCGGAGAGAATGGCGAATTCCACACCTGCGTTTATTCCGGACCTATGTTCGGCAGTGAGATCCCAATTCAATGCGGTCACCGGGTGGAAAGCGAGGGGTTTTGGTTCTGCGACGTATTCACCGGCGATGAAGGCTTATCGATTGCAAATCAGGCCTAGTGTCCTATGAAAGTTGAAGGAATGTCGCACCTACGCTATCGCGGACTGCGCCGATTTCGCGTGACCCCAATATAAAGCTTATCGGGCTGGTGCTCCGGGCAGAAATTCCGTGCTCCCGTCTCCGATTTTTTGGCGTAATCGCGTATGCTGAGCATTACAAACTGCGTTCCAGAAATTGATCCTTTTATGTCCGCACCGCCCACTCCAGCACGGTCCCCGTTCAAAGCGCGAATGAAGCTGCTCCCAACCCTTAAACGGGGCGAAATGTGGCGGTACTTCGGCCCGGCTTTTGTGGCCAGCGTGGCCTACGTAGATCCCGGCAATTTCGCCAGCAATTTTGAAGGAGGCGCACGCTTCGGTTACACGCTGCTCTGGGTCCTGCTGTGGTCGAACGCCATGGCCATCCTGATCCAATATCTTTCGGCGAAACTGGGTATCGCCACGGGGAAAACGCTGCCTCAGAACTGCCGCGAATTCTTCCGTCCTAAAATCAACTTCAGCCTCTGGGTGGCAGCCGAGCTAGCGGCTTTGGCAACGGACCTGGCCGAGTTCCTTGGGGCAGCGCTTGGGTTTTATCTCCTCTTTGGAATTCCGCTCCTGCCTGCGGCCCTGATCACAGCGGTCGTTGTGTTTCTTATGCTCGCCGTGGAACTGTACGGGTTTCGGCGGCTTGAGCAGTTGATCATGGCGTTTGTCTTCGCCATTGCGAGTTGTTACGCCTTTGAGATTTTCATCGTGCATCCGGACTGGCGCGCCGTGGCTCACGGCGTGGCGGTGCCGCACATCAACTCGTCTAGCATTTACGTGGCTGTGAGCATGCTGGGCGCGACGGTGATGCCGCACGTGATCTACCTGCATTCCGCGCTTGTGCAACACAGGGTGCGCGAAGATTCTCAGCACTGCCCCACCAACCAGTGGCTGCTCACCATGCGGCACCTCCGCTACGAGCTGTTTGACGTCCTTGCCGCGATGAACGGAGCATGGTTCATCAACTCAGCCATGATCGTTATGGCAGCTGCGGTCTGGTACGCTACGGGAACGCCGTTTACCTTCGATGAAGCGCACCTCACTCTGGCTCCCATTCTCCCCAGGGTGTCAGCAATGGCGTTTGCTCTGGCATTGCTTTTTTCCGGGCTGTCCTCTTCCACGGTGGGCACCATGGCAGGCCAGGTGATCATCGAAGGGTTTCTGGACATAAAGTTCAGCGTGTTCCTGCGCCGGCTGATCACGATCATCCCCGCGCTTGTGGTCATCGCGCTCAAACTGGATCCCCTGAAGATTTTGGTACTATCTCAGGTAGCGCTGAGCTTTGCGATTCCCTTCGCGTTGGTGCCTCTTGTCATTCTCACGCGCAACGCAGCAGTCATGGGCGACATGGTGAACAACCGGCGCACGAATGGCATGGCGTACGTGGTAACTGGAATCATCGTGGCTTTGAACCTCCTGCTCCTGTACCGCACGATTGGGGGCGAGTTCTAAGCCGCCCCCGCAGAATTTCCGGGGACCATTTCCCCGCGCAAGCGAATCCAACAGAGAGGTGGCTTTCTATGAATAATTCATTCGGCAGCCGTTCCAAGTTGCGCGTCGGAGCGCAAGAATATGAAGTGTTCCGCCTGGATGCGCTTGAGAAGATCAATTGCACGCCTCACCGGCTTCCTTTCTCGCTTCGCATTCTGCTTGAAAATCTTTTGCGCACAGAAAATGGACGTTCGGTCACCGGCGATGACATCCGTTTTTTGGCAGATTGGAAGCCGCAAGCCGTACCCGACAAGGAAATTTCATTCACCCCGGCTCGTGTGCTCATGCAGGACTTCACCGGCGTGCCGGCAGTGGTTGACCTTGCCGCTATGCGCGATGCCATGAAGACGATGGGAGGCGATCCCAATCTGATCAATCCTCTGCAACCAGCAGAACTGGTAATTGACCATTCGGTGCAGGTGGATGAATTTGCCAACACCAATGCATTCGCCGTAAATGCGCAACGGGAATTTGAACGTAACCGGGAGCGTTACGCGTTCCTGCGCTGGGGGCAATCAGCTTTTCACAATTTCAAGGCCGTGCCGCCCGATATGGGGATAGTTCACCAGGTGAACCTCGAGTATCTGGCGCGAGTTGTGTTCTCTCAAAAGACTGACGGGGTCACGCAGGCTTACCCCGATACGCTGGTCGGCACTGATTCCCATACGACGATGATCAACGGCTTGGGTGTGCTGGGCTGGGGCGTGGGAGGCATTGAAGCGGAAGCCGCCATGCTGGGCCAGCCTGTTTCCATGCTGGTGCCGCAGGTGGTTGGCTTCAAGCTCACAGGATCACTGCCAGAGGGCGCCACTGCGACGGACCTGGTGCTCACTGTTACAGAGATGCTTCGCCAAACCGGCGTTGTGGGTAAATTCGTGGAGTTCTTCGGGCCAGGCTTAGACCATCTTGCTCTTGCAGATCGCGCCACTATAGCCAACATGGCGCCTGAATACGGTGCAACATGCGGTATCTTTCCGGTGGACCAGATAACGCTGAACTACCTTCGCATGACCGGTCGCGATCCTCAGCAGATTGCCCTGGTGGAAGCCTACTGTAAAGAGCAGGGCTTCTTCCGCACGGCGCAGGCGCAGGATCCCGAGTACTCCCAAGTGGTGGAGCTCGACCTCTCCACCGTCGAGCCCAGTGTAGCTGGCCCTCGCCGTCCGCAGGATCGCGTACCTTTGTCCCAGACTCGCACTGCCTTCGAAAAAGCGCTGCCGACTCTGATTGGGCCGCGTATGCCCCGAGCCGCGGGCCGCGCGGCGGCTCCGGCACAAGTGGAGCGTTTTGAAGGCGAAGGCGGGAATCCGACTGCCGTCGCGGTGGAAGATGCGACCTCGCCTGCGGCGGAGAAACAGGTTGGAGAGGACATATTCGAACAGCTTCACGATGGGTCCATTGTTATCGCAGCCATCACGAGTTGCACGAATACCTCAAATCCTTCTGTCATGATCGCGGCAGGCCTGCTGGCAAAGAAGGCGGTAGAGAAAGGCCTGACGCGCAAACCTTGGGTCAAAACCTCCCTCGCTCCTGGATCGCGCGTTGTGACCGAGTATTACAAAAAGGCGGGCCTGATTCCCTATCTGGAAAAGATCGGATTCCATATCGTTGGTTATGGCTGCACCACCTGCATCGGCAACTCAGGGCCGCTTCCCCAGGATGTTTCTTATGCGATTGGCGAAAAAGAGCTTGTCGCGGTCTCTGTGCTTTCAGGCAATCGAAATTTTGAAGGCCGTATTAACTCTGAAGTTCGCGCCAACTACCTGATGTCCCCGCCGCTGGTCGTGGCCTACGCGTTGGCCGGGCGCATTGATATTGACATTACGCGCGAGCCGCTAGGCACTGGCAAAGACGGCAAACCTGTTTATCTGCGTGACATCTGGCCCGCCCAAAAAGAGGTGCAGGAGACAGTTGCAGGGTGCATTGACTCCAGCATGTTCCAGCAAAATTACAAATCTATTTTCGAGGGCGACGACGAGTGGAAAAAGCTGCCGGTCCCAACAGGGGACACGTATCGTTGGGACGCGAATTCCACTTATATTCGGCGTGCGCCTTACTTCGATCAGATGCCTGCCAAGCCTGCTCCCGTAGAAGACATCAAAGGTGCACGCGTGCTAGCCAAGCTGGGACACAGCGTCACCACAGATCACATTTCGCCCGCGGGCTCCATCAAGCCGAACAGTCCGGCAGGCAAATACCTGCAGGAGCATGGAGTCAAACAGGAAGATTTCAACTCGTATGGGTCGCGTCGCGGCAACCATGAAGTAATGGTGCGCGGGACTTTTGCCAACGTGCGCCTGCGCAATAAGCTTGTGCCTGAGTCCGAAGGCGGTGTGACGAAACATTTTCCCACTGGAGATGTAATGTCAATTTTTGACGCGTCGGTCAAGTACATTAACGCCGGTGTTCCGCTGATTGTGTTGGCGGGAAAAGAGTACGGTTCTGGCTCTTCGCGCGACTGGGCCGCTAAAGGTCCGCTACTGCTTGGAATTCGCGCTGTAATCGCCGAAAGCTATGAGCGCATTCATCGCTCCAATCTGGTAGGTATGGGGATACTTCCACTGCAATTCCTGCCGGAAGAAGACGCGGAGACACTTGGCTTGAAGGGCGATGAAACCTACGAGATTGTTGGCGTGCGAGAGCTGCTGGACCGCAAGTTCGCCGGCGGCCGGCAAATCCTGGTTCGAGCCATTCATGCTGACGGCAACGCAATCGAATTCAACGCGCTGGTACGCATCGACACGCCACAGGAGATTCTTTATTACGAGCACGGCGGCATTCTGCAGTACGTGTTGCGTCAGCTTTTGGCGAGCCATCGTCAGCCGGAGATGGTGAGCGCCAGATAGAATGCGGTTGTCCGCAGTTGCTGAAGCTCTTAGGAGAACCTGGCTTCTGGCACAAATTCTTCCTGCGTCAAATTAGAAGTCTTAAGAAAATATGTTGGTAGCAGTGTTATGCCTTCGGAAAAAAAGCTTTCGGGGCAGTTCCCGCAACGAGGTACAATAATTTCTGCGGGCGTCGGATCTTCCGGGCGGCTCAGACAGGAAGATTTCATATCAGAGGTACCTAATGGCAACCATTCGCTGCGACCAGCACGGGGCCACCCACGAAGCGTTTGTTTGTAAACATCTTGTCTACGGGAAGTACCTGGGTTTCTTCTGCGACTTGGATGACCGCACCAATCCCTATCCCGATGCGTGGTGTAACGGTTGCGAACTGATCCGCCTTGAGCACGACGGCTGGACCGATGCGACCGAGGAACTGATGGAAATCGCGCTGGTCTGCGGAGGCTGCTATGAGGAAATCAAGCAGCGCAACCTTCTCGGCAGCGAATCAAGCTCAGCGTTGCAATAAGCGCACAAAAACCTTTGAACCAGGTATCATGCCGTTTCCAGAGTTTGCGCCAACAGCTTATGTTCCTGTAAGATTTAGTCTTACAACGCTCTGAAGCCTTCATAGTTCTTCCGAGACAACGCAATCTGGAGTCCCTGAAATGGCACAAGTATGTGATATCTGCGGCAAAGGCCCGCGCTTCGGCAACAAGGTAAGCCACGCGCACAACGTGAGTCGTCGCCGCTGGAACGTGAACTTGCGTCCTGTTCACGCCAAGGTAAAAGGCGCGAACAAGCGCATCCGCGTGTGCACCACCTGCCTGAAGTCCGGCAAAGTTACGAAAGCTTGAGCTTTCGAAAGATTCAAGATTAAAGGCCTCCGTACTTGGAGGCCTGTTCCGTTTTGTGCACAAAAATGGGCCGGCTAGAATTTCACCACCACACCACCGCCGGCAAAGATGTGTTGCAACCCGAAGTGAAGTTTCCCAGGGGAAGCGGATGGCGGTAATGAAATCGCGTGTTTCTGCACGAACCCCGAGCACGCGCATGACAAGCCTAAGCCAGGGCAATCACATCAATTTCTACCGCGACGTCACGCGGCAGGCGGGCAACTTCGACCGTAGAACGGGCGGGCGGTGCGCCTTTGCAGAATTTTCCGTACACCTCATTCATCTGGCCGAACTCATTCATGTTCTTCAAAAATACGGTGGTCTTCACCACCTTTTCCCAACTGCTGCCCGCGGCTTGGAGGATTCCGCTCAGGTTCTTCAAGACCTGCTCGGTCTGTTGCTCGATTCCTCCGCTGATCAGGTTGCCCGTGGCCGGATCAAATGCCACCTGCCCGGAAATGAAGACAAAGCCATTCGCCTTGATGGCCTGCGAATAAGGGCCAATCGCCTTGGGAGCAGTAGGTGTGGAAATCACGTCGCGAGTAAAGCTCATCGAGTCCCTCCAAGCTAATTTCCTGACGGGAAAGAATATCAGACACCAGAGCCTTTCTTTGTGGGGTGAAGTTGGCGTCTACTTGATCTGTTAAGGAAAGGGAAGGTTCAGATTTTGTTAAGGCGCTGCACGTCATGGATGCCGGGGATTTTGCGCAGTCCACTGATCACTCGATCCAGGTGCTTCACGTCCTCGATATCGATTACGATATCAATCGTTGCCTGGCTGTCGGCCGTGCGAGCTTCGATATTGCGGATGTTAGTATTGTCGTCACTGATCACCGCCGTAAGCTGCTTGAGCATACCTGCGCGGTCGTCGCAGAAAACAGCCAGTTTCACCGCGTACGTGGCTTTGCCATCCTGCCGACTCATCACCGCTGGCTTGGCCCATTCCACGGCAATTCGGCGATCTGCTTCGTACATCAGATTGATCACGTTCGGGCAGCTCACGGCATGAACGGCCACGCCTTTGCCGCGCGTGACATACCCGACGATGGCTTCGCCGCGAATCGGATTGCAACATCGGGCGCGATAGACGAGCAGATCGTTGTAGCCCTTTACTTTGATCGCGCTATTGTCAGCGCTTTGGCCGAAGACGCGCCGCATCACCGTCCCGAGCGTGCTGATGTTCTTCGGCTCCTCTGTAGCCGGCTCTTCGGAGAGCCCGGGCGATAACTTCGCGAGCACCTGACGCGCAGAATACTTGCCGTACCCGATACCTGCCATCAAGTCCTGCCCTGCCCCCAGGCCGTATTCCTTGGCAATCTTGTCCAGCTCCTTTTCATCAAAATCTTTGAGCGCCAGCCGGTATTTGCGTGCCTGCTTTTCCAGCAGCTTCTTTCCGATTTCAATGGCGCGCTCGCGCTGGTGGATGTTAAGCCAATGGCGAATCTTGTTGCGGGCGCGTGTGGACTTGGCGAAGCTTAGCCAATCGCGACTGGGATTGTGACCGGGCTGGGTCATGATCTCCACCACGTCGCCGTTGCGTAACTTATAGCGCAGCGGCACGATGCGACCGTTGACCCGCGCGCCGACGCACGTGTGGCCAACCTCGGTATGAATTGCGTAAGCGAAGTCCACCGCGCTGGCATCGCGCGGCAGAATCACAACCTTCCCCATGGGCGTGAAGGTGTAGACCTCTTCTGGGTAAAGATCGACTTTAAGGCTGGAAAGAAATTCTGCCGGATCCTTGACGTCCTGCTGCCACTCCACCACCTGGCGCAGCCATGCCAGACGCTGCTCGTCCCTCGCGCTGACCGGGCTCCCATCTTTGTACTTCCAGTGCGCCGCAATGCCTTCTTCTGCCATCTTGTGCATCTCCTCGGTCCGAATCTGCACTTCAAATTGGTGGCCATCTTCCGTGATTACGGTGGTGTGCAATGACTGGTAGAGGTTCGGCCGCGGCATGGCGATGAAATCTTTGATCCGGCCCGGCACAGGCCGCCACATCTGATGAATAGCGCCCAGGACTGTATAGCAATCTTTGACTGAATTCGTGATGATGCGCACCGCCAGCAGGTCATAGACCTGGTCGACGGTGATGCGTTGGCGAAGAAGCTTCTGGTGAATGCTGTAAAGCCGTTTGATGCGGCTCTCTACCCTCGCCTCAACGCCGTTTTCTTTCAACTTTTTCTGCAGGATCTTGACCATATCGGCCAGAAATTTTTCTCCTGCCTTGCGCCGCGATTCCACTGCCGAATGCACCTGCTGATAACCAATTGGGTCCACGTAGCGGAATGCAAGGTCCTCCAGTTCACCGCGAACTTTGCCCATGCCCAGCCGGTGCGCAATCGGGCCATAGATCTCGAGCGTTTCTCGGGCCACCGCCTGGCGGCGATCGTCAGTCAGATGTTGCAGCGTGCGCATGTTGTGCAAGCGATCCGCCAGCTTGATCAGCACCACGCGGATATCATCCACCATCGCCAGTACCATCTTGCGCACGTTTTCCGCCTGGCGTTCTTCCCGGCTCGCGAAATCGATCTTGTCGATTTTGGTCACACCCTCGACAATGTGCACCACGTGGTCACCAAATTCCCGCCGGACATCTTCGTGCGTTACCGGTGTGTCTTCAATGGCGTCATGCAGGAGACCGGCGGCGATGGCCGTGGAATCGAGCTTCATGTCGGCGAGCACCAGGGCTACCTCTAGAGGATGAATCAGATAAGGCTCGCCCGAGGCGCGTCTTTGCCCATGGTGATGTTTGAGAGAGAACTCGTAGGCTTTGCGGATGATTTCCAGGTCGTCTTTAGGACGGTTTTGGGCGACTTTGGCCAGCAACTGCTGAAACTTGGCATTCAGCAGCTTATGTGATGCGGGCTGCGGGTTTGTCGCCATAGTTGATTATAGCTTGAAACTAGAGGCGGTTATGGCGGCTTAGCCGCGCGCACGACCATTCGGGAGGTCTAAGTCGGGGGCCTACTCGGGAATCCTGGTTCCTTGGTGAAAGATCATCCGCCATCCACTACCTTCGCGCTTCCACAGAGATGAACGCAAAGTTCGACCTGATAGTAAGCCGTTCGGAGCCGTTCTTGAGGCAACATAAGTAACCAGAGCGACGCCCGGCGCCAACTCGCGCATCTGAAAGTTTTCAACCTGAGCTGGCTGCTCGAGAGTTTCCACCTGCAGCGCTTCGATGATTGCCGGTTTGCTGAAAACTCGGCCGGAGCTTCCGAACTCGATGAACTCATCGGCCAGGAGAGCGGCAAGCAATTGGGGAGAATGACGAACTGCTTTTTTGTGAAGGGTTGTTTCCAGATCATAGAGGAGATCGGCGGTTTTCTTGCCTTCGTCCATACGGTTGCTCCACGACGCAGACGTCGCCCAGTGCTGCGAAAAGCTAGCCAGGCGCTTTCGCGTCCGATGGTCGCGCCCCGCCAGTATGCTTCCCGGTGCGGAGGTCGAGGTTAAATGCGACTTCCTTATCCGTCAGGGCGTCCCACCCGAATCCTTGCAGCACGTGGTCGCGGACTTGCGTGACCCGCAAGCCTTCCCATGATAGCCGCTCGCTATTCCATGCGATCCCGTGAGGCCCCACAGCGCTGATTGAAGTAAACCCTTCAAAAAGTATGAGCTGCTGATCGGTTGCCGTTCTAAGCTCGAGCACTGGCCTCTGCTCCACCCGAAACCATGTGGTTGGATCGTGTGCCTTGACCACGTAAGCATAGCCTCCTGCAACCACACAGAGCGCATCCGGGGCAGGACAGGAACAGACGGCATTCATCACCTGCGGAGAATCAAATCCTGAGGCAAAAAATCCAAACCACGGTGTGCCGTTTCTGGGCACGACTCTAACGTACACTCCGCTGCGATCACCTTCCTCCAACTCCACCGGAAAATGGTAAAGCTTCTCTAAAGGATGGACAGGAGGCTTCGATTCGAGAACCTTAATCTCGTATTCGCGCGGGAAGGTGAAATCAAATCGCATGGCCGGAGGTGCGGCTTATTTATGCTGCGCAGCGGCTGTTTGAAACTCCTGCACGCGCTGGCGCACACTTTTGACGTGGACTGGCAGATCCAAAGTGCTGCCTTCTTCGATAAGGGGAATGAGGCGGTCGAAGTCCGGCCCTGAGTGGGCGCCGATTAGCGCTATGCGCACGGGATGAAACAGATCTTTGCCTTTGGTTCCGGTTTCTGATTTGACTTCGTTCATGATTTCCTTGAACCGAGCCGGCGTGAGAGAGCTCTCTGCGTTCACCCGCTTCGCGAAGGCTTCAATCACCGGGGCGCTTTTTGCGCCGCCAAGCACTTCAGCATTCTCCGGGTTCGACACTGCCTTTGCCGGGTCAAAATTAAACAGAATCCCGGCGCGGTCAGGGAGTTGCTCCAGCCGGTCAACATACGGAGCCAGCAGGTCAATGACACGCTTGGCCCACCCGCCTACACTTCCGTTCACATCGGCGGGGAGCAGTCCAGCCCGACGCAAAAAGCCGGTGCCCATTTCATGGATAACCTGCGGAGGGCTGCCCTTAATGTATTGACGATTGAGCCAGTTCAACTTCTCGTTGTCAAAGATGGCCGGCGCCGGGGTTACACGCTCTAAAGAGAACTCCTTGATCAGCTCTGCGCGAGGGAATATCTCGCGGTCACCACCGCTGGGAGCCCAGCCCAGCAGAGCCAAGTAGTTCATCAGCGCTTCAGGTAAGACTCCCATCTCGCGAAAATGAGAAACCGAAGTGGCCCCGTGACGCTTTGAGAGCCGCTCCCGGTCCGGACCCAGTATGGTGGAAAGGTGAGCAAACTCCGGAACCGGGAGGCCAAGCGCTTCATACAGGGCTACCTGTTTGGGAGTGTTCGATATGTGGTCGTCTCCGCGGATCACGTGCGTGATCTTCATATCCGCGTCGTCAATCACAACAACGTAGTTGTAAACAGGCATGCCGCTGGAACGGACAATGATGGGATCGCTCACGACCTCATGCGAAAATTCAACGTCCCCACGCACGATATCGTGAAAGCGAATGGGGTGTTCGGGAATCTTGAGGCGGATGGCCGGTGCTTCGCCCGCCGCCCGCCGCCGCTCCACCTCGGCTGGTGTTAGCTGCCTGCACTTTCCCGAATAAATGGGCTGCCGCTGCTCGGCCATTGCCTGCTGCCGCTCGCGCTCTAGTTCTTCAGCGCTGCAGAAACAGTAGTACGCCTTTCCCTCTGAAATCAGCTTCTCCGCATAGCCGCGGTATACATCCATTTTGTCGGACTGGCGATACGGAGGATGAGGGCCTCCCCTGTCCGGTCCTTCGTCCCAGTCAAGCCCGAGCCACTTCAAATCTTCCAAAAGCTGCGTCTCGTAGCGGGCCTCGCTGCGCTCCAGATCGGTATCTTCGATCCGCAATATGAAAGAGCCGCCAGTCTTGCGCGCGAATAGCCAGTTATACAGCGCCGTACGCACATTCCCGATGTGCAATAGACCGGTCGGCGATGGAGCAAACCGGACACGAACATTGCCGTGTTTTGCCATTGATTTGATGGTAACAAATCACGCGCTGGGGATGAATTCCCCGACAGAGTCGATCGAAGTTGGCGTGCTAGCGAAAACAGT
>Ga0207707_10000663_pt1 | contig 34152 bp, 33 predicted proteins | sample KBSC83BmetaG_FD_184336 | JGI IMG/M metagenome (GOLD analysis project Ga0207707, IMG submission 184336) | Corn rhizosphere microbial communities from Kellogg Biological Station, Michigan, USA - KBS C8-3B metaG (SPAdes) (version 2) | ecosystem: Host-associated > Plants > Roots > Rhizosphere ... | reverse complement strand
CGAGCCCGCGGCTACGCTCACAGCGCACCCACCAGGCTCGGGTTCGTGGCGAAAGAAGCGTCAGTATTGCTGAACCCGAGAGCTATCCCGACATAGCTGTCGATCGGCGCTGCCGCGGTCGACGTCAACGTCTTGCTGCCGGGAAGACCGGCCACGACCAGATCCGCCAACGACGTCGTGCACCGCACCGTCACCCGCACCACCCCGCCGGGCGCGAACGCTGCGGTGTCCGTCGTCACGTCGACGTGTGCGCAGCTGACGCCCGCGTCGCTCAGATCCGTCTGCGCAGCCCGCACGGCGGCCGACTGCGCGGCCGCAGCCGACCTCTGCAACGACGCCGCGCGGGCTGCGTCCCGGGCCGCTCCGGTGACCTGACCGTCAGCGTCCGCGATGCGTCCCAGCCCGACGACCAGACACAGCATCGCGATCACCACCGGCGCCAACACCGTCAGCTCGACGCTCACCGACCCGCCGTCCCCGCTCACGGCAAGCCCCCGGCGGTGAAGACCTCGGCCGGCCCGCGGGACACCGCATGCACGTGCAGCGCCGCGCCGGGCACCAGCGACACCGCCATGCCGGTCACCGTCACCGTCACGAAACCGCCCGCCCTGGTCACCGTCACCGTCGGCGAACCGACCAGGTCGGCACCGAGCGAACGCACGTACTCGATAGTTCGTGCGCGCACCGTCGCGTCGTCGGCGCCGGCCATCGAACGGGCGAACCGATCACCCTGCTGCGCGGCGGCGAGCGCGACGTGACGGGCATGCCACACCAGCGCGGCCTGCACCACCGTGAACACCAGCGCGATCAACACCGGCGTGAGCAACACCAGCTCGATCGCCGAGCTGCCCGCGTCAGCGCGACGGGTCCGTGTCGATGAGGTCACGGTGTCGCGTTAGCGCCCGGCGTCGTCACGTCAATGCTGTTCGCCTTGTTCGTCAGCTTGTTGTAGATGATCGTGCCGACAGTGATCGCGATCGCAGCGCCCACCGCAGTGAGAATCACCCACTGGATCGCATCGCCCCGCTCCGGATCCTCACGCGGCCGGGCGCGGACGGCGTTGAACAACGCGACGCCCACCATCACCTCCGGGAACACCGCCGCGGCCGCGACGAGCAGCTGTCGGGTACGGGTCATAGGACTGCCTCCGTTCAACCAGAGGCGACGGGTTCAGGTCGCGAGGACCTTCGCCACCGCCGGATAGCCGAGAAAGATGACAAAGCCGATACCGAGCACGACCTGTGCGACGAGCATCGACTGGGACCGTTCGTTCGCGCGGCCCTGCACGTCGGTCAGTTCCCGGTCCCGCAACGTCGCCGCCTGCGCCTGCAAACTCATCTGCGCTTGTGCGCCACTGGAGTCCACCAGCGACAGCCGCAGCGCCGTATCCACCAAGTCCGCCACCACCAGCTGTTCACCGAGTCGCCGCAACGCCGCCGCCGGTGTGGTCCCGTCAATCCGCGCATCCGCCAGCGCACCACGCAACGCCTCGAACGCGAACCCGTCCCCGACCGTCGCCGCCTCACCGAGCGCCTCCGCGAGCCCGGCACCACTGGCCATCCGCATGGCCACCAGATCCAGGTAAGCGCCAAGCGCGGCGCGGAAGCTTCGCCGACGGCCTGCGGCTGCCTGACGCAACCGAACGTCAGGTAGCAGGAACCCGACCGCGGTAGCAGCCACCGCCGCCCACGCTGGGACCAGCACCGGGATCGGCGCCCCGGCGGCGAGCAGCACGGCGGTCAGCAGTGATGGGACCAGGAACCCGGTCACCGCCGACATGAGTTTGTGCGTAAGGAACATCTGCGCGTCCCCACCCGTGATCGCGAGATCCGATCGCACCGGCGGCGTGATCCACGACCGGTCGACACCGTGCCCTACAAGCCAGCCGCCGACCCGCGCCTGCCACGACCCCGATGTCGTCGGCAGGGTCGGTGACGACCAGCGCGCGGCGTCGATCTCGGCCAGCCTCGCCGCGATCGTCGGCGCCGCCGGCCGCACGGCGGCCACCACCAGCATCAGCCCGAGACCGACGCCCGCGCCGGCGAGCAGCGCCGCGGTCACGCGCGCACCTCCCCCGTCAGGAAGCGGTCCGGTCCCGGCAGCGCCGACAGCCGGGACAACCAGGCGAACCCGAGCGTGAAGATCCCGACCACCACCGCCAGCACCAGCTGGCCGGTCACCGACCGATAGGGCGCGACATACGTCGGGTTCAGCACCGCCAACCCGAGCGCCGTCACCACCGTCACGCCGACCACGAACTGCACGGCCCGTCGCGTCGACCGGCGTTCGGCTTCCACCGACCGGCGGACCGTGAGCTCGCTGCGTGCCGAACGCGCCAGCGACGACAACACCGCATGCAACGCCCGCCCCTGCGCCCGGCTGTTCAACAACAACGCCGCCACCACCAGGTCGGCACCGGTGTCGTCGATGTCGTCCGCGAACGCCTGCAACGCCGCATCCAACGGTTCGCGCGCCGCGAGCCGGTCCGCCAACACGGCGAGCTGCGGACGGATCAGCGGGTTGACGGTTGCCACCGTCGCCGGCAACGCCTCCGGCAGCGCCAGTCCGGTCGCGATCAGATCCCGCAGCGACTCCGTCCAGTTCGCCAACGCCTCCAGCCGTGCGATCGCCAGCCGGGCTCGCCGGGTGCCGCCGAACACCCGGTCGTAGACGACCACCAACGTGCCGGCGGCGAGTGACACCGCCACCCACCGGGTCAGCACTGCCACCGCCACGGCGACTCCAACAGCCGCCGCCAGCCGGCGCACCGTCGCGACCGGCAGCCGTCGGCGTGACGATGACGTACCGATCAGCCCGAACACCACGCACAGCACGCCGGTGCCGACACCCATACCGGCGAACAACGCGAGCAACGCATCGGCGTTCACCGCGACACCGCCCAGTCGCGTGCGTCGTAACCGTGCACCGCCAGTCGCTCCGCCCGCTGCTCCGTCAGCGGTGCGGCCGGTCGCGCCACCAACTCGCCCGGCCGAGTGGCGAACACTTCACTCGACACCACCTGGGTGCCGTCCCAGCCGACCACTTCGCGCACACTCGACACGAACCGGTGCACCCGCCCGTCGTCACTGCGGACCTTCGTCATGTGCACGACCAGATCAAGGGCGGCGGAGGTGAGCATGCCGCTCGCTTCCACCGGCAACCGGTGCCGGCCCGTGATCGCGTAGGTGGCGATGCGGTGAAACACCGTGCGGGAGTCACGTGCGTGGATCGTCGACAGCGATCCGTCCTCGCCCTGGGTCATCGCGTCGAGCATCGCGACGATCTCCCCACCGCCGCGGACCTCACCGACGATAATGCGATCCGGGTTCATCCGCCGCGACCGTTCAACCAGCTCGAGCAGAGTCAATCCGCCAGTGCCTTCCGCGTTCGCGAGACGCTCCTCCATCGCAACCACGTCACGGTGCAGCTCCGGAAAATGTTCGAAGCCCAGTTCGAGAAAATGCTCCGCTGTCACCAGCCGTTCCTCGAACGGGACCGCGTTGCCCAGCGCCCGCAGCAGCGTCGTCTTCCCGGCGAACGTCTCACCCGACACCATCACGTTGCAGCGGGCACGAACCGCAGCCGCAAGAAACGCATGCAGCTGCTCGTTGAAACCGCCCAGCGCATGCAAGTCGTCCAACATCACCCGCTGCAGCCGGAACAACCGCACCGACACCACCGGCCGTGCCACCACACTCATCAACGCGCACAACCGCGACCCGTCCGGCAGCCGCAACTCCAACCACGGGTTCGCCGGGTCGAACGGGCGGCTCGACAGTCCGGCGTAGATCGCCGCCGTCCGCACCCACTCCACCAGCTCCGCGTCCGAGTCCGCGACCGGCGGTCCCGCCTGCACCGTCCCGTCGGTGCGGTACAGCCACACCCGGTCGTAGCCGTTGATCTCGATGTTCGCCACCGTCGGGTCCGCCATCAGCGGCTCGAGCCGACCCAAACCGAACAGCGCCGCCTCGATCGCCGCGGCCAGGTTCGCGTCCGCTTGAGCCGTAGGCAACAGACCGGCGCCGTCAAGCAGCTCGCGGCGACGATGTTCATCGACGGCTGCGGCGATCAGGCTGCGGCCGAACTCCCGTTCGTCATCCGGTGCCAGCGCTGGCTGTCCGGCATCCGCGCGGCGTCGACGTTCCGCCCGTAGCCGTTCCGCTGTCTTCGTCCGCAACGACTGGACCAGCGTGTAGTCCAAGGCCGGGCTTGCCGTCTCAACCGACATGGCCACCCGCCACCACAGACTCAACACGGGACGGTGTCATCGGCCGAACCGCGTCATGACGCTCCGCCAGTCGAACGTCCAGCGCGCGCGCCACCAGCCGGGCGCTCGTCACCAACGCCGTGCGATCCAACCGTCGCGTCCATTGCCCAGCCAAACCCGCGGCGCCCGCAGGGTCATCCGCGAGCGGGCCGAGCACGTCCAGCTCACCGTGCCCCCGCAACGCATCACGCACCCCCACGGTGTCCTCACTACGTCCCACCACCAGCAGTCGCGGCTCAACCCGCTCTCGCCGCAACCGCTCGATCGCGTGCCGCGTGTGAGCGACGCTTTCCGCAGTCGCCCGGCACACCAGCAGCACGACATCCGCCGCCCGCATCACCTGCAGCGGGGATACCGAGGACAACCGGCCACAGTCGACGATCACCTCGCACTCACTCGCCGAGAACGCTGCCGCCACCGGCAACCAGCTCTCGGCCAGCGCAGCCGAGTGCGTCTCCGACGCGGCGCCGACAAGAACGGGTAGCCCGCCCTCCGTCACCTGTGCGTGCTCGACCACCACACTCTGCGCCACCGTCGCGCGCGCCGCCGTCGCCAGCGACACCACGCCACGATCCGCGGACAGCGGACCACCGCGTTCGTCGCGTAGCCGGTAGACGAGGTCGCCACCGCCCGCATCGCACTCCGCGAGGACGCTCGCGCGCGGCCACACCGCCGCGAGGGCGACCGCTGCCGTCGTCACCCCCGGCGATCCTTTACCGGCGGCGAGCGCGACGACGCTCATGAACCCACCGGCAGCAATGTCACCGCGAGCGCTCCTGCCGACGACGCTTGCGCCACCTGTGCTGCCAACGCGTCGGATACCACGACGGACAACAGTGTCTGCCCGCTCGACGAATCCACCCGGACGTCGATCACCTGCGCGGACGGCACCAGCACACCGGACGACGACCGTGCGGATTGGCCACCCGCCGCCCACACCAAACTCACGTCCCGTCCCGGCGCCACACCCGCAGGAACCTCGCCCGGCTTCGCGGACACCGCGACAACCTGCGACCCCCGGGCCGGCACCGGAGCGCGACTCAACATGCCCGCGACAAGCAGGGTCCCCGCCGGCAGCGAGCTGGTGACCGTGTCACCAACCACTGACGCCAGCGCGTTCGCCGGCACACCAGCGACCCCCGAACCACCGACGCGCGCGACGTGCAGATCCGAGGCCAGCAACACATGACCAGCGCCAACCGGTCGCGTCAGCGCCAGCAGCGCCAGACTGTTACCGCTGCGCGCGACAAGGCTCGCACTCACCAACCCGCACAATGCGATGAGCAGCACGCCCACAACCAGCAGCGCCGGCCGGCGTTGACGCCGTGACTTCGGCAGACGGTCCACGAGCCCCGGCCAACCACCGGCCCGCGGTCCGGGGACGTGATGCGCCGACGTGGTCGGCTGCGTCGTCACGTCCTTGGTCACGCTCATCCGCACATCTCCTTCACTTGGAACTTCAGCCGGATCCGCCGGTTACCACCGCTTGCCGTTCCTCGACGCGCAACGGGAACGACCGGGACCTGCTCATCGCCGGCAACGTGCCGCCCGCACCGCCACTGCCAACCCACGACACCGACCAGGTCGTCGTCACCGTCACCGTGAAGAACCGGTCGTTAGCACCAGCACCTACCTGCGGCTGCTCAGCCGACGACCGCGTGTACGTGAAGGTGCAATCACTGCGCTGCGACGACGCCGACACGCTCCGGTCGTACGGGGTGCCCGGCCCGGAACACGTGACCGGCGGCGACCCATTACCCGGATTCCACGTCGTGCTCATCGGCGTCGCCGTCACACGCGCCCACACCGGACCCGCCTGCGTCCGCTGCGACAACGAACGCCACTGCGCCGGATCAGTCCAGAACCATTCGGCCAACCCGACCAACGCATCACCAGACGGATTCACATGCACATCCGGAACCGGAAGCTGCAGCTGATTCACCGCCCGCTGCGCCAACGATGTCGTAAGAGCCACCTGCGGAGGGATGTTGTTCGCCGCCGGCGGCACGAAAATGCTCAGATAGACGTTGCCGTCAGAACATTTGACGTCGTACCAATGACCGCCAGATACGCCCCAACCCAGATCCAGATAGCCATCTTCAAGTTGCGTTGAGTTCTCTACCCACTCGCAGTGAACGCCGCCACTCGGAGAACTGACGTCGACGGTAGGGCCGCTTGCAGCATCGTTGGAACCTGATGCCTCGATAACTGTGGTCACGGTCCCGTTGTGGTAGTCACCGTCCACAGTGACGGGCCCGTGGTCGGCGAACGCCGGAGTTGGGACGAACAGCAGGAAGCTAATGAGACAGCACACGCGCGCTAGCAAGAGTGCCTCGGGAACGAAACGAAGGCGACCTTCCACTCCCCAGCACCTGTCCGGTGCAACGTGGCGACGACAAGCGTTCGCGACTTCCCGCGAGTCAACAGCCGGCCGTTCGAAACGTCCTTGTCTCCGGTCTTGGAAGCGTCTTGGCAGTCGCTGATGACGGCGATCCCACGTCCGGGCGAGAACTGCTGCAACCGCACGCGAAGCCTTGGAGATCCGTAGTAGGTGCGCCCCTGCGCATCCTCACGGGCCATGCCGTCCAGAAGTGACTTGAGCTCCGGATCCACCGCGTGCGGCGCGAGAATCTGTTGCCGCCTTGAAGCGGGGGCGTTAGCTGCCGGTGTCAGTGCTGCCCAGAAGGCTCGATAGGCGCCGAGTACCTGGTCCCTCTCGGACGCGGGTGAACTGGCAAGCGATGCCGGGGTCGTGGACGTCTGAGGCAGCGCGCGAGGGGCCGACGAGGAACCGCCGCAACTGGCTAATGCAGCAGCCGAGCAGAACGCCGTCACTGTGAGCCACGCCGTCCGGGGCAGATTGCGTCCGGTGCGGCCGCGCGGATGTCGCGCGCGAGCCGAACCAGTCATGGCGTCCTCCTCCTCGTGGCCGAACCGCGAGGTGATCAAGTTCTTCCACTTATCCACAGAACGTGTCAATAGCGGCATACCGCTCACCTCGTGTTGCTTGGTCGCAGCATGGCGACTAACCGAACCAAAACCGTGACCATGGGTCGTTGGCAATGGTTCGGCGACGAGGCTGTGGATAACTCCGGCAGTGGTTCGGGCTCGTGGAGCCGCTGGTCACGGTTGTGGTTCGGCTCGTCCGGACGCTCCGGGAATGCCGAAACCGTGGGACATGCATGTCGTCGTCGACGCCACAGGCAGCGACGGTTGCCGGGCCCGGCCGAGGTCAGCGCATCGGGATGGCACTGGCGCCCACATGGTCGTGCAGGCTGGACCGCTGCGCGTCTACGCGCTCGACGCACTGTCCATGACCGACCTCACCAGCGCGTGGGCCGCGGCTCACATTCGGGGGGCGCACCTGTTGCCCATCGAACTGCCCCGCCCTACGCGCTCGGCCCAACCGACTCTCGGGATCGCCTACCCAATCGCGGAGGTGGTCGTGGAGGGTCGACAGCGATGGAACGTCCGCCCGCCCCAACGCGGTCGACCTTTCCTCGAGGTCGGCGTCGGCTGGCTCACCGTCCGCGTTCACGACCGGATCGCACTCGACACGCAAGTCCGTTCATGGGCAGAAGCGTCCGCGTTCGCGGTCAGGATCTTCGGCCGCAACCGAATGCCCTCCTTCGACGCCCTGCTCGAACAGCAGCAGATTCGAGCGGTACGTGAGGCCGCAGCCCACGACGACCGACGCATCGAGCGCGGACGCGGACGCGGACGAGACCGCTAATCCACAGATCTGCTCGGAGCCCCTGCGCCGGACCACCAGCTCGTCGCACACTGCCGACGAGGAGGACCACTGATGCCGTACCGATTGACGCGCCTGACCGGCGAGAACGAGAGCAGCTTCATCGGCGAATACGAGACCTACACGGCCGCGCTGCGCGCACGCATGAATGACGTGCTCGACGCGCTCGACGCCAACAACGGATGGTGGCTGCGGGTCGAACACGTCATCGTTGGGCCGGGCCTGCTCGGCGCAACGACGGAGCATCCGTTCTGCACCGAGCTCGGTGTCGACCCGGCCTGCGGCACGTTGCCAACCCGAGTCGACCTCGACGAGGCACGCCGATGGCTCGACGCGCTGCATCGCGGCTGACGTCAGCGAAGCCCCACCCGCAGCAGCCGAACCGGGTGATGATGGTGATATGCCGCCGCTGTACCAGCCGATGCTCGCCGCCACCGGCAGCCGGCTGCGTGCGCTCGACCGCGCCGACTGGCGGTTCGAGCCGAAGCTCGATGGCTGGTGCGCACTCGCCTATCTCGACGGCAACCTCACGATCCGCACCCGTGCCGGACGTGACATCACGCACACCCTGCCCGAACTACAAGCGCTGCCCTCCAAGCTCGTCCGGCGCGCGGTGGTCCTCGACGGGGAACTGGTCGCCGGCAGCGGCATCGCCTCCGACTTCTATCGGCTCGGCCCCCGGCTCGCCCGGCGCGAGCAAACAGCGCCGCATGGTTGCCCGGTGACCTTCGTCGCCTTCGACGTGCTCTGGCTCGACGATGCCAGCACCTGTCAGCTGCCCTACCGGCGACGCCGCAAGCTGCTCAAGTCGCTGCACGTTGCCGGCGGGTGCTGGCAGACCGCGCCAAGCTTCGACGGTGACCCACTCGACGTGCTCGTCGCCTGTGACAAGCTCGACATCGAAGGTGTCGTCGCCAAACGACTCGACAGCGTCTATCAGCCGGGCAAGCGCTCAGCGCACTGGATCAAGGTGAAGACACCGGCCTGGCGTGAGCGGCATGCCGCCCGCCGCACCAGTCACTGAACCGGTTACCCGACGTCGCGCACCACCCCGGTGGCGCGGCGCGACGGTGCCGACTTGCGTCGCGCCCGACGCGCACCGGGGAGCCACGACACCGCCAACCGTTGCCGGCCACTGAACTCCAGCCGCTCGACCAACGCCGCCCGCGCCAACGCCGTCCGCTGCGCCGTCGACGGTTGTGCCTCCGTCCGCGGACGGTCGACCTCCCCGCCCAAGTCATGCCGCAACGCGTCATGGGTCAGGTAGAGGGTGTTGGCCTGACGGCCACGGCTCATCGCCACGTACCCGCTCTCCCGCGTCAACGCGACGCTGCCCGACACCAACGCGACCTCGACCGTCATGCCCTGTGCGCGATGGCACGTGAGTGCATACCCGTGCACCAGCCGACCCGACTCGAGATAGCCCCGGGGTAACGACACGTCGCGACCGTCACCCAGCCGCACCGTCACCCGACCCGACCGCTCGTCAACCGCTGCCACCACGCCACGCGTGCCGTTCAGCAACGCCCGCGGATAGTCATTCGCGGTGACCACGACCTCGTCACCACAGCGGAAACCGCGTTGCGTTCCCGACGCCACCTGCACGGTGATCTCGGTGTCCCCGAGCTCGCCTGCGTCGACGAGCGACTGGCGGATCAACCGGTTCAGCCGGCGCGCGTCCGCGCGGCTGCTCGTCACCACAACCGTCTCGCCCGGCCCTGTCGCCGTGCGCGACTCGCGGTAATCCGCGACGAGGCGCCCGCTCAACTCGTCGGTGGTCTCCGCGATCCGCAGCCGGCCATGTTCGTCGTACGCGCGGACGGCGGCAAGCACGTCACCGTCACGCAGCTCCGCGAGCGCGGCCCGTTCCCACCCCGCCCGCTGTCGTTGATTACCCGACAGATGCGACGTCGGCGCAGAATCGATCAGGGCCGCGAACAGCCCACCCGCCTCGATCTCCGGCAGCTGATGCGGATCCCCGACGGCCACCAACTTCAGCCGGTACGTCGCGGTCAACTCGATCAGCTCGTTCAACGCGCGGGTGCCGAGCATCCCCGCCTCGTCGACCACGAGCACGCCACCCACGGGCAGCCCGACCGGTCTACCGGTTCGCGGGTCGACCCGTCGGGCGTCGGCGAGCAGCCGGGCCAGCGACGTGGAGGGAATGCCGGCGCCGTCCTCGAGCACCCGCGCCGCGATCGCCGCCAACGCGACCCCCACCACCGGCAGTCCCGCCGCCGCCCATGCGGTTCGGGCCGCCGCCAACGCTCGTGTCTTGCCCGAACCGGCCGGGCCGACCACCACGTCGACGCCCGCGCCCGACGTCGTCAGCCGGCGAACCATCGCCACCTGCTCCACTGGCAACGACACCCCGGCTAGCGCCTGCTCGACCATGCCGGCCGGCACCACCGCAACCTGGTCGGCGGCGCGTTCGGTCGCGTGCTGCTGCGCCCGGACCTCCAGCTCGAGCAGCTCGGTTGTCGAGTAACGCCGCTCGTGCACCGCGGCCTCCGGCAGCAGCGGCACCACCTCCGCGTCGCGGACCACGCGCGTCGCGTACGCCGCCAACGCATCGAGATCCACCGGCGTCCCCGGCGGGATCGCGGCGCACACCGCCTGCATCACCTCGCGCCGGTCGAAGGACGACCGGTCCCGCGTCAACCCGGCCGCATCCAACAACGACGCTGCAAGCTGATCCGCCTCCGGCGGCGCCGGTGGAGTTCCGCGATTGAGTGCGCTTACGACGGTGCGCGGATCGGTGCCCGCGTCGCGCGCCTCGCGTTCCCACCGTTCCCGCAACGTCTCGCCGTCGACATCGGTCTTGCCCGGTCGCGTCGTCAACGTCGCCGCCTGCGCCGCACCGGGGTCGTCGCGGCCCATCTGCGCCATCGCCGCCGTGATCGCCGCGCGTCTCTTGCTGAACAGCCTCAGCACCGAACGCGGGATCCCGTCGATCTCGGCCTGTCCCTTACGCACCGCCGTCCACGACACCCCGAGCCGGCGTGACAGCTCGCCGCGCAGCACCGCCTGATAGACGAACCCGCCCGACCGCGCGTGCCGAAACGCCTGACGCGTATCCAGCGCGCCCCACTTGCCGTCGATGCCGCGCACCAAGTTCGCCACCACCACATGGGTGTGCAGCTGCGGATCCCCCTCACGGCTGGTTCGATGCTCGAACGCCGCCGCCACCAGGCCATCCGTCGCGGCGTAACGGTGGCCCCGACCGTGATGCCCCCGCAGCCCACGCGCCGACATCCGCTCCATGTACGCCAGCGCTTGCCGAACCGCGACGTCGTGCGCCGCCCGCACCTGCGCCGCCACCGGTTCGCTTCCCAACCCGTACAGCACGGACACGCTCTTCGGCGCCGACAACGTGAAATCCAGCCCCGACAGTCGCACGTCGACCCGTGCATCCAGTCGACGCATCGCCGCGGTGAACCGGTCCCGGCCGCGCCGACCTCGCAGCACCCGCACCGGATCCGCGCCGACCGCGCGCAGCACCCGGTCCACAACATCGACACGCAGCGACGGCACCGGCCACACCACACGGCGCTGCGCCCGCTCCAACGCAGCCGCCGCCTTCGCCACTGCCGACGCGTCCTCCAAGCCCAAGGCAGCCAGGGCAACTCCCCGCTCGGCCGCGACCGCCTGCAACGTCGCGACGACTGGTTCGGCCGGAACCCGGGCCCGCGGATCCAGCCGCATCACCGGGCCGACCAACCGCTCCCCGGTCGGTGACTCACCGGCCAGCAACGCGCCGAGAATCCGCTCACCGTCCCGGCCGAGCTCACCGACGAGACCGAGCGCACCGGCACCGGCCCCGCACCACACACCGCGACGCTCACCGTCACCGGTGTAGTAGTCGAGCTCGCAACCCGCCTGCCGCTTCACGTAGTAATCCGCCGCAGCGCGCCCAGCACCCAACTTGCCGATCGACAACACGCCGCCTCACCGACCGCGCGACGCCGGATACAGCTCCGGGCGAACCAGCCGCTCCGCCCGGCGAACCACGCGCCGACCCGGCGGCGAACCCTGCGCTCGAGCCAACCGACCGCCGAGCGCACCCAGGGAGTCGAGGACCGCCACCGCGGCATCCACAATCTCGAGCGCACTGCCACGGCGACCAGCACCCAGCTCGCGTAGCCGATCCCCGGCAGTGCCTACCTGACGCGAGATCGACGCAGCCAACACCTGCTGCGCGTAGAAAGGCGCGGACGCCACCGCCGGCACCGCCCGCTCCGCGGTCTCCAGCAACGCCACCGCCCGCGTATCCGACAGATCACCGTGACGCCGCAACTGATCGCGAACCATCACCCGATCCACCGGCAAACCGTCGCGAACCATCGACACGACCCGGCCAAACACGCGGCCGCAGTCGGCCGCGGCGAAATCCGCCGGGGACAACCAGCTCAGCCGATGCAGCAGCGCCGGCGCCGACACCACAGCGCCGACCGTGACGAGTTCCGCGTGCACCACGTCCGGAGCAACGCGTACGCGGCCGCGCCGCGGCGAAGCGCTCTCGCGAACCGAACCGTCTGCCGGTTGCAACGGTGCAGTCGCCACCCGGCGCCGCTCGGCCAGCAGCACGGACCGCTGCACCGCGACCGCACGCAAACACGACCCCGGTTCCTGGCCACGCTGAGACATCTGGACAAGACGCAAACCTGCCTGCTGCACACGACGGCAGACCGCCCCCTCCACCACCAGCCGCGCATACGCCGGCAAGGGCGAGGCCGGCGGGACAAGATCGAACCACTGCAACAGCTGGCTCAGCGGATACCCGTCGCCGCGCAACTCCCCGTGGTGTCGCAGCACATCCGGCAAACGTTCGGTCCCGAAAGACGAGGCCTCGACGAGTCGCCCGAACAACTGCTGGCACACCGGCGATCCGAAGTCGGCCCGGCAGACGATCGCCGAGACTTCCGCGAGTCGGTGCGGCTCCAGCACCAGCCCCGCCACCAACGCCTGCTCCGCTACGCGCACGCCATCCGACATGCAGGTGAGCGTCCGGACAATCCGAACCACAACCGTGACCACTTGGCGCGGGTCATCGCTCGTCCCAGGCGAACCATCTGCTGCGAGCGATGTCAGGCTGACAGGCGTCGGGCCGACGCCGCATCGGCTGACCAGATCACCCGCCATCAGCTCTGAACCGGCAGGGCCAAGCGTGTCCGATTTCGTCGTTCCCTGCTCCTAACCTGCCGCTGTGTCAGACTCGCCAAGTGACCGCGCCCTTCCCCGCGGCGCTCCTCCGTGGACGCCGGCTCCCGCCTGGGCGCCCCTCGTGAGCGCGGGTTTTTACTCTGCGGCGGAGGCAGCCCGGATCTCGCGCGTACCGCTATCCACGCTCGCCTACTGGCGGAAAACCGGCGTGCTCGAACCGTCGCAGCGCAACGCACGGCCTCGGCTCTACTCGTTCGAGGACCTTCGGGATCTTCGTGTCGCGCAGTCTCTTCGTGACCAGGGAGCGAAGCCCGGAGAGATCAGGAAGGTGCTGGACTACATCCGGGGCCTGGCCGCAGAGCAGCCGGAAAGGCTCGCGCAGGCTGAGCTCGCCGTTGTCGGCGGAGCCATCGTCTATCGCAACCGTGGGCGCGGGATTGAACCTGTCCAGCCTTCGAGGAAGGGCCAGCGAGTGCTGGCTGTCAACATGGCAAAGATCTTCGAGGAACTCGGGCAATCGTCGTCTGAGGTAGCTGAGATCCGACCGGCACCAGGCATCGTCATCGACCCGGACGTGCGTGGCGGTACTCCTGTGCTCGAAGGAACGCGAGTTCCAGTCGAGGTGATCGCTGAACTCGTCGAAGACGGCGTCTCTGTCGGCGACATCCAACGGATGTACCCGACGCTGAGCGAGCAGGCTATCCACGCGGCCGTCGAATGGGAGAGCCAGCTAGCGGTAGCCGCGCGGTAGGACTGGAGGCACGGGGGTGGGCGTTCGCGTCTTGCTCGATGAAGACGTGCCCTTTGATCTGACGGAGTCGCTGCGGTTGCGTGGGATCGACGCGGTTCATGTAACGGAGTTGCGGGCGAAGGTATGGGGCGGGAAGCCGCGCATCTCCGATGCCGAGGTATGCGCCGAGGTCGCCCGCGAGCCAACCTTGCTCATCACGCTGAACGTCCGTGACTACGCCGATCGAGCGTTCCAACAGGCGAACGTGATCCGACATGGGATCGCCGTGGTCATCGTTCGGGTGCCGAAGCGGGAGAGTCGCGCTCGGGACCGCCCCGCCGCCATCCACGACATCGTCCATCGGTGGATACATCGAGCTCCGGCGCTGCTCGCGACAGCGCCGATGGTCGCGACCGCCAACCGCGGCGGCGTCCGCCCATTTCCACTGCCGTCGTCACAGCCGTCGTCACAGCCGTCGTCGACGGCGCTCGCGTCCCCTTCACCTTGACCGAACCACCACGACCACACACTTGTCTCCCTAAGGGAGACCGTGCGAGCGTCGCGCGCCCCAGTCCGCGTCAAGGACTACGACAGCTACGTCGAGCGACGATAAAGCCGCGGTTTCCCGCGTGACGAACTGTAAACAGTTGCAAGATGACGCCCATCATCAACGCGAATGATCTTGATCCTCGCGGCAGAGTTGGATTCCAGCGCCTGGGTGGCGACAGCAACGGCGTCGTCCCAGGTCATCGCGTCGGTGGGAAGCGACGCGGGTCCGTCCCCGTCCGACTCGAGCTTGAACTTGCGGTCCAACTTGAAGCACCCTTCGCAGGTCGTCGCGACATCGCAGCCTCTGGCTAGTGTGACGCAACGGGATCGTCAGCAAGGGCACCGCGGGACTCGTCGACGCAGGTGTCCGCCAGAACGAACGGGAGCCGGCGCCTAGCGCAACGGCATCACTGGGGTCGCGCCGACTGGAATCACCGTGTAGACGTTCGAAGTGACCGAGAACAGGCTCTCGTGCATATTTGCTGCGTGCCGCCATTCCGCAACGCGGCTAGGCGTTCGCTTGCCCTCGTGCAGTTGCGCTTCGAGAAGTGCGAGTGCGTCACGGTAAGGCGCCGAGGCGACGTAGCTGCCGGCTTTCCGGTAGCCGGCCGGTGATCGCCGCCAACTCTGGCTAAGGCGTTGTTTCGCCGCACCGGTGACGCTGTTGCCGATCCAAGTGGCGTAGGCGGCCTCGGTCATCCGACGGTACGCGTCTGCGTTGGCGAGCGCCTCCTCCAGGCAGTCGTCAGTGCCTCGCACCTTTTGGTAGACGGCCCGGTCGTACGTTGGATAGCGAAGTCGGTTCTCAACGATCAGCAGACGCAGGGCGAGGCTCTCGATCTTGTGGTGGAACTGTTCGTGAAGGAACAGGCCAAAGGCTGCCGCCCGGTACAACGACTTGAGGAGCGGAACCGACAGTGCCGGCGCACTCAGACCAGCCGCGATCTGCGGCATTCGGTCCAGGATGCAGGTCTCCCTCAGGTAGATGCCCCAGCTCTTAGCGGAAGCGTGAAGCGGCAGGTACCACGCGCAGCGGTGGTGCCGACCTGGCTCGCCGCACGGCGCCTCTACGGCCTCGCCGACGTCACCGCCGTCCAGTGCCTCACTAACACGTTCAAAGACATCCGCCGGGAAGTCGGGGAACCAGTCGTCGCCGTATACCTCAAAATCGAGAACCCCTCGGTCTGCGGCGCGGCGCGGTGACGGGAAGAGTCGTCGCCAGTCAGCGAGTCGCACTTCGTCGCCGTCCTCGACCTCGGGGTCGGCGTCCGCAGTGCCCGGGTCCGCTTGTTCGATCAACTGACGCAGGGCGGGTGCATCAGGCACAAAGATCACCTGTCTCGGACTCGAAGCCTCGTCGGCTCGGGCCTAGGGTTATGGGAAAGGTCGTCATGCCGCGAGCCCCCGGTCGTACTTGCCGTTGACCAGCGCGGAGATCGTGCCCTGTTGCCATGGCCGGCCGTACCTCGTGTGGTGCCCGAGCGCAGTAAGGGCATCGGCGGTGAACTGCTGGGTCTGACCGCAGACACCGATCAGCCACCGCGCGTACGCCTTCAGCAGCGGTCGCTTGACGTCCCACGACGCGTCCGTCGGCGGCAGTTGCGGTGCAGGTCCATGTCGCCGCTCCAGCTCCGTAAGCAGGCTGAGCTGGAGCATCGTCAGAACATGCATGGTGTCTTCCCCGGCCACTTCGGTCGCATCGAACAGGCTGTCGTCGCCCGTGGCGGGCGCCTGGCAGGCACGGCGCACCTCTGCGTGGAGCGTTTCAGCGCCGGCCCGCGCGAGAGCCGCGGCATCGAGCGCGTCGACTGACCGAACCTCGACCCGTAGTGCGTAGTCGACCGCATTAAGCCCACCGTCGAGCGGCGCCAGAACGAGGTGCGGTCCGATTCTGAGATTGCTGCCATGCCGTTGCAGTACAAGGGTGAGTCGACGAAGGTGCTGTTCGCGGCCCAGGTCTTCGGCTGGCCATGGCGCCCACATCTGTCGCCGTGACGCGATGGCGTCGGCGACCGCAGCAACGACTGCCTCGACGTCTTCAAGGTCGTCGGCGGCCACCGCTTCGCCGACCGCGAAGGCGTACGTTGCCGCGACGTGGCACCCGTGCCGATGGGCGATGTCGTTCAAATCGTTGAGCCGCTCGATGGTCTGGGTGTCACCAAGGACAACAACGGGCGTCAGCTCCTCGTCGTCGTTGTTCATGTCGTCATACATCGCTATTCACCTCGTGAAGTCAATCTGTGTCTGTTGGAGCCGTGAAGCGGTGGTGAGCGGGCCATCGCCCGCCCACCACCGCTCGGTTAGGCAGCGGGGTGCTGCACGTCACCGGTGCGGAGCGCCCCCTGAGCCTGCTCGAGCAGAAGGGTCAGCGTTCCGTGGACGGCCTCAAGCCCAGTCACGACCTTCACCGCGTTGTCCCGCGCGGTGATGGCCGTCTTGATGACCTGCTGCATCGCCAGCAACTGCTGCCGCGCCTGAGCGATCTTCGCGTCGGCGACGGTGAGGTCGCTGCCGCGACCAGCGGCCAGCCGGCGCTGGGCTTCGACCAGGAGCAGTTGCAGCGCTCCGCGGATGAGCGCGGGGTCGTCGTGGTCAGGGTCGAAGGCGATGACGATGCGGTTAGGACCCACAAGCGCCAGCAGTTCGCCGCCGGGGACGAGACTGCGGCTCTGTGCGATACCGAGCGACGCCTGGCAGTCGCGGTTCTTCTCGGCCTCGGTGAGGTACGCCGCCCAGTTCCGACTCTTCTCGGTGGTGGTGTACTCGACAGCAACCCTCGCCGGCGGCAGCCCCGGCTCGATCGTGGCCGCCTCCACCACACCGTCGCCCTTCTTGCACATCTTGATGCGCCCGACGGTGTTGTTGGTGTGCTCGTAGGTGGCCGTGATCGTGCTTGCGATCGCCTCGACAATGTCGCCCAGGCGGTCCTCGTACGGCGTGCCCTTCGCGGGACTGTGAGACTGGAGTTCCGCGATGGCTGCTGTCTTGTCGGCTGCCTGAGATGCTGCGGCGACGGCCTCCTGCACCTTGTCGAGACGTGCCGTCAGATCGGCGTGCGCCTTCGCCTGCTGCTCCTGGACGCGCCGCTCGAGCACCGCAAACGGGCTCGCCGGGTTGCTGGTGTCGAAGGTTTTCGTCACCTCGGTGAGCGTGGTCGTGAGGCTGCGGTGCCATGCGACTTGGGCGTCGCTCATCGCCTTGCCGACGATGTCCTTGATCGCTGTTGCGGCGGGTGAGTTGTCGCTGCCGAGGAGCCGGTCGAGCTCCTGGGTCACGGTCTCAGTGCCGCTCTGAATGATCTTCGCGATCTCCGTCTCGACGGCAGCCTTGGCCTCCTGCACCGTCTTCGCGGTGACGTCGGCGGCCTCGCGCGAGGCCTTGACCGTCGTCTCCACGACGTCGGCAGCGGCCTTCGTCGCGTTGCCGACGAGGTCGCTGCTGACTGTGCGGGCCTGGTCCGCCAACTGGTGGACGCTGCTCCGCAGCGCCGCGACGCCGTTGGCTTCACCCGCGGTTGCGATGAGCGTGGTGTACACGTCGACTGCCGTGACGACGAACGGGGTCACGTCGGCACCGTCGGCCTCCGCCACGTCGATCGGCTCGCCGCGGAAGCCGCGCGTCCAGCGCGACGCCTCTTGCACGACGTTGTCCGCCGACAGCGTGAGATCGCGGATCAGCACGCCTGTGCCGGCGACCAGAGATGCCCCCGCGCCTGTGCGCGGAAGCGGGACACTCGCCGCGGCGTTGCCGGCTGCGGCGGGGTCGGCGCCGTTCGCGCCTCCCCTTGACATAGAGGTAGCCATATCCGGCCCCCCCTTTCTCCCCAAGCGGTGCTTGGGGTCAGGGGATCCGGGCGCGTAGACTGACGCTGTCACCACGCGGTTACGACGCCCGGACCCCAACGGATTGGGTTGTCGGCCGCTCCGAGGGGCTCGCCTGCCAGGGCGGGCCCCTCGTCGCGTCCAAGGACATATTCCCGCGCCGGCCGTCCCCAGTCAACCCGTTCGCAAGTCTTGACGTCGTTCGCTAGCGAACAGATACTACTTCCGTGACCGTGCAGCGACCTGAAATTAATCCTCGACCGATAAGCACGCACTGGTCGGAAATCGAGGAGCGCATCCGTCGCACCGCCTCGGCAGCGCTTGACGAGCTGTCAGTCGACCGAGCCGAACGGCGCTACGACGAACTGCAGATACTCGGCGGGGAGCTCAGGCAAGCCCTCCTCGAACTGATCCGGTCGGTGCCGAGGGCGTCTTCCCCCCTAACGGCTCTCGATGCCTGCATCGCCGCGGTCGATTACACGCGGGAGCTGCTGGAGGAAGCGGGTGATGACGCCGCCCGCGCCGCACTCGACATCGAACCGGACGTCGCCGACCTCGTCACGCTCCTGGCGAAGCTCCGCGTTGCGGATCGGCTGCAGGCGGCGGCTGTCCGGCCGACGGCCGAGGACGCCGGCGTGACCCCCGGTTACATCAGCGAGCTCCGACGAGCGAAGAAGGGCTTGCCGTCGGCCGACATCGCGGCGCGGCTTGATGAGCGCGTCGCGGCGCCTGAGGGCGAACCCACGCTCCTCGAGTTGGTCATGCAAGCGAAAACCGATCGGGAATCGCTCCTCCGTCAGCGCCGGGCTAGACGCAACGTAACCGTCAGTGGCATCTCGATCCCAGTCGACCTGCGGGGCCGCGACCGGCTGACGGCCCTCGCCGACGTACTTCGGCAAGACGAGCCACTCCAGCGGACAGTCGAGCTACTGGCCGGGCTATCGATTCGTGAGCGCCGAGCCGTTGCGCGACTCGTCGAGGAGCTTGCCGAGTCCTGACTATCGCTAATCGACGGGCTCGACGCCGGCTTCCTCAAGATGCTCCAGGACAGCGTTGCGAAGCCACGCTCGCGGAAAGTTGTCGATGGCGTTGGCCTCAAGCTGAATGTCCATCTGCAGCCTGGATGAACGATCGGACAAGTTCTGGATCGCCGGCAGAATTCGGAACAGCTGTTCAGCACTGAGCAGGGCGCGCAGCCGAAACGTGCGGTCCTCGGCGTCACCTGGCGGCTCAACAGTCGCAGCCGAGCTGCCCCCCGCCGGGACGGCGGTGGCAGCGCCAGGCTCTTCGGTCTCCCCGCCGGCCTCGGTCGGCTCGGCTGTCGCTCGCAGCCGTCGTGCAACTGGCGGCGCGAGGAGATAGGAGCCGGCCCCGAAGTCGATCTCGTCCGACGGCGTGCGCTCTCCGAATCGGACAAGGTCCGGCCGCGCCGGCACCAGGAGATCCTCCTCAATCGACGCTGAGGCGACATACCCGAAGGTGTCGGCCGTTCCGGCTGCGACGGCCGACCGCAATGCCTCGGGCGAGGACAGCTTGGGAAAATCCAAGAAGGTGAAGAACCATGCAGGCAGATCCGAGCACGGGACCCAGTCACGTTCAGTCCCCAGTTTCGTCAGGGTCGCGATGCGAGCTGGAGTGATGCTGTCGAACACGTACTTCCTGAGACCGTCCAGGAGTCGCGTGTGCAAGTCTCGCCCAGCAGTGAGCTGGGCGCGTAGGTCGACAGTGTCGAACGTAAACGGACGGCTGCCCTGCCGGTCGGGAACGGGTACGAGCAGCATTTGGTAAAGCGAATCTGCAGCGGCCTCGAGCTCCGCTGCGGCCCCTCTGCGACGATCTGACAGATCCTCGCGCTGCTCGGGCTGGACGGTGATGCGGCTGGCTTTGATGTCATCTTCCAGCGCTTCAACCGCCATGAGGCTCCGCGCAGCGGCACGGCATCGGTCCAGCGCCGCCGCACCTGGGACTGCGAAGGCGATTGCGTTCTTGAAGTCACGACGGCGGGGTCCGGCGTTCTCAACGCAGTCCTCAGCCCGCTGCCTAAGAGTCTCGTCGTCCGTCCCACTGTCCTCCGGTGGGAGATACGCGATACGGAACCAGGGATCGTGATCGGGAATGGCTCCCGAGTCAACCGGCCAAATTAGGGCCGCCTCGCCGGCGCCGCTCAGTAGCGAGGAAACCTGACGATGGATCCGAGCGCGGACCTCCGCCGCCGACACCTTCTTCATCTCCTCACTCAGTAGGAGATTTAGGTTCGGTTTCGGCTCGAAGCGGTAGCGCCGGCCGGTGAAGTGCAGATACAGCAACTGGTCCCGCAAGTCGCTAAGCGCGGCCGCGATGACGTTCCGATCGATGTCGGGGGTGGTAAGAGCCTGAACCAGGTCGGCTTCGACGACTCCAGGGTCCTCCGACTCTCTCGCGCCGAAGGAGTACAACATCACGGCGGTGGCGGCGCGGGTTCCAACCCTTAGTTCCTTGTATCGCGGGGAGTCACCGGCGAGGCGCTGGTCGACAGTCCTAGCTCTCGCTTGTGTGCCCACGACGTCGGCACTCAGGACTGACGTGAACTGCTCGCGTGGCTGGCCGACTTGAGAGAAGAAGGCACCTCTTACGAGCTCATCTTCGAGTGGGACGTCGCCAGGCCCGATTAAGGCTTGGCGATTCCCGTCCCCCTGCCACAACGCGTGCACCACGCGTGCGAGAAACTGGAGCGCTCCGCGCGTGCGCTGGTACGACGGAAGGCTGCCCCAACGGTGGTACATGAGATCGAGGAGCTCGGGATGGAACGGATACGACTCCCGGACTCGCTCTTCGAACCGTTCGGCTTCTACTCCCGCGGCTCGCTGATCGGCCGCGGTCTGCCCGTAGGCTTCTCGCACCCGGCGGTATGCGATGGCGTATTCGCGGGCGACCCGCGCCACGATCTCGGCGTGCTCTGGCCTCGTACCAAGGTCCGGGAAGAGTCGCCGCTGGACGACTCTAGTTAGTTCGTCGTCACTGACGGGCTCGCGTTTCGCATCGATCCGGGTGACGAGCTTCTCAAGCTCGGTAAGTAGTGCCTCATCGCCGGCGGCCTCATGCGTGGACGCCTGGAGCGAGTACACCATCGCGGCGTGCGGGAGGTTCCGAACAACCTCTGTGAGCTTCTGGAGGAACACGAGCGCTTGTCGACGCCGCGGATTCTCTCCACTGGAGCCGCCAGCGCTTTCCACGTAGACCAGGACTTCGTCGAGGAGGATCAGCGTGGGCCGACCGCCAATGAGATCACGGAGTGTGTCACCGCCCGGCGCCGCGCCCTCCTCGTCGTGGACGCGCAGCTTCTCGTACGCCGACGCGCCGCCGAGTCGGTAAGCCAACTCGCCCCACAACGTGTGGATGGCCAGACCATCAACCTCCCGAGCCTTGTACGGATCGAGGTTGATGCCAGAAAGCACAACGACCTTGCCCGCGCCGGGATCAGGCATGTCCTCCAGCAGTTGCGGATCGATGTCCTTGCGGTGCTTCATAAGGTGGTACAGCGCGACGAGGCTGTGGGTCTTCCCTCCACCAAATGGCGTGCGCAACTGGATGACTCGGTCACCCTTGCCACCGCCGATCACGGTGAGCACGTCAGTGAGCAGCCGTTTCAGGTTCCGCGTCATATACGTCGTGCGGAAGAACTCGCCTGCGTCTCGATAAACTCGCGGCACATTTGGGTCGTCCGCGTCGACCCCCCCGAGGTCAGCCGCATAGGCAGACATGTCGAGTTCGCCGCGCTCGATATCCGGGTGTGGTCGGACGACGTCCGTCCAAGGCGTGAGTCGATATGCCGTCGTCATGAGATCTCCATCTGGTCTGTCCGGGTATCGACCAGGCGCTTCCAGGACGCGAGCAGGCTGGAGATCGCCGTCAGTTCGGCGGCTGTTGTGCCTGAGCCCTTCCGATCGAGCGCCTCGCCAGACAACGCCTGTGCGACAAGCCGCAGCTGGCCGGGATCGACGCCTGATGCATGGATGACGGGGCCGACATGATGCGGCTGACCCGCAGCCAGTGCGAGTGCTCGATGAAGGACATCGATGAGGGGCACTCGACCGCTTCGTTCTGCAGGATCCGCAAGCTTCTCGACCTTCCCGCGCTGCGTGTAGTCACGGAGACGGACCTTGTTCTTGTCCTTCTCGAGCAGCGCGGTACGTCCGTCGAGTAGCCCACCGGGACCACCCAATTCGACACCCACGCCATGAGCAAGTGTGTTGGCTTTGTCGAAGTCCACCCAAGCGGTGCCGAATTCGAATCGTCCCATCACATAGAACTGCGTGATTGGATCCACAACCGCGATCCCAGACCGAGACAGGCCGAAGACCTCAGACAGAATCGCTTCAACGACCTCCCGCTGGACCTCCTCCAGATACCGCTCAGGCTCCAGTGGTTCACCGTTTGGCAGCTCGACCCGAGAGAATGCCGTGTACGCGCGAAGACCAGCGCCGATCGCGGCGATCACCAAATCGTCGCCGCCGACACCCATCTCCGGAAGCTCGGCGACGCGGCGTGCGACGATTTCCTTGAGCATGGGCTGAACGTCCTGGACCCAATCGCCGACGCGTTCTTCCTCTCGACGTCGTGCTGCCAGGAAGATCGAGGACGCCAAGCTTGCGGCACTTTGACCGATCGCGCGCGTCGGCATCTCTGTGTCCAATGGCCACGCCTCGACGATGACGAACCCGGCGCGACGCAAGGCACTTATAAGGGTGGCCCACCCGGCATACGTCTGATGCGCGTACACGACGACCAGCGGCGCGCCCGGCTTCATCTCCTCACGCCGTCGCGCAAAGGCCTCGGCCATCATGTCGTCGTAGGCCTGCTTTGCGGCCTCCGCATCGCCACCGTGTCGGTGGCGCAGAGCGACGATCTCCTTCCGCTTCGGCGTGAGGCTTCCGCCGAGGTGTTCTGGGTAGAGCGAACCGATACTCAGCTGAAGCCACGCATAGAAGAAGTCAGACAGATCAGCGTAGGAGATGTTGTCGTAGTACGGCGGGTCGGTTATGACCGCGTCGAATGGGCCGCCCTCGATGTGGTCCGTTGCCGATTGGCGCACTAGCACGGCCGGCTTACCGACAACGGCGCAGTGCTCGATGACCTTGGTGACCTGGCTGAGAGCTTCGGAAAGATCACCGGACGATCCCGAGAACGGATTCGTTTCTGAGTAGTCCCAAACCATCGGCAGACCCTGCCGTGAGAACGTGTTCTCGGTCTTTTCGGCGGTGTTGTGCCACCGACAAAGCGTGCTTGAGCGGTCGGCCACTCTGTCTACGGCTAAGGCAAGGTATGTGGCCACAGCCTTCGCCCGTTCCTCGTCCATACCCTGCTGGCGCATCTCCTCGTATGCCTGTCGAACAAGGGAGGCGAAGGTAATCAGCGAGACGAGCTGCCTGTTTGAGAACAGCGACCCCACGGTGTCGAATCCGTAAACCATGCAACTACCACCCGTCAGTGCCGGTGGAAGCGGCGTTTCCGGAATCCTGAGACCAGTCGTGTTCTGGATGTTTTCGAGGCGCAGATCCACATCTGAATCTGACGGTACGAACCGTGTCGCTTCGCTCGAGCCGATGTATGTCTTGCCTCGCCGCCCTCGCTCTACAAAGCCCACGCCGATCAGCTTGCGGCCCATGCGTCCGGCTTTGGCTTCTACCTTCACGTCGTCCGCGTTCACTGACGCACCGCAGACCCTGCAGGTTGCGGCGCCACGGGTGCTGCCCTCCTCCGGGTCGAAGCCGAGCCCCTCGGCCGTCGCCGCTTCGACGACCTCGTATTCAACGGTTAGTAGCCGCCGATCCACCAACGGCTTTAGCGCGGCGTATCGACCCTCCTTCTTGCGGAGCCACGTCTGACGTACCAGGTGAAGGTCGTGCGCACCTAGCGCCGGATTCGGGCAAGGCACGGTCCGAGTCCACAGGTACGCGACGGGGATTCGTTGGCGCGGGTCAACGCCCTCTAGGGCCATCTCGTCATCTCCGACGGCAGCGGCCGTTGGATAGAGATCCTTGAGGGCTTCACGCGCACGTTTGACGAGCCATGCCCCCCAGCGTTCGACGTCCTTTGCTAGCCCCTTGCCGTGCATTTGGGGGTACACCAATGTGCACAGGTCAACTAGGTAGGCAACGGGGTTGAGTTCAACGGCGTACGCTTCTGCGCCCAAGCGCGCAACTTCGAGCGGTATCGCGCCGCCTCCAGCAAAGCAGTCGAGCACCTTCGGGGGCGTGCCCCCGTTCGCCGCGAGGATCTCGGCGCGCGCCCGGCTTACCGCCTCCGTCGGGACACCCATCGTCCCGGACCAGGCACAGAGCGCCTGGAAGCGTTCGCGTAGCGCCTTTGGGTCATCTGCCGCGTCCCCCGCCGGCACGAGTGTGGCGTATACGGCCGCCCTCGCCGCAGCAAGCGGACGCCTTGCCCACCATTGATGGAGCATAGAGATGTGGTAGTCGCGTCTGCGAAGCAACTTCTCGCGCGTTGACTCATAGCTGATCGCTCGAACCGGGAGCAGTTCTTCAATCAGGCGACGTTCGGTGTCCATCGTCACTCCTCTGCGACTCTCGTTACGGCGTCGCCGGGGACGATGTGGCCCTTGACGACGGTGAGTGTCTCCACTCGCCGCTGCAACTGTGCGTAGGGGTTCCGTATTCGGCGCAACGTCGGCTTGTCGCTCGAACACTGGGTCACCACGTAGAGCCAGTAGCTCTCGCCATGTCGACGCGCCTGTGTCCACTCATTTGGAGTGAGCATGGAGGTCGCGTCGTCGCCTAGGTGACCCTTGACTTCGATCCGACGAACGTCGTAGCCGCCGGTGGTTCGTTCTCGTGTGCTTCGAATGTCGAACCCGGATCCGTCGTGATGATCCCCGACGTACTCCGGTTCCCAGCCAGCCAAACGCTCGTACGCCATAGCGACTTCGACCGCCTTGGCTTCGGCTGATCGGTCTCGGCAAGCAATCCTCGCCACGTCGGCACTCATGCTGGGCAGCACGATCGCGGCCCCAAGGAAGATGGCGGGTCCTGGACGCAGCACCTCCAGGTGACCGAGTTCCGCCAACTTCTGCTCGCGCCGTCGCTCGATCTCGTCCAATGCCCGGAGGGCTTCGTCGCGAGCCAGGCGATAGGAGTCCTCGCCACTCGCGACACGCGCTGCCAACTCCGAGTAGCGCAACCGACGACGACGTCTTAGCTCGTCGAAACTGCGCTCCAGGTACGTGCGTCTGATCTCGAGCTCGCGAGCGCGAAGGTCACGCTGGTCTTTCATTAGATCCTGCGCCCGGTGAACGCGCAGCCATCGTTCCGCTAGTCGGTGAGCATCCGGGCCTAACGGCTTCGCGTCGGGATGGTCCAGGACTGGCGTCAGGTCGTGCAAGGTGTCGGGAGCGGCCAGGCTCAATTGCCCTTCCGCGTCCTCGGCAACAACCGCGAGTTCTGCTGTCACCACCACGGGGCGGGGCGGTCCGCCTGGTTGTTCCGGACCCTGTTCTCCGTGGACCTGCAACTCGAAGAAGTACAGCCGATAGGGCTCGTCAGTACCCGGATCCTCGAAGACAGAGGACGACTGTCGGACATGCGCCAAGCGTTCGTCGAGCAGATCCGACGTCGCCGCAAACAGTGCGTGCCCGGGTGACAAGAGCTCTGCGTCCAGGTTCTGACTTGAGCCGAGTATCGAGCGCTTATCGAAGGTGAGTTTCCGGTAGGACGTCGCCGGATACCCGAAGCGGCGAACGCCGGGTAGCGTGCTGCTGCGCAGCCGCTGTGGAACGTGCTCAACTCGCCACTGCCCGTCTGCTCGGGGTTCAACGCGGAGCTGCACACGCTCGGCGGCGCGCAAGAAGAACTCTTCGACATACTCGGGCATCAGACGTCGCTCTTCGGACCGCCAATCCTTGGGTCGAACCTTGTCCAGATTGACCTGTCGCGTTGCAAGCGCGATACCGGTTGCTCGCTCGTAGCGGTCGAGCGTGTCCATTGAGATTCGTTCGATCTGAGCCTCAAATTCGTGTATTCGGGCGGGGCTGTATGCCGCCTCTCGAAGCATCTCCTCCAGGTTGACCTCGTTGAGGGCCAACAGCGGTCCAATGACGTCAAATACGCGGTCACTGCCTCCCATCGCTCGACCAATCTCGTCGAGCTTTTCCAGGAGACGTCGCAAGATCGTCCCTTCAACCGTGTTGTCCGCGACGAAGTTGAACACGGTGACCGTGTATTGCTGACCGATCCGGTGGATGCGGCCCATGCGCTGTTCGAGTCGGTTCGGGTTCCACGGGATGTCGTAGTTGATCATCAGGTGGCAGAACTGGAGGTTGATTCCCTCGCCAGCGGCCTCAGTCGCGACGCATATCTGCGTCCCAGGGTCCTGGAAGCGCTGCTGCGCTTCCTTGCGTGCGATAGCCGGCATGCCTCCGTGAATAGTGCAGGTTGAGTACCCCCATTCCTCTAAGTGACGAACCAGGTGCTCCATGGTTGCCCGGTACTCGGTGAAGATGAGCAGTTTCCCGCGACCATCCTTCAATTCAGCGAACTCAGCTCGATTAAGACATCTCCGAAGGGCATCCAACTTCTGTTCGTCGGCATCGGGAATGTCATTGGCCTGAGCGATCAGTCGGTCGAGCTGTGCGACCTCCGCACGCAAGTCTTCAATGCGTTCTGCGGCGAGCGCGTGTGATGCCACCTCGTCTTGCAGGTCTGGGTCGGTGTCGTCACTTTCGAGTTCTGGGTCAACGACGTCGACGAGCCTCAGCTCGCGCAACCGACGCGTGCGTTCGCTAGAGGTAAGAGTGTCGAGTTCCGTCAGGATGTCGACGAAACGCGAACGTCTATTCGTGAGCGTGGCCCGGATGGCTCCGAGGCTTGACGCGAGCCGGCGTTGAAGGACTGTTCGGGCCAACGCCACGCTGGACCGGCGCCGGCCGCTCTGCCGCGGCAGGAAGTTGTTGATGTAGTCAGTGACCGCTTCGTACAGACGCTTCTCCGGCACGGACAGCTCAAAGGGCACTGTGACAGCTACTCGTGGAGTGAACAGTGGCTGTCCGTCGAAGTCTCGGAGGTCCTCTTTGATTCGGCGCGAGAACCAGGGGCTCTCCTCAAGCGAGATCAGGTCGCGATCGACGTCCAAGCCGACGAACTGATCCTCGTCGAGTAGGCGGAGGAAGTGGGCGAACTGATCGACGTCTCCTTGGTGCGGGGTCGCCGTGCAGAGCAGCAGCCTGTCCGTAGCCTTCGAGAGTTGCTCGCCGAGCTCGTACCGCTTGGTCTTCTTGACCTCCGTGCCATAGGTGCGCGCCGACAGCTTGTGTGCCTCGTCGATGACAACTAGATCCCAGTGGGCGCGCAAGATGCTCGGAAGGATGTCGTCTTGCTTAGCGAAGTCGATTGAGGCGATGACTTGGTCGAAGCGTTCCCAGACATTGCCGGCAAGGCGGTTTCGCGCGAGGTCGGAAGTGACGATCTCGAAGGTCTCTTCGAACTTCGATCTCATCTCGTCTTGCCATTGAATCGTCAGCGGCGCGGGGCATAGCACGAGGACGCGGTCTAGGACGCCGCGCAGCTTGAGCTCCTTCATTAGGAGCCCCGCCATGATCGTCTTGCCTGCGCCAGGGTCGTGAGCGAGGAGGAACCGAAGTTGCGCTTGCGGGACCATCTGCTCGTAGACAGCCTCGAGCTGATGCGGTAGCGCTTCTACACCTGAGAGGCTTACAGCGAAGTAGGGGTCATGGGCATACGCGAGACGAATCCGAGACGACTCGATCAACAAGAAGAGGTCGTCCCCTGCAACCAAGGCGGTGTCAGACTGCGGAGCCGTTTCGAGGGCGGTTTCCAGAACGTCTGTCGGAACCGGAACCTCGTCAAGAAGCCCGGCCTGGGTCCGGACTCGCAGGAAGACCACGCCGTCGCCCTCCGGCTCGGCGGCTTCGACGGTGACAGGCGCCGCGAAATAGCCGGCGAGCGAGAGTCGGCGTCCGACGGCCCGCGCCGCGAGTGCGCCCGCGCTGGCGCTGGGCCGTTCGAAGTCCATGAACTCATCCTGCGGTCATCTTCGCGGCCGCACAAGGATGTTCGCCGTTCTTCGGCCTGTTCGCTAGCGAACATCTGATGGCGGAGGAGACGTTGGAGTTTCGAAAAGACGACCGTCGCTACCCCGTCAGCATCCAACGCGCCACGCCAGATGTTCCAGACGACGGGAAGTACCACGTGCTCGACGATGGTGTGATCGTGTTGTCCACCGGGGTCTTGGACCTAGCCCAGATCACGTTCGACGAGCGCCGCGAGCGACACCGGATCGCGGCGGGACATCCGGATCCTGGAGAACTTCTGCGCCAAGAGTCGGGCCTGCGCGCTGCCCAATCCCTGCGCGGTGACTCGATCAGGCACCAAAGTCGTCGGAGCTCCCGCGGCGGCCCGGGCGGCCGAGGCGGTGTCGGCTGACCTGACGTCGCCCGGCCCCCGCGGCTAGCTAGGAGTTGTCAACGGCCCCTCTTGGCCGGCTTGTCTCGACCGCTCGCTGAGCTGGTGACCGGCGGGAACCCGCCGGGCTTGATCAACGCAGGCAGCACAGAGTGACTCGGGCATAGTGCATCCCTCAGGAGGCTCGTAGCCGTAATACACCCGAGCGGTCCAGCAGAGAGGAAGAAAGCCGGTCAGCACGTCGTAGATCTCAAAGACGGTGTCCGCGTCGAAGGCTAAGCGTCCGTCCTCCGTGATCGAGACCACGCTCTCGGCCTCTGAGCCGACGCCGAGCATCGTCAGCAGTGCGGCCATATGCTCGGCAGCTCCTTGCGCGTTCGCTCGGCCTGCGCTTTGTTCGTCTGTGGTCATGGGGCCTTCTAACACACTGAGTCGGTAGCGAGAGCAGCCGCAGTCGGAGAGTTCGGCGCTGTCGACAAAGCGAAACAGAGGGCGTTCGCCTCGGCGTCGTGCGGGATGCCGTTCAGTGCCGCCGAAACCTCGTGCGCCCGCTGCCGAGGCGGCTACCGTGACTGCGACGCGGCGGACGCCGCGTGCACGGGGGTAACAGTGACCGACAGCACGGGGTCCGGTGTGGGCGGGCGCGAGCTGCGGCTGCGGTACGCCGCCACATGCCATACGTGCAGAGCAGCGTTGCCGCCGGGCACCCGGGCCAGCTGGAACCCAGTGAGCCGCTCCACTCGCTGCCTCAACTGCTCGAGCGCGGTGAACGACGCGACGGTCATCGACCTCGCCGTTGACCACCCGCCGAAGTGCAAAGAAGCCTCGACGTTCGTCGAGCCGGACTGGGGCGTCGCCGGTGGCTCTTCGCAGCGCCAGTACGACCGCCAGGAACATCGACGGCGCGCCAGACTCCGTGCAAACTGGCGCTGGGTCGTCGCCGCCAGCGCCGTCGGCGGCGTCGCTGGCGGGGTGCTCACCGCGACAACTCATTCACATGGGCCGCTGTTTGTGGTTCTGGGCGTCCTGTTGCCGATCACCAAGTGTTGGCCGACGCCGCAACACATTGCCGCTTGGCGCTCCGGAGCCGTCGGAGAGCGCCAGGTCGGCGCCCGGCTCGAGGCGCTGCGTTCCACCGGCGTTCTCACGATCCACGACCGACGCGTTCCGCGCCGGCAAACGAACATTGACCACATCGCCGTCGCCTCATCAGGCGTGTTCGTCATCGATACCAAGAACGTGACAGGGAAGGTTGCCCCGACCGACAGAGGTCTCCGGGTCGGGGGCCGGCGCCGCGACGACATGATCACTGCCATGAGCGGGCAAGTGACGGTGGTCAGGGAAGCGCTCGCCGACCAGGCGATGCCAGACGAACTCATCCGTCCCGTGCTCTGCTTCACGCGCGCAGACTTACCGTGGCTGCGCCCTAGACCGGGCGGTGTCGCACTCCTTCAGCCGCGAGGCCTGGTTCGGTTGTTGCGTCGGCCAGGACCGCTCAGCGCCGATGACGTCAAGCGCATCGCGACGGTTCTGGCCGAACGACTGCCACGCGCATAGAGCCAGGAAGGTGGCCGGAATGACCGTCGATAGGCGCTGGCTGCTCGCCTGGGCACGCCGCTATGACGCTGGGTATGACGAGAAGCACGGCGTCGCGGCACTCGCAAGAACTATGCCCACGTACGACAACGTCCGACGCATCGTGCGCTGGAAGAGCGCACGCAGCCTGGGCTACTTCGACCGGAACAGTCACGACAGCGTCGCCCCTGTCGTCTCAGACGCCCTCGCACAGCATGATCCGTGTGACGCGCTGCAGCGCCTGACTGAACTCGCAGGCGTTCGCGAGCGAGTAGCAAGTGCCATTCTGGCCGTGTACGACCCGCGCCGCTACACCGTGATGGACCGACGTGCGTACGCGACCCTCGTCGCAAACGGAGAGCTGCAGGACCTGTCGGGCTGGACCTGGGCGCAGACTTGGCGGCCGTATCTCAACGTTTGTAGCGCGATTGCGCGACGGGAGCGGTTGTCGAAGAGGACGGTAGACCGAGCCTTGTACGCAGCGAACGGGCGGACGGATCTGCCGGCGAGGGCCCAGCCGTGAGTCGCGCCTATGCAGCCGTGTACCTACGCAGAAGCGAACCCGGTTGGCCGTACGACCTTGGAGACGACCCGTCCTTTGAGGCCGCCTCCCAGCACGCCATCGATGGCGGCGTGTTGAGCTGGGGAATCTGTCGCCGCAACTTGCGAAACCCGGTGAAGCCAGGTGACGTCGTCATCTTCTTCGCCGCAGACCGATTCGCCGACCGGAGACCAGAACCTGTCCGGTACGCCTTCGTTGGCTTCGCGACAGTTGATCGAAAGATCAGTCAGGTACAGATCTGGGAGGACGACCAGTTTGCCGTCTTCCGCGGATACCGCAACCTATTGATCCGGCCCGATGGCGACGGCGGCTATCGGCACTACGAGCCGATTCCACATCAGTTCTGGCACCCGGACGATTGGCTCTGGAGGATGACCAATCTGCCGGGGGTGAAGCAGCCGCAGCTCCAGGAGCTGAACGCCCTGCACCGCTGGCATCGCTCCGCATCGCACAATGGTCGGCCCGTCAAGATCGCGGCGAACTACGTTCTCTTCCGCCCGGAGGGCACTGCCACGTTCGTCGCGGACAATCCGCCCATCATCGCGTGGGCACACGAGAACGGACGGCCTGAGACTTGGCTCGACACAGCAGCCGCACAATCGCTTCGCGAGATCATTCTCGGTGACGCGAAGAACAATCGGGCAGGGCTACGAACAACCAACGAGCAGACCGCGCATCCTCACATCCCGCTAACTTCGCATGCAGCGCTCGTGACCCGACGACTGCAGGAATGGTGTTCGACCTTTGGAGTGATGCCCCGAACACGTCATTGACCGCTGGGAACTGCAAGAGGAGCGGTCGTCGATATTCACGACCGACGTGACTCCAGGGCCGTTCCGCGCCGGCCCCATCGAGCCAGGGCCGGCAGTACGCCACCCGGATTGCGACGCTTGATGCCGGCCATGTCGAGGATCTCGGTGAGAGTCGCGGACCCGATCTCGAGCTCCGCCTTGATCCGGCTCACAGGCCACTGGCTCACGACATAGCGGTCGATTAGGTAGTCCCGCTCCGATTGGAATCCAAGTTCCGCGATGCGGTCGCGACGTCGATCGACAGCGCTCATGCGGCGGGCGATTCGGCTTGCGGCCGTTACTTCCGCGCTCTTCCGTCGCCGTTGCAGAGCCGCCGTGCCCCGAAGTTGCGCCGCGTGCGACATCTCGAGCAAGCGGCCCGAGCGCGCAAGGTCCTGTCCGTGTGACAGCCCATTGCGGACTCCATCGTTCCGCAGGTAACGCTCCTTGCCGATGGCACGGCGACGCTCGACTACAGATGGGGAACAAAGCGCCGTCGACCGGTTGAGGCCGAACGTCGACCGGTACAGCTCGGGCGTCCATCCGTGTCGACGTAGGTGCTCAGCTGAGAGCAACTGCAGTGCCCGACCGCAGAGGTGACAGATGACTCGTTGGCCGGCGTCGACGACCTCTAGGGCGCCGAGGGATGCGAAGAATGGAGTGCCGTCGTCGAGCTCCCCTATCGGGTGCAGACGCGCGGCTCCGTCCGACTTCGCCCTCATGGCGAGATCATGCGGACACCGACCCGGCTCGGCAACGGAGGTCAGCCCGGTGGTGCCTTCTCGGCCGTGAGGCAGTGCGCCGGGAGCCAGCGCTCGATCATCCGAGCGCCTGCTCGATCGAGGTCGGGAATGGCGTACGCGACGCGACCGAGCCAGCCGTCGTCTTCGCGGCGCCACTCGAGCAGCAGTCCGGGCCATCGACCGGGGTGTCCTGGGGCGTCGACGACCCAGCAGTGGCGGGCGTCGTCACCGCGCCGCGGCGCGGTCACGCCCACCCGTTCGGCCAGCGTCGGGCCATCGCGTCGGGTCATGCCGCCGGCCATCGGATGAGCATCCCACAGGATTCGAACAACTGTTCGATCCTGTCTTCCTCCACTCGGACTGCATTCAGGCCCATTCAGGCCACAGGGCGCTCCACGACCCACGCGGAGACGTTCAAGATCACCAGAATCTCGCCAGAATGGATCTTGAAAGCAGAAAGGCCATGATCGTTGATCATGGCCTTGACCTGGGATTTCATTAGTAGCGGGGGCAGTATCTGAGTTCAGGACATCGTTGACAGGTGTCTCGGGACATCGTTGACACCCTCGATCGTGGGGGTGCGCGGTGTCGATGACCCGGCTCGTCATCACTGCCGTTGTCGTGGAAGGCCGGTCGCAGAGCGAGGTGGCCCGCGACTACGGGGTGTCTCGGCAGTGGGTGAACACGCTGGTCGGCCGCTACCGCGCCGAGGGCGACGCGGCGTTCGAGCCGCGGTCCCGGCGGCCGCACACCAGCCCGAACCAGACCCCGGACGCAGTCGAGGACGAGATCGTCGAGATCCATAAAGAGCTCGACGGCGCCGGCCACGACGCCGGAGCGGCGACCATCGCGTTCCACCTCGAGCAACGCCACGGCCACGCACCGGCCGTGTCAACGATCTGGCGGATCCTGACCGCCCGCGGCTGCGTCACCCCGCAACCGCACAAGCGACCACGGTCGTCGTGGCACTTCTTCGAAGCCGACCAACCCAACGAACGCTGGCAAGCCGACGTCACCCACTGGCGGCTCGCCGACGGCCGCGACGTGGAGATCCTCAACCAGATCGACGACCACTCAAGGCTGTGCGTCGGCAGCGACGCTGCCACCGTCATGAACGGCGCAGCCGTCGACAGCGCCCTGCACAAATCGACTGACAGCTATGGGTTTCCCGCCTCCTATCTCACCGACAACGGCGCCGTGTTCAACGGCAAACCCCGCGGCGGCGGGATGACCAGCTTCGAACGCTTCCTCATGGCCAACAAGGTTCGGCTCCGTCACTCCACCCCGTATCACCCGCAAACCTGCGGCAAAGTCGAACGCTTCCACCAGACGTTGAAGAAATGGCTGATCCACCAGCCGCCCGCCCGCAGCATCAGCCAGCTGCAAACCCAACTCGACAGCTTCCGCGCCTACTACAACGACACCCGGCCGCACCGAGCACTCGGCAGACGCACCCCCGCCACCGCCTACGCCGCCCGACCGAAAGCCGCTCCCACGGCCGCGGCGCTGACAGTGGGCAAACACCACCGAGTCCGCCGAGACAAGGTCAACAAAGCCGGCAACGTCACCCTCCGGCACAACAGCCGGCTACACCACATCGGCATCGGCCGCCGCCACGCCGGCAAATACGTCCTGCTACTCGTCCGCGAACGCCACATCCGCGTCATCACCGAAAACGGCGAATTACTCCGCGAACTCACCCTCGACCCGAGCCGGGACTACCAGCCACTGGCCTGAAAATGCAACGATGTCGCGAGACAGGTGTCAACCATGTCGCGCGACATCGCA
>Ga0207707_10000662_pt1 | contig 34171 bp, 46 predicted proteins | sample KBSC83BmetaG_FD_184336 | JGI IMG/M metagenome (GOLD analysis project Ga0207707, IMG submission 184336) | Corn rhizosphere microbial communities from Kellogg Biological Station, Michigan, USA - KBS C8-3B metaG (SPAdes) (version 2) | ecosystem: Host-associated > Plants > Roots > Rhizosphere ... | reverse complement strand
CATACCGCCCCCAACCTCCCCGGCGTCGGCGGCGACCTGCTGTCTACCCTCCAGGGCGCGACCGGCGGGCTGGCGAAGCTGACCGGCTGGCTCGGTCCGGCACTCGGTCCCATCCTGGCATTCGAGGGAGGAGCCCGCTGGGGTCCGACGCTGGTCGGAGGAGCAGCACGAGCGCTGGGCAGGGTTCCCGGAGGGCTGTTCGGCAGTGTCGGCAGGACCGCGACCGCAGCTGATGCCGCAGCCCTGGGGATAAAGGAAGGTGAAACGATCGCCGGGAGAGGAGTCGCCGGAGCCCTGGGCAGCCTGGGCGCAGGAGACATCGGGGCGATCGCAGCGGCTGCCCTGCTGATCAACAAGGCGGCTACCTATAAGACCCAGGCGCAGCTTTCTGCCGACCAGACAATGCAGGGAATCAACCAGATGGGATTCGCGCAGGGCGTCCCGGCGATCCTGTCCGCGATGCGCAAGGCGGGAAACGTCCCGGACACGATTGCGGGCAGCGATAGCCCCCTTTCCCGGCAGTTCTCCGGGCTTGGCGAGATCGGTGCCGGGATCGGGAAGGGAAAGCCCAGCGAGATATGGCAAGGGGTCGTCAAGGCCTACAGCGGCGTCCTGGGATTCTTCAGCGGCAGCAGCGGGATGCCGAGCAATTTCACCGTTGCCCAGCAGGCACTGCACAGCCTGTCCACCACGATGGTCAACGCGCTCGGCGCCGGGCAGCAGGTGGCTAACGTCTGGAAAGGCATTACCGGGCAGACGCTGGACATGGGTAAGGCCTATGACGTCGCGACGATGGCACAGCTTCAGCTCGGGAGCGCTTTCGAGAAGAACGGCAGGCTGACTTCCCAGGCAAAGACGATGATCGCCAACCTCCAGGCGGGTTACCAGGCGATGAATTTCAGCGGCGGGCAGTTCGGGGCGGCGGTCGGAGCCCAGACTGCCATGTCCGGGCTCCAGCACAGCCAGATCGGCGCGGTCAATTCTGCCTACGATCAGCTGCTCCAGATCGTCACCGGGGGCGCAGCGGGAGCATCGGGATTCTTCGGGACGCTCGGCGGTGCCCCGGTTTCCAGGACCCGGGGTGGCTACAAGATGCAGGCACCCCCGGCGTTCGCGGCAATGGCACAGGCGCTGACGTCATTTACCACTCCCGGTGGCGCCGCAGCGTGGAGTGCCCTGACCAATTCCCAGAGCGGGCTCATCCCGCAGCTGGGGAGCCAGACGGACTGGCTGCGCACCATGCAGACCATGGGAGCGCTGTCCTCCGGGCAGACCACCCAGATGGCTGCATTCCAGATGCAGCAGCTGCTCCCGATGATGAGGCATTCTCCCGCAGGACTGGCAATGCTGTCCACGATCGGGCAGGAATTCGGCGGTCCCGTCATGCAGGCCGGGCTGAGCCAGGAGCAGAACTTCAAGAACATCGCGAAATGGACCGGTCAGTTCGCAGCGGATGCCAAGACCTACAACCAGAACATGAACAAGGGTACTGTCGCGGCTTCCAGTATCCCCCGCGATGCCCAGCAGTTCGTCCAGCAGATCGGGTCGAATATCGTCGGGGGGCTCGCCCAGGGAATTACCACCCATGGCGCGGACCTGCAGAACCGGTTCATGGACTCCATGATCAACTCCGGCGGGAACAAGGTCGATGCCGCTGCCCTGCGGAATTACTCGACGTTCATAGCCAACTCGGGAATCCCGAAAGCAGCCGGACTGGACATGGCGCACCAGGTCGCGCAGCGCTCCGGAGCCGGGAGCAATGCTGCCATTACCGCCCAGATCAATGCGGCAATCAGCGGGGCTTACGCGAAAGTCAAGATCACGGCAGACACCTCCCAGATCGGGGCTGCCATGAACAAGCTCCAGGACAAGGTAGTCAAGGCAAAGGTCCAGGCGGACGGCGGCAGCCAGGTCAAGACCCTGCAAGCGTCCATCGACGCACTCAGGAGCAAGACGGTCCAGGCTGCGGCTCGCGCCCAGGGTGCCGGAGCGGTCGCGGCACTGAACGCCGAGATCGCCGCCCTGCACAGCAAGATCGTGACAATCGAAGTGGTCACGATCAACAAGACGATCACGCAGAACATAACCACCGCCGGGGGAGTGGCGAATTCTACCCTTGCCGGGGGTCCGGCGAACATGCGGCTCACTTCCGGGGGGCATGCTGCCGGGTTCCGGGTTCCCGGCTATGGCGGCGGGGATATTCACCCGGCAATGCTGGAAGGCGGGGAAACCGTCGTACCGAAGCATCTCACCCCCCTGGTTGCCCCGCTGATGTCCGCTCACGGAGTCCCGGGATTCGCGGCAGGAGGGTATATCGGGCAGCCCGTCTTCGGGTCACTGAGGTACTGGCTGGGCGCAAACGGCATGGCTCGGTGGAATCCTGCGCTGATGGCGATGCTCCAGCAGCAGATGCAGGCAACCCAGGGCGGCTTCGGCATTCCCCATATGCCCGTAGGTAACCCCGGTATTCACCCGTATGCCCTCACCGGCGGTATTCACCCGTCCGCTCCTGTGCACGGCGTGAGCCCGCAGCGCCAGCATTTCATCGATACCCTGCTCGGCCAGATCAACAAGGACCTGAAGAACTCCAAGGACCTGAAGAATGTTTCCGTCTCCATTATCGACGGCATCGCGGCGGGCATGAAGAACATCGGGGCAGGCTCGCAGAAGATCGCCAGGGAGATGGTGAACCAGATCTCCAAGGAGATGAAGTACGCCCAGGGCGTCGCACAGGCAGCCGCCTACGGGCAGGGTTACGATCCCTCCGGCAAGGGCTCGGGAATCTTCGGGGGCATGAACCTGACCAGCCCCTCGGGACTGACGGCAGCGCAGCAGCATCCTGCCGGTCCTAACTCTCCCGGATTCAACGCCAAGGACTGGAACGCCTATGTCGCCGCCTACGCACAAGGGGACCCCACTCAGCAGGCTCAGTCCGTGCAGGATCAGATGAAGTCCTACCTCAAGACAGAGCAGTCGTTCGGCAAGGATATCGGCAAGCTCCGCAAGCAGCACCTGAACAAGGCGGTCCTGGCACAGCTGATCGCGGCAGGACCGCAGCAGGGAGACGCTCTCGCGCAGTCGATTCTCGGCGGGCAGGGCGGCGTCAGGTCCGTGAACCAGCTGTGGAACCAGATCAACAAGGCCTCGAAGAAACTGGGCGCGCAGGCGGCAATGGGACAGTACGGCGGTACTGTCGCGCCGAACCTCAAGAGCGGGACCTTCGTCAACAACAACGTCTCGATCAGCGTCTCGGTAGGCGGCGGCGGCAAAGGCGACCTGGCTGACCTGAGCCAGAAAGACCTCAATGCGCTGATACAGAAAATCCAGACAGCCTTGCTCAAGCAGGCAAAGAGAAACCGCAAGACCGGCATTCAGCAAAAGGGCAAGGGTGCATAAGGAGGGCTCATGGAACTCAAGCCGCTGACCGTGACATGTAATTCCTGCGGGAAATCAGCGCAGACCTGGGATTACGCCCATCCTGATCTCGCAGTGGAATGCCAGTGCTGTGCTGTCGCGCACGATCATGCCGGGCTCGGCTGCCGCCCGGTCGTCATCTACGCGAACGCGCACCTGACCTTGTTCGAGATCACCGAGCTGCTGGAAATGGCAGCAGAAAAGCAATGGGATCAGCAGTTCACGGATCCGGTTGCCGCAGAATAGGAGACCCGCATGGCATGCTTTGACCAGTCTGATGCCACTCGCGTTCTCAACGCGGAGCTAAAGGCGACTAATTACACCGCCGCTACCACGGTAAGTACCCGGCTGGGCACGAATGCCCCGACCGCGACGGTGAACATGACCGAGCTGACCGGGACGGGATATACTGCCGGAGGGACCGTGACGACATTCAACACGGCTTCGGCGGCGGCGACGTCGAATTCCTCTACCGCTTCCTGGACGAATGGCTCAGGAGGCACCTGGTCTATTGTCGGACTGGAAATCTGGGGGAATGAAGGGACACCGCTGCGGCACATGTTCGGCAGCTGGACGGGACAGCCGATTTCGGTAGCCAACGGCAACACTTTTGCAGTCGCGGCTGCAGGTATCACCGTCTCGCTTGTATAAGAGAAACCTGATCGCGCGGAGGTGAGACGGAAATGACTTCGGTCACCTTCACGTCGAGCGGTTCCTGGGCGTCGGCGGCTCCTGTCGTTGACTGCCAGTGCTGGGGTGAGGGCGGCAATGGCGGCACTTCCAGCCACGGCAGCTTCGCCGGAGGCGGCGGAGGCGGCGGTGAATGCTCCGAGGAGACGACGCTCGCCGTTAGCGGCACGATCAGCTTCACGATCGGCGCTGGCGGGACATCTACTAACACGAGTTTCCCGGGAACCTCGGTTACCGTCACCGCCCGTTTCGGTGCCAGTGCTTCCGGGCAGTCCGGTGGTGCGGGCGGCAGCGGCTCTACCAATACTATCCACTTCAACGGCGGAGCCGGAGCTGCCGGAGGCGGCGGCGGCTCTTCCGGAGGCGGCGGCGGAGGCGGCTCAGCCGGGAACGGGGGAGCCGGAGGCAACGGCACGGGAACCTCCGGGGGAAGCGCGGGGTCCGGAGGAGGAGCTGCTGGAGCCTCCGGAGGTTCCAGCCTGTCTTCCGGCACCAACGGGAATGCGCCCGGGTCCGGGGCTTCCGGAGGGGGCTCCGGAGGAACGGTCAGCCGTCCTGGCGGGACCGGGGCTGCCGGGCAGATCACCCTCACCTACAGTTCCTCGGTATCGGGAGCCGCGAACCTCGCGGGCATCGGCACCCTGACCGCTGCGGGCAGCATCGCGGGAGCGGTCCCGCTGACCGGCATCGGAACCCTGACGGCTGCACGATCCGGGTTCGGCGCCGCCTCGCTGACGGGCATCGGCACCCTGACCGCGAAGGCAACCCAGCGGGCGCTCGCCGCCCTGTCCGGCACGGGTTCCCTGGGGGCAGCCGGAGGGACGCCCGCTCCCGCCGTAGTCAACCAGTGGGCGAACAGCTATGGGCAGGGCACGACTTTCGCGTCCATCACCTCCGCCCTGCAGTCCTGCGTGGTGGGACTGACCCCGGACTTCTCGGTGGGAGTCGGGTCGGGGACGCCGACGCCGGGAAACTGGCTGTTCTGCATCGCCTCCTGGACGCAGAATCCCCAGATTTCCAATGTTCACGTAGGAGTCGGAGATGATATCCATTCCTACTGGCGGCAGTTCCAGGCATCGTCGGGAACCGGCTGGTCGTTTACGGTATCCGGCACTCCGCTGAACAATACCTATTTCATCGCGACAACCGCGCAGGCGGCGAGTATTACCGTAGGGGACATCTTCCGGGACACCGCGAACCCGGCGGGTATTTTCCGGGTAACTGCCATCGGAGCCCCTTTTGCCGGATTCCAGAACATAAGTTTCTCCCCGACAGCCGGGTCAGCGATGAACAGCCCGGATGTGGTGACGCAGGAGACTGCGGGCATCACCCGTACGGCAATTTCCTATACCCCGAATACTGCCCGGACTGTGGGTCGCGTGTATGTCGCCCCGGACAGGGAACTCGCCGCGATCAACGTCCTGGTCGTGGAGATATCAGGACTGGGACCCTGGGATACGGTTACCGGGACGAATTACAATTACGGCGCTGCGGTTACCTCGCTCGGACTGTCCCTGAGTGCCCCGCCGAGAGCATCGTTCTTCATCGGCGCGACCGGCGGGGATAACATCTCTTCCGGGCAGGCGTTCCTGCCTGCGGGATATACCGCGCTAGCCACCCAGACGCAGACCAACGGCTCTGACCATCTCGCTGATAATATCCTCACCGCCGCTTTCAGGGCGTCGTCTACGCTGGCGCAGAGCGTGTCGGGGACATCTTCCTCCTCTGAGAACATGTCCGGCTTCCTGCTCGGGGTGGAGGTGACGGCAGACAGTCCCATCCCTGCTAGCCAGAACCCGAACTGGCCGTACCTGAAATTCGAGGCGGCATTCGGGTCGGGATTTAACACCCCGGTCTCGGAGATGACCTGGACTGACCTTACCTCCCGACTGTGGAACTGGGATGAGACGACGGGCATCCAGTATCAGCTGGGGGAGATCCAGGCGTCATTCGTGGAGCTGCAGGCGGATAATAATGACCGTTTCCTGACATCCACTAATTCCAGCTCACCGTATTATCCTGACGTCGAGCCGGGAACCCCGGTACGGCTCAGGATGGCACTGGGCACTATCGGCGGCACGATCGTGAACCGCTGGTACATCATCTCGCGCAATGCCCAGGAGTGGACCGAGGAAATCGACGAGCAGTTCCGGTATTACGTCAATACCACCGGGACGGACCTGTGGAATGCACTGTCCGCGACTCCCCCGACATTCTACCGGGGCGAGGTTTACGAAGATGGTCCCTACGCCTGGTGGCCACTCGATGATCAGCCCGGCACGGCGGGAGTGCTGCCCACCCAGATGCTCAATGCCGCCACCGGCAACACCAGGACCCTCAACGTGGAGCTGTCCCCGCTGGGAACAGGACCGACGTCGCCGTTCGGGACAGACGGTTCCTCGCTGGCGTTCGAGTCCCCGGCAGGGAAGAGCCCCGGGATTGCCATTTACGCGGTAGGAGCCAACTCCGGCTGGATGTTCGGGGACCCGGTGCAGTCACCTGCCAGTTTCGACACGGGAAACCCGGTCAGTGCCCAGCCCGGCTCTGCTTCCTGGCAGATGGCGGGTGCTACGGGGAATACCGGGTCCTACGGGTGGTTCCTGGCGTGCAATGACAGTAATTTCCCGTTGCTGGCTAACGGGGTCACTGTCGAGGTGTGGTTCAATTACCAGTTCTTCGGATCGCAGGAGGCAGCCCAGTCGGTGACTCCGCATGTCGTGGCACAGCAGCCGTACTGCCCGTTGTCGATCCTGGAGCTGGCGACGGATACCGCCCCGGTCGCGGTGCTGCAGCTGGATATCTCCGGTCACCTGAATCTCATTACTTACCATACCGGGACCGGCACGTCGCACAGTATTTACACTGCCTCGGACCTGCGGGATAATTCATGGCACATGGTCACCATGACATTGACGCCGACAGCATGGCAGGTTTACCTTGACGGCGGCGATAACGCGAACGTCTCGGGGTCAGCCACGGGAATGACGTCTGCATGGACCTGGCTGATAGCGAACGGGGACCTCGGGACGGCAGGAGGATCGTCACCCGCATCTATCGTGCACGGCGGCAATGTCTCCCTGTCGCATATAGCGGTATTTCCCTATGTGCTGCCATATTACCGGGTACTGGATCACTACTGGGCGGCGATCTCGGCGTTCGGGCAGATCCCGGCTCCCGGGGGAGTAACGCTGAAGCCCCTCCCGTGGGAGAGTCCGGGACCGATTTCCCCGGACGGCCTGTTCTCGTCGGGGACCTACGGGGAAAGTACCGGCGGTCATCTGTGGGCAATGAGCGTCATCGTGGTCGCAGAGGCGGGAGGGAATAACTCCGGTCCTTCCGCGCGGGCGATAGGAGGCGGCACCGCCGTCCAGTTCGATGAAGGGGATTCCGCTGCTGTCACATGGAGCGGGGTTGCCCCGAAGTGGGCGATCTATAATGCGGCGCAGTCGGGCAGTGAGCAGCAGGCAGCGATCACTGCCGGGGTCAGCGATGATTTCAGCGGGGGATACGGGGCGAGCGCCGGGTCTTACGGCATCGCCGATACCGGGAACGGGGACGGCTCTTCGCCGCCAGCGGCCTCTGCGGTCGGCGACACGGTAGGGGAACGGATCGAGCGGCTGATGCGGGCGGGCAAGTGCACGTCTCCGAGCAGGTGCATCGACCAGGCGCCGCTGCTGGTGCAGGCGCCGGGCGCCACCGGGGGAGGAACCCAGGCGGGAAGCGCGATCCAGGCGATCCAGGAATCCGACGACGGATTCCTGTACATCGACAACTGCGGCAACCTGACCTACTGGGAGCGTCCGCACCTGGCGAGCCAGTACTCGTCCCCGGTCTGGCAGATCGGTCCTTCCACCGGGAAAATCCCCTATTACCGGGAACTCAACTGGGTCACCGACCCGCAGCGGGTCTTTAACGCGATCACCGTCTCCCCGGTTTCTCCCACCGGAGCGGCACTGCCGCTGATCACTCCCTCTGACGCGGCAACGGCGAACGCCTCCCAGCGCCGGTACGGAGCCCAGCCGCTGCAGGTCACCTCCTGGCTCCAGGACACCTCGGAGATGCAGGCGCAGGCGGACTGGCTGCTGTCCACGTTCGGCACCCCGAGACGACGCGCCGAGCAGGTGATGATCGATGCCGCCGCCTACCCTGCTGCCTGGCCGCTGGTGATCGGGGTCAACGTGGGAGACGTCGTGACCCTGGAAGACTGGGTGGTCGGCGGAGGCGGGGCTGTCTACACGATGCGGGTTACCGAGATCAAGCGCCGCATCGATTTCGGCACGCACAACCAGCCGGTCACCGGGCGCGTTACCCTTACCCTGGACTTCGAGCCTACTTCCTACTGGAGCTGACATGCCGCGCGTTTATGACTGCATTGTCCTCGCCGATGACCAGCTTGATGTCCTGGAAGCCCGCATGGAAGCCCTCGAAGGAGTCCCCGGGCTAGTCCATATCGTCTGCGAATCCCCGGTTACTCATGACGGGGAACCCAAGCCGCTGCATTTCCAGCTGGAGAGATACAATCGCTTCTCCCGCTTCCGAGGGCGGTGGAATCATGTCGTCGTGGAACCCCATGAGATCACCGGGAGCAATCCGCAGGAAAGAGAAGAATCACTGCGGGAGTACCTTCTCCACGGATTTCACGGAGACCCGCACGATATCTTGTTCTTCGGGGAAATGGATATCATTCCCGATCCAGGCAAACTGGAAGATGTCGCCCGCAGGAAAGTACCCTCTGACAGCATGGGGAATTCGGCGGCACGTCGCGACATCACGGCAATCGCTGACCTGCTGACCTAAAAAGGGGGACTGTTGAACGCACTGGTCGCTATCGGCGGGCTCGGCGGGCTGGTGGTCCTGCTGTCGGCGATCATCGTCATCGGCAGGGGCATCTTCAAGCAGGTCAATGCCACCGAGGAGAACACGCTCGCCGTGCAGAACCTCACGAAGGAAGTCGCTGACATGAAGGCGATGTACGCCAATCACGAGACGCGCATTTCCGTCCTGGAAGACAGGCTCAAGCGATGAATAACTTCCTGCACACGAGACCCGCGACCCGGGTAGTGCTGGCGCTTGCGGCTATCGCCCTGCTGATAGCGGGCGGGCTGGTCAGCGAGTATTTCCTGTTCGGCGTCGCCAGCACGGCAAGCCAGATCGCACAGGTCGCACAGCAGGACCAGCGCGCCCTGTGCGAGTCGGGCAATACGGCGCGTGCCCAGCAGATCGGGCTGTGGCAGTACGTCATCGGGTTGTCCTCGCCGCCGAAGACACCTCAGCAGAAGCAGAATATCGCCCTGTTCGAGGCGTACCTGAAGACCGTGTTCAAGCCCCGCAACTGCAATCCGTAAAGGAGCATCATGAAGATCACCTGGGTCATCGCCGGAATCTTCTTCATTCTCGCCATCATCTGCCAAGCGTGGTCGCTGCATCACGGCGCCTGGGGTGAGACGCTGCTGTTCCTGTTCGGGATCTTGTTCTGGTGGCTCAGCGAGCACCCGCGCGTGCCTTAGCCCGCAGGGCGATCCAGTACCTGCCCTGCTCGATGGCATCATCGACCGCGATGTGCGGGCGCAGTCCCGTCCTGTCAATGCTTCTGTAAATTTCCCCCTGCTCTTCCCTGCTGAGATTCATGCCATCAGCGTAGCTTCCCATGTCCCGGCAGGAGAAGCCCAGGGGATTCCTGCCTGCGAACCGCCAGAGATAGTAATTCACCCAGGCGAAATCATAGGCGGCGGGCTTAGCGACGGCTACGGGCTTCCCGGGAAGAGATTCACACCAGCTGGCGAACTTCGGGATCGCAATGCGGGGAAAAGCGCGTCCACTCATGACTTCAGCCCAGGCTTCCGGCTGGGTGTCCCACCATGACATGGTATCCGGGTCGGTCCTGGCATCAGGCAGGGCGATCAGCTTCCCGTACCAGGTCTCCAGTTCCGCACCTTCCTGGCTGAATGCCGCCGCCCCCAGGGCGAGCATGGAGTTCAGCCCCGGGGCGGGACCATCGGCTTCGATGTCAATCGAGACGTAAGTGATCATGCCTGAGAGCATACACTGCCGCAGCTGCCAGATCGCCGGGTATCTCGAAGAAGAAACCAGCAAAGACGGCGACACGGGAAGCCTGGCGCACATGTGGCATGATAAATGCACTGGCTGTGACTGCGAGGTGAAACCCTGTGAGGGAAGGCTACTGTCATTCCTGCGGTCGCTACGGCACGCTCCCCGCCTTCTGCCTGTGCCGCGACTGCCTCGACAGATGGGGGAAAGACCGTGATCATGCGCCTGATCGCGGAAGACTGGGCTCAGCTCTGGCCTAACGTGTTCGCCGTGTCCATCTGGACGGTCATCTTGTTCCTGTGGCATCACTACCGGCTGAAGAAGCACATTTACGCTTCTCATGAGAAACTGGCTCGGCATGTCACGGAGCAGCTTGCCGGGAAAACGGAAAAGGAAATGCTACCCTCAGAAGAGGAGGCGCCATGATTACCATGTCCGATAGCGTGGACCTCGACATGATCCCCGCTGATACCGAAGCGCTTGCCGTGTACGTGGACGGGAGATTCGCCGACGTCGCGGAAGCTAAGGCACGCTTCCCGCACGCGAAAATCCTTTCCATCGCGGTTTTCGCGAAAGATGACGCAGACTGCCTGGATGTGGAGACCGGCGATGCCACTCCTGCCCAGTCAGCGGGATGGGTCGCGAGACAGCTGGCGAGAGGGCTGAAGCGTCCCGTGCTCTATGCCAGCGCCTCGGTGATGCCGGAAATCCTTTCCGCCATGAAGGCAGCAGGTGTCTCTCGCAGTCTCCTGCGGCTGTGGAGCGCGCATTACACGTTCTCTCCGCACATCTGCGGTCCCGCTTCCTGCCGGGCGATGAGCATCTCCGCTGACGGCACTCAGTGGACGGACCGGTTCCACGGCAAGAACCTGGATGAATCCCTGCTGCTCCCCGATTTTTTCGGGGGGATATCACTACTGGAGGAGATCGTGAACAACCTGCCGGAGCTGAGCCCGGGTATGACCGACGCCGACCTGCCGCACTGGTACGTCAGGCGCCTCCAGGCGATCCTGAACTACGTCTACGGCTATCCCTGCAACGTGACAGGTACTTACGACACCATGACCGTCAATGCCGTCAGGATGCTCCAGAAGCGCTATGCGCTTGCCGTGGACGGGATCACCGGCAAGGACACCTGGACCAAGGTCATCGGCGGATGAGGACCCTCCCGCCGTGCCCTGCTTGCGAGGAGACCAAGACCAGGCCTCACTGCGAGAATCCCCAGTGCACGTGGATCAGCTGCCTGAACTGCCGCCGGACCGGCAAGGGGGAAGAATGAAATTCGACCTGGGGCGTTACTCCAAGTTCATCACCGGGGCGATCGGGCAGGCGCTGACATTCGCCTCGCTGTACTACGGCACGAATCATTACGTAGTCCTGGCGGTCGCGATAGCCGCCGCGCTCGGCGTTTACGCGGTCCCGAACAAGCAGCCGCCGGTCACATAGCACAGGAAAAGAGAAAGCCCCGCTCCGGCGGGGCTCCTTTTCTCATTGGAGAGAGATGGACTGGGATTACCTCATCTGGCTGTGGCGGGAAATCCCGCGTGACTGGAAGGTCAGTGCCGTGGCGTGCGCGGTCCTGACCCTGTACCTGCTGCTGGAGATATGGAGCACGTTCGCGTGAGTGGATGGATCACGAAAGACTCAGGCAGGCGTGAGGAATACGCTTCGGGAATGATCCGGGATGTCAACGGGGACAAGCCCAGGTTCGACCTGATTTTCCCAGAGGGGATTCCCTATGAGTACCAGTTCCTCACCCGGCTAGCAGGACTGCTGACCCGGGGAGCGCTGAAATACGGGGAGAGGAACTGGGAGAAGGCGTCAGGAGAAGAGGAAATGGCGCGCTTCAAGGCCTCAGCGCTGCGCCATCTCCTGCAGTGGATGTGCGGTGAAGATGACGAAGATCACGCGGCGGCTACCGTCTTTAATCTTCTGGCGTACGAGACTACTAAGGTGCGACGAGACGGACCCGGACGCCTGCCTCCCGGAACATGATCTCCGATACTTCCCATTCGGGAGCCCAGAACTGATCATTCCAGTCAGGTTGAGTAGTGACAGCTTCCGCTATTCCTGACTGGATGATCCCGCGAGCGCAGTCCGAGCAGGGGTACAGCGGGCAGTAAATCACGGCACCCAGGAGGCTTGTTCCCGTCCGGGCAGCATTATAGATCGCGTTCCGCTCGGCGTGCTCGGTCCACCGGAGCTTCTCCCTGCGTCCGTTTCTCACAGAACGGCTGAACCTCAGCTCGATGCCGTCATCGACCTTGCGGGGAAGTCCGTTGTACCCCTGCGTGAGGATCTGCCCGCCCTCCCCGATAATCACGCACCCCACTTTGGTGTTACGGTCCTTGCTCCACGATCCGATATGACCGGCAAGCTCCAGCCAGCGATCATCCCAGTCAGTCATTTCTTTTCTTCCGGTATCCCTGGGGTCCTTTTATCACGGGACGGCGGTGAACTCTCCATTTCGCTCTGCGCTCCCGGGAGGCTTCGAGTTCTTCTTCCAGGACTTTCCGCTCGGCAGGAGTGATCTCGCGGTACAGCGGGCATTCCTGCCTGGATAGCGAGATGCGAAGCACTTTGCCGCATTCCCGGCAGTGCTCTTCGTGATAACAGGACCAGTAAATGCTCTCATCTCGCCACGACTGAATTCTCCAGCCGCATTCCGGCGTCTTTCCCTGACGGGGGAAAACGGGAACTACCAGGATCACTTCCCCTAGATGCGGGCCTTTCCAGTGCTGCCCCTTGCACAAGTCCGGGTCTTTCTTTCCAGGGGTCCTGGTTTTCGCCGGATCATCCTGGGCTGCGGCAGCCCGCTCCTGCGACCGGGAACCGGGAGAACCCCATTCCCACCTGCTGCGGGAGTGCCGCTCGTAGGGGTCAGGCATAGCACCACCTTACATCCCGGAACCTGACGGCGCAGGAACAGAAGAAGACGGACTGGCATCAGGAGAAGCGTCCGGGGTCACGCTGAAGGGAGCTGCGTCCGGAGATGCCTCAGGAGAGCCTGAGAGCGTCGCTGAGGGACTTCCGGAGACGCCTGACCCTGATGGGGTGACGGTAACAACCGGAGCCGGAGAAGGCGAGTGAGTGCTGTACCCGCCTAGTGTCGTGCCGTACTGCACAGGTCCGCCGAGGTTACTGGAGAGCGTCTTGCCGGTGGCGTGCTCCACGACGACCAGGGTCACGAGGCAGGCGCTCAGGGTGACCGCGAGCAAGCCTCCCGCGACGCCCAGCTTGTGTCCCAGGTTCCACGTCCTGTGCAGGGTCCGGTGCGCTCTCAGCTCATCGATGTGGCGCTCCAGCGGCATGTCCGCCAGGTAAGTCTCCTGCCCCTTGCCGCGCTGTTTCCGCGCCTTCAGCTTCGCATGCGCCTTGCGGGTCCTGTCCTCGAAGATGAATGCCCCGACGCTGTAGGTGATGCTGGACAGCGCCGCCCCGAACAGCGTCCCGGCATCCCCGAACAGGGAGCCGATGACCATGGACACCACCGACGCCCCTGCCCCCGCTGCGAGGGTGACGGGACTGAGCTTTTTCTCCTCCGTCACAGGGCGATGATGAGGATCGTGATCACGATGGCGAGAACCAGGATGAACCCCAGGGGCTCGGGAACCCAGCCGAGCCCCCAGACGCGCACGCTATGCCCCTTACGGGGATGCCAGGGATCTTTCACCTTGTCATTGACCTGGTACCGGTTCCGCCGTGCAACCTTCTTCGCCATCTCATTCCTCCTTGCAGCTCTTGCATTTCCCCGGCTTCCTCCCGGGTTTCCCGCATTGCGGGCAGTAGTATATCCGTATCCTCCAGGGAGCAGCCATGCACCCCCGCCCGGAGTCGGACCGGGCAGCCAGGTTTAGGAAACCCGGTGAAAGATCCGCTATCGGGGGCTTGAAACAGACCGGAAATCAGAGGGGCATCTGAGAGTTGAACTCAGCATCGACGGTTTTGCAGACCGCCTCCCGCACCAGCGAGACATGCCCCGTCATGGTACCCCCGCCGCGAGTCGGACGCGGCACCCGGGATTCGGAATCCCAGGGGAAGATCCGCTACCGGGGGTTGGTCTTGCAGCAGTCACAGCGGGCATTCCTGTCACAGGCATGGCAGCATACCACGCACAGGCGCATGCCGAATGACATCGTATGGCATTCGGTACGGGGGATGACAATGGTCTTCACGATCGGTCCAGTAAATAGCGGGCAGGAAAGTGCCGGAACCAGGGGTCGAACCTGGGGTGCGTATGCCACTGCTTTACAGGCAGCTGGACGGTCCGTCGTCCACTTCCGGCAGGGTCAGTGATGAATATGACCCGGATAATATCGCATTAGCCTCTCCTCATTGTCAGGTTGTTCTTCATGCAGTACCCGCAGATCACGGAATCCTTCAAAGGGGTGCGCTGCTTGCAGACATAACACTTCTTCCCCGAAGTGCGCCTTTTCCCCTTGCGCTTGCCGAAAATCCACATGATATTCCTTCCCGAGGGTGATCGACGGGGCTCGAACCCGTGGTCTCCGAATTCACAGTCCGGCGCTGTACGGCAATGCCTCCAACTCAGCTACGACCACCGTAGGCGGCGAAGGAATCGAACCCTCGTCTTCTGCTCGTAACGCAGAGGCCCTCCCATTGGACGAGCCGCCCTTTATTTCCTGCGCTTGATCTCCCGGTTGATACCCCGGTGCCTCAGGGAGAATGCCCCTCCGAGAACCGCGATCCCCGCCACTACGATCAGCAGGGCTATCACTGCGGTCACGTGCAGGGCTTTCATGCAAGCCCATACCGCCAGTGCAGATATTGCCCCGATGGCCACGTACCCCCGGCGAGCCGGACGTTCCTTAGGTGTTCTCATCTATTCTATTCCCTTCTTCCGCACACCCAGAAGGACTCGAACCTTCGCCCCGGGATTCGTAATCCCGGATCCTATCCTCTGGACCATGGGTGCTGGAAGCCAGGGGTCTGAGGGATGAAAGCCGCTTGACCCCCGGCAGTGGAGATGTCCCGAATCGAACGGGAGTTTCCTGATCCTGCATGAAATCCGCAATTTATGCATTCACTGGGCATTCCTGTCATCCCCGTAGGCAGCAAGGGAGTTGAACCCCTGTCTCCGGCTTGTCGAACCGGTGCTCTCCCGTTGAGCTAGCAGCCCTCATGTGCAATATGCCAGTCAGCTATCCACCTTCCGGATCATCGTGTGAATCTTGTTATATGCCGGACCGAAGTTCACCCGGGTTACCACGGGCAGCTGGACCGGGAAGATCCGGTGCAGCTCCGTTGCCTTACGCTCGTAAGTGCTGCCCTTGCGGTGCACGATCAGTTCCGCGATCTCTACTGAGCAGCGGGTCCGGTCGAGTATTTTTACCTGGTAACCGCTTCCGTCATCGCCGATGCAGTCTACCGTCATCCGCTCCCACTCACCGTCAGGATCGTCGCGGTACGTCCAGATTTCCTCGTTGACGAAACCTTCGAGGATATCGGCGGTGTAGTCCCCCCGGTGCTGGTGGATGTCAGAGTCGGGGATATGATCTCCCCAGGCGTGAATACGCTCAGCCGAACCGTCTTCCTCTTCATGCAGGACCACTACGGCAAAGCCGTTCGGGTTCTGGTAGATCCTCATCCGCCCGCCATCCGTATCACGATCATCAGCATGATCCCCAGCGCGATGAGCAAGAACGTCCACCTGCCCAGGACTTTCCAGGATATTGCTCCCAGGGTAAACGTCACCAGCGGGACTGCTGACAGCATCCACAGGTGAAGCCAGGGATAATACTGCCCGGCGAAGACCATCTAGATGATGCCGTACTTCCAGGCTATCCATCCGCATGTCCCGAGGATCAGGGCTACTCCCAGGAGGAAGCCAGGAAGACCCAGCTTCATGGTCAGCCAGACTGCCGCCACTCCGGTCACGATCCCCGCGAGGGCGACGACCGAGAATGCCCACGGGTGCACTTCCTGCGCCATTGCCAGTATCATCATTCCTTCTTCCCGGAAGCGGGTCATGGGTCAGCCAGTGATCCGCAAGCTCCCTCCAGGATACTCCCCGGGGGAGGAAATCGTCATCGATCGTCATCTCATACCATGCGAGTGTCACACTCCGCCTCCAGCGGAACTGACGGGATTCGAACCCGCGATCTCCGCCTTGACAGGGCGGTGCTTTAGGCCAGCTAAGCTACAGAACCGCTCTGGCGCAGGGATTCGAACCCCGATAGCTGCCTTAACGGGGCAGCGTCCTGCCGTTGAACGACACCAGATCAAGACTCTTTAGGGTCCTGTCGGGACCAGTTCCGGGGGAAGGATTTGAACCTCCGACTTCTGGGTTATGAGCCCAGCCAGCTACCGAACTGCTGCACCCCGGGTCGATAAGAAAATCCTATACCCTCACAGAGGGTGAGTCAAGGACTTTCTTCGTAGCGATATCCCGTGCCGACCGGGAAACTAGTCCTTATGAGGGACTCGTGAGCAGCCGCTTCACCATATCGCCGTGCTCCGTGCGGGATTCGGACCCGCGTTCTCCTGTTTGAAGGACAGGCGGCTTGGACCGCTAGCCTAACGGAGCATGCCCTTCAGCTTCGGGTACTTATACTGCCCTGCGGGTACCTGCCGCACTTCTTGCACTTCACGAGAACGATCCTGATCCGCAGCATCGGGGTGATCGTTACCTTCTTCTTCCACTTGTGCAGTCCGCCTTCCGGGCAGCGATACACGGGCTGGACACCTTTTCCCGGCACTTTCCCTCCGTACTCCCACGGGGACTCGGACCCCGTTCCTGAGTCTGAGAAACTCAGATCTTACCCATAGACGATGGGAGCATGGCACGGGCGGAGGGACTCGAACCCCCATGATCCATTACCTTGTCTCCCGGTTAGAAGCCGGAGGGGTTACGCCCGCTAGATCCCGTTGCACGCGGGAAGATCGCAGTCGTGGGCATCTGCCGGACCGCACCTGATGCACGAGCATGTACAGGAAATACCTAGATGCCGCTTGGCAAGGTAAACTTCATGCGGACTGAGCTGGTCTCCCCGCTTCCAGGCTTCAGCCAGTTCACTCAGCCGGGACACTTGCCCGCTGCCAGTAGCCGTACTTGCCGGAATCAATCCATTCCCACTGAACGTCGAGCGGGAAGTTCTCGTCCTCGTCGTGAGGGGACCACGAACCTGTCTCGAACGACATGACGCCTCCAGTAGGGCAGCCAGGAATCGAACCCGAGGAAAACTTCTGTTGATAAGACAGCTGCGCTCACCATTTAGCTACTGCCCCGTAGGCTCCCAGAGAATCGAACTCTGCACGACCACTGTATCAGAGTGGTTCCGACCGACCAGGTGGACTGAAGCCCGTGTTACTTCCCGTTTTTCTTCTTCTTCCCCTTGATGAATTTCCCGGTCTTCGGATCACGGGGCTGGGCATTTTCCTTTGACCATTTTCTCATCCACGGCTTTCGCTGTTTCTTGTTCCTGCCGCCGTACGCCTTCCCGACCTTGCGTCCTTGCTCGCGCTGTTTCTCGGTCGGTCCACGCTCCTTCGCGACCTGCCTCCCCCGTTCCCGCCCTTCTTGCTGACGTTGCTTAGCGAAAATCGCGTAATGAGAATCCTCTTTCGGGCAGACCCAGCGTTCCGGATTCAGGAAGCGGTGCATTCCTGTTCCGCAGACAGGACATTTTCTTCCCCAGTGCATTTTCCCTTCTCCCGCCGAGAGCAGAGGTGTTGATCCCCCAGGTATTACCCTGCATGCCTGTTTTCGGGACAGGTTGCTGAACCGTCAGCGTGCTCCCGTAGAGGGGATGCCAGCTCCCTGACTGGCTTAATCCCCGGACCCTGATCACGATGATCCAGATCACCGCGATGAATATCGCCCCGAACAGCACGAGCAGGACCCGCTCCGCCCTGGTGACGGGACGCTTCACGAACATCTTCGTTCCCTCTCCGAGGAAGGCGGGATAATCGAAATCCTGGGACAGTGCCCTCATCTCGTTTCCAGCGAGAGCCCGGTCCCTGCCGGGTTCACCTTCCAGGTTCCTACCCGGAAAATCCTTTCGGATGTTCTGCCCTGCGTTTCATCTCCTGGCATTTACCTCTCGGGAGACCGCATTTATCGCAGATTTTAACCGGCGAGCGCCCTTTCCCCTTGATCGCCTTCTGCGCTCTCCGGTTGCTGCCCGCGTATTTCATCAGCGCGAGGACTGCCATGGCAGATATAACCAGGAATACAACCCATCCCATGTTACTTCTGATCCCTTCTTTTTCCTGCGAGGAGAGCGGGATACTCGAAATCCACGGCATTACCCGCGCACTTCTTAGCAGGAAGGCCGAGCGCCCTGGCTCGTTCACTCTCCATGTCCTAGTATAGCGTCAGGTGACCCGTAATGGGGTCAAGACGCTCATCAAGATCAGGACCGAACGCCGCTGCAGTGAACGTGGGAACACCGCCGAACTCGGTCAGTCCCGAATCCTCGATCAGCTCATGCACGATTCCCGCTGATTCCGCCGCCTTGCAGAGATCGAGCAGTTCCTGCTCCGAATTGACGATGCAGCATATCTTGCGAAAGTTTCCCAGGATCCACTCATATTCCGGAGCACTGAACTCCGCTGCGAGGTATATATTCTCCCCGAATGGCGGGTCGAGCTGCAGCCTGTTCGTCAGCCAGGCGATGGAAGCGTGAGCACCCTGAGCAATCTCCTTGCCCCTTCTCATCTTCAGGTCTTTCCGAATAACGATGACCTGCTTGACGTTATCCATGTACCCCTCCCCGGATTCGAACCGGGAACCTCTCCGCCCTGAACGGAGCGCCTCTGCCAGGTTGGGCTAGAAGGGCAGGGTGCCGCCGGAGCGGCACGTTACTACTTGAGTCCCGCGATGAAGTCCGTCCATGCATCAGACGTGAACGTTATCACCGGGCTGGCATTTCCGAGCCCGCTGTCCCGGACCTGGATGCCGTTACGCACTTCCAGGCAGTTGGTTCCCCCGCTGTATCTGCTCTTGCGCCACTCCAGGCATTCGCGGGAGGCACAGTGACTAGACTTCACCCACATCAGATATCACCCCGATCCTCGTTGCGGGACTCCGGGGAGACCCCGAACTTCCAGCCTGGCACCGGACGCCGGATGCCATAGGTAACGCCTGACCCGAAGTTACTGCTTCTGTTGAAACTGTTTCCGTTCGAGAACATACCCTTCACCTCCTCCGGCATGATACCATACGAGTGACCGACGAGACTCGAACTCGCCCCCTGACCTTGGCAAAGTCAGATGCTAACCGCTGACACCACGGTCACGCACAGGACTCCCCTTGCGGTCACCGAAGCTCCTACGGGGAGTCCTGTTCCTGTATGAGCGGCATGACCGCCTGAGATCATCTTAGCAGAGCCCGCTCGGAGAATCGAACTCCGACCCCCGGCTTACCATGCCGAGATGCTCACCATTACCACTAAGCGGGCATTACGTCCTATTCCTCAGGACGCTTCCTCTTCCTTACTGGAGAAGCCTTTTCCTGTCCCGTCCTTTGCTTCGCCAGCCTGATCTTCGCGTCCCCTCCGTTCCCCTTGGCTCCGGAGTGCATCATCTTGTGATGCCGGGGGCGCGTACGTGAAGTGTTACCGTCGTTTCGTGGCATGTATATCCCTGTTTAACGTCCAGGGTCATGACGATGAGTGAGCGGACAAGATGATCACCTTCTACACGGGAGAGCCGGTACGCCCTCCCCTCCCTTTGCTGCGTCAGCAGCCCCGTGGGCGTCCGGTATGCACCCCTCGCGCCCTGCCTTCGGGTCACTTAGATGACAGTTCATGCAAGCAGAGGATCCTGTCATGCCCGTACTTCCTCGAAGGTGATCTGCTGCGGGAGCACGATTCGGACGTGCACCTGGGCTGTCAAAGAGCCTCGGGCTGCCGTTACCCCATCCCGCAATGACCTAACCTGATGAAGATGAATCCGCAGCGACGGCAGTGAATCTTTCTCCGGAGAGAGGAAATCCACCACTTGCAGAATTTGCACACGCCAGTGCATCTTGCATGCTGACAAGTCAATGTGCATCCCTGTCCCGCAATGTCAGGAGAATCTCTTCCGTTCTTCCGGTGTCATCATACGCCCGACATGCCACCGGCTGCACCAGAAGCACGGATATCCCTCAAGGTCCCGTCCGTGCTTTTCCGTCATCGCCACAGCAGCCTTGATGGCGGAAGCTTCCGAGGAGTACCTGATCTTTGGCTTCCCCGGAGGTCCGCAGGTGGCGTCCTGTCCGTAGGCTTCGCCAGCTCGCAGGTGCATCCGCGTTTCACTGTCGTCCACTACTACCCCACGATCTCCCAGTCATCTGCCAGGAGGTCCCAGTTCGCCCCGCCGAACGGACGGAGGATGCCCCTTTCGGGATAGTCGATCATGAGCAAGGGCATTACCTCACGTCCGTCAGGAGACTGGACATGGACAAGCTCAAGATGCGCGCCTGTCCAGTCATGCCTCCCGCCTGTCCAGACAGCACGGGCAGCTTTCTTTCCCTGCTTCACTGCTCTCAGCGCTTCGCCGAAATCCATCTTCCACCTCCGAGCCGCCAGACGGTGCCGACCCGTCTCATCTGCCTTACAGGGGCAAAGCCACAGCCGTGCGTGGCGGCATTGTTTCCGTACGCCTGGCGGGAGTCGAACCCGCATCGACACGATGGCCACTAGCACCTCAAGCTAGCCCGTCTCCCTGTTGCGGCACAGGCGCATGTTCCCTTACTCCGGCAGCTTGCCGACCTCATCGTGGATCCGCCTGCTCCGCACGACGTGACCAGCCTGTCCCGTGTGGGCTCCAGGCTCATCTACCGGGACCGGGATCAGCTCCCGGAGCTTCTCCTCGAAACGGAGGGCAATCTCCCCGATGGTTACGTCCCACCTCAGCACAGCGGCTTCAATTGCCCCAGCGGGCAGCTCCACGTCGATCTCGCGGTCTTTCCGGAGGAAGTCCTCCGCCAGGTCCTCCACGGTCTGCAGGATCAGATCCCTGCTGTTCATTGCATTTTCCCTTCCGGTACCTGAATGCCTGCCAGAGTACGATCAGAGTGAGTACGGCTCCGGGACCTTGCCCCAGGATAAGCACCCAGCTGTGCGTCATGATCCCGCTGAGTACATACCAGTCATAGCTGTTCATTCCGGCGATGAAAAACGGGACTGAAAGACCCTGTACGTTCTTGCGCTGCCGGTTGACAGCTATCTGGTGCACCAGCCCTAGCTTGGCTGCGACCGAGGACAGGACCGTGATCACCGCTATGGCGGTCAACCTTTCCTCCCGAGCCCATCCCCGGTGCTGATCCGGGCAGTCCGCCCGTACGAAGGGCAGGTGCACGCTGGTGCGACAGGCAGGTGATGCAGCTCTCGGGGCTGGACTCGAACCAACGGGGGCATGGATCAGAGCCATGCTGGGATGCCCGCATCCCACCCGAGATCATTTACTTCCGTAGGCAGCGGGGGAGTCGAACCCCCAGACAGTGCTTTTTGAGAACACTAGCTTTACCAGTTAGCGTTAGCTGCCCGAGCCTGCATCAATCCAGATTTTCCCGAGGGGAAGCCCGGTGATCTTGCCATCTTTATCTTTCGGGGCGCACTTCTTGCACGGCTTTCCCCGGTATCGTCTTGTTCCGTTGCATTTCGGGCAGGTTACTTCCGGCACTTTCCCTGCACTCCCCCCCGGACTCGAACCGGGACACGGTGGATTAAAAGTCGCACTGCTCTGAACCATTGAGCTAGGGGAGCCTATGGCGAAGGCAAGTCCCGTTTACTCATGATCTCCTCCTGTTGCATTTACAGCCTTTGCATTTGCAGATGCAGCTGATCTTCGTGGTGGTACCGGTGGTCCCGGAATTGCTGTGCCCTCTCGGAGAGCATCTGCAGAACGCCCCGAAAGGATTACAGCACTTGCGAGCCATTTCTCATCATTCTCTTCCGTAGTACTCCGGGTGAGATTCGAACTCACGACCTGCCGATTAAGAGTCGGACGCACTGCCGCTGTGCTACCGGAGCATGTTACCGGGGCTGGTCCTGCTTTCGCATGATGATCTCCTTGAGTTGATGTACCTTACGTCGGGACAGGGAATTTCGAAATCCCGGCCTCCAGACCCCCAGCCTGGCGTTCTTCCTCTGAACTATATCCCGGTGCGGCAGCCTGCGGGTTCGGGTAGATCTTTGCCCTACTCCCGCATGATCGTCATCATTCCCGGACTTGGCAGGAGTAAAGTCCTGTGCCCGGTCCCGGCTGCCTCGAACGGGCGAGGGGAATCGAACCCCCGTAACTAGTTTGGAAGACTAGGGCTCTGCCATTGAGTTACGCCCGCAGGGAAATGCGGGCTGCCGAGGACCCGCATTCCGGTGATCACTTTCTGAATCGAACAGAAGACCTCCCGGGCTTCAACCGGGCGCTCTTGCCAGCTGAGCTAAGTGACCATAGGTAATCCCGTACGCGAATACGGGATTACTGTTCCTCAAGACGGGCTGCCAGGATGGCGCAGCATCCGCAGCCTGTATCCGTCGCGCATCATCAGGAAATTTCCCACGAGAGGCTGCCGTAGCGGACACCGATCGTTTCATGCGCATCATAGTAGGGTCATGCCGTCCAGCAAACCCTCGTCCGCCAGCGAAGACTCGAACTTCGTCTACCACGTCCCAGGCGTGGCGCGCTAACCTTTACACTACAAGCGGATTCACGAGGGGCGCTCTGCCACTGAGACGTACCAGGGGCATTTGCCCCCGGGCAGGATTCGAACCCGCGACTCCCCTCTCGTCTGGATGGCGTGATTTGAACACGCGATCTCTGCGTCCCGAACGCAGCGTTCTCGCCAAGCTGAACTACATCCAGATGAAATTACTGCCTGCGCCTGATCGCCAGGATCACGATCACGAACGCCGCTGCCAGCACTGCGATGATCGCCAGTGCAGCCATGTCATCGTCCGGCTTTCCTGTTCCGGCGCCTCCGGGCAATCAGGAAGAAAGCGGAGGGAATCCCTACCACGATAAGGAAGGCTTCCCATACATAGACGACATTGACGTGACCTATCATCTTCTTCTCTTCTCTTCAGGACTTCCCTGTCCTAGCCCCCTCGCCGGATTCGGTACCGGCATCTCTGCCTTATCAGGGCAGCGTCTTAACTTAGACCATTCGGGGATGAGCCGGGGGAAGGCCTCACACCTTCATCTTCACCCTCAAAGGATGATGTCTTATCTTAGACGACCACGGCATGGCGACCCCGGGACACACCGGGGAAGGAAGAACCAGGATCGCACATCACGAACACTACCAGATTCCCTGATGATGTCAAGCGTGGAGTATCCGGGAGCCGGACCCGGCACCTCTGCGTTGCCGACGCAGCGCTCTGCCGCTGAGCTAATACCCCAGAGATTTTTTCCAGCATTTTTCACATAGACCAGTGCCAGGATGCTTCTTCTTCCGCTTGCCGCACCAGGAGCATTGTACCCACCTGGGAACAGGCCTTACGATCTTCTTCTTCTTCACGTGGAGTCAGTCGGAATCGAACCGGACCACAGCAATCTTGCAAGGATCGCTCGCCACCTTGGTACATGTGACCCCATGGACCGGGAGCAATGAATATCTCCCGGTCTGTTATCAAGCAAATGGAGTTGTCAATTCAGCATGCCTGTACGAGAGGCCTTACGCGAGGCGAGTAGGATTCGAACCCACATTGTCCGGGTTGGAGCCGGAAGTCCTGCCGTTGAACGATCTCCCCATGTATTTTCAGTTGTATCAAGCAGAAAGGCTCTCCTGCAACCAGTTTCCTGTTTTTGCTGGAGAGCCTCCCCGGGTTTCCTTCGCGGGCTACCCGGAGAGGTCTTCAGGCTGCTTGAACGCATGCCACGGTAGCGAGGTCCCTCGCTGGATGGCGGCATACGTCATAGTCATGCATCCGATAATACAGCATTCCGGAGAGAGCTGTCAACTGACATGTCTCACCCAGACGATGAACGCGATAACCAACACTACGATGATGCCCACGATAGTGTCCTGAGGACTCCATGCGGAGAAGGATTTACAGTGCCAGGCGCCATGGCAGGCTTTCATTGCGAGGTCCATGTCACCTCCTGCGGCGGACCACGGCGATCACGAAACAGGTGATCGCGATGATGATCAGCGAGTAGCCCACGACGGACCCCCCGGTCTTCCCGAGCGCATGGCGGGCGAGGTGAAGGCTGCTCTGATCCCAGGAGAGGAAGCAGATGACCGCGATGCCCACCACGACCGGGAACACTCTGCCCTTGCCCTTGCGGACGACCTGCGTGTCCGTGCGGGTGTCGATGCTCTTCGCCATCAGCCCCTCATACCGGACGTGAAGGCAACCGCGATACCCGCGATCAGGACAACCGCCGCGATGATGTAGGTCGGGATCGGGTTGTGGGTCGTGAAGTACTTGGTGACAATACCGATATGCCCGGACATCGAGAGTCCGAGCAGCACCCCGGCGAGCACTCCGACCAGGTAATGCAGCCAGCCGCCCTGCTTGATCATGATGAGGGCGGTAACGAGGATGACCACCAGGACGGCGATCCCCGCAGTCACTGCGACGCCCTGGATGAGCTGAGGGTGCCCGGGTCCTATCGTGAGGATATGTCTCATTTCCCTTCTCTTTCTTTCAGCATTGCCCGACCTCAAGTCCCTTGTTGTAAGTGACCCAGGGACTCCAGTCCGAGCCATTGCCCGATACTCGTATCGCGGCTTGCGCGTTTCCGATGGGATCATACGGGATGTTCCCGTGAACGGTGTTCACCTGCCAGTAGCCGATGTCCACATTGCCGTCACGGTAATACCCCTTCGCAGGATCCCTGGCATATTGCCTGCCGCCGGATTCTGCCCTGGCGACCTCAGCTGCCAGGAATGCCGCTGAGCGGGAGCCTCCGGCTCTGATCCACAAGGCTTCCAGCTGGGTGCAGGAGAGAGTCCCGCCCTGGATGGTACCATGACCGCCGGTAACGCTCTTCACGACCCCTGCTCCGCCTGTTCCCGCCGAGTAACCGGCGAACAGGATCACGGCGAGCAGGACATAAGCCTTGAGACTGTTCTTCTTCTTCGGTATCTGTACTTTCTTCTTGCGGAACGCGAACAGCAGCACGATCCCGAGAAACACTCCTACAGCGAGATGCCCCGCGCTGCCTGTTTCCTGCCAGAAAGTACCGAATGCCTTTCCGGCATTGCCGATGATTTTCTCCCGGAATGCGAGCCGCCCGGGACCGGCAGATCCCGGGCGGCAGCTTGAGCGGACTAGCAGCCGAGAATGTTGCCATCCTGCGGCTGATTGCCGTCACCGTTCAGACTGGTCTCGGTCCAGGTCTGGGGGGCTGCCATCTTGGAGCACTTGAGCAGGTAGGACAGGGAGTAATCCGTGATCCCGGTCCCGCCGAAGGCAGTTCCCGTCTTGAAAGCGAGCTGGTACCACGTGCTCATCCGGGGCTGGTCACCGCTGATCGTGACGACCGCCATCCCGGAAGGGGGGCGGCTGGCGGTGAACGAGTAATCCGCGCTGCCGCCGAGAGCAGAGGACGCCCCGAGCCTGGTGCTCGCGGTGACGTGACTCCCGTGGTAGCTGCCGGACTGGTTCGGGGCGAGCTGACCGGGAATGGTGGCAAAGCTTCCCTCAAGCCCGGTCAGGCGGGCGGTGTAAGCATTCCCGCCAGCCGGGGTGACAGTAAGGAAAGCCTGTCCTTCGTCATTCGCCCAGCAGTTGCGAGGTCCGGGAGTCCCGCAGTTACCCGCAGCCCCGCCGTCTCCGTGATCGGAGAACCGGATGATGATGAACGTGGAATGCGGGTGCGTGCTGGCGCTCGCGGGCAGGGCGGCAGCGAGAACCGCCGACCCTGCCAGTGCGAGCGCAATGAGAATGCGCTTCATACTGCTCCTAGTGGACAGTGAAGACAACCGGAGTGGTGTTGCGGGCGGTGGACGGCAGGGCATACTGCAGCCATGCCACGGTCCCGCCGCCATTGTTCTGCACGGCAGTCACGACTTCCTTGAAGCCGTCAAGGCCGACCGTGAGATGCTCCCCCTTGAACAGGTGCTGGGAGGTCAGGATCCGGTTCGGCGCCTGCACGGTCGCGGTGAACTGGATCGTGGCAGCGTGAGCAGCAGGGGCGAGACTGATGACCGCCGCAGCGGCGGCTCCGGCGGCTACCGGAGCGAGCACGCGGGCGATGTTCCTGAAGTTCATGGTTTTCCCTTCCTTGAGGTTGTCCCTGAACTGTATAGTGCATGATCCTGGCATGTCAAATGGCAGCCCCGGGAGAGAAGGGAAGGACTCCCGGGGCTGCCGGTTCATGCTAGCGCAGAACGCCGAAATCTGCGCCCCAGAGCTGGCTGTCATTCACCGAGGAGATCGGCGTGCCGAGCCCCTGGGAGAAGCCGGTCAACCGGTTGACGAGCAGCTGCGGGCGCGGCTTGTCGGTGGGGAAACCGTTCTTCGGGTAGTCGAGCACGTACGGGTGCGAGAAGTTCGTGTCCGAGCCGTTGATCAGCGGGATGTAGCCGTGCGTGACGGTGGCAGGCGAGTCGTTGATGTCCAGGATCCAGACCGTCCTGGCGCTGACGCCGCACTCCTGGAGGGTGACCTTCTCCCCCTGGAACGCGGTGGCGGCAAGACCCACGCACAGCCCGCTGTCCACGCCGTACGGCGCGTACTCGATCTCCGTAGCGAGGTCATCGGTGACGCCGTTGCAGTTCGGGAAGTTGACCCCGGCAACGCAGCCGTAGTGCAGCGCCACCGCCGAAGACACGAGTCCCGCCGCGTAGAAGTCAGCGGTCGTGGTGCCGGTGAAGTCCGCACTGAAGTCCTCAGCGGGGTCGGAGTTGCTGGTGCGCCACAAGATGATCGGCTGACCGACCTTAGCCGCCTGCTGCTTGACGTCGAGGACGAAGTTCGGAGTCCTGTGCGTGCCGAACTCCCGGCTGAAGATATCAGGACAGACCGGTCCGCAGCTCGGGGTAGCCGCCGTGGCGGTGAGCGTGCTCGCGGTGCCGACGCCGCCGATCATGGCGAGGGCGGCAGCCCCGGCGAGCAGCTTGCTCTTGAACGACATGAAGAACCTTTCGATGAAGGGAATAAATATGCAATAACCTGAATACGCAGGTTACCACATGTGCCATCCGGCTGCTGAAGAAGTTCTTAACCTTCCGGCAGGGAAAACCTAGCGGACCCTCAGGTACCCGTCAACCGGTTCACGGAAGCTTGCTCCACATCCCGCTGAGCACGGTCAGCAGCATCCCCGCGAGCCCGCCGATCATGCCCAGCGCCGCAGCTCCCGCCGGGGCGCCCCCGTAGATGGTGGTCAGCGCGGACATAACGGGAAACGTGATCATCACGACGTTCGCCGCCCACATCACGGCAGCGCGCACCCCGGATGCTCCTGCCTTCACCGGCTCGGGCTTCACTGCGGCCTTCACTGGTGAAGGCAGGTCCGCCATGAGGAAGTCCAGCTCGTCTTGTAGCGTCGCGGCGAGGGCGGCTTGCTGGCGGGCGTCCAGCTCGGAGGTGCTGAGATACCCTCTGGCGTACATCTCCTGGAGGTGGTCCAGGGTCTTGTTCCTCGCGGTATCCCCGATCCGCTTCTGCGGGAGCACGGCGGTACCCGGCTTCGATCCGCACTTGGGGCAATGGCAACCCTCAGGATGCGGTTTGCTCACCAATGTCTTCTCCCCCGGCGGATAATCCTGGCTCCGGTGATTGCTGGCCACGGGCTTATTACCGTAGCCGTCGTGACCTTCATGCCATTCCGGCAACGGTCCTACGTACATCCTCTTCCCTTCCAGGCTCATGTCCAGGATCCCGTACATCTTTCTCATCTCTTCGTGCATCTTTTCCACGTAGGACCTGACCTGCTCCCAGTCCGGCGGGAGAACCACTTAAAAATCTCCCTCAGCGACCTGGAAGCAGGGCAGCCCGAGCGCCCTCCACATTTTCACGACCCGATCCCGGTCATCGAAGACGCCCTGGACGTCATAGCGGGGCTCGATGTCACGGTGATAGATCTCCTGCTTGACCTCCTGGTCCGGGCGCATGTCCCCGTCCGGGCGCATCCACAGCCGCATGATCACCGTCTGCACAGTGTGCTCCAGCAGCCACTCTGCGGTCTGCACCCGGCACTGCTCCATCCTTCCGGAGACATACCCGACCGCAGCCCCGCCTTTTACCCCCAGCAGCGCATCGTGGACAGCCACTACCGGGGCATTCGGCAGGTCCTCCCCGACCCGGGACCAGTCATAGGGAGAGCGGTCCCCCTTGAGGGCAAGCGTGCCGTCCAGGTCGAAAAGCCACAGCGGCACCTTAGTAGAACTCACGCCGCACCTCCTGCAGCCACGCTTCCGCCTTTTCCTCATCCGGCTTTTCCGGCAGGGGGGAAGTGGTCATGTCCATACTGTTCTCCGTGCTCGCGATGAGCACCCTCGCCCGGATCAGGTCACCCGCTGCCGCGTCTTCGCCGAACTGGCGGTACCAGTCCGGGTCATCGACGCGCACGGTGAGGGTTCCCTCAGCATACAGCTGGTAGCCCTGGATCAGAAGCCTGGCAAGATGCCTGGCGTGTTTCGCGGTCCTTGGGTTACCCGCTCCTTTCTCTTCCATCTTGCGGAACTGGGCGGTGGCGTAGCCGAGATAGGCGTTGCGGACCATTGTGCGAGAAGGAAAGCAGTCCCGGATCGCGATGAGCCGATCGCCGAGAGGCAGGCGGATTTCATAAAGGTCATCCGGCAGCCACAGCACCTCCAGCACCGAGGGATTGGATTTCAGCGCGAGAGACAGGTACTTGCCCGCCTCGTGCAGCATGCCGTCACCGTCGCCGAACTTGCGCGAGAGTCCCGGGGGATGCAGGGACAGCAGGTCCTTCGTCGGCACGGCGAAGATGCCCGCGCGGTCGATGTCAGATTCGGGAGTAGCCAGCCCGTAAGCGGTGCTGCCCACGATGCCGGAGAGCAGGATGGTCACTAGAACCTCTTCACCTTCGCCGCTGCCTGCGCGATCTCCGGGTCCACCCTGGACACCTTCTCCACCAGCCTTCTCCCGGGAACGGACAGGACCCGGGGTTCCGCCACGAAGTCCTCGCAGCCGCAGCGCCTGCACCGGCTGTCCTTGTGCGGGCGGTCCCGGCAGGTCGCGCAGCGGGGATCGCGGTACAGGGAGGTAATGACCTTGCCCGCCGTGGGACAAGGGGTATAGGAGTACCAGGTGACCTCCAGCCGGAACTCCTCACCGGGATTCTTCCGCCAGTCAGCGGGACGGCACTGCGAGCACGCCGTCAGGTCCTGGAGGGGTTCTTCCGTCTTGCCCGGGAAATCGCTTCCCTTTATCTTCACCCCCTTGGCGCAGCCGTCGAGGTCGTGGTAGACCACCGAATGGCCGACCGTGTAGAGCAGCCACATCTGCTTCCCGTAAAGACCCCGGTATTCCAGGTCGTGACAGAAATCATCATGATCCGGGTTGGTGTCGGTGATCCGGTAGAGCTGAAGCTCCGCCCAGCGCAGGGAATCCCCGGAGTCGGTGTCTTCCGAAGCCAGGAATTTACCCCAGAAATGCAGGATCTCCCCGTCTGCGGGCAGCTTGTGCTCGGTCATCTCTTCCGGGATCGGAGGCAGCGTCATGTCATCCAAAGAATTCTCCTTCAGGTCTTAACCGCAATGCTAGCAGCCGCCGCGCCTGGAAGCCGTCCGGGACGCGCCGGGCAGGCCAGGGAAAATAACCTGGACAGGCTGTTGCTCCGGACGCTGCCAGACCCCTACAGTTCGTCTCCTGAGCACCAGCAGCCACGTCCTGAGGGGGACCAGCCGTGCACGTCACTGAACCCTGCATCCGAGCCGCAGCCGTCCTGACCAGCCACTGGCTGGACCGCGATATGGAAGCGGTAGTCCTGCTGCTAGCTGAGGTGACCACCCTTGACGAGGCGCTGGACCTGGTGACCGGGATGCTCCTGACCCGGGAGCTGGCACCGGAGGTAATCACCTCCATCATCCGCATGCCCTACGGCGAGGAAGCCTCCTGAAACGGCGTGTCACTCCCGCCTGTAAAGTCCCCGGGAAACTATCCTTGATATATGAACACTGAGCTTGCGGCTTGCGCCGGGATGGACACGGAACTTTTCTTCCCCCCTGACGGGAGGACAGGCAGGGAAGGCAGGGAGATCGCCGAGATGGCGAAAAGCGTCTGTTTTTCCTGCGGAATCAGGGAAGATTGCCTGGAATACTACATCGATGAGGAATTCGGTATCTACGGAGGGCTGACGGCACGTGAAAGACGGCAGAGAAAGAGGTAAAATGGGACCCCGGAGAAGACTGCCCGAACCGGTGAGGCGCATCCAGATCCCGTGCTTTTCCTGTGGCGACACGATGACGATGATCGGACCCGCTGCCGGATGGTGCTGTAAATGCCTGGTCGGCGAATACCGCGACAACACCCCCAGTCGCACCCGGACGACCCGGCAGATCGTCTGGTATGACCTGCCGATTGACCTGATTGACCATTCCAGAGTGCACGTCCCCAGTCCCGCGTAACAGGGAAGGAACCTAGTGGCACATATCACCACGCCTATTACCATGCCCGCGAAGCAGTACCTCACCCCCGAGCAGGTCAAGCTGCTGCTGGGGGGCATCCACCCGCAGCGGGTGCTCAGCCTGAAGAACATGGCGTACGTCGCCGGGCATGACATCCGGGCGGAGCTGAACCGGGTCTTCGGGTTCGGCAGGTGGGATCAGGAGCTTCTCAGGCAGGACCTCATCTGCGAGCGGCAGGTCAAGACCAAGGGGGGCAGCGACGCCTTTTATGTCCTGTACCGCTCCACCGTCCGGCTGACCGTCCGGGCGGCGGACGGCTCCCACCTGTGCTTCTACGACGGCACCCACGTGGGGGAGTCCACCCATCCTGTGCAGGGTGACGCCCACGGCAACGCCGTCACCAATTCCGAGACCTACGCCTTGCGCCGGGCGGCAATCAACCTGGGTGACCAGTTCGGGCTGAGCCTGTACAACAAGGGCTCGCTGGACCCGATCGTGCGGTGGACCCTGGTCGGCAACGACCAGCCTGCCGATACCGACGACGTAGCCAAGGTGGAAGAAGAAGAGCAGGACGTAGCTGAGGCAATGGGGCAGGCTGCTACCGGGGAGAAGGTTTCCCCCGTTCCGGTCAGGGTCGTCCCGAGGAAGCCCGCCGCGAAGAAGGAGGAACCTCGCGAGAGCACGGAGATCACCGCCCAGGTTCTCGCGCAGGATGCTTTCGACGCCGATACCGTCGATAAGCTCCGCAGCACCTGGAAGCTCGCCGGGGAGATGGGGTTCCTCAAGACTCTTATCTCCGTCCCGGAGAACAAGGAGGGCAAGCTGACCCGGGAGAAGATGATCCTGGAGAAGTATCTCCTCCGCAGGAGCGACCAGCTGAGCGCCCCGAAAGGCGATCCAGCTCCTGAAGGACCTGAGAATGCTGGCTCCGGAGTGGCTGGTTCATGAATCTCAGGGAAACGACTAAGCAGCTCAGCGGGGACCTCTCGATGAACCGCCGCACAGGAATCACCGATGACAATGCTCTCGACGTGCAGGCGCTGTGCATTGCAGAGGAAGCCGGGGAGCTGGTCGGGGCTTACCGCAGGCATGCCGGGAAAGCCCGCAGGACAGGCAGCCTCGCTGATGTAGAGGGCGAGATAGCGGACATGCTGATCGTCACGGCGATCTTCGCGGAGATGCTGGACATTGACATCGACCGGGCAGTGGAAAGGAAACTGGAGATCATCTACTCACGGGGCTGGAAAAGCGATGAGTAAGCTCGGACCCTGGTTCACCTCCCGCTGGGATTCCGAGTGCGATAACTGCGGTGATCTCGTAATGGAGGGGGATTCCATGCGAGCAGACGGCGAAGGCGGCTGGGTCTGCGAGATGTGCGGGCGGGATGACCTGGATGAGTGAGATGGCGGGAGTGGAATGGATTCAGGAACCCCTTTTCGACCTCGGGGAGATCGTCCATGCCTGCCCGCTTTCCGGAGAGCAGATTACTCTCTGCTGCGGCAAGACTCCGTTCGACCTGTCCCGGACGGACCGGCTGACCCTGGATCCCGCGTTGGTCACCTGCCCTTCCGTTGAAGAGAAGAACTGGTGCGATCCCTGCGAAGGCTGGATCGACGGGCAGCCCTGCGACCCATGACCAGCCCCAAGCTCGCAGTAGAGCAGCCTGACGGCTCCCGCCTGTACGTGCATCCCGTCACCGACGAGAAAGTTCCAAGCGTCACTACGATCATCAAGGAAGCCATTGCCAAGCCGTTCCTGATGAAATGGGCAACCAGGCTCGGGGCAGAATACGCGGACGGGAACTGGGATGCGCTCAGCCAGATGTCCTCCTGGGCGCGGGTCAGCCTGATCAAGACTGCCCACGAGCGGGAGCGGGACGGGGCATCGGAGCTGGGGACGGCAGTGCACAGCGCATTGGACGCCTGGGCTAAGGGCGAGCCGCACGAGTACTCGAAGGAAGTCAGCCCGTTCATGACCTCCTTCACGAAGTTCATCATGGAGATGCGACCGGAGTTCCTGTACTCGGAGGTGACCCTGTGGAGCAGGACCCACGGCTACGCGGGAACAGCGGACGCTATCTGCAAAATGAGGAACGGGACCTTCCTGATCGACTACAAGACCGGGAAGAGCCTGCACAGCGAGGTCGCATTGCAGCTGACCGCTCTCGCCTACGCGGATTTCATCATCACTGACGAGGGAGATGAACTGGAACTGCCTGATATCGGCACTCTCGCCGCGATCCATATCCGCCCGAGGTCGTGGCACGTCGCGGAGATCGACCATAAAGAGGAGAGCTGGCACGCCTTCCTGGCATGCAGGGAACTGTACAGCTGGATTCACGAGTGCTCTGAGAGCGTCCTGAGGAAGGTGGCATGACATCCTTCGATGCCGAGGTACTGGCACGTCAGCTGAGCCAGCTCGGGAGGGACCTGGAATCCGAAGTCAAGTACCTCGGGGAGCTTGAGGAAGAAGCCGCTGACGCGGAGGGGCATTTCCGCAAGCTGGAATCTGCCTATGATGACGCCATCGACCGGGCATTCCTGGACACGCAGGGCAACGTCGATATCCGCAAGGCGACAGCGAGGCTGGCGTGCAAGGAAGAACGCGCAGTGAAGCAGGAAGCTAACGTGGAGTGGAACAAGGCGAAAGGACGGGTGTTTACCCAGAACGCCAACCTCAATGCCATTCGAACTCGTATCGACATAGGTCGCAGCCTGTTGTCGCGTGAGAAAGCCCTTATATCACTAGCAGGTACAGGAGAAATGTGAGCAGTTTCCTTTCTTTTCATCTCCGTGATGAATTCGTAGATGGTTACCGGAATCGTTCCCCTAAGTGGGGATTCCCTATGAGTGACAACGGGGACAGCCTGGGCGAGCATGCATTTCTTACGAAATATTCCCGGCGCAAGGAAAATGGCAGCCGGGAAAGGTACTGGGAATGTCTAGAGCGCGTCGTTAACGGTTGCTTCTCCATACAGAAGGATTACGCGCAGGCTCAGCGTCTTCCATGGAATGAAGCGCAGGCGCACAGGTCCGCAGAAGAATCTTACGAGCGCGCTTTCGCCGGGAAATGGAGCCCATCGGGAAGAGGGCTCTGGATGATGGGCTCGGAGATGGTGAACGGGAGAAAGGATTCCAGCCCGCTCTACAACTGCGCCTTCCTGTCCACGGAAGGGCTGGAAGGGATGGAAGATCCTTCTTTCCCGTTCACCCGTCTCATGGACATGAGCATGCTCGGGGTCGGCGTTGGATTTGACGTGCGGGGCAGCGGGAAGATTACCATCCACGAGCCTTCCGGGCGCTTCCCGCATTCGGTGGGAGACAGCCGGGAAGGATGGTGCGAGAGCCTGGGAAGCCTCCTGCGGGCTTACTTCCTCGGAGGCAGGCTTCCCGTATTCGATTACTCCCGCGTTCGTCCTGCGGGCTCTCCGATCAGGACTTTCGGAGGTACGGCAAGCGGTCCCGCCCCGCTGGAGAAGCTGCACCATCAGGTCATGACGCTATTCTCCGGGCGAGCCGGGGAAAC
>Ga0207707_10000659_pt1 | contig 34203 bp, 31 predicted proteins | sample KBSC83BmetaG_FD_184336 | JGI IMG/M metagenome (GOLD analysis project Ga0207707, IMG submission 184336) | Corn rhizosphere microbial communities from Kellogg Biological Station, Michigan, USA - KBS C8-3B metaG (SPAdes) (version 2) | ecosystem: Host-associated > Plants > Roots > Rhizosphere ... | reverse complement strand
AGCAGGGGATCGAGCAGCGGCTCATCGCCGCGGGGTACAAGGAGCCGCGGATGTACGTGCTCGAGCATGGCTATTGCCGCTCGGTCTACGTGACCGATCCGAACGGCCTGATCCTGGAGTTCACGCTGGATCACCCGAAGGTGAAGGAGATCAACGAGACGCGCCGGGCGAACGCTCATGCGGATCTGAAGCGCTGGATGGCGGGCGATCACACCTCCAACAACACCTACCGCTAGGAGCTCCCGCCCGCCCATGCGCACCTGGTCGACCCAAGACATCGAGCGACGCCATGCGTTGGCCTACTGGGTGGACACGGTCGGCCAGGCGCTGCTGGAGCTGGAGATCGAGGCGGCGGCGCCGGAGCGCTTTACGGCGAGCCTGCAACAGAGCCGCCTCGGGCCGGCCGGCGTGAATCTGATCGACGCCTCCGAGCAGTGGATGCGCCGGACGCACGCGGCGATCGCGCGCAGCCACGCGCCCTCGGTTCGCCTGCTGCAGCTGCGGGCCGGCGAGTTCGAGCTGCAGCAGTATGGGCGGGAGTGCCGCATCCAGGCTGGCGACTGCGTGCTCATCGACAGTGAGGAACCCTACGAGGTGTCCTGCTCCGGGCGCACGGTGTGCCTGTCGGTCGGGTTCCCAAAGCAGTGGCTGAGCCGCTGGCTGCCTCTGCCGCAGATGCAGGTGGCGCGCCGCCTTCCCCGGCAATCCTGGGGCGCCGCGCTGGCGCGTGCGCTGTCCTGCCTGGAGCCGACGAAGATCGAGGATCTGGTGCTCCCGGGTGATGTGGTCGCCGACCAGATCGCCTCCCTCCTGGTGCTTGCGGTGGGCGCGCGACAGGGGGAGGGCATGCCGCGCCCCGGCATGCTCGAGCGATTGCGGGCGACGCTGCGAGAGCGGTACTTCGAGGTCGATCTGAGTCCGGCGGCGGTTGCCGCCGAGCACGGCATCGGCAAGCGCCATCTGCATTTTCTGTTCGCGAAACAAGGGACGACCTTCGGGGCTGAGCTGATGGCCGTGCGCCTGGATCGCGCGCGGCAGATGCTGCAGGACCGCCGCTTCGACCACGTGCCGGTAGGCGACATCGCCACGCGCTGCGGCTTCACCGACCCGAGCCACTTTGCCCGCCGCTTTCGGTTACGATTTCGCGCCGCACCCGCGGCCTATCGCAAGCAAGGCGCCGAGCCGCACTCATGACCCTACTGAACGAGACTTTCCCCGCGGGCGGTACCTCCGTCCCGTTGAACGGCAGCTATGACCCGAAATTCGCAGCTGTAGCCGAGGCTTTCCGCGAGAACTACCGCAGCGAGGACGAAGTGGGCTCCGCCGTGAGCATCACGATCGGCGGCCGGACTGTGGTGGATCTGTGGGGCGGTTGGAAGGACAACGCGCGCAACAGCGAATGGCAGCGCGACACCGTCGTTTGCATGATGTCCGTCTCCAAGGGCATCACCGGTCTCGCTTTCAACATGCTGGTGGATCGCGGACTGGTCGATGTGAACGCGCCGGTGGCGCGTTACTGGCCTGAATTTGCCGCCAACGGCAAAGCGAACCTCCCGGTCCGCTACATCCTCGATCACCGCGCCGCGCTTCCAGTCCTCACCGACCCGTTGTACCCCGGCGCCATTTTCGATCGCGTCGCCCACGTGAAGGCCCTGGAGGCGCAGGCCCCGTTGTGGGAGCCGGGGACGCAGGCCGCTTATCACATTCACACCCAGGGCTTTTTGCTCGGGGAGATCCTGCGGCGCGTCACCGGCAAGACCGTCGGCGAGTTTCTGCGCGATGAGATTGCGGGGCCGCTGGGCGCGGACTTTCAGATTGGCAACCTGTCCGAGACGGACCAGAAGCGCTGCGCCGAGCTGATTCCCAACATGAACGCCAAGCTGCTCGCCGCTCGCGAGGTCGACAAGGACAACATCCTCGGCAAGGCCTTCGTCCAGAACCCCAACATGACCTGGGCCGAGACGATGAACTCGCGGCCGTGGCGCGAGGCCGAGATCGCCAGCGGCAACGGGCACGGCAATGCCCGCGCCGTCGCGCGCATTTATTCGGCGTACGCCTGCGGGGGCGAGGTGGACGGTGTGCGGTTGTGCTCACGAGCTTCGATCGAAGCGATGATCGTGGAGCAGCACAACCAGACGGAGATCATGCAACAGCGCCCGTACCACCAGGCGCTGGGTGTGCTGCTGAACACCCCCGAGGCGGTGTTCATGGGGCCCAACAAGCGCTCCTTCGGCCATCACGGCCTCGGCGGCTCCATCGGTTTCGCCGACCCCGATGCACACATCGCCTTCTCATTCAGCTGCAACAAGATGCACTCGGTGGGGACCAACGGACCGCGCGCCGCGCGGCTGATCCAGGCGTTGTACGGGGCGCTGTAGCGCTGTAGGCAAGCCCGCGATCGAGTGCCGAGCCGTAGACCCCAACGGCGATCTCGTCCGGCGATCAGGCGCAGGCATCGAAAGCCCGGCAACGGCTCCAGATTTTCGTCGGGCGGCCGCGCGCACTGCGGTCGCGTATCTGTGCGCCGCGTCCCAGTTCCAAGCGGGAACGCTCCTCAACGGCCGCTCCGGTAAAACATCTCAGGCTCCGCGAAGCACTTACGGCATGTGCCCGCTACGAGCGGGAACAGCCGACAACATAACCTGGAGTGCCTTATGTTCCTGGTGAACGCGGTGATCCTGTTTGCGGTGGGTGCCGTCGGAGGTCTTACGATGGCGGTCATGCACTTTCGTACCCGCTCTGCGCCACGCGCGCTGCTCGCGACCGCACACGGACTGTTTGCTGGAGGTGGCCTCGCCACCCTGGTGTGGATAGTGGTCAAGATGGGCGGAGGCCATGGCGTGGGGATCGCTCTTGCTTTGTTTCTGCTTGCGGCAGTGGGCGGCTTTACTCTCCTGAGCTTCCATCTGCGCGGTCGGGCGTTGCCGAGTGCGCTGATCATCGGCCACGGTCTGGTGGCGGTGGCGGCGTTCGTCGTGCTGTTCCTGTCGGCACTGGCCTTCGGTGCCTGAGCTTGCTCGTGCGGGCCTTCAGACATCCTCTGCATCCCCTGCTGGTGCACTTCCCGGTGGCCTTCTGGACCGGGGCCGTAGTGCTGGATCTCTTCGGGCTCGCCACGGGTCGGGGTTGGGTATGGAAGCTCAGCTTTGGATGTCATGCCGCGGGCGTTGCGACGGCCGGTGTCGCAATGCTCGCGGGATTTCTCGACCTGCGGTCCCTTGCGCAGGGTGACCCGGCACGCGACACCGCGGCCTCGCACATGCTGGCAATGTCCACCGCCTGGCTATTGTTTCTCACCGTGGTGGCGCTGCGCGCGGCCTCGCCGGCGTCCGTGCCGTCGTCATGGGCGATTGTTGGCGCAGTCGCCGCATTTCTGGTGATGGTGTTCGGCAGTTGGCTGGGAGGCCAGCTGGTTTATCGCTTCGGCGTCGGGGTATGCCGCAACGAGGTGCGCGGCAACTGAGGGGCGCGAGCGTTCGGCCCGTGCGCACGCGGCACCTTCCCGCGGAGAATCTCCGTCCGTTTTTGAGGGGATCCCTCGATTCAGGACGCTAATTCTGAGAGCGCGGGCTCGCGCTCGTGTCCTCTTGCTGCGGGATCTGGCTGCTAAATGCGCCTGGCTCGCGCACGTGGGTACCCTATGACGCGCCCTCAGCGCTGTTGCGGGGCCGCGGGCGCCGGAGTCCCCGCAGGCGCGCCGGCCGGCCGTCGCGGGTGCATGAAGTCAGGCTGATAGTCCTCCTGACCGCGGAAGATCACATACGCGTGGATGTCATCCACCTGCGTTTGCGACAGCCGGTCCTTGAAGCTCTCCATTCCCTTCGTTTTGAGGATGCCGCCGAGCACGATGTCGTTGAACTGAGCGTGCTTCTCGGGAGACAGGAACCGCAAGTCCTTCACGCCACCGTTGGCGTTCTGGCCGTGACACACGGCGCACTGCTGCGCGTACAGCACCGCGCCGGCCTCGACCTTGTCGGGCGCCTGCGCATCCGTCGGAGGCGGTGAGAGCGAATCCGGTGGCGGGGCGGGAGGCACGCTCAGGCCTCCCTTGGCATCGAGCTTGAACGCGATCAGATACGCCGGCCCGACGAAGAAGCGGGTGGGTTTGTCGAGATTGTGCACGATGGCGCTGTTCCAGCCGGCATTGACCGCGATGTACTGAGTGCCCTTGACCTCGTAAGTGTTCGGGCCTGCGACGGGCACGCTCTGGACGGGCATCTCCCAGAGCTTCTTGCCGTTATCGGCGCGATAGACCGCGAGCGTCTTGTTGATGGTGCCTTCGATGAGCAGATTCCCGGCCGTTACCAGTGTGCCGCCGTTGCCCGGATGGGGATAGGGAATGCGGAAGGCTTCCTTCTGCTTCACCGGATCCCAGGCGAGCATGTAGCCCTTGTCGCGCGACTCCGCCTCCGCGTTGAGCTTCTTGCGCAGCTCCGGATCGTTGGTTACACCGGCCCCGAGAGTGGATTGTCCGGCGACGAACTTGAATTTCCCATCCGGCAGGCGCGAGGCCACCATCCACTGCTCCATGTTAGGGATATAGACCAGCCCGGTGAGCGGGCTGTAGGAAATCGGGTTCCAGTTGTGGCCGCCGCCGGGGCCCGGGGTCATGAGATGAGGGGTCTCGGTGAGATAAGACTCAGGGTTCACCACCGGCCTTCCGGTATGCAGATCGATCCGCGACGCCCAGGTGTTGGGAATGTAGTTGTTCGCGGAGATGAGCTCACCCGTAGCGCGATCGACCACGTAGAAGAAGCCGTCCTTCGGCGCATGCATGATGACGTGGCGCAGCCGGCCGTCGATCTTGAGATCCGCGAGGATCATCGGGGAAGTGCAGTCGTAGTCCCACTGCTCGGCCGGTACCTCCTGGTAGTGCCAGGCGTAGGTGCCATTGCTCGCGTGCAGCGCGACGATCGAGCACAGAAACAGGTTGTCGCCACCCTGAGGGCTGCGAAACGCCTGCGGGTGAGGCGAGCCGTTACCGGTACCGACATACACCAGGTCGAGCTTGGGGTCGTAGACGATCGCGTCCCAGTCGTTGCCACCACCGCCGACTTTCCACCACTGCCCGGTCCAGGTCTTGGCGGCCATCGGCATGATCGAGTCGGACGCGGCGCCTTCGGGCATTTTCGCGGGGTCGCCGGGGACGAGATAGAACTTCCACGTCCGTTTGCCGGTGCGCGCGTCATAGGCACTGATGTATCCGCGGGCGCCGAAGTCGCCCCCGGCGTTGCCGATGACCACCTGTCCGTGAGCGATGCGGGGTGCCCCCGTCAGGGAAAGCGGTTGACCCGGGTCGAGCGTCTGCGTGGTCCACACCGGCTTACCGGTCCTGGCGTTGAGCGCGATCAGCCGCCCGTCGAGCGCGGCGATATAGATCTTGCCTTCCCAGGCGGCCAGGCCGCGGCTGACGGGTCCGCAACAGGCTTTGCGCGCCCACTCGGGAGAGATCTTCGGGTCGTAGGTCCACAGGACCTTGCCGGTCGCAGCGTCGTACGCTGTCGTGATGTCCCACGCGGAGATGTTGTAGAGCACGCCGTCGATGACCAACGGCGTCGACTCGACTCCGCGGAAGGTGTTGAGCGGAGCGAGCCAGGCGATGCCCAGCCGTTGCGCGTTGGTATCGTTGATGAGCTTGAGGGGGCTGAAGCGCTGCTCGCTCCAGGTGCGGCCCGAGGACATCCACTGCCCGGGATCCTTGTCGGCGTTCTCCAGGCGTTGCTGCGTGACGTGGGCAGCCGTGGTGGTAGTGCTGGCTGTACCCGCGATCAGCGGGTAAGTGGCCCCGAGCGCAATGCAACCCGCCAGCAACACTCTGTGCAGCACACCGACCCCCGCGAATTTCTACCAGATCAAACGATCGCGACCCCCAGCTCGCGCGCCCGCTGCACGAGTCCCGGCCAGACGTTGCGCACGAACAGCTTGGGGTCGCCCCACGCAGCGTCGAATTCCTGCGTGGCACCGGCGTCAATCATATCCTGTGCGCTCATGCCTTGCGCCAGAAGGTGGGAGAGCTTTTGTTTGGTGGTCGCGAGCATGGCATGCTCGACCTCGATGTCCGAGCGGGCCCGCACCGCGCCCGAGCCGGCAACGACCCGGGTCTGCTCGTTGCACAGGCCGATCAGTGTCTGCGTGGCGTTGACCATCCCCCCGATCCAGCCGTTGGTGCAGTAGTCGATGATCGGGTAGCTGCCGACCGACACGACATCGCTCGCCACGAGCACGTTCGCATTGCGGAAGAACACGTAGATGTCGCCGTCTGTATGGGCCTGCGGAAGGTAGCCGTAGTCGATCTTCTCGCCACCGAAGGAGAGCGACCCGGTCGTGTAGAAGGTCTGGTTGGGCCGCGCCTTCTGCGGTAGCCGCTTGAACAGTTTGTCGTTCTGCCACTTGGACACGACATCCGTGCTCAGCCACAGACGCGTGTTCTCGTGGGCGATGATTTTCGTCCCGGCCGGGCCGAGGGTGAGGTTGGAGCCGGTCTGCTCCCAGTGCCAGTGCGTATTGAAGAGTGTGTGGACGCGCTTGCTTCCGGTCTTCTTCTGCACCAGATCCAGGATCCGTTTCGACTGCTGCGGTGAGCCGCCGTCGACCAGCAGCACCCCTTGCGGAGAGTTGAACACGGTGACGTTGCCACCCCCGCCGGAGATGACGAACAGGCTCTCGGTCAGCGGTGTGACCGTGAGGTCCGCCGGCTCACTCGAGCGGGCAAGTGAGGATCGAGGTAGCGCTGCGACGGCGAGGACGGGTGCGAGCCCCTGGAGGAAAGAACGCCTTCTCATTCGTTGCTGGCCACCGGAGTGTTGGCCTCCATGAGCTTGCGCAGCAGTGCCGCGGTCTCCGGATGAGCCTGGGAAGTCGCCCGGCCGGAGGAGCCGGCAACACCCATGGCGATATCAGCGGCCGTCCGGCCGCGGGAGTCTTTGACCATGAGATCCGCTTTCTGCGCCGCAAGCGCTTTCACGAGGTCGTTCCAGCCCCAGGTGGCGGCGCCGAACAGCGCCGTCTGCCCGTTGTGGTCACGGGAGTTGATGTCGACTCCGGCGGCCAACAGAACCTTCACCGCCTCGACCGCCTGCGCTTCGGTCTTGTAGCGCCCACGGGTATCGAGGTTGCTCGAGCCGTTGCCCGCCGCTGCCATCAGCGGCGTGATCCCGGAAGCCGTGGGCAAGTCGGGATGGGCCCCGTGAGCCAGCAGCAGGCGCATCGCGGGGAGGTCGCCGGCTTTCGCAGCCCGGATCAGCGCAGTCGCCCCTACGCTCAGCAGGCTGTCAGCTCCGCGATCGTCGCGCAGCGAGCGATACGGCGGAAACAGCTTCAATTGCAGGTTCGGGTCGGCGCCGGCCTTCAAAAGCATGTCGGCCAGTTGCAGGGCGGTGGTCTTGTCGGAGGAGGGGCGGTCGGCGCGGCCACCCACCGGAAGCGTGTTCATATCCACGGCCTCGTAGATGGGCGATCGGCCCCACAAGTCCCACTTGTTCACATCCGCGCCGTGCTGCACCAGGAAAGCAGCGACGTCGAAGTTGAAATTGAGCGTGGCCAGCAGCAACGGGGTGACGTTATCCGGATCGGTCAGATTGACGTCCGCACCGCCGGCGACCAGGTACTTCGCGCAGTCGAGGCAGCCCTTGCGCGCGGTGTACAGCAAAGGCGTGAAGCCGCCGGAGGGGCGCGCCTGCATGCGCGGCTCGGAGGTGACCTGCCGCTCCCAGTTGTTGACGAGCGAGCGGTCATTGACCAGCGCGTGATGCTCTACCAGCAGCTTCACCATGGCCGGTTGCGCTTCGGCGGCAGCCCACATCAGGGCAGTCTGTCCACGCCACTGCTCGCGTGCATTGACGTGTGCACCGTGGCTTAGCAGCACGCGCGCAGCCTCAACGTTACTCGTACGCGCGACGATCATCAGCGCAGTCTGTCCATCGGCGTTGGCCGACTCGACGTCAGCGCCTGCCTTCAGGAGCTTCTTGATGACATCGACGTTGCCGACCACCGCGGCCAAGGCGAGCGGAGTCGAGCCGTAGTCGTTTCTCGCGTTGGGGTTGGCGCCAGCCGCCAGCAACCGATCGATCAGGCCGACATCGTTGTGATAGATGGCCCAATGCAGCGCCGTCGTGCCATCGGAGGACTTCTGGTTGACGTCGGGCCGCGGCGTCGCCGCCAGCAGTGCCTGGGCTTGCGCGTCATTGCCGGCATGAGCCGCATCCACCAGCGGCGCCGGTGCGTCGACGGGCTCGGTGCCGGCGGCGAGAGCAACGCTCGCACCGAGAAGGCAACTCAGGAGTAGGAATCGCGGAGCGATCGACGGAAAACGGAGTGTCGTCAGTGCACGCATGTGCGTCAGATGTCCAGGATCGGTCCCGTGCTGTCGCCCAGCTTGTCGAGCTTCACTCCGGTCCGCTGCAGCATGGTCAACAGCACGTTCGCCATCGGAGTGCGCTCCGGGAAGTTGATGTGCTGGCCGCCTTTGACGGCGCCGCAGGCCCGGCCGATCAGCGCCGTCGGGAGCGGATACTGGTTGTGCAGGTTGCTGTTGCTCATGTTGCTTCCGTAGAGCAGCAGCGAGTGATCGAGCATCGTACCGTCGCCGTCGGGCATCTTGGACAGCTTCGTGACGAATTTCGCGAACGCATTGGTGTGGTAGCGCTGGATCTTGACCAGGCGTGCCTTCTTCGCAGGATCGTTGGCGTGATGCGACAGAGCATGGAAGGCATCCGGAACTCCGATCCAACCGTAGGTCTGCTCGCTCACCTCGGCGGCGATCATGAAGCTCTGCACGCGCGTCAGGCCGCCCTGGTAGGCGAGGGCCATGAGATCGAACATCAGATTCAGGTGCTCGTCGAAGTTCTCGGAGGTCGCGCCAGGCACTTCGGGGAGTTTGAGCGTCGCTACGTCGCTGTGTGCGGCGTTGTGCACACGGCGTTCGATCTCGCGGACGCTGTCGAGATAGTCGCTCAGCGTGGCGCGATCCTGCGGTCCGAGCGAGCGGCTCATGGAGGTGGTTTCGCTGGAGATCATGTCGAGGATGCTGCCCGTCTGGCGCGCGAGGAATTCGCGCTCTGCGGGCGTATCGCCCTGGCCGAACATGCGCAAAAAGAGCTGTCGCGGGTTGCTCTCGATGGGCAAAGGCGTGTGGGCGTTACGGAACGAGAGAGTTCCGGAATAGCTGCAGCCGTAACCGCGCTCGCAGGCGCTGCCGACGCCATGTCCTTGCGCGGTGGCGACTTCCAGTGACGGGTAGGGCGTGTCCTGTCCGATCTGTAGAGCGGCGATCTGATCGGCGGTGGCCGCCATGTCGGGCTCGAGGCTCTCTTTCGGGTGAACGCAGGAGAGCCACGTTGCCGGGACGAGTGCATGAACCGCGCGGCTCTCTGCGGGCTTGTTGCCGATGTTGCTGACTACTGTGAGCTTGTCGCGAAAGGGTGCGAGCGGCTCGAGGATGGCGCTCACCTCGAAGTCGGTGCCCACCTTGGAGGGTGTCCACTGCTCCATGATCGCGCCGTGCGGAAAGTAGAAGAATCCGAGACGCGGCTTGGGTGCAGCTGCAGTCAGCGCGAGTGCGGTCGACGCCGGGACCATGGCATCGAGCAACGGTAGCGAGACGGCAGCGCCTACTCCGCGCAGGACGGTACGGCGAGAGAGGTGCTTTTTGGTGATGAACACGAGGAGTTACCTCCGGTTGTCAGCTATCGGGGGACTCGACCCCGACAACGATGCCGTGGGCGGATCCGTCGGGGAAACCGACCGTGGCAGGGATGCCTGTTGGGTGCCCGGGGCGCCCGGGAGCTGTCGCATGCGGAATGACGGGCTCTCGACCACGCCCTTCAGGATTGCCTCGAACGTATTCCCCTCGGTCGCCGCTTGCCGGACGATGGCGCGGACCTGCGGCATGTCGGTGTACTGCAGGCTGCGCCCGAGGGCGAAGGTCATGACCTTCTCGGTCACCGTCTGGACGAATTGGTCCGGCCGGGCGAGCAGCGCGGCGCGCAGGTCGGAGGGCCCCTTGACCTGCACTCCGCTGGACAGCTTGCCGCTGGAATCGATGGGCGCGTCAGCATCGAGGTCGCGGTCGCGCCAGACACCCACGACATCGAAGTTCTCCAGAGCAAAGCCCAGGGGATCCATCACACCATGGCACGCATTGCAGGAAGGGTTCTCGCGATGCCGCTCCATGCGCTCGCGCACCGTCTCGACCTTCTGACCCGGCTCGGCATCGTTGAGGGTGGTCACCACTCCCGGCAGGGGCGAGCCCGGCGGGGTGCCGACGATGTTCTCCAGGATCCACGAGCCGCGCAGCACCGGGGAGGTGCGGTTGCCATAGGCGGTGCCCATCAGGATCGCACCCTTGCCCAGCAGCCCCCAGCGGTTGGGATCGGTCAGGCGCACCGGGCGGAACTGGTCGCCGCGGATGTTGGGAATCCGGTAGGCGCGGGCGACACGCTCGTTGACGAAAGTCTGATCCGAGCTCAGCAGGTCCATGACGCTGCGGTTGGCGCGCAGGATGCTGTTCAGGAACAGCCGGATCTCCTCGCGATAGCCCTCGCGCAGATTCCGATCGAACTCCGGATACAACACCGGGGTGGGCTCGGTGGTGTCCATCTTGCTGACGTTCAGCCACTGGAACGCGAAGTTCGTCACCAGCGACTGCGAGCGCGGATCGGCGAGCATCCGGTGCACCTGCTCATCCAGCACCGCCGGATCGTTCAGCCGCCCGGCGGCCGCCAGATCCATCAGCTGCGCATCCGGGCCTTCGCTCCACATCAGGAACGACAGCCGCGAGGCGAGGGCGGGACCTGCGACCGGCACGATGGAGCCGGGAGCGGCCTGCGGCGGAATGGGGTCGGAACGGAACAGGAACTTGGTGCTGGAGAGAATGGCCGTGAGCCCGCTCTCGATGCCGGCGTCGAAGTCCCCGGACTGCCGCCCGATCTGATAGAACTGCATCGGAGCGTGCATGTCCTCTTCGGTCACCGGGCGGCGGAAGGCCTGCTCGGCCAGGTGCGTCAGAATGCTGCGCGCGCAGGGAGTCTCCTCGGCCGCATTCGCCGGATGGCAGATGAAAATGCGCCGCCGGCTCTGCGTCTCGCTCAGCCCGGTCACGTTGAACGGTCCGGAGATGTCCAGACCGGGAATGTTCGGCACCCGCTCCATCTCCGGGAGCTCGGCGATCGGCTGCAGGGGCGAATCCGACTCGGCGAAGGAGCGCTCGATGAAGGCGACTCCGACCTTGTGCTCGCCGGCCTTCACCTTGACCTTGATGTCGTTGAAGCGCGATTGCATCTCATCCGCGGCCGTCGCCTGGTGCTGGTCGACGGCCTTCAGATCGGCGGGACCGCCGAACACACCCTCGAACACCCGCCGGCCGTCGATGGTCATGATGACGTGCTGCTGCGAGTCGATCTTGGTGATGTAGCCGGCGCCGCCGAAGAAGAACTGGCGGATGCTGAACTGGTACTCGCCGTCGGCCGGAAAGTAATGCTCGATGACGGTGCCGCCGCGGGTTCCCAGCGGCAGTCCATCGATGTGCTCGGACTGGTTCACATCCGGCGGCACGCGGTACTCGCGGCTGCTCGGCTTCGCGGTCACGCGTCCGATCGCCTGACGGCTGATGTTGCGTGCCGCCGTGATGTACTGATCGAGGAACGCGGGAGATACCCGGAGCACGGCGGCGATGTTGTCGAAGCCGTCGCTGGAAACATCCTTGGGCAACATCGTCTTGACGTCCACGTCCAGTCCGAGCATCGAGTTGATCGCGCGCGCGTACTCGGTGCGATTGAGACGGTGGATACCGACGTTGCCGGGAGCCGGCTTGCCCTCGGCGGCGTGATCGAGCTGCCCCTCCATCCAGGAGACGAAGGAGTCGATGGTCTTCTGTTCCGGTTGGATCTGGCCTGGCGGAGGCATCAGTCGGCCGCGCAGCTTGCTGACGGCCTTCTCCCATTCTTGCGCGTCCGAAGCGACTTCCTTCGGGGACATCGTGTCGAAGGCCACGCCCCCGGCCCAGTCCTCGCTGTTGTGGCACTTCTCGCAGCGGTCCTGGAGCATCGCCCATTGCGGTGGCGCCGCTTCGTCCGAGCCTGCCTGCGGCGACGTTGCCGCCGGCGCTGACGCGGCTCCATGGGCTGACGCAGCTGCGTGCACCGACTCGGCAGACGCCGCCGGCGCGGCCTGTCCGCACAGTGGTGCTGCGACGGCCACGGTTGCCGCCGCGAGTCTCAGGATTCGCTCTCTCAGTCTACGCCGTGGGTCCAAACGTCGGCCTCGCTGAACAAATACGCCGAATGCACTTCCCTATGTTACGACGGCATTGCCTATAGAACAGTCAAGTCCTCCAAAACCACCCTTTTTCGCGGCGCCGGCCCACACCGTACCCGCCGGCGCCACGCGCCGGCTAAAACAGCCCGACGATCTTGCCGCTCGAGTCGATATCGATCGAGTCGGCGGCCGGCACCTTCGGCAGGCCCGGCATGGTCATGATGTCCCCGCAGATCATGACGATGAACTCGGCACCTGCAGCCAAGCGCACTTCCCGGACGTTCACCACGTGGTGCGAGGGCGCGCCGCGCAGCTTCGGGTCCGTCGAGAAGGAGTACTGCGTCTTCGCTACACAGACCGGGTAGTGTCCGTATCCGGCCTCCTGCAGCTGCTTGATCTGCGCCCGCACCTTGCTGTCGGCGGTGATGTCCGAAGCATGGTAGATCTTCGTCGCGATCGCCTTCATCTTGTCCCACAGCGTCAGGGACTCTTCGTACACAAAGTGGAAGTGATTGGGCTGCTCGCACAGCCGCACCACTTCTTTAGCGACCTCGACGGCGCCGGCGCTGCCGTCCGCGTAGTGCCGCGCTTGAATCACTTTCACGCCGTGAGTGGACATGCGCTCGATCAGCAGCCTCGTTTCCGCTTCGGTGTCCTCGGCGCGGGAGTTGATCGAGACCACGCACGGCAAGCCGTACATCTTGGTGACGTTCTCGATGTGGCGCTCCAGATTGACCAGGCCTTTCTCCAGTGCTGCCAGGTTCTCCTTGCCCAGCTCCGGCACCTCGATGCCGCCGTGATATTTGAGGGCACGGATGGTGGCGACGATCACTGCCGCCGCTGGCTTCAGTCCGGCCTTGCGGCACTTGATGTCGACGAACTTCTCACCGCCCAGATCCGCTCCAAATCCCGCCTCGGTCACCACGTAATCGGCGAGCTTGAGGGCTGTGCGCGTGGCCATCACCGAGTTACAACCGTGTGCGATGTTTGCAAACGGGCCGCCGTGAATGAAGGCAGTGTTGTTCTCGAGCGTTTGCACGAGGTTCGGCTTGAGCGCGTCCTTCAGGAGCGCCGTCATGGCGCCGTGTGCCTTGAGGTCGCGAGCGAGGATCGGCTTCTGTGCCGCCGTGTACCCGATGACGATCTTGCCGAGGCGTTCCTTCAGGTCCTGCAGGCTCGTGGCGAGACAGAAGATCGCCATCACTTCCGAGGCCACCACGATGTCGAAGCCGTCCTGCCGGGGATAGCCATTGCCTGGGCCACCCAGGCCCACGACGATCTCGCGCAGGGCGCGATCGTTGACGTCGACTACCCGCCTCCACGCGATACGACGCACATCGAAGCCGAGCTGGTTGCCCTGATGGATGTGGTTGTCGATGAGCGCGGCCAGCAGATTGTTGGCGAGCGCGATCGCGGCGAAGTCGCCGGTGAAGTGCAGGTTGATGTCCTCCATCGGCACCACCTGCGCGTAGCCGCCACCGGCGGCGCCACCCTTCATGCCGAACACCGGGCCCAGGGCAGGCTCGCGCAGGCAGATCATGGTCTTCTTGCCGATGCGATTCAGCGCATCTCCCAGGCCGACCGTGGTGGTCGTCTTGCCTTCGCCGGCCGGCGTCGGGGAGATCGCGGTCACCAGGATGAGCTTGCCGTCCGGGCGATCCTTGAGGGATTCGATGTACTCGAGGGAGATCTTGGCCTTGAAGCGGCCATACGGCTCCAGGTCCTCCTCCGGGATTCCCAGCCGCTCGCGTGCCAGCGGCACGATCGGCTTCATCTTCGCCTGTTGCGCAATCTCGATGTTGCTGGGTGTTTTGGTCGCCATGGAGGAGCTCACCTGTGGGAAGTTGTGGATCGGAAGGGCACGGCGGAGGGACTACTTGCTCGCCCGAGGCGCCGTGTCTCCCGCGACCGAGTAGAGAATCTGTGCGTTGCGGGTCTTCTGGAAATCCTCCAGGCTCTGGCCCCGCATGGCCGCGTAGATGTGCAGGTTGGTCGTGCCGACGACCGCCCCGAGCTTCTCCAGCAGGAAGAAGATCACTCCGTACTGGATGAGCGCGCGCCAGTCCCGCCGCCGCACCATGTCGCGCTCCTGCTCCGTGAGCGCGTATTCGGCAAACATGGGCTCCGGATCGGAGAGAAAACGCTTGCGCTTGGCGGGGTCGACGAGCTCGTGGAGGAAATGGTTCAACCGATACGCCTTGACGCTGCGATCGAGAGTGAACGGATAGGTGCCTTCGAGCTTGTCGAGGCCCACCCACTGGCGGCCGATACGCTCGCGATACGCTTCGACCGACTCGTCCGACTTCTCATCCGAGGCGTTCTCGTAGATGACCGTCGCGATGGGCGTCATCGAAGGCAGGTAGTAGGCCTGGTGCAGCTTCTTCACTTTGGCCGACAGCGCACCGCGCATGACCAGCCACATGATGACCTCGGAGCCCTCGAAGCCGCCGCGCCTGGCGTACTCGGCGATGGTGATCTCGGTGAGTTTCTCCGGCTCCTTCTCCAGGATGTCCAGGAACTCCATGTCCCAGGGCGTGTTGTTGAAGCCGGCCCGCTCCCCATGCACCTGGTGCGACAGTCCGCCGGTGCCGACGAGGGCTACCTTGAGGTCCTCCGGATAGCTCTCGATGGCCTTGCGCAGCGCGCGCCCCAGCTTGAAGCAGCGCTTGGCCGAGGGGATCGGGAACTCGAGCACTCCCACCTGCAGCGGGATGATCGCTCCGGGCCAGCCGCCGTTGTCATGCGGCCACAGCAGCGACAGCGGCGAGAAGGCGCCGTGATCCAGGCCCTTGGCCTGAAAATACGAGAGGTCGAATTCGTCCGCGACCAGTCCGGTGGCGATGTGCCGGGCGAGCCCCGGGTGGCCCTTGATGTCCGGGAGCTTGCGCGGACCGCCGCCTTCATCGGCCGGCCAGTAGCGCTCACCGACCCCGAGCGCGAACTGGGAGTAGTGATCGAAGAAGAACGAGGTGATGTGGTCGTTGTAGACGTAGAAGAGGACGTCGGGCTTTTTCTCGGCGAGCCACTGTTTGACAGGCTCGTAGCCTTTGAAGATCGGCGCCCAGACCGAATCGTTCTGCTTGTTCGCATCCAGCGCAAAGCCGATGGTCGGCGTATGAGAGGTTGCGATTCCACCGACAATCGTGGCCATGCGTATCCTTCGATAGTGGGCTGAAAGCGTGCTCCGGTCCGCCGGCTGCCCGGCGGACCGGAGGGTACGTTACGTGTGGCGCCAGCCCGGAGGCGCGTAGGAAATACGAGCGACCTCAGAGTAGGGGACCGGGCTCACGATGGCACGGATTTCCGTCTGTACGTGCCGCTCGACGGTCGGCTTGCGCGAACCGCCGCCAGGCTCGCCCCAGAGCAGCTTCACCTCGTGGCCGTGCTTGGCATGGTCGGTATCGAGCATCGCCAGCGTGAGGTGCTTGCCCTCGTTGTAGCTGTAGCCGATCCAGGTGGAGATGCCGACCGTGTGGCCCTCGAACGTGACTTTGTCGTACGGGAGCGTCGAGTACACAGAGGAGGGGAAGTCGAAGTACTTGTAGCGCTCGCCCTTCTTGGCGCTGTACTGCGAGCCGATGATCTTCATGACATCATCGGTGTTCAGGGCCAGCGTTACCTTCGTGCGGCGCGGGGGCTTGGCGGCGATCTTCTCGAGCGCTGCACGGCCGATGAAGTCGTGATCGAATTTCACGAACGCGCCGTAGCCGAGATCGTACGGGGTGAGGTAGTAGTCCTCGATGTTCTTCGAGTCGAAGCTGCCGCCGAGGGATGCGCGGCCCTCGTAGCCCTGCGCGGGCAGCCATTCGCGATACTTCTTCATCTTCTCGCCCGAGTACACCGCCGGCATGGGCGAGGGAATCCACCCCGATTCCAGGGTGTTCGAGGAATAGGCGCGGGCGCCGACCAGGTGCAGCCCGAAGTCCCTGCCGGCCTCCACCAGGGCAGCCTTCACATCCTCGCCATGCTCCCAGGGTCCGAACAGCTCGAAACCCGGCTGCCCGGCCATGCCGTGGCGCAGCGCGTTCACCCGCTGCCCGGCGATCACGAACTGGGTCATGTTGAAGAACTTCAGATCCGGGGGCCTCTTGCCGAGCACCTTCTCCATGGTCTTCATGGCGTTCGGGCCCTGGATCTGGAAGCGATACTGCCGCCGCGAGCCCGTCGATCCGGTGCGCTCCACGGTGCGCTCGTCACGCTCCAGCATGACGTCGTAGCCGCCGGTTTCCGCATGGAACTGCACCCAGTTGTGCACCGACGGACGGCCGATGATGTTGAACCGCTCCCGGCTGAGGTACGTGAGAATCACGTCGCCGATGACGTAGCCGTCGTAATTGCACGGCACGAACTGCTTCGCCTTGTTCGGCTCGAACCCCTTGACGCTGTTGATCCCCAGATCAGAGATGAGCTTCAGCGCGTCCTTGCCCTCGATGTACATGTCGGTCATGTGGTAGGACTGGTTGAAGAGCACGCAGGTCTCCTGCCACGCCCTCTGCTCATCCCGCCAGTTGGTGTACTCCGGCGGCACCACCGGGTACACGTTCGGACCGGTGGGGGAGTTGCGCAGCATGTCGACGGGATTGCCGGCCTGCTCGATCAGATCTTCCAGGCTCTTGGGAGTGGTGCTCATCGAGGGGTTCCTTGGGGGTGGTGAGCCGCGAATCTTGGTGCTTGGGATCCCGACAGTCAAGGCAGGATCCAGAAGCGGACCACCCTGCCGTCAAATGCCACCGGATTTGGCGGTTTTACGCCGAAAACGGCCGTCGCTGGATCCCAAGTTGACGTAAATGGATCCCGTGTCGCACCATCCAGCCCCCTTTGCGGTGCGCGACGACCTCCATGGATACGCAACTCGCCCGGGCGACGGTGAGCATTCGGGAAATGATCCTGCGCGGTCGGCTGCGTCCGGGGCAGCGCGTCGCGGAAGCCATGCTCGCCGAAGTGCTCAACATGTCGCGCACTCCCGTTCGCCAGGCCCTTCCGGTGCTGGCCAAAGAGGGACTGCTGGTGGAGTCCGGCACGCGGGGTTATGTCGTACGGACCTTCACGCAAAGCGAGATTCTGGACGCCATCGATCTGCGCGGTGTGCTGGAAGGCTTGGTCGCCAGGCGCATCGCCGAGCGGGGAGCCTCGCGCGAGTTCCTGAGAGAGCTGCGCGCCTGCCTGGAATCCGGCGACCGGATATTCAAGAAGAAGCACCTGCTCGACACCGATGAAGCCGCATACGGGGACATGAACGGCCGCTTCCACGCGCTGATCCTGGAGGAGGCTGACAGCTCGATCGTCTCCGGCGCCCTGGCCCGCAATGCCACCATTCCGTTCGCGAGCGCCGAGGCGATCGCCTTCGACGTGACCGATCTGGACTCGATGTACGAGGCACTGCATTTCGCACACCTGCAGCATCACGCCGTGTACGATGCCCTGGAGGCGGGACAGAGCACCCGCGTCGAGTTCCTGATGCGCGAGCACGTGAATACCGTGAAGAAAAGTATCAACATGCTCGATCAGCACGCCACCGAAGCAGGCAGTCCCGTCAGGCTCGTGAAGAGCTGAGGCGCGTGCGCGGCGCGAGGCTCGCATCAGGCTTACCCTTTGCGGAAACGGTGGTGTTCGCGTGACGACTGAAAAACCCGCTGATCGTGGCGCTCGCCCCGGCGTCGAGCTCATCGCCTCGTACTGGACCCTGGCCGGGGGCGCATTGCCCCACTCGAAATTCGAGTACAGCACCTTCGAATTCCGCAAGCGGATCGAAGCCGCGGCACGCGCGGGCTTCAAGGGCGTAGGCCTCTGGCATGCGGATCTGGAGCGTGTGCTGACCCGCTACACGTACCCGGAGATGCGCCAGATTCTCGATGACAACGGCATGAAGTATGTCGAGATCGAATTCCTGGTCGACTGGTTCATCGAGCCGGGCGATCCGCGCCGCGTGGCCTCGGATGAGCGGCGCAAGCTGCTGTTCGAGGCGGCCGAAGGGCTGCGCGGCCGGCACATCAAGGTCGGGGATTTCTATCGCTCCCCGTGCCCGATGCCGCGCCTGATCGATGAGTTCAGCGCGCTGTGCACGGACGCCGCCCGGCACGGCATCATGATCGTCTACGAGCTGATGCCGCACTCGGTCATCGAGTCACTCGCTTCCGCGCGGGCGCTCGTGGAAGGGGCGGCTCAGAAGAACGGCGGCATCATCTTCGACCTGTGGCACATCGTGAAGCTCGGCATCCCGTACGAGGAGGTCATGAGCTTTCCAGCCGCCTATTTCAAGGCGCTGGAGATCAACGACGGCTATCTGAAGACGCCCCAGGGCATGGACATCGTCACGGAGACGACTTCGCATCGCAAGCTCTGTGGCCGCGGCGAGTTCGACATCAGGGGATTCGTGACTAAGCTGTCTGCGTCCCCATACAAGGGGCCGGTCGGCATCGAAGTCCTCTCGCAGGAGCTCAGGAGCTGGGACCTGGAGAAGACCGCGGTGACCGCCTACGAGACGACGATCGCGCAATTTTCATAACCGGGGACTCGGATGCAACGCAGCCAGGACCGCATTCTCACGACCCATGTCGGCAGCATCGTGCGTCCCCAGGCGATGCTGGATCTGGCCAGCTTCAGGTCGGGGCCGCCCAAGGACCCCATGGCGTACGAGAAGGTCGTGCGCGAGGCCGTGTTCGAGGTGGTGCGCCGCCAAGTCGCCGCCGGCATCGACATCGTGAACGACGGCGAATACGGCAAATCGAGCTGGGCTAACTACGTGCTCGAGCGCATCAGCGGCTTCGAGATCCGCCCAGGCAAGCCGAGCCCGCTGGTCTGGCTCGGCCGCGATCGCGAGCGCTTCCCGGAGCTGGTGGAAAAAGAATTCGGCAGCACGCCCGGAAGCTTCATGTCCTACGTCTGCACCCACCCGATCGAATATCGCAAATTCGCGGACATTCAGCGGGATGCCGCCAATCTGAAGGCCGCGATCGCGGGCACGGGCGCCACCGAAGGCTTTCTCACCGTGGTGGCACCGGCGAGCGCCGTGTTCAACGGGGTCAACGAGTTCTACGGCGACGAGCGCGAGTACATCTTTGCGCTGGCCGAGGCGTTGCGTCAGGAATATCTCCAGGTGGTGAATGCCGGGTTCGTCGTGCAGGTCGATGATGCCGTGCTCGCCAACATGTACGACCACCTGGTCCGGCAGAGTCCCCGGGAGTACCGCAAGTGGGCGGAGCTGCGCGTGGAGGCCCTCAACCACGCCCTGCGCGACATCCCTGCGGAGAAGGTCCGCTATCACGTGTGCTTCGGCAGCTGGCACCTGCCGCATACCTCCGACGCGCCGCTCGAGGACATCGCAGACCTCATTCTGCAGGTGCGCGCAGGCGCTTATTCGCTCGAGGCGGCCAATCCGCGCCACGAGCACGAATGGCGCGTGTGGCAGAAGGTGAAGCTCCCGCCCGGCAAGATTCTCATTCCCGGTGTGATCACGCATCACATCATCACCGTCGAGCACCCGCAGGTCATTGCCGATCGGATCGTGCGGTACGCGAAGATCGTCGGACGCGAGAACGTGATTGCAGGCGCCGATTGCGGCTTCGCGCAGGTGGATCACCTGCAGCGCGTGCATCCGTCGGTCATGTGGGCAAAGTTCGAGGCATTGGCAGCGGGTGCACGGCTCGCAACTCAGGAACTGTGGGGGCGCGCGGCATGAGCACTGTAAAGATCTCGGACCTGTTCTCCGTCAATGGGTACGGAGTCGTCGTTACCGGCGGGGCGAGCGGCCTGGGCCTCGGCTTCACGGAGGCCATGGCCAACAACGGTGCCCGGGTCACCATGCTCGATATCGATGCGGGTCGCATTGCCGCGGAGACCAAGCGGCTGCGCGCCGCTGGCCTCGACGTTCACGGCGAAGTCGTGGATGTGTGTGATCACGCTGCCCTGGACCGCGCGTTCGACGCCGCGGCAGCGCGCTACGGGCGGCTGGACGTTGCCTTCGCCAACGCGGGGATCGATTCCGGCCCCGGTTTCGTCGATTCCTGGGTGGGAGAGCGCTCACGGTATCCGGCCGGGGCGGTGGAGAACTACACCGACGAGCGCTGGACCAAGGTCATCGACATCAATCTCAACGGCGTGTTTGCGACTGTGCGTGCGGCCGCGCGCCATATGCGCCCTCGCAAGTCGGGCCGTATCATCATCACGACCTCCCTCGCCGCGGTGAAGTGTGAGGCGGTGATTGGCGCTGCGTATATGGCTGCTAAGGCTGGTGCCGCACACTTTATGCGGAACGTCGCCTTGGAACTGGCGGCCGATAACATCACCGTGAATGCAATCGCACCGGGATTCTTCGTCACCAATATCGGCGGGGGACACGCGCACAACCCGGACACGCAGGCGCTCGTCAGCAAACACGTGCCGATGCACCGCGTCGGATTCCCCGCGGACATGGCGGGGCTGACCCTGTTTCTCGCCTCGCCGGCCTCGGCGTATGTGACCGGTCAGCAGATCATCATCGACGGCGGCTGGGGACTGGGCGAGGCAGACTGAGCTACCACTCGCTCGCGGGCGGCATCACGTCGCGGTTCTTGATGAGCCAGTGGCCTTTCACGCGCACCACTTCGTCGATTCCCCGTCCCGCTGCGGCCACCTGCGGTCTCTCCTTCGGATCGGCGGGCGCGAACAGCGTCTGCCAGTAGGAATGGATCCGCGCGTGGTCCTTGTCGACGAACTCGATGTACTCGTTCGTGATGACGTGATACAGCTGCGGAGGCTTCTCACCCTTCGCCACCTGCTCGGCGCGCCGCTTCTTCACGTCCGTGATGATTTTCTTCAGCGCCTCGGCGCCCTCGGACACCGACTTGCCGGCCTTGAAGGAGCCGTCGGGCGTGTAGTTGGCGGCATACGCATTCTCATCGAGTGAGTCGAGCGCGTGGACGTAGTGCCACATCAGCGCGTCGATTTCCCCGCGATCGCGGTACTCACGAACAACATCCGCGTCCGAGGCGAGCGCGAACCGGGGTACAGCGCAGATCGCCAGCGCGGCAAGCGTGCCTGTCAGGGCCTTCATGGAAGAAACTCCTTGGTGCGCGCGTTCGCGCGCGTGCCGTAGGTTCGGGCTATCGCTCGCGCGCGTTCGCGCGATGCAGGCGCGACGTTTCCGCCGCGCCGTGTGCTTTGTGCTACCAGTGCTATGAACGTCCGCTGCCGGTGCTATTTGCCCGGGGGCGCCTTGGTGGCCGGATCCCAGTGCTCATCCGCCTTGCCATCGACCATGCGGTACTGATCGAACCAGGTGGTGGTGTACTTCTTGGACGGATCCGACGGATCGGGTTGCTCGCGGGAGGCCGCGACCGTGACCATGTCCCCCTCGGCGACTACCGACACGATGCGATAGGACAGGTGTGCCGGAATCGGTGTGGGCTTCACCTTTCTCACCTGCGTGAAGTAGTACACGACGCCGTCGAGACCGTTCTTCGCGTTCGGGTTGTGCTGAATGTAGCGCTTCGTCAGCCACTTGTCGGCGAGCTCCCAGTGGTTCGCCTGCAGCAGGTCCTTGAAGATGTGGTACACGGCCTGCTTGTTGGCATCGAGCTTCGGGTCCTTGCTGTGGAACAGCGCGTCCTGGTCCGCCGCCGGGACGACAGGGTCTTGCGCACTGGCCGCGCCGCAGGCGACCAGGATCACGGGAGCCAACACGAGACTGAGGGTTTTCATGGCGCGATCCTTATGGTTTGATGTCTGAAACGCGGGCCGGCGGAAGTGTGAACGCTTTGCCCGCACCACTCAACGCCGATCAGGGGAGGGGAGTCATGCCGCGCGGGGGATCGTTCATCGTGCGGGCAGCCGCCCTGGTAGCGTGCCTGCTGTCATTGCCGAGCTTTGCGTCCGATGTGTGCGAGCGGCCTGCCTGCAGGACCTCGTCGACCAGTACCTGGCGGCCCTGGTCGCCCATGACCCGGGACGGCTCCCACTGGCCGTGAACGTCCGATTCACCGAGAACGGCCAGGAATTGCGCCTGGGAGATGGCCTGTGGGGTACCGCCTCGGGACGGGGGAAGTACAAGCTGTACGTCGCCGATCCCGAGGATGGCCAGGTAGGCTTCTACGGCACCCTCATGGAGAACGGCTCGCCCGTGCTTCTGGCCCTGCGGCTGAAGGTGACCTACGGTCTGATCAGTGAGGTCGAGACCCTCGTGGCCCGGGGGGGCGGTGGCGGCCCCTTCACTCCGGCCGGCAAGGCGATGGAAGAGCATGGCAACCCACGGCCGCAGTTTCTGCGCACCGTGCCCGCGGCCGAGCGGATGTCGCACGAGGATCTGGTGAAGGTCGCCAATTCCTATTTCACCGGTCTCGGCGGCAACACAGGCCACAACACCGCACCCTTCGCTCCCACCTGCCTGCGTTGGGAGAACGGTGCGCAGACCAACAGCAATCCGACACTGCGCCCGAACGGCGCCGGCGGGGTGAATATCGTCGCGATGAGCTGCGAGGAGCTGACCCTGGAGATCTCCGAGCTGTTCCAGATCGACAAGGGCAAGATCGATCAGGTCGAGGCTGTGATCAATACCGTGCCGTACGGCATGCGCTCAGCCGTGTGGGATTAGCGGGTCGCCGCCGCAGCGGCTAGTCCAGCCACCGCAGCAAGTCCAGCGGCGACTCGATCCAACCGTCCGCGGGCCAGCTCTCCGGCTTGTCGGCGGCGTGGAAGTAGCCATAGCGCGCCCCGATCGCCGGCATACCGGCGGCGCGCGCGGCTTGCATGTCCAGCTCTGCGTCGCCGACGAAGACGCACGACGCGGGTGCCAGTCCCAGCTTCTCACTGGCGTGCAGCAACGGCAGAGGAGACGGCTTGCGCTGCGGCAACGTGTCTCCGCACACGACGACTCGGGCGCGTGTGAGAAGAGCGAGCGTTTGCAGCAACGGCTGCGCCAGCCAGCCGGGCTTGTTGGTGACGATTCCCCACGCGATGTCCCGCGAATCCAGAGCATCCAGTAGCGGCAGCACGCCCTCGAACGGTTGCGTGTCGAGGGCCAGCCGCTGACTGTAGAGAGCGAGGAAGCGCTCGATGCGCGGCGCATGCTCCGCGGGCGTCGCCGCGCCGAATCCGAGCGTGACGAGTGCCCGCGAGCCTCTCGAGACGTGAGGACGGATCGTCGCGTGCGCAAGCGCGGGCAGACCGTGCTCCAAGAGCAGCGCATTGAGCGTCGCACCCATATCCGGGGCGGTATCCAGCAGCGTGCCGTCGAGATCGAACAACACGCCGCGAACAGGGGGTATCGCTGAAGCGGAGCCTGGCATGCAGGTTGCGAGTATAACGGGGGCACAGCGACAGGAGGCGAGCCGGCATGAAGGTGGGATTCATCGGACTGGGGCAGATGGGCGCGGGCATGGCCACGAGCCTGATCAGGGCCGGGCATGAGCTGACGGTCTACAACCGTACGCGGGAGAAGGCCCAGGCGCTGGCGGCCCTGGGTGCGAAGGTCGCCGATCGGATCGCCGATGCGTGCCGTGGCGAAGTCGTGTTCACCATGCTGGCGGACGATCGGTCCGTCGAGGACATGACGCTGGGGAGCGAGGGCGTGGAGCGGCACTTGGCTAAAGGAGCCATCCACGTCTCTTCCAGCACCATCAGCGTGCGACTGGCGGAGAAGTTGACGGAAGCGCACGCCAAGGCGGGTCAGACTTTCGTGTCGGTTCCGGTGTTCGGCCGGCCACCCGTCGCTGCGGCCGGCAAGCTCTTCGTAGTCGCGGCGGGGCAGCAGAGTGCGGTCGAGCGAATCATGCCCGTCCTGGAGGGGCTGGGCCAGAAAGTGTGCGTACTCTCGGAGCGCCCACGGGATGCGAATCTGCTGAAGTTGAGCGGCAACTTCCTCATCACTGCGATGATCGAAGCTCTCGGGGAGATGTTGGCGCTGGTGGAGAAGGGTGGGCTCGATCGGCGCGTGTGCATGGACTTTCTCACCTCGACACTGTTCGATGCACCCATCTACAGGAACTACGGCGGCATGATGGTCGAGCGGCGGTTCACGCCCGCCGGCTTCGCCGCGCCCCTCGGGCAGAAGGATGTCCGTCTCGTACTGGGCGCGGCGGAGGATCTCAGCGTTCCCTTGCCGCTGGCGAACCTCATCAGGGATCGGTTCCTGCGGCTGATGGCGCACGGCGGCGAGCAGCTCGACTGGGCGGCCATCGGCGACCTCCCGGCCGTGGATGCAGGCATCACTCCGGCTTGATCGGCCACCGGGCTTGGGGCATCTTCCCTCGAGTATGCCTCGCAAGCGCAAGCCCCTTCGCGTGGGTAGAGCCGGGAACGGTGTCGTGCGGCACTGGGCTGCTCCCTTTGTGCTGGCGATGCTGCTGCTGCGCGCGCTCGTTCCCGCGGGGTTCATGCTTGCGCCGGTAGATGGCGGCCTCGCAATTGTTCTGTGCGACGCGGACGCGACTGCATCTTTATATCGCGGTGCGGGCCACGCCTTGTCCGGGCAGTCCGACGCCGTGTCGGGCGGCGCGATGTCCGCGGCGGAGATGTCCGGCCACGTGGCGTCCGCGGCGGGCATGGACGGCATGTCGGCGGCCGAGATGGCCGGCCACGACATGCCCATGGCCGACGTGGGCGGCCACGAGATGCCGGCAATGGCCGCCACGGGCGGCCACGGGATGCCGGGGCACCAGGGAGGCCACACCCACGCGGATCCCACATGCCCCTACGCGCAGAGCTCGGGCGCGACACCGATTCCGTTCCTCGCCGCAGTCACCCCCGCGATTGAATCTGCTCCGCCCGTTCTGCCCGAGCCCGCGGCGCAGACCTTCGCGCATTTCGGCCCTGCTCGCCAACAGTCTCCCCGCGGACCTCCGCGCCTCGCCTGACCTCATCGATGCGCCGTCACTGTGCGAGTGCAGAGCGGCGCGCGTGCCTGTTCGCACTGATGTCATGAGAGGCGACCGTGAACCGATCTATTTCGCGCGTGGCGTTGCTGACGATCTCGTCAGCATGCGCCACTGCGCTGCCCTGTTCCGCATTTGCATGTGCCACCTGCGGCTGTACGTTGAGTGCCGATGCCGCGATGGGCTATTCGGCCGAGGCCGGCTGGCGACTAAGCTTTGAGTACGACTACCTCCACCAGGACCAGCTGCGCAGCGGCACGCATACCATCAGCACCGTACCGGACGGAAACGAGCTCGAGCGTGAGACGCTCAATCGCTACCTGACCTACGGGCTGAGCTACAGCCCGACGGCGAACTGGGACTTCGACCTGCGGGTGCCGTACGTGATCCGGACACATTCGACGTACGGAGATTTCGATTCCACGCAGCCGCTGAACGGGTTGAGCTCTTCGCGCAGCTCGAGCCTGGGCGACGTGCGCCTGATCGGCAACTATCAGGGAATCCTGCCGACGCACAACCTCGGGGTGCAGCTCGGTGTGAAGCTGCCGACCGGCAAATACGGGACGGCGATCGATTTCTATGGCGGACCGAACGCGGGCACACCGCTCGATGCGAGCCTGCAGCCGGGTACCGGGAGCAGCGACATCATCGTCGGCGCGTACTATTACCGGGCGATCAGTCAGGATTTCGATCTGACCGTGAACGGGCAGTTCCAGAGCGCGGTGCGACACCACATGGATCGGCCGGGAAATGACTATCGCCCTGGCAACTCGACCACGGTCGACATCGGGTTGCGCTATGAGGCGAACCCTCGCTGGGTGCCCCAGGTCCAGGTGAATCTGCTGCACAAGTCGCCCGATCAGGGAGCACTGGCGGACATCCAGAGCACGGCGGGCAATGTCGCGTACCTGAGCCCGGGCCTGACAGCGATGGTGCTCCCGAAGCTGCACGTCTATGCCTTCGCACAAGTTCCTATCTACAGTAACCTCTACGGCTACCAGCTCTTCCCTCGCTGGACGGCCAGCTTCGGGGCCAGCTATGCACTTTGACGAACACGCGCGCGGCGCTCGCCGTGCCGTATTGAAAGCTCTCGGCGCAGCGGCACTCCTGGCTGCTCTGAGCGAGCGCCGCGCCGAGGCGAACGATCTGCGCCTGGGTGCGTCCGCACCCCCTGCGAGCCTGGTGACGCTCGACGGCCAGAAGATTGCAACCTCCGACCTGCTCGGGCACGTCGTGATCCTGACGTTCTGGGCAACCTGGTGTGACCCCTGCCGCGAAGAGTTGCCGCTCCTGTCGGGCTACGCGGAACGGCACGCGGCCGATGGGTTACGGATTCTCGGCTTCAGCCTCGACACGCCTGACAAGCTGCGTGAGGTCCGGCAGGTCGCTCAGACCCTGAAGTTTCCCGTCGGCCTCATGGCGAACTCCAGCGCTCCCGGCTACGGGCGCATCTGGCGGTTGCCGGTGAGCTTCACCATCGACCGCGCCGGGCGGTTGGTGGATAACGGCTGGAAGGACAAGAACCCGGCGTGGACCGCGGACAGCCTCGAGCGGATCGTCACCCCGCTGTTGGCGAAGTCAGCGTAAGCCGCCGCTGTCGAGGTCAGCGGTCCCGGCTGCTCAGGAGTTCAGCCGGAGCGGTTGGCGAAGTCAGCGTGAGCTCGTTGGTGAGGATCACATCCATCGGGATGTCGTGCGACTGCGGATAGATGGTCGGCAACTCTGCGTCGGCCAGAGCGACACCGATGGTGTGCGGGCGCGGTTGCGCCGCCGCAAGCGTCCGGTCGTAGAACCCGCCACCGTAGCCGAGCCGATATCGTCCACGGTCGAAGCCGACCAGGGGGACGACCAACAGGCTGGGCGCAACGACGTTGCGATCCGGGGGGACCGGAATGTTCCAGAGTCCCTTTTTCATCGCAACGCCGGGTTGCCAGCGCCAGAACTCGACGGGCGCGGCCTTCTGAACCACGACCGGCAGCCCCACGATGCCGCCGGCTGCGACGTGCCGGCGCGCCAATTCCCGCAAGTCGATCTCGCCGCGGATCGGCCAATAGATGCCGATCACGGGATACTCGTTGACGTCGATGTGATCGAGCAGGCACTGCACGACCGGCCGGCTGAGGCGCTGCCGCTCGGTAGCCTCCCTCGCGGCCCGCCGTGTAATGATTTCCTCACGGCGCGCCTTGCGCCACTGCTTGATCTCTTCCCAGCTCGTGAGCGGAGGTGCGCCGCTGTTCTGGAATTCGTGCAGATAGCAGGCCGGGGAGCTGTATGCACGCGGCTCGTCTTTGGGCTTCATCGCCACCTATCTTAATGCTCTGCGGCTCTGGCGACGAGGGCATCATCCGGTGGCGTCGTCCAGGAGTGATGCGGCGGTGGCGAGGGCAGCTCCCATTCCAGCCCGCGGGCGCCGTCCCACGAGCGGCCCTCCGCGTGCACTCCGGCGCGTGCGCACTTCCAGATCAGGTAGACGAACAGGAACTGCGACACGCCGTAGACGAACCCGCCGATGGAGGAGACCATGTTCCAGTCGGTGAACTGCGTCGGGTAGTCCGGGATGCGCCGCGGCATGCCGGCAAGACCCAGGAAGTGCTGCGGGAAGAACAGCACGTTGACGAAGATCGCGGACAGCCAGAAATGCCAGTTCGCGAGCTTCATGTTGTACATGTGGCCGGTCCATTTCGGTAGCCAGTAGTAGACGGCCGCCTGGATGCCAAACACCGCTCCCGTCACCAGCACATAGTGGAAGTGCGCCACCACGAAATAGGTGTCCTGGTACTGGAAGTCCGCCGGGACGATCGCGAGCATCAGTCCGGAGAAGCCGCCCACCGAGAACAGGAACACGAAGGCGATGGCAAACAGCATCGGCGGCTCGAAGGTCAGCGAGCCCTTCCACATGGTCGCGGTCCAGTTGAATATCTTCACACCCGTGGGGATGGAGATCAGCATGGTGGTGAGCATGAAGAACAGCTCGGACGCGAGCGGCATTCCGACCGTGAACATGTGGTGCGCCCACACGATGAAGGACAGGAAGGCGATCGAGGCGAGCGCATACACCATCGACTCGTAACCGAAAATGGGCTTGCGGGAGAACGCCGGGATGACCTCCGAGATGATCCCGAAGGCCGGCAGGATCATGATGTACACCTCCGGATGCCCGAAGAACCAGAAGATGTGCTGATACATCACCGGGTCGCCGCCACCGGCGGCGCTGAAGAAGGTGGTGCCGAAGAAGTGATCGGTGAGCTCCATGGTCACCGCACCCGCCAGCACGGGCATCACCGCGATCAGCAGGTAGGCCGTGATGAGCCACGACCACACGAACAGCGGCATGCGCAGGAGCGACATCCCCGGCGCGCGCAGGTTCATGATGGTCACGATGATATTGATGGCGCCCAGGATGGAGGAGATCCCCATCAGGTGAATGGCGAAGATGGTCATCGGAAAGCTGTCGCCCATCTGGATCATCAGCGGCGGGTACATCGTCCAGCCGCCGGCGGGGGCGCCGCCGGGCACGAACAGCGTCGCGATGAGAATGAGGAAGGCGAACGGCAGAATCCAGAAGCTGAAGTTGTTCAGCCGTGGCAGCGCCATGTCGGGTGCGCCGATCTGCAACGGGACCATCCAGTTGGCCAGGCCGACGAAGGAGGGCATGATCGCGCCGAAAATCATGATCAGGCCGTGAAGGGTGGTCATGGAGTTGAAGAAGCCCGGATCCAGCAGCTGCGTCCCCGGCTTGAACAGCTCCGCCCGGATCAGCATGGCGAAGGCTCCGCCGACCAGCCACATCGTCAGCGAGAGCACGAGATACATCGTGCCGATATCTTTGTGATTGGTGGCGAAGACCCAGCGTCGCCAGCCGCGGGGTGCCGCGTGCTCCGCGTGCACGCTGGGGGTAGCGAGGGGGTCGTGCCCGGCCTGCAGCCCGTGCGATGGCTCCATGGGGATTCTCCGCTGATATTTAAGAGACAGAGTGTAGCGAAAGTCTACACCTGTTCGGGCAAATCCGGGGCACCGCCGCATATAGCGTGCCGCTGGCCGGTCACCGCGGCCGCAGCGGTGGCGACAGTCCCCCTCCCGCCGGGCATGGCTTCGCCATTGGCGGGGCTGTGGCATCATTCGCCCCGTGATCAGAACCGTCACCGCCACCCGCTACGTCACGCCGCTGCGCGAAGGCGGGTCGCTCCCGGCGATCGTGGAGGCGGACGACGAGGGCATGTACGTCCTGAAGTTTCGGGGCGCCGGGCAGGGGCCCAAGGTGCTGGTGGCGGAGCTCATCGCGGGGGAGATCGGCCGCGCCGCCGGCCTTGCGGTCCCCGAGATCGTCTTCATGCAGCTGGATGCGGATCTCGCGCGTACCGAGCCGGATCCGGAGATTCAAGCGCTGATCCGCGCGAGCGCGGGATTGAACCTCGCCCTCGACTTTCTCCCCGGTGCCGTCATGTTCGATGCGCTGGCGGAGCGTCCCGACCCGCTGCTCGCCTCATCGATCGTGTGGTTCGACGCGTACGTCAGCAACGTCGATCGCACTGCACGCAACGCCAATCTGCTGGTGTGGCATCGGCAGCTGCAGCTGATCGATCACGGAGCGGCTTTGTATTTCCAACACGGTTGGGACGGTTCCGACCGCAGCCAGGACCCATTCGCGAGGGTCAACGACCACATCCTGTTGCCGTTCGCGAGCGCCCTCGATGAGGCCGATGCCATTCTGGCTGCAAGGATCACGCCGGAGGTGATCGCGGCAATAACGGCGGCGGTTCCGCAGGATTGGTTGGGTGCCAACACCCGCGAGGCGTATGCCGAGCACCTGAAGCGGCGGCTGAGCCCGCCGCGGGGATTTTACCGGGAGGCCGTGCGTGCCCACGCCCAACTCGTATGACTACGCGGTGGTCCGTGTGGTGCCCCGCGTCGAACGCGGGGAGTTCATCAACGTCGGCATCATCCTTTGGTGCGCCTCCCAGGACTACCTGGATGCGCGCATCGAGTTGGATGAGCAGCGGCTGCGCTCGCTCGACCCGAACGTGAGCATCGAAGCGGTGCGATCGCACCTGGCGAGCATCCCGCGGGTGTGCGCCGGCGGGCCCGAGGCGGGACCGATCGGAGCACTCTCGCGCCGGGAGCGCTTTGACTGGCTGGTTGCCCCGCGCAGCACCATCATCCAGGTCTCCCCGGTGCACACCGGGCGATGCACCGACGTCGCAATGACCCTCGAGCATCTGTTGAACGTGATGGTTCGCTGCTAGATTGTCTGACGGCAGAAGACCCGCGGGCCCACCGCGGGTTACAGGTGAGTTCTTTCGACAGCCACATCTGAAGACGCTTACGGGAGGGCGCAACATGGCCGTCAACGAAGAGCGACTCAACGCATTTCTGGGCAAAGCCATCGGGGACCTGGGTGGCGCGATCAGTGCGGTACTGATGTTGTTGGGGGATGAGCTGGGGCTGTATCGGGCTCTGGCCAAGGAGTCCGCGACCCCCCGGGAGCTGGCGGAGCGGACCGGCACTCACGAGCGTTATGTTCGCGAGTGGCTCTCCAACCAGGCCGCCGGAGGCTATCTGGAATACGACCGTGCCTCCGGACGCTTCAGCCTGTCGGAGGAGCAGGCGCTGTGTCTGGCGGATCCGGACGGGCCCGTCGACCTGCCGGGGGCATACTCGATCGTTCAGGACCTGTTCCACATCCGCCAGCGAGCGCTGGAGAATTTCCGCACGGGCAACGGCATGGAGTGGGGCGAGCACCACCCCTGTCTGTTTCACGGCACGGAGCGGTTCTTTCGCGCCGGATACCGGGCAAGCCTGCTGTCTTCGTGGTTGCCCGCCTTGGACGGCGTCGTAGGGAAGCTGGCAGCCGGAGGCAAGGCCGCCGACATCGGCTGCGGACACGGGGCGAGCACCGTGCTCATGGCGAAGGCCTTTCCCAACTCGCAGTTCCTCGGGATCGACTATCACCCCGCCTCCATCGAGACCGCCCGCAGCAGGGCGGCGCAAGCGGGAGTCAGCAACGCCCGCTTCGAGGTCGCCGATGCCACCAGCTACAGCGAACGGGAGCTCGACTTCGTGGCCTTCTTCGACTGCCTGCACGACATGGCCGATCCGGCCGGAGCCGCTCGCCACGCCCGGCAGGCGCTCAAGGCCGACGGTCATTGCATGATCGTCGAGCCGTTCGCGGGCGATCGCCTCGAGGACAACCTCAATCCCGTCGGCCGGGTGTATTACGGGGCTTCCTCGCTGGTGTGCGTCCCGGTCTCCCTGGCCAAGCGCGGGCCGGCGCTCGGCGCGCAGGCCGGTGAATCGAGACTGCGCAAGATCGTCGTGGAGGAGGGAGGCTTCCGGCAGTTCCGCCGCGCCACCGAGACTCCGTTCAACATCGTCCTGGAAGCCAGGCCTTAGTGGGTGCGTGACCGGGGCGCCCGGCGCAGGGTGACCGGGGCGCCCCGTTGCGATCGACATGGGAGAGACAGGCGAGAAAACAGTCAGTTACATACGCCGTCGCCAACGTGCGCAATGAGATGTACCTGGCTTGCGAGACCATCGGCACGCTGCAGAAGAGCGACCAGGTCAAGTTCAGCGGTGAAGCCTGCGCCAATCTCCCGAGCTGTTCACGCAGATCTTCCAGCGTTCTGTCGGAGGAACACAAAGCCCGCTCGGTGCCCCTCTCTTCTGAAGGACCTCGACGGCGCAGGGTGCGTGCTACTCTCGTGGGCATCACGAGGGAGCTGAGCTTATGCGGCAGCTGCAGTTGGGAGCATCGGGGCCGCGCGTTTCGTCTTTTGGCCTGGGCTGCATGGGCATGTCCGGGATGTACGGACCTGCCGACCGGGCCGAGAGTCTGGCGACCATCCATGCGGCGCTGGATGCCGGCATTACGCTGCTGGACACCGGCGACTTCTACGGCATGGGCCACAACGAGATGCTGATCGGTGAGGCGCTACGCGGCATGCCGCGGCAGAGCTACCAGGTGAGCGTCAAGTTCGGCGCACTGCGCGATCCCGGGAGCGCCTGGGTCGGGTATGACGCGCGCCCGGCGGCGGTCAGGAACTTCCTGGCCTATTCACTGAAACGCCTTGGGGTCGATTACATCGATATCTATCGGCCGGCGCGGCTGGATCCCCAGGTGCCCATAGAGGATACCGTCGGCGCCATCGCCGACATGGTGAAGGCCGGATACGTCCGCTACGTCGGCCTGTCCGAGGTCGGAGCGCCCACGCTGCGCAAAGCCGCGGCGGTGCACCCCATCTGCGATCTGCAGATCGAGTATTCCCTCATCTCACGCGGCATCGAGTCGGGGGTTCTGCCGACCTGTCGCGAGCTGGGAATCGGGATTACCGCCTATGGGGTGCTCTCGCGGGGGCTCATCAGCGGGCACTGGCGCAAGGACAACGCTGCCGCGGGGGACTTCCGCGCCCACAGCCCCCGTTTTCAGGCGCAGAATCTCGACAACAATCTGAGGTTGGTGGAGGCTCTGCGGCCCGTGGCCCAGGGTAAGTCGATTTCCGTCGCCCAGCTGGCCATCGGCTGGGTGCTCGCGCAAGGCAACGACATAGTGCCGCTGATTGGCGCGCGGCGGCGCGATCAGTTGAAAGAGTCCCTGGAAGCGCTCCAGGTAGCGCTCAGCGCGCTGGACCTGCAGGCCATCGAGGAGGCCGTGCCGCGGGGCTCGGCGGCCGGCGAGCGCTATGCCACGGCCCAGATGGCGCAACTGGACAGCGAGCGCACAGTGTAGCCGAGGCCACCGTATAATGACCGGATGCCCGGAGGAAGCGCATCTGCAGGCCAGAAGACCGCACGATACATTCTGATCGGGCTGCTCGTGCTGCTGGGCGGCTGGATGCTGCGGCACTTCCTTGCGGCACTGTGCTGGGCGGTCATTCTCGCGATCGCCACCGCGCCACTCTACGACCGCTGGCTCGCGCATTTTCGCGGCAAGCACCGGCACATCTGGGCGTCGCTGACGTTCACTTTCCTGCTGGGCATCGTTCTGCTGGTGCCCATCGTGTACGGCGGGTTCATCGCCGTGCGCGAAGGCTTCTCCGTCATCCATTCGTTCGCCGACTCGGTGAAGAACGGTGCCCCCGAGATACCTGACTGGGTCAGGCAGCTCCCGTGGATCGGGCAGTGGCTCAGCGATCAGATCACTTCGAGCCTCGGCGATGCGAATGCCGCGGCTCACGTGGTGTCGCAGGCTCGTCCGACGGTCGTCGAGCTGACTCGCGCCCTCGGCGCTCAGGTTTTGCGGCGCCTCGTCACACTCGTGTTCACGCTGCTCACGCTGTTCTTCGTGTACATGAACCGGGACTCCCTCACGGCTGAGGTTCCTCGCGTGAGCAATCGTTTGTTCGGCCCGACGGTCGAGGGACTGCTGCTGCGAGCGGTCGACGCGATCAGGGCGACGGTCGACGGCATCGTGCTGGTGGCGGTGGCCGAGGGCGCGATCATGTGCGGTGTGTACGCCGTCGCCGGTGCGCCACATCCGATTCTATTCGGCGCCCTGACGGGTATTTTCGCGATGATTCCCTTTGCGGCTCCCATCGCCTTCGGCGCAATCGCGTTGCTGATGATCACGCATGGCGCGGTGGGCGCGGGAGTAGGGATCGCCATCGCCGGCAGCATCATGCTGTTCGCGGCCGATCACTTCGTACGGCCGGCGATCATCGGCGGGGGCGCGCGCCTGCCGTTCCTGTGGGTGCTGCTGGGGATTCTCGGCGGCATCGAGTCGTTCGGGCTGGTCGGGATTTTCATCGGTCCTGCGCTGATGGCGGCGTTGGTCTCTCTGTGGCGCAGCTGGGTCGCCCTGCCGGTCACTGAAGGGTAGGGCGTTGCTCGCGGGGACGCAGAAACCGGCCGCGGGTAAGCTACCGCCAGCCGCACCGGCGGTACCCGCGTTGCCCCCGCCCTGACTATGAATACCCGTACGCCCCCATGATTCGCGACAAGCGCGAAGCGTACGGCTGCAGGGACCGCGCGTAGTGCTCGTACCGATCGATTGATCGATCCTCGAGCTTGCCGCTCGCCTGCAGGCAGCTCTCCTCGAGTGGCAGGCCGACGTAGTCGAGGAGCTTGCGAGTCTCCCCGGCGGGGTCGCAAACCAGCGACTCAAAGTGCAGCA
>Ga0207707_10000657_pt1 | contig 34246 bp, 25 predicted proteins | sample KBSC83BmetaG_FD_184336 | JGI IMG/M metagenome (GOLD analysis project Ga0207707, IMG submission 184336) | Corn rhizosphere microbial communities from Kellogg Biological Station, Michigan, USA - KBS C8-3B metaG (SPAdes) (version 2) | ecosystem: Host-associated > Plants > Roots > Rhizosphere ... | reverse complement strand
ATCGGCTGGAAATTTCGCGGGGGTCGGTGTGCTGCACAGAGTGTTGCTGGCGGGTTGTATTGCGCTCGGTGCCACTGACCCGCTGATCGCGGGTACAGCGAGCACCACCACAACGGCTACCAGCGCTGCCCACGTCACCCTGCAACGCCTGGAGAACGCCGACAAGGACCCCGGGCAGTGGATGTCCTCGGGCCGCACCTGGAGCGAGCAGCGCTTCAGTCCTCTGAAGCTCATCAACGATACCAACGCGCAGCGCTTGGGCATCGCCTGGCTCGCTCCGCTCAACACCTTCCGCGGCGTCGAGTCCACTCCGTTGGTCATCGACGGCGTGCTCTACAACATCTCCGCGTGGGACATCACGACCGCGTACGACGCCGCGACCGGCAAGGTCCTGTGGACCTACGATCCGAAGATCTCTCCCGAGTGGGCGCGCAAAGCCTGTTGCGGACCCGTCAGCCGCGGCCTGGCCGCATGGGAAGGCAAGATCTACATCGCCGCGCTCGACGGCCGCCTGATCGCGCTCGACGCCAGGACGGGCAAGCCGGTGTGGACCACGCAGACGCTCGACCCGGGCCAGCCGCTTTCCCTGACGGGGGCACCCCGCATCGCTCATGGACAGGTGGTCATCGGCAACGCCGGAGGCGACTTCGGGGCCCGCGGTTACATCAGTGCCTATGACGCGCGGACCGGCAAGCGGACCTGGAAGTTCTACCTGGTCCCCGGCGATCCGGCGAAGATGCCCGAGGGCGCCGCCTCCGACTCGATCATGCCGATGGCCGCCAAGACCTGGACGGGACAGTGGTGGAAGGTCGGCGGCGGCGGCAATGACTGGGACGCCATCGTCTACGACCCCAAGCTCGACCTGGTGTACGTCGGCACCGGCAACGGGTCGCCTCACCCGCAGGCGTTTCGCAGCCCTCAGGGTGGTGACAACCTTTTTTTGTGCTCGATCGTCGCGCTGCACGCGAGCAACGGCACCTACGCCTGGCACTACCAGGAGGTTCCGGCCGAGCAGTGGGACTACGACTGCACCTCCCCGATGATCCTCGCGGACCTGAAGATCGATGGCCGGCTGCGCCACGTCATCATGCACGCACCGAAGGACGGCTTCTTCTACGTGGTCGATCGCGCTACCGGTGAGCTCATCTCCGCGAACAACTACATTCCCAACACCTGGGCGTCGCGTATCGATCTGCATACCGGAAGGCCGGTGGTGAACCCTGAGTCTTATCTCACCGAGACCCCTCACCTGATGACGCCCGGCCCGGGCGGCGGACACAACTGGAATCCGATTTCCTACAGCCCCCTCACCGGACTGGTCTACATCCCGAACATGGAACAGTGGATGGTGGCCTCGCGCCTGCCGGATGGGAAATTCAAGTTCGTCGCCGGACAATCCACGCTCGGGGCCGGCGTGACCAATGACCCGGAGCTGCGCAAGAAGCTCAACGCCGAAGCGGAGTCGCGCGACAAGGGCTACATGCTGGCCTGGGATCCGGTGAAGCAGAAGGAAGCCTTCCGCATCCCCTACCCCCATCCGGGCAACGGCGGCACGCTGGTGACCGCCGGCAACCTGCTCATCGAAGGCACCATCAACAAGACACTCGCGATCTATCGTGCCGACAACGGCAAGAAGCTCTGGGAAATGCCCGTCCAGAGCGTGCCCGTCGCAGGCCCGAACACCTATGAGGTCAAGGGCACGCAGTACATCGCCGTGAATGCCGGCTGGAACAGCGCCATCGTGCACGAGCTCGACAAACCGACCCGGTTCTTCGTCGGCCCGGCGTATCTCATCGCGTTCAAGCTCGATGCCAAGGGCGGCCTGAGCGTGCCTCCCGCCCCGCCGCCGGACTCGCTCTCACCGCCGCCGACGGAGGCGCAGGCGCCGGACAAGGTCGAAGCCGGCGCAGTGCTGTACGCGCAGCAATGCGCGGTGTGTCACGGCCAGAACGCCAATGGCGGCGTGAAAGACCTGCGGTTCCTGTCTCCCGAGAAGCACGCTCAGTTCAACGACATCGTGCTGGGCGGCATCCTCAAAACGAAGGGAATGGAGAGCTTCAAGGACCGGCTGTCGCAAACTCAGGTGGATGACATCCACGCGTATGTGATCTTCCGCGGTCAGGAGGACTATCAGCCTGACTTCATGCACCCGCGGCGGCCGGCCGGCGCGCCTGCGGGGACTCCGGCACCGGCGCCGCCTCAACAGCGCTGAGGGCGAGTTTGGGGGCGGGGAGATCCGCCGACGAACAGGTTGCAGCTCCTTTACCTCGTTGATTCAGCCGCACCTTGAATCACGCTGTCATCCGGCAAAGCCAGGAAGGAGCCCGCCACGCTCTCGACAGGCACGCGCAGATTCAGCGGCGGCTCGTTCGGACATGACTCGTCCGCTTGTCCGAGCCACTCATGGCCGCCTCCTCCGCTGAAAGTCGTCGGCCGCGGCAGCAGGTGGAAAATCACGACGCGGGTGGCGGTCGCGCCGGCGCCTTGGTCGTACCGTGCGAGCAGCTGCCGCGCCGGACCGCGATAGCACAGCCGGTAGACTTGCGATTGGATGGCCACCTTGCGTCCATCTGCGAGCACGGCCTGCGACTGGTCCTGAGCCTTGACATGCGCGACCGTGCCGTCCTTGAAGGTGACCTGCCCCGTGCCGAGCGCCGTCCTGTCCCGGTCGACCACCTGCGTGCCGAACATCGTGAGCAGCTCCCGTCGCTTCCCGGGCGCCTACGTTGCAGATGAAAACTATTACCCACTAGCACGGATGCAGGGGGCTCCGACCGGGAAGAGGCGTTGACGCAACGTGAAGAGAACCTCGGTAGGGTTTTCGAAGCCAGGAGATTCACAGGCTGAAGCCGTGAAGCCCTGCCGTGTGCCCGGTGGCCCAATGCGATCAGGAACCGGCCGACACGATGCTACGGGCCGGTGCGCGAGCCACGTTCCTCTCAGAGGTAATGTCCCGAATCGAGGGATTCATGCAAAAACGGACGGAGACGTTCAGTGGAAAGGCGTCGCCTGCATGGCGGAGCGGCTCGCGTTCCTCAGTTGCCGCGTACCTCGTCGCGGCATACTCCGACGCCGAAGCGATAAACCAGCCGCGCCCCAGCCAACTGCCGAAGGCCATCACCAGAAATGCGGTGACTGCGACAGCGATCATCCACGGTGGCGGTGCCAGCATCGCGACGCCAGCCGTCGCAACACCGGCGACATGACATCCGAAGCTGAGCTTCCACTCCCGATTATGTTTAGGTCACTCCCGCTCATGAGCTGACCCGCGGTGCGCAGCTGCGCGATCGCCGCGCACAGGCTGTGTTGGGCTCCGAAGGCTATGGCGCCCGAGAACGTGGAGCCGTAATCGGGCTTTCGACGCTTGCGCGCCCGATGGCTCGCTACAGAGCCCCGTACAACGCCTGAATCAGCCGCGCAGCGCGCGGCCCATTAGTCCCCACCGAGTGCATTTTGTTGCAGCTGAACGAAAAGGCGATGTGCGCATCGGGGTCGGCGAAGCCGATGGAACCGCCGAGGCCGTGATGGCCGAAGGAGCGCTTGTTGGGACCCATGAACACCGCCTCGGGCGTGTTCAGCAGCACGCCGAGCGCCTGGTGATACGGGCGCTGCTGCATGATCTCCGTCTGGTTGTGCTGCTCCACGATCATCGCTTCGATCGAAGCTCGTGAGCACAGCCGCACACCATCCACCTCGCCGCCGCAGGCGTAGGCTGAATAAATGCGCGCGACCGCACGGGCATTGCCGTGCCCGTTGCCGCTGGCGATTTCGGACTCGCGCCACGGCCGGGAGTTCATCGTCTCGGCCCACGTCATGTTGGGGTTCTGGACAAAAGCTTTGCCGAGGATGTTGTCCTTGTCCACCTCGCGAGCTGCGAGCAGCTTGGCGCTCATGTTGGGAATGAGCTCGGCGCAGCGCTTCTGATCCGTCTCGGACAGGTTGCCGATCTGGAAATCCGCCCCCAGGGGTCCGGCAATCTCGGCGCGCAGAAACTGACCGACGGTCTTGCCGGTGACGCGCAGCATGATCTCCCCCAGGAGAAAGCCCTGGGTATGAATGTGATAGGCGGCCTGCGTTCCGGGCTCCCACAACGGCGCCTGCGCCTCGAGGGCCTTCACGTGAGCGACGCGGTCGAAAATGGCGCCGGGGTACAGCGGGTCGGTGAGGACCGGAAGCGCGGCGCGGTGATCGAGGATGTAGCGGACCGGGAGGTTCGCTTTGCCGTTGGCGGCAAATTCAGGCCAGTAGCGCGCGACCGGCGCGTTCACATCGACGAGTCCGCGGTCCACCAGCATGTTGAACGCGAGCCCGGTGATGCCCTTGGAGACGGACATCATGCAAACGACGGTGTCGCGCTGCCATTCGCTGCCGCGCGCGTTGTTCTTCCAGCCGCCCCACAGATCGACCACCGTTTGGCCGCCGATGCTGATGCAGACCGCGGAGCCCACTTCGTCCTCGCTGCGGTAGTTCTCGCGGAAGGCTTCCGCTACGGCTGCGAATTTCGGGTCATAGCTGCCATTCAACGGGACGGAGGTGCCGCCCGCGGGCAGGGTCTCGTTCAGTCGGATCATGAGTGCGGTTGAGCGCCTTGCTTGCGATAGGCCGCGGGTGCGGCGCGAAATCGTAACCGAAAGCGGCGGGCAAAGTGGCTCGGGTCGGTGAACCCGCAGCGTGTGGCGATTTCGCCTACCGGCACGTGGTCGAAACGGCGGTCCTGCAGCATCTGCCGGGCGCGATCCAGGCGTACGCCCATGAGCTCGGCGCCGAAGGTCGTACCCTGCTTTGCGAACAGAAAATGCAAATGGCGCTTACCGATGCCGTGCTCGGCGGCCACCGCCGCCGGGCTCAGATCGACCTCGAAGTACCGCTCGCGCAGCGTGGCCCGCAAACGCTCGAGCATGCCGGGGCGCGGCATCCCCTCCCCTTGGCGCGCGCCGACGGCCAGCACCAGCAGGGAGGCGATCTGGTCGGCGACTACATCGCCCGGGAGCACCAGATCCTCGGTCTTCGTCGGCTCCAGGCAGGAGAGCGCACGCGCCAGCGCTGCACCCCAGGACTGCCGGGGAAGCCGGCGCGCCACCTGCATCTGCGGCAGAGGCAACCAGCGGCTCAGCCAGGGCTGGGGGAACCCGACCGACAGGCACACCGTGCGGCCCGAGCAGGACAGCTCATAGGGCTCCTCGCTGTCGATGAGCACGCAGTCGCCGGCCTGGATGCGGCACTCCCGTCCATACTGCTGCAGCTCGAACTCACCGGCCCGCAGCTGCAGCAGGCGAACCGAGGGCGCATGGCTGCGCGCGATGGCCGCATCGGTCCGGCGCATCCACTGCTCGGAGGCGTCCACCAGATTGATGACGGCCGGTCCGAGGCGGCTCTGCTGCAGGGTCGCCGCGAAGCGCTCCGGCGCGGCCGCCTCGATCTCCAGCTCCAGCAGCGCCTGGCCGACCGTGTCCACCCAGTAGGCCAAGGCTTGGCGTCGCTCGATGTCCTGGGTCGACCAGCTGCGCATGGGTGGGCGGGGGCTCCTAGCGGTAAGTGTTGTTGGAGGTGTGGTCGCCGCTCATCCAGCGTTTGAGGTCCGCATGCGCGTTCGCCAGGCGCGTCGCGTTGATCTCCTTCACCTTCGGGTGATCCAGGGTGAACTCCAGGATCAGGCCGTTCGGATCGGTGACGTAGACCGAGCGGCAATAGCCGTGCTCGAGCACGTACATGCGCGGCTCCTTGTAGCCCGCAGCGATGAGCCGCTGCTCGATCCCCTGTTGCGTCTCCTTGTCGACGTTCAGGGCGATGTGATGGAACGGAGACTCCGGCATGGGGGGGCCGAACAGCTCCTCGTCCTCTTTGTTGGCGAACTTGAAGAACGCCAGCGCCCCGCCGTCCCCGAGCTGGAAGAACAGGTGGCAGTACACGCGCTCGGCGCCGAAGAGCTCGTCCACCTCGCACCAGGTCGCCACCAGCGGCAGCCCGATCAGCTCCTCATAGAACTTGCGCGTCCCCTCCAGGTCCCGCGTCACGTACGCGGTGTGGTGCAACCTGGACGGGAGCTTTGCTGGAGTGGCCATTACGTATCCTCCAAATAGCCCTCTTGGGGCTAGAAGTGGTAGTCGAAATCCACCCCATAGGTCCGCGGCTGCGCACGCCACAGGAAGCCACCCGGGGAGAATTCGGCATTGTAGAGCTTGTTGGTGAGATTCTTGGACCACGCTGCGACCGACCATTTCCCTGCCTGCTGCAGCCCAAGGCGCAGGTTCACCAGGGAGACGGGGTCGCGCGAGGTATCGTTCTGCGGGTCCCACCAGGTACGGCCGATATTCTGGAAGTCCACCCGGATGGTCGCATCCAGACCCGAGGGGAGCGGCTCGCGGTACTGCGCACCGATGTTGGTGGTCGTCCGGGACACCAGCGGGGCCTGGTTGCCAACGTCCGCGTTCGAGGCGGCGACGGCCGCCGGATCCGCCCGATTGATGTTCTCCAGCCGATCGATGTGGCTATCGGTGTAACCGAAGTTCGCGTACAGGTCGATGCGGTCGGTCGGCTTGGCGCTGAGCTGGAACTCCACTCCCTTGTAGGTCGCATCCAGATTGCCGAGGTTCTGCGTCGAGTTGGCCGCCAGGAAGACGAAGAAATAGCCGTTGGTCGACTTGGTGCGGTACAGGCTCAACCCAGCATTCAGGCGGCGATCGAGGAATTCGCCCTTCACGCCGACTTCGAAGGTGTCGGCCACTTCCGCATTGAAGAGGTCGCTCACTCCATAGATCTGGTTGGCGAGCGCCACCGTGCCTACGCCGGTCTGATTGAAGCCGCCGCTGCGGAAGCCGCGACTCCATCCCCCGTACAGAGTGATGTCATCGGTGGGCATGTAGCGCAGTGTCGCCTTGGGCTGTACCTCATCGAAGGTGTGCTTGCGCACCTGCCCGGTGACTGCGGTCGGATCCAGCAGCGCCGCCAGAAAGGCCGGCGGCGTGTCGGTCGTGTTCTGGCGCGAGTCCTGGTCGTAGCGGACCGCCCCATCCAGCTCCCACTGCTTGGTAAAGTCGTAGGTCGCGTTGGCGAACAGCGCCCAGGCATGGTTGCTCTGGGTGTCGGCCAGGAACGTGGCGCTGGGGTTGTTTCCCGTGAGCCGCGGCTGCTGATAGACCGGAAACACGCCATCGCCGTTGTCCACCATGTTGCCGGTGGAGATGAAGCGGTGCGTGTGCACGTAGTAGGCGCCGGCAATCCACGAGAAGCCGCCCATCGTCGGGGAGGTGAAGCGCAGCTCCTGGCTCTCGGACTGGTTGTCGATGTACTGGCTCTGGTTCAGATCCTTGAACGCCGGCGGCAGGAAGGCGAATACCGCGGTGTTGGTCGGACGGAAGTCGTAGGCATCCCCGGTATCGATCTCCCGCGTGCGGTTCCAGTTGGTGACCGAGGTGAGCGTTCCGTGGCCAGTATCGAAGTCGAACTTGTAGACCGCATCCCAGATGTCGCGATTGTCCTCGCCCGGGTTGTTCACCTGGATCGGGGAGGTCACATCGTTGGCATTCGGCGGCGTACTGAACGAGCTGAACGGATTCGCCTCGTCGGAACGCGGGATCACGAAGTAATAGGCGTGCGTCTCGACCCGATCGGCAAACAGGCGGAAATCCCCGGTGACGGCGTCACTGGGCTTCCATATCAGGCGCAGGCGGGCCGAGTAGTCGCGATACGGATCGGCCTTCTGGTGCAGGTAGTCGTTCTCCAGATAACCATCCGTGTTGTAGAAATTCACCGACGCACGGTACTTGACGGTGCCGGAGTCTCCCAGCGGGCCGCTGACGACGCCCTGCACACGCTCCGCGACGCCGTTGCCGATACTCACCCGGGTCTCGCCCTCGAACTTATCGGAAGGGTCCTTGGTACGGATGATGATCGCGCCGCCGATGGCGTCGCGGCCGTACAAAGCGCCCTGCGGCCCCTTGAGCACTTCGATCTGGCGGATGTCGAACAGCTCCTGGTCGAACTCGTACGGGTTGCTCTCCAGTACCCCGTCCACCAGCACCGCGACGGAAGGCTCGCTGTTGCGGGCTTGCGAGATACCGCGCACCGTGATGAACGAGTTGCCGGCGTTCTGGGTCTCCACCAGCGTCATGTTCGGGATCATCGCGACGAAGTCGCGGGTGCTCTGGATGCCCGCTGCCTGGATCGTCTGATCCGTGATGACGTTCATCGTGATCGGAACGTCCTTGAAGGACTCTTCGCGCTTGCGGGCGGTGACGACGACCTCTTCCAGGTCGGCCGTCTGCGCAAGCACCGGCAAGGCCGCCACGGCGGCCCCGACTCCCATCATGGCGATGGCGACCCACTTCCTCTTCGTTGTGTCCACATGACCCCCTTCTGTGGTGACTTGAAAGTCAATGGAAGACTCAGGACTGCAGCTTTTTGGCGAACCTCATGCGTGCAATCCGTGCACCCGCGACCATGGATTGAAGCTTGCCGAAGGCGACATCGCGCGCCAGGTATTTCATTCCGCAATCGGGAGCGACGATGATGTCTTCGGCTGCGACGTGCGGCAGAGCGCGTTCGATGCGCGCTGCGACTTTCTCCGGCGTCTCCACCTCGGGGCTGGAGAGGTCGATCACCCCAAGGATGATCTTCTTGCCGGAAAGGTTGGTGAGCACCGAGCAGTCCAGATTGGACTGGGCGGTCTCGATGGAGATCTGGCGGCAGGAGCACTGCGCCAGCTCGCTCAGGAATGAGTAGCCGCTCGGGCGCGCGTGAATGATCGCGGCGTAACCGAAGCAGATGTGAACGGCGGTATTGCCCGTAACGCCCTCCAGCGCGCGGTTCAGGACTTCCAGTCCGAAGGCGCGCGCCTCTTCGGGGCGCGCCTGCATGTACGGCTCGTCGATCTGCACGACATCGGCGCCGGCGCGGAACAGGTCCTTGATCTCGGCATTGACCGCCGTTGCGTAATCCAGCGCGGCCAGCCGACGCTCGCCACCGTAGTGGTCGATCTGCGCCTGCTGGGCCATCGTGAAAGGTCCGGGCACCGTCACCTTCACGCGCCGGTCGGTGTTGGCCAGGAGAAACTCCAGGTCGCGGACCCCGACCGAGTGCTTGCGCCGGATGTTGCCGACGACGCGCGGCACCGGGTTGGGATGCCCGCTGCGATCAAGCGCCGTGCCGGGATTGTCCAGATCGACTCCCTCGAGTGCGTTGGCGAACAGATTCGAGTAGCTCTCGCGGCGCACCTCGCCGTCGGAGATGATGTCCAGGCCGGCATCCTCCTGGGCCTTGATCGCCACGATCGTGGCATCGTCCTGGGCCTGCTGCAGCAACGGCTGCGGCACTCGCCACAGCTCCAGAACGCGCACGCGCGGCGGGAAGCGGCCCGCCAGGCGTTGCCGATCGATGAGCCAGTCCGGTTGTGGATAGCTGCCCACCAGCGTGGTCGGAAACAACATTCTTGAAACCTCTTTCTCTAACGGGCGGCGGAAGCTTTTGCCTGCGCCGGCGCGGCACTGCCGGGCAACTCGGGCCAGCGCTCCCCGGCTGCCAGAGCCTTGCGAATCTCAGCACCATGCTCGTTCAGCAGCGGCGCAGCCCGGACGCTCGCCGCACGCGCGCCTGCAAACTGCACCGGGGGCCTGACGGACTTCGCGCCGCCATGCGGCGTGACCACGGGCACGATCAGGCCCAGGTGCTGCACCTGCGGGTCCTCGATGACATCCTCGATGGACTGCACCGGAGCGAAGGGCACATCGTTACGCCCCAGCCGCTCGGCCCAGACGCTGAGCGGTTGGCGTGAGAAGCGCGCATCCAGCTGTGCGCCGAGAACCTCATAGTTCTCGATTCGCTTCAGGCGCGTGCTGAAGCGCGGATCGCTGGCCAGCTCGGGCGCTTCGAGCGCCCCGACCAGGCCGTTCCAGAACTTCTCCAGCGAAGACAGGTGCAACGCGACCAGGCGGCCGTCGGCGGTCCGCAGGATGTAGGCCTGAGCCAGGCGCGGGCGGTCCTTGGAGGTGGGATTGGTCCCGAGGGCGAAGTAGGCCGCGAACGGCTCGACGGCAAAGTGGGACATGGCCTCGAGCATCGAGACCTCGACCAGACTACCGCGACCGGTGCGGCCGCGCTGCACTAGCGCGCCGAGGGTACCGTACGCCGCATAGATGCCGGTGATCGCATCGGCGAGCGCCGGCCCGAGAAAGCGCGGCTGTGCCGCATCGACCACCACGCTCAGAAAACCGCTGAGGGCCTGAGCGACGGAATCGTAGCTGGGGCGATCGACGTACGGGCCGCTGCTGCCGAAGCCGCTGATGGAGCAGTAGACCAGGCGCTCGTTCATCCCCTGCAGCCGAGCCGCGCCGGCGCCGAGCCGATCGGCGGTACCGGGACGGAAGTTCTGGATGAAAACGTCCGCCTGGGTGGCGAGCGTATCGAACAGCGCGCGGTCGGCGGCGCTCTTCAGATCCAGCGCCAGACTGCGCTTGTTGCGGTTGTACGCCTGGAAGTGCGGAGAGTACTGGCCACCCTGATAGGCGCGGTACGGATCTCCCTCCGGGCTCTCGATCTTGATGACATCCGCACCCAGGTCCGCGAGCATCATGCCGGCACAGGGCCCGGTGATGAAGGTGCCCTGCTCCACGATCCGAATTCCGCTCAACACGCCCGCCAACGATTGCATGCTCTTCGCCTTGAGTCTGTCTACTCTTTGCTGGGATTGAATCCGGCCGGGGACTCGCCGTCATAGTCGATCGCTGCGCCTGCGGCATGCGACAGCACGAACCCGATGGGCCGCTCCTGCTCCTCCAGCAAGTGCGCCACGAGACTCGCCGCGCGCGCCAGAATGGGAATGCCCTTCAGGGCGGCCACCGGATAGCCGACGTCCAGCAGCACCGCGGGTATGCCCCCCGAGACGTTGAGGGTCAGCGGCTTGCCGACCAGGGTCGGCAGCAGCTTCTCCGTCAGCCGTGCGATTTCGATGTGCCGTCCCGCGCAGCCCGCGTTCGTCGCAATCTCGATCAGCCGCGTCGCACGCGGATCGGCCTGCTTGTGCAGCGGATGCCCGTATCCGGGAATCGCGCGACGCTCCGCTCGATATGCTTTCACGACTGCGGTGACTGCGTCCTCGAGAGAGGCTCCGCCGTCAGCCTGGCGCGCGATCTCCGCATAGAAGCGGCCGGCCGCCTCGGCCGAGCCCAGCACGACGGACCCGCATCCGAGGATGCCCGCTGCTACCGCCCCCTGCAGTGCCTCGGGCGCGGCGGCAAGGGTCATGCGACTCGCCTGCACACTGGGCACCAGGCCGTGCTCGGCGATCGCGACCAGGGTCGAATCCAGTATCAGTCGCTGCATCGGCGAGGGGAGCGAGCCGGTCAGCAGCAGCCAGAAGTGATCGGTGAAACTGATCTTCCCCATCAGGTCGGTGACGAGATTCCGCCCCCGCACCACGATGGTCTGCGCATTCGAGGCGCTGATGGCCGTCGTGCGGTGCTGTTGCGAGCCGATCTTCAAGGTACCGACGCCTCCATCGCATTCTTTCGCATAGCGAATTATTATTCGTTGCCCGAAGGCATCGTGAACTGCACGGCCACGCCCGTCAAGGCACACCCGCGGCCGGGATAGCGGCCGCGTTCCCGGGGGCGATTTCGGACTATCGACACAGGGCTGTTGCCATGCTGAAAAGAAGAGAGCCGGCGCCACGGCGCGAGGCGATGGGGGGACTGGCCAAGGGGTTGGCGGTCATCCGGGCCTTTTCCAGCGAGCACGCCACGCTGACGCTGACGGAGGTGGCGCGCGGCGCCGCGATGCCCGCGGCGACTGCGCGACGTTGCCTGCTGACCCTCGAAGAGCTCGGTTACGTCACGCGCAACGGGCGCAACTTCCTGCTCCGGCCCAAAGTCCTGGAGCTGGGCGCCGCCTACCTCGAATCGATGAACATCGAGCGTCTCACCAAGACGCGCCTGGAGGAGCTGGCGCGCGTCACGTCCGATTCCGCTGCCATGTGCGTGTTGGACGGCACACAGATCGTGTACGTAGCGCGCGCGTCGGTGCGCACGCTGCTGCGCCTCGAGGCGCACGTGGGCAGCCGCTTTCCCGCTCATGCGACCTCCACCGGTCGCGTACTGCTCGCCGGACTCGCTCTCGAGCGGGTGAGCCGCTACTTCGAGACCGCCCGCTTCGAAGCCTTCACGGATCGCACCGTCGTGGATCCGGAAAAGCTGCGCAAGCTCGTCGATGACTGCCGCCGCGTGGGCTACTCCGCTGTCGAGGATGAGCTCGCCTACGGAGTGGTCGCGCTCGCCGTTCCGGTGTTGGATCAGCACGGGCGGGTGGTGGCTGCGCTCAATACTTCCAGTCACTCGCGCCGCATCTCCAAAGCCAAGCTGGTGCGCGAGCGGCTCGCCATGCTGCAGCAGGTGAGCCGTGAGATCTCGGGGGACCTGGCGGGCGTTCCCGGACTCGCACTCAGCGCCGGCGACTGAGCGTTCCCGCGCACTGCCTCGTGCGCGTTCCCGCATGCTGGTCTCGTCCGGCGTGGCTGCAGGCTTGCCTTGACGGGCGTTAGCTCGTAGCCTGTTTGCGAACTTATTTTCGGTATACGAAAACTCGGCTCGAGCAGGTGAACGCATCGCACTCTTCCCTGGTAGGCCCGCGTGCGGCCGATCTGCAGCTGTCGGTGCCGCAGGCGCGGCTGCGCTTGCGCGATGAGGGAAGCGGTCCGGCCGTCGTGCTCATTCACGGCTGGACGCTCGATCTGCAGATGTGGGACCCGCTGGTTCGCCTGCTGTGCGACTCCTTCCGCCTCATCCGCTTCGACCGGCGTGGCTTCGGGCTGTCCTCCGGACAACCTTCCCTCGCTCTCGACATCGCGGACGTGCGCGCCATTTGCGCTCACTTGCGGCTGCCCCGAGTGGCCCTGGTGGGCATGTCACAAGGCGCCCGCGTCGCGGCCCATCTGGCCGCCGAATCGCCCGAGCTCGTGTCGGGTGTCGTTTTCGACGGACCGCCCGCGGGAATCCGGAGCGAGGCAATGCTCCTCGGGGAGGAGATCCCCGTCGGTGAGTATCGTGAGCTGATTCGCGCGGGGAATCTCGAACAGTTTCGCAACGCCTGGAGCCAACATCCCCTGGCGCGCCTGCATACGACCCACGCGCCGACCCGAGAGCTTCTCCAGCGTATGCTGCAGCGTTATGGCGCCTCGGACCTGCGTGAGTCGGCTGCGAACCCTCCCTTGGCGCCCGTGCGCATCGAATCGATTCATCAACCGGCGCTGGTGATCTCAGGGGAGCTCGATCTGCCCAGCCGCACGCGCGCGGCCGATGCCCTGTGTGACGGACTGCCCGCATGCACGCGCGCGATCGTGCCGGGCGCCGGCCATCTGCCGAGTCTCGACAATCCCGTTCTCTACAGCGCGCTGCTGCGGCGCTTCCTGCAGCCGCTCGCGACTTAGCCCGACAGCTCACTCAAAGGCAAACCCTATGGTCAACGTCCTCGTTCTCTACTACAGCAGCTACGGCCACCTCGAGGCCATGGCGCGCGCACAAAGTGAAGGAGCCGCGAAAGTTCCGGGAGCCACCGTCACCGTCAAGCGCGTTCCGGAGCTGGTTCCCCCGGAGGTCTGCAAGGCCTCCGGCTTCAAGCTCGACCAGCCGGCGCCCATCGCCGACCCGAACGAGCTCGACCGCTACGATGCGATCCTGTTCGGAACGCCGACGCGCTTTGGGAACATGGCCGCGCAGATGCGCAACTTCCTCGACCAGACAGGGCCGCTGTGGATGCGCAACGCCCTGGTGGGGAAGGTCGGCAGCGTGTTCTGCTGCACCGCCAGCCAACACGGCGGGCAGGAGACGACCATCACCACCTTCCACATGACGCTGCTGCATCATGGCATGATCATTGTCGGTCTTCCGTACACGTTCAAGGAGCTGACCACGATGCGCGAGGTCACCGGTGGCTCGCCCTACGGCGCCAGCTCCATCACGGGCCCGTTCACGGAGATGCGCATGCCCACTGCGCTCGAGCTGGACATGTGCCGCTATCAAGGAGAGCACGTCACACGCATCGCCAGCCGCCTGGTTGCAGGTGCGCGCGCCGAAGCCTGAATTTCCACAATCGCGGCCCCGAGAGCGCACACGCTCCGGGGCGCCACGCCGCGAGGTTCTTATGCGCCAAATCGAAGTTCCTGTTCTGATCTGTGGAGGGAGCCTGGTGGGAATGTCGGCTGCGCTGTTTCTGGCGCAACACGGCATCCGCGCCCTGTCGGTTGAGTATCACCGCGGCACCGCGATCCACCCGCGCGCCGCGCTCGCCAACCAGCGCACGATCGAGTTGTTCCGCACTGCGGGCCTGGAAGAGGACATCTGCCGCCGCTCGGCCGAGCAGTTCGTGCAGAACGGCGGAATCGTCGCCGTTGAGACGCTGCGTGGCGGCACCACTGATGAGTTCATCGCGGACCTGAACGAAGGTGTGCGCGACGTCAGTCCGTGCGAACGCGTGTTCCTTTCACAGAATGCCCTCGAACCGTTGTTGAAGCAGCGTGCCGTGGACCTGGGCGCGGAGTTTCGCTTCGCGACGGAGGTAGTGTCGGTTGAGCAGGACGCCTCGGGCGTGACCGCGCGCTTGCGCGATCGCGACAGCGGCGAGGAATCGATGGTCCACGCGAAATATGCGATCGCCGCCGACGGCGCCCACAGCCGCATCCGCCAGCAGCTGGGGATGAAGATGCAGGGGCATCAGACTTTCTCGCACAGCGTGACCATCTACTTTCGCGCCAACCTGAAGCCGCTGCTGTGGGACAAGACCTGGGCCGTCGTCTACGTGAATCACCCGCAGCTGCGGGGCTTCTTCCGTTTCGAGAAGCCCTTCGAAAGCGGCTTCCTCGTCGTGAACACCGCCGGTGATGCCGCCCGCCCGGTGACCGACATCTCCACCGGATTGACGAACGAGCGCGCACTGCAATACATCCATACCGCGCTCGGCACCGACTCCATCCCCGTCACGGTAGAGAACGTGATGCACTGGAATGCACGCGCCGATGTGGCCGACAAATTCCGTTCCGGACGCGTATTCCTGGCGGGAGATTCCGCGCACGTCATGCCCCCTACGGGAGGCTTTGGAGGAAACACCGGTGTGCAGGACGCGCACAACCTCGCCTGGAAGCTCGCGATGGTACTTTCCGGCAGAGCCCCGGAGCAGCTGCTGGATACCTACGAAGTCGAGCGCGCACCGGTCGCAACGTTTACGGTCGAGCAGGCCTACACTCGCTATGTGGTGCGCACGGCCCCGGACCTGAAACCTTCCGGCATGCAGCCCTACGTCCAGGACCTGAACATCGAGTTGGGTTACGTCTATCGCTCGCCCGCGATCGTCCCGCGTCCGCAGGGCCCGGGCCACATGCACCCGCGCGACTCTCACGGCATGCCGGGCACTCGGGCGCCCCATGTGTGGTTGGATCGCGGCGGGCAGCGCCTCTCGACGCTGGATCTGTTCGGACGGAACTTCACGCTGCTCGGCGGCCCCGGGGCCCAGGAATGGGCGCGCTGTGCGAGCGCGGCGGCTGGAGAATCGAACATCGGCCTCGAAGCGGTCTGTGTCGGTACCGACGGGGTCGATGACCACGGCAGTCTGCCTGCCGCCTACGGCATCGAGCCTGGCGGGTGCGCCCTCGTTCGTCCTGACGGGTTCGTCGGCTGGCGGTCCGGGAATGGTGAGCCGGCTTCGACCCGCAAGCTGAGCTCGGTGCTGGCGCAGATCACCGGCGGCTCCGCCTGAGCAGACTCCCTCGAGTCGCCGAGAGCGCGCAGAGTGTCCGGCGGCTCTGCCGCGGAGCTCGCTCAAGCCCCCGGCGGCCTGCCAAGACTCGTTCGGGTCGTCCGGGGCTCGCTTAAGCCCCCGGCGAGCCCGCACTAATGCGTGGCCATCGCTGCGACCGATTTGGAACGGTTGACGACGCGCGGCGCCGTCTCGCGCAGACCCAGTGCGCAGATTCCTGCGAGGACGGCGACCCCCAACATGAGCCACAACGGAGCCTGTTGGCCGTAGTGGTCCGCCGCGGCTCCGGCGAGGTAGGGAGACACTGCCCCGCCGATGAGCTCGCCGGATCCCATGCACAGGCCGAGAACCGTGGCGCGATGCTTCGGATCCACGCTCTCGGAGGGAATCGTCGCCATGAAGAGCGGGAAGATGCCGTTGAGGCCCCAGCCGATGAAGAAAAAGCACGCGAGGATCCATGCCGATCCGTTGAAGTACATCGCGCCCAGCGGAAGCACGACCCCGATGAAGGGCATGGCGATCATCAACGGACGACGGCCGATGCGATCGGAGAGCGCAGAGATCGCAAACGCCCCCACCGTCGCTGAGATGCCCAGCGTGCTCATCAGCCACGACTCGGTCTGCGGGTCGTAGCCGCGGACCTTCGTCAGGTACAGCGGCATGAAATTCCAACAGACCACCAGAAAGGAGACGAGCAAGATGCTCATCACCGTGCAGATCAGGATGTTGCGCTCCTCGAGAGCCTGCAGCAGGGTCATCTTCTCCCCGGCCGCGGCGATCGGTGCCACTGCCTCGACCCTTGGCTCGCGCAAGTAGCGCCATAGCACCACCGCCGCCACCAGTCCCGGCAAGCCGGCCAGGTAGAATGCATGGCGCCAGCCGAAGGCGGTCGCGAACCCCGTCAGCGCGAGCGGCGCGACGAATGAGCCGAGGAGGTTGGAGCCGAAATTCTGCGTGACCCCCATCGCCAGGCCCCGGTGCTCAGGCTTGACCTCGGAAGCGATGATCGCCTGGGCGATCGGCATGATCCCGCCCTCCGCGATGCCCATGAGCGCCCGCGCCGCCAGCAGCGTCACGAACGATCCGGCGAGGCCGGATAGAACGGAGCACACCGAGAAAGCCACGGTCGATAGCAACAGCACCCGCTTGCGGCTGCCCGTCCGGTCGGAAACGACGCCGATTCCGAAGGCCGCAAAGGCCCATGTCAATGACAGCACGCTGGCGAGCAGGCCCACCTGGGTGTTGCTGAGTCCGAGATCCGGCTGCACGAACGGCTGCAGGAAGCCGAGCGCGTTGCGGTCGAAGAACAGGATGCCGAAGGTGATGCTGAGGAGGGCGACCACGCCCACCTGATATCCGACCGATGATGTGCCGGCCGCGGCCCCGGAGCCGGGCCGATCGATTGTTGTACTCATGAGACTGGGCTACCCCCCGGTTGCTGCGCCGCGCAGCAAAGTTAATGCACGCGGCATGGGATTGAAAGCACGCGCTGTCGTGCCCTGGGCCAGTCGGGCGCCGCACGGGGTACGCGCGACGGGTCAGGTAATCGTAAGACCGTGGGAGTGGGCGCTGCGGCCCCGGGAACATATTGGGGGTGTTCGCACGAGGCCGCAGGCCCGTCGGCTCTGCACGTCAGAGTTGACGATGGCAACGAGTCTGACAGGGGCGCCGTGCACCGTTTCCATTTAGCGCGCGGAGTTGATCCACCGGGAGAGAACAGATTCGGGAGGCCTTCCCGACGAGAACTCCCGTTTTCAGCGAATCCCGGAGGGATCGGCGGGCATCGCGGAGCGATCGGCGGGCAGCGAAGCGGCGCCCACCGGAGCGTCGCCAATGCCGGAGGCATCGACGGGAGGGGAACCGTCGTCAATGCGCTTGACCCGAATACGCGCCTTGGTGGGGGTGGTGAAAAAGAAGTCCCCGAAGCTGCCCGGGCTGATCGTGACGGGATCGTTGACCTTCAGAGTCAGACCGCCGCGGCCATCGGTCTGCTGCCAGATCTGGCCGTTGTCCAGCTCAAAGGCATACTCGGAGTGCGGGAGGCTGACCAGCCGGACCACGGTTGCGCTCACCGGCACCGGGCGTGGGCGCTCTTTGCCCTCCTCCTTCAGCTTCTTGCGTAGTGCCGCGCCCTGCAGGCCCATATCCGGATCGGGGGCTCGAGCGGACGGGGGCGCCGCTGGCGCCGTCACCTGCGGCTGAGCGAGGGCAGCATGACCCTGCGGGTGATCTGCGGGGGAATGCGACTGGACGGCAGGCGGCGCGGCCTGTGACGGCAGGCCTTGTGCGGGCCGGACCTGTGGCGACGGCGCTGACGGCGCTGACGGCGCTGACGGCGCTGACGGCGCCACAGCGGACTGCGCCGCCGCGGCGTGGTTCGCGTGCCGCTGCGCCATCTGACGATCGAAGCAGGCCAGCCGCGCGGCATCGTCCTTTTCCGCGGCGCAGACCTCCAGAGGATCGGCTGCCGGTTGCGCGAAGGCGCCGCCGGCGCTCGCGACCAGAACGAGAAAGAGAACACCGCGTACGCGCATCATCACCCTTCAATCATGCCATGCGCGGGCGCGACTCAGGCATCTTCCTGCGCGCTGAGGGAATGCTGGCGGCGGTACTCCGTCGGCGTGACGCCATACTGCTCCCGGAACACCTTGCCGAAATTGGTGCAGCTCGCGAAGCCGTAATCGAAGGCGATGTCGCTGATCGTGCGCGCGCCGCGCGGAGCATTCGAGAGCAACCGGGCGCATTCCTCCAGGCGCCGGCGGCGGATGTATTGCGACACCGTCTCCCCGCCCCGCGAGAATATCGTGTGAACATAACGCGGCGAGGTGCGCAGCATGGCGGCAATCTTGGCCGGCGACAGGTCGCTGTCGCACAGGTTGTCCTCGATGAAGTGGATGATGCGCAACCGGAGGGACTCCAGGTGCGCCGAGCCGTCCACCGCCGGCTGCGTATGGGCGGCATAGGCACAGCCGATGAGGTTCAACAGCGCGCTGGTCAGGTTCGAAGCGACCGGCTGCAGATCCGAGCACAGGCACTGCCGCCACAGTCCGTGGGCGAAATCCGACAGCAGCTGGTTGACGCCGTTCTCGTACTGCATGTGGCGCGCCACGATCGATTCCGGGCTCGCGACCTGCCGCTGCATCAAGGCCGCCGGAACCCCGATCACCAGCACCTTGTTGGGTTCCTGGAAGACCATCTGGTAGGGCCGCGTGGCATCGAACACGGTGAAGTCGCCGGCGCTCAGGACTGCCTCGCGACCGTCCTGGCGGTTGGAGCTGGTGCCGCTTAGCTGGACCTGCAGGAAAAATACGGCCTGCCGCGTTCTCGCCACGTGCTCCCGCCCGTGGTGGACGATCGAAGGCGAGGAGGAAACCGCGCCGATGCGCAGATCCCCGATGCGTCCACGGATCAGGCTCGGAGAGAAGGTGCGGATATCGGTGGCGTCTGCAACGATCGGAGTGAAGGTGTTGCAGGTCAGGTCGTTCCAGTAGTCCAGCCGGCGGTTCGGCGCAATATCTTGCGTATCGAAACACTCAAAACCCATTCGGCCCCCCAATTCGCAGCTGCCTGCGATCCGAACGTTGTCACGCAGGCGGCTACGAATTCCGTCATGCACCGAAAAAGACCGTGCCACCTGTTGCGGCCAGCGTACATGCGCCCGCCGTCGTTGTTCGGGCGAGAATAGCGGGAACCTTTGCAAGTTTTCAAGATTTCTTGGGATTGCGCGCGGCGCGCTCCGGCCATCTGGCGGACGTGCCGTGACCGTGCGCTCAGACTGGAATTTCCCCGCCTGTGGTCACACGCTCGATGTAGCGCAAGGCGTCATAATCCCCGATGGCGCTGTGGTGCGTGCAGCGATTGTCCCAGACGAGAACCATGTGCTTGCGCCAGCGTACCCGGCACGTGTACTCGATGCGGGCACAGTGTTGGTAGAGAAACTGCAGCAGCGGAGCGCTCTCCTCCGCCGTCATGCCTTGGATGCGCTGGGTGTAGGCAGCGTGCACGAACAGACTCTGGCGGCCGCTTCCCGGATGGGTGCGTACGATCGGGTGAGTGACCTCGGCGTCGCCCTCCTCGACCTTCATCTCCTTCATCATTACCTGGCTCGGATCTGCCCCTCGTGAGCCGAACAGGCGCGCTGCGCTGTGCACGGCGCGCAGGCCTGCGAGCAGCTTCTGCATCGCGGGGGAGAGCGTCTCGTAGGCAAGCTGCAGGTTGGCGAACGCGGTATCCCCGCCAACCTGCGGCGCCTCGATGCAATGCATGGTCACCGTCGTGGGCGGCGTCGCCAGGAACGTCGAGTCGGCATGGAAGCCCTCGCCGACGTAGCGGCGCGACTCCCCCGGCTCGCGCCGCACGATCTGCACATCGGGGTAGCCGTCCACGCTGAAGATGTGCGGGATCTTCTGGAGTGTTCCGAACAGTTGCGCGAACTCCAGATGACGCTCGCGGGTGAAACCGTCCTGGTCGGGGAAGTAGATGACCAGATGGTCATACAGCGCCTGCAGGACCTCCGCACGCGCCGCTTCACTGAGCGGTTGCGACAGGTCCACTCCCCTGATTTCGGCCCCGAGCGCGCCCGTGAGGGGCGCAACCTGCAGGATGCGGTATGTGCCGCTATCGGCCACCTGACGCATCATCCGCACGGCCATTTCTCCTCGCTGCGCCGCTCCCGGCGGCAAGCCCGTCAACGCTAGTCCACCTCGGAGCAAGAAGTAAACCCGAAAGCATGCTTTGCATTGGCGGGCGGCTGCCTTGACAGTGCCCGAGCGAGGCGAGCAAGCTCGATTGGATGCAGAGCCTGCTTTCGCGCCGGTTACGCCGATGCCCTTGAGCTGCGCCCCGGCGGGACCCTCGTTCCTTGCGGAGGTCTCCGGAGTCGACTTCTCGCGCCCCATCGACGAGCCGGTGCTGCGCGAGATCGTGGCAGCCATGGACCGCTACGCGGTCTGCGTATTCCGCGCCACGGCCCTGGATGACGCAAGCCACATCGCCTTCAGCCGCCTGCTCGGCAAGCTGGAGCTGGCCCCTTCGCTGTTCGGCAAGGCGTTCAAGCGCTTCGCGCACCCGGAGCTGTTCGATGCCGGCAACCTGGATGCCGCCGGCAACATCCTCAGCGATCAGCGGCGCCGCGTGTACAACAAGGGCAACGCGCTCTGGCACACCGATTCGTCCTTCAATCCGCACCGCTCCGCCTACTCGCTCCTGCTCGCGCACGAGGTGCCCCCGACGGGCGGGGACACGCAGTTCGCGGACATGCGCGCCGCCTACGACGCATTACCCTCGGAGATGAAGGCCCGCATCGAGGATCTGGTCGCGGAGCACTGGCTGTGGCACTCGCGCATGCTCGCCGGCTACCCGGAGCCGACCGAGGAGGAGCGGCGCGCCAAGCCGCCCTCGCGCCACAAGCTCGTTCAGGTACACCCAGGCTCCGGGCGCAAGACCCTCTACCTCGCAGCGCACGCCTCGGGCATCGTCGGTTGGCCTCACGAGGAGGGTCTGAAGCTGATCACCGAGCTGATCGAGTTCGCCACGCAGCCGCGTTTCACACGCGCCGTAGCGTGGAAGCAGCGCGGCGACCTGGTGATCTGGGACAATCGCTGCACGATGCACCGTGCGACGCCCTTCGAGGACACCGTCTACCGCCGCGACATGCGACGGACGACCGTGTACGAAAATATAGCCTGAGGGCGGCGCGCGCCGCGTTCGCCGCCTCAAAGCACTCATCGTGAACGCCAAGCCAGCACCCCAGATCAGCGCTCCGGTCATCGATGTCGTGGACATCGTCGAGGGGCAGCAACTCGGCTGGTTCGTCGTGCGCCTGGTGCTGGTGTCCTCGCTCGTCATGTTCCTCGACGGCTACGATCTGAACGTCATCCCGTTCACGCGCCCGGATGTCATGAAGGCCTACCACCTGGACACCGGCATGTGGGGAACTGTGCTCACGAGCGGCGTTGGCGGCACGTTGCTCGGCAGCATCGTGTTCGGGATCCTGGGAGACCGCCTGGGCCGCCGGCGCGCGATCATCTGCGCGACCGCCGTATTCGGTCTGTTCACGCTGGTGTTTGCCGGAGCCGCGAACTACGGGCAAATGGTGATCCTGCGACTGCTCAATGGCGTGGCGCTCGGAGGCGCGGTGCCCCTGGTGTGGGCCTTGAGTGTGGAGTATGTGCCGCGTCGCTATCGAGCTACGATCGTGACCGTGATCATGATGGGCTACGGCATCGGCGTCGCGGTTGCCGGGCCCATCGCCGTCAAGCTGTTGATCCCCTCGTTCGGCTGGCAGGCGGTATTCATCTTTGGCGGCGCAGCCTCGCTGCTCGCGGCGGCCCTGTTGTATTGGCGGCTGCCTGAATCGCTGCGCTTCCTGGCTACACAGGGCCGCCGTCCCGAACAACTCGCGCGCATCGTCCGGGAGCTGGCGCCGGAGCGCACGGATCTCGAGGGCGCGACGTTCATCCTCTCCGGACAGGACCCCGCCGACGGAAGCCGGCGCGGCATCGCCGCGGTCACCCATGGGCTCGCGGCGCTGTTCCGCGGCCCCCTTCGCTGGATTACCCCCCTCGTGTGGCTCGCGTACGCAGCGAGCTCATTGAGCACCTTCTTCTTTACGAGCTGGGGTCCCGCGCTGTTCGAGAAGATGGGGCTGACTCGCAGTCAAGTGGCGTGGTGCTCGTTTTCAAACTCGATCTGCGGCGCCATCGGGGCGCTGTTGCTCATGCGGTTCACGGACCGTCTGGGGCCCATCAGCGTCGCGCTGCTGCCGGCGATCGCACTGCCGCTCCTGCTGCTCATCGCCCACGTATCGCTGAGTCCCACCACGTTCATGGGAATGATGGCCGTGCTCTACCTGTTCCTGGGCGGCAGCCACTACGGAATCATCAGCATCACCGGCACGTTCTATCCGACGACTCACCGTGCCTTGGGCACCGGCTGGGCGTCCGCCGTGGGCAAGGTGGGCTCGGTTGCCGGCCCCTGGGTGGGTACTGGGATCATGTCCGCGGTCATCGCAGCGACCATCCCCGCGAAAGAGACCTTTCTGTTTCTGGCGCTCTGCCCCAGCGTGTTCTTCCTGTGCATGCTGGGCATCGGCCTCATGGAGCGTCGCGGCGTTGTGCACGCGGCCGAGTGAGCCGCTTCGACCCGACCGGTGCAAGTCGGCCGCGATGTCGAGGCGACGCCGGCAGACTGGACCCTGATCGCCGTCGGTGGTCCGATGGCCGCCCTCAGTGACGGTCGATGTTCGAGAGAATCCGTGCGAACACGGCCATGCACATCTGCAGGTCCTTGTTGGGGATCCCCCGCAGCAGACGCTCGCGCACACCGGCCTGGATCTTGTTGATCTTCTGCATGAGGGGAGTCGCGGCCTTCGTCAGGCGGATCACTTTGGCGCGCCGATCGCCGTGGCCCGGTGCGCGGGTGATCAGTCCTTCCGATTCCAGATCCCGCAACACACGCCCCAGCGTCGGCTGCTCGACACCGATTCGGTCCGCCAGCTCGGTCTGGTTCACGGTGTCGCCGAACACAGTGATCCAGTAGAGAATCCCCCAGCGCGCCTGGCTCTGGCCCACCGCCCGCAGCTCCTCGTTCATCAGGTTGCGCCAACGGCGCGCCACGAACGTCAGGCCCTGGGAGAAGGGATAGTTCATGTCCTCGGGCATGCCCGCCTCAGGGCCCTCCCGGCGGCGCAGAAACAGCTCGCCGCTTTCGGATACTTCCGGCATCCAGCGCTCTTCCTCCTTGCGTCGCTTGGATCTGTTCGGGGAGCGAGAGACCCGGGTGCGCGTGCCGCTGTTGGGCGGCGTTGGCGAGGGCGCGTTCGACTTGTTGATCCGCATGGGTCATTTTAGTCATTTTTTTCGCACCTGCTGCGTTCCACTCCTATCGAGCTGACAGGCCCGCGCAGGAGCCGCATGCCGCAGCGATAGATTCCACCTGTACTTTTTTCGAGCGCACCGCTCGAGCCCCATCCACGCGCGCCGCGCATCGGGGCCGAGCGAGTGCGCATCGCTGCCGCCCGCTGGGGTGGCGGCCTCGAACCGTCGCTCGCCAGCCTCAGACTTGGCGAAACGGCCGCGCTGCCCGCGGCCGAGCCGGCGGACTCGGGACTGCGCCTGAAGCGACCGTGGGGCAAAAGCAACGGCGGGGCGCGAACGGGGTCGCGGGCCGCAACTCCTTGCAGGGCTCTGGGAGCGCTCCCAGCCAGGGTGGCCAAACGGGCCCATTCTCGAGCTCAACGAGGCCCTTGAGTCCCTTAGCATGGGTCTAAGGGCGCCTAAGACGGAGGTCACGACCGTGAGTCGGTCACCTGCCTGGGATCAGGGATCGTGCGCTTGTAATGGATGGTGACTTCCCTCCGAGTGGAAATGTCGCGCGCGCGCACTGGCAGGATTGGGACAGGGCGCACCCTCCTCACGGGGGGTGCTGCGGCGTATTCATAGCACGCCGAGGAGGAGCAAATGTTGCCGCCACGCAACATCGTCGGCGCTCTCCTCGGCCCGTCGGCAACCAGGGTGGCCAGGGGGAACCATGTCCGTTAAACAGTCTGATCAAGTGTCGTATTCCATTCGCACCGCGGTAGCGGTCGCACTCGGCACAGTCGCAATGATGGCCTCGGCACCCAGGGTGCTGGCGGCCGATGCCGACGCCGCAGGTCCAGCCGGCGCAACATCCGCCGCGCCCGTCCTCGAAGAGGTGACGGTCACCGGCTCGCGCATCCGCCGCAAGGACCTCGAGTCCAGCAGCCCGCTAGTCACCATCGACTCGGAGCAGATCGAGCAGCGTGCCGGCCTCAACCTCGAGTCCTACCTCAACACGCTGCCGAACTACAACCCTGCTCAGACGCCGGTCACCACGAACTTCGACGTGCAGCCCTCGGCCGTCAACACGGTCGGTATCTCCACCATCTCGCTGCGCGGCCTCGGTCCGAACCGCAGCCTCGTGCTGATCGACGGCCACCGCACTACGCCGATCAACGCACTGATGGTGACGGACATCAACACGATCCCGGCGGCGATGATCGATCGCGTCGAGATCATCACCGGCGGCGCCTCCACGGCCTACGGTGCGGACGCCATCTCGGGCGTCACCAACTTCATCCTGAAGAAGAACATTCAGGGCCTGATCGTCGACGCCCAGGACAGCATCACCCAGGCGGGTGACGGCAACGAGCTGGATACGTCCGCGATCATGGGAACGATGCTGCCCGATGGTAAGGGCAACATCACGATGGGCCTGGAATACTACAACCGCCAGATCGCGACCCAGCGCAACCGCGACTTCTATTCGAGGGCCTGGACCGACCCGAACGCGCCGCAGGGTGCACCTCCCGGGCAGAACGGAATGGGTTCCAACGCGCTGTTCGTGCAGAACAGCGGTTACTCTCCCGGGTTCGGCGACTCGCCGAGCGCTGCCGCGCTGCAGGCCGTCTTTCCGAAGCGTACAGTGGCGCCCAATGGCGCCGGTGCGTGCGGCGCAGCCGGCTGCACGCTCGCGACTCTGTACTTCAACCCCAACGGCACAATGTGGAGCAACAGCGGCCCTGTCTCCACCAGCGGCTACACCGGTCCGACCGACGGGACGGGCGGCTTCGCTCTACAGAACGTCTATGACCCCTCCCAGGTGAACCCCAGTGGCGTTACGGGCCTGATCCAGAACGTCAAGTGGAATAACCCGCTCGCCACGATCAGCGAGCCGCAGACGCGCTATTCGTTCTTCGCGAACGGTACGTACGACATCACGGACAAGATCCAGGCCTACACCAACGCCCGTTACGCTCAGAGCAGGACTTACACCCTGCTGCCCACTCCGACTACCGCCATTTTTGGTTGGGATGCGGAGGTGCCGTTCAATGCACCGACCGACAGCCCGATCCTTCCGTCGGCCGTCAACAACACGACCACCACCGCGCAGTTGCAGGCCATCGCTGCGGCATTCGCCTCCGGCAATCCGGGCGCCTATGCGAACCCGGGCTATCTGGGCCCGACCGCACCGAAGAACCAGCATCCCGTGCCGTGGCAGCTGGCCATGCTGCTGCTGAGTCGTGGCGCCACGAACGGGGTACCGGCGGCCCCCTTCGCACCCGCACTGGGTGGCCCGGTGGTCTGCAACCCGGCTATCGCTGCGAGCCTGTGCTCACAGGCTCCGACGAGCTGGATCGTGGACTACCTTCCGAACTACAGCGCGCTGCAGCGCTCGACGGTGGACCAATCGGATGTCTGGCAGATCGAGACCGGCATCAAGTTCCCCGTGTTCGCCGACTGGACGGGTGACCTCTACTACTCCCGAGGGGAGTCGACGAACTACGAGATCGGCTTGGGCAACGATTCGTTGCAGCGCTACCGCTCGGTGGTCGACTCGCCCGGATACGGTGCCGGTCAGAGCTTCCAAGGCAACCAGAACGGTGCGAACGCGGGCTTCGGCACCTCAGTGCCCTCACATTGCACGAGCGGGTTCTACAACACCTTCTTCGGGGGCGATCAGGCAGCCTCTGCGGACTGCATGAACGCCATTGCCTCACCGCTACAGACCAACACCGCCATGCAGCAGGACATCGTGGAGGCGAACTTCCAGGGCACGCTGTTCAAGCTGCCGGCCGGCGATGTGAGCGCCGCGGTGGGTTACCAGTACCGCCGGGATGCGGGAGTCTTCACTCCGGACAACATGCAGTCGACGTATTCCTTCCTGGATCAGACCGTCGGTCTGTACCCCCTCGGAACGCTGAACAACGAGATCGCCAGCCGTGACGGCTACCTCGAACTGTTCGTTCCGGTCGTGTCCGACCTGCCGTTCATGCAGAGACTGAGCCTCGACCTCGGTGGCCGCTACTCGACATACACCAACAACGTCCCGAGCGCTACCACGTTCAAGGTCAACATCGACGCGCAGATCACGAAGCAGTTGCGTATCCGCGGCGGCTTCAACCGCGCCACTCGCGCTCCGAACCTGGGCGAGTTGTATCTGGGTCAGCAGGAGTACTTCGGCGGCGGCGCTCAGTTCGGCGATCCGTGTTCGGTCCGCTCCCCCGCGCCGTTCGGTGCGGGTGGCGCAGCTCCGGACTTCAGCACGGCGGGTAACGTCGGGCCGACCAAACTCGCCCCCGGCCAGACGGCCGCCGGTGCGATGAGCACCTATCTCATTTGCCAGGCGATGATGGGAGGAGCTGGATCCCCGGGGGTTACGCAATACTATGGCCCCAACGGCACCCAGAGCAGCAACGCAGCGCGCGCAGTGTTCGCGTGGCTGAACGAGTCCGGCACTCCGACCCTCCGGTCCGAGACGGCCAACACTTGGACGGCCGGATTGGTGTTCAGCAACCTGGGTGACAGCCCCTGGGTCTCCGGCCTGTCCGGATCGATCGACTGGTGGCAGATCGACCTCGAGCACGCCATTCAGCTCGACTCGCCCGACTACGCCAACTACCTGTGCTTCGGGGTCAATCAGGTCAGCACCGCTGCACAGGCCGCAGCCGTGGCCGCATCGGCCGCCTGTCAAAACGTGAATCGCAACCCGACCACGGGTGGCGCGAACGTCGCGACGTTGACGTACACGAACCAGGCGACGGTCGGCATTGCAGGCGTGGACTTCCAGCTGAACTGGTTCGCGCAGTTCGCCGACCTCGGTCTGAAGATCCCCGGCGGCCTGTCCTTCAACTCGCAGGATACCTTCCTGCAGTACTACAAGACGAAGCAGTCGCCCACGGTGTTCGACGTGGACATCAACTGGAAGGGCTCCCTCGGCCCCACCCTGGCGGGCACCAACCCAGGCGCGTATGGATACCGTCTCAACGCCTCGATCGGGTATGTTCTGCCGTCGTTCACCGCGAGCCTGCGGTGGCGCTTCCTGCCCTCGGTCAACTCGGCCGGGCACGCCAGCACGGCGGCGATCATCAACAACAACAGCAATCCCAACAACACGGTGCTCGGGTACTTCCCGAACACGGACGTGGCAGCACCGCACTGGCAGGCGGTCGACATGTCGGTTACCTGGAATCTCAGCAAGATCTTCGAGGTTCGCGGCGGCATCAACAATCTGTTCGACAAGCAGCCGGCGATCACCGGAGCGGCGACCAACTTCCCGGTGGGTACGGATCTGACCGCGGTCTGCGGAGGTGCCCCCGGCTGTCAGAACCCCACCACCTACGGCCAGGCCGTCGATGGAGCCGGAAACACCAACCCCGGCTTCTACGACGTGTACGGACGTACGTTCTTCGTCGGGTTCAAGGCCCGGTTCTAAGGAACGGTTGAGACGCAACTGAAGCGGCGGGCCCTGCGGCCCGCCGCTTTTTTTATGGGAGTACGACTTTTGGGGAAGACGCTCCGGCGCGGGCGGACCTGAGGCCCAGCGATCCCGGGACGCCAGGGCGCGCCAGGCACGCCCTCCCTCATCAGCGCATGCGCAACACGGCGATCCAGTTCTTCTGGCCCGTCGAGACCGTCCACAGGCGGTAGGAACCGAGCATGCCCTTCTCGATACGGACATCGTCTCCAACATGGTAGAAGGTCGCGACGTGATCCGATTCCTTCTGCCGCCAGACCTGGCCGTTCTCGAGCGAGATGAGATATTTGTTGGCACCCACCGCATTCAGCGCGGTGATGCGTGAGCTCAGGGACTCCTCCTCCTGGTGCTTGGCCGGACGGGCCGCCTGCGGCAGCTCCTCCTGACCAAACTGCTCGGCGCGTGCCCGCTCGGAAGCTACCGCCGGCGCCTGCGGAGCAGCGCTGACGGGTGCCGCCGGAGCTGCTGGCGCGGTGCGCGCTGACTCGACTGCAGCGGGCGCGGAAGCACTGGGAGCAGCCGTTGCGGGCGCCACTGTGGGGACAGGCGCGCGAGGTGCGGGGGAGGTCGCAGATGCTGCGGCCGCTGGCGCTGGCGCCTGAGCAGGGGCCGGAGAAGGAGTAGGAGTAGGAGTAGGAGAACGCGACGTTGCCGCCGCAGCGGGCGTGCTCGCTGAGCTCATCGCCGCGATCTGCGCGTCATAGCAGCGAACGCGCTCGGCGGCGTCCTGCAGCTTGGAGCATGCCAGCAGGTTCTGCGGCACGGGCGCAGGGGTCTGGGCGTGGCACACGAGAGAGAGAGAGGCGGCAAGGAGGGTGAGGGGGAGTGAGAGTTTCATAGGTGTCTCGGGCATGGAGGGCTATGACGCGTCAGGTGCGACGCACTCGGGTGGGATTACTCGGCCCTCGCGGGCCTCGCCCGCTGGGCCGCCCTGACCGGGCGGTATCCCACCTCGCGTCGCGACGGAGGGTATGACGGGTAAGCATTGACACAGGCTATTGCTTTTTTGCACGGAGAGGGTGGGATTCGAACCCACGGTACCCTTGCGGGCACGCCGGTTTTCAAGACCGGTGCGTTCAACCGCTCCGCCACCTCTCCATTGTTAAATCAATGGGTTGTACCCTCCGGGCGTCCTCCGGGAGGGTCCGTGTCGGCATGCTACCGAAGTGTCCTAGACCAAGGGAAGCTCATGGGCGTCGGCCCATACGCCGTGCACCTGCGAGCTGATGCGAAAGGGCAGGATCACACGGGCAATGTCGCCATCGGCCAGGTGCTGGGCGTCGGCGATGACGAGCTCGGAGCGGTCCTCGGCAAAGTTGGATGCTACGCCGATCAGATACCCCTCCCCCTCGCTCGTGCCGCGCGGCACGAAGGTGCACTCCTGCAGGCTGTGGGTGCGACCTGCGAAATAAGTGTCCACTTTCTGCGTGGCTACATCGAACCGGCCGTAACAGTTCACGACGCGCGCGTGCGCGTCGGCGCCTGCACGAGCGCTGTCGAAAGGCTTCGCAGGGTCGGAATACGAAGTGTACAGATAGCGTGACTGCAGCGTCATCGTGCGCGGATCGACCTTGCCGAGATCGACGACCTGCTGCGGCCACAGGATCTCCTCTTTCCAGGTGTCGCTGGAGGAGCCCAGGTCCAGCGTGATCTTGCGGATGAACGCGCGCGCCTTGGCCGGATTCCACGGCGAGCCGTCGACCGGCGGGAAGAAGGGAAAGAAATTCCCATCCCAGAAAGGCGCGTACAGCACGATCTTGTTGCCGTCGTCGTAAGCGTTGAACGTGTGCATCATGCAGCGCAGCGGCCCCTTGAACCAGCGCATGTCTTGCGCCTGGCCGCCCCGGGGAATCACGCCGATGACACTCGGCTTGGTGTCGTCCCAGCCCCAGTGGATCTTGCCTTGTTCGAGACGCTCGGCGCTGGTGACGTAGCCGCCGAATGGAATCAACACGTGGCGGTGGGTCACCGCGCAGTCGTGGATCATGCTCGGCCAGGGCATCTTGACGCGCACTTCGTGGCGCACGGCACCGCTTTTGTCGATCGTGTAGATGAACAGATCGTCGCTGGCGAGACCGGTCGCCTCGTAACCGAAAGCAACCATCTCCCCGGTGAGCGGGTCCAGCTTCGGGTGGGCCGTGAAGGTTTGGCTCTTCCAGGCCCCTTTGAAGTCCCACGGGCCGATCGTCTCCAGGGTGTTGGGATCGAGCTGGTGCGGCAAGCCGTCTTCCTTGAGCGTGAACAGCTTGCCCGCGTGCGCCAGGGTTGCGGTGTTGGATACCGTGCGCAGGTTGGGATGCTTCGGGTCGCGGACGCTCGGATCGTCCGTGTAGGGATTGCGGTAGTAGCCGTATAGCTGGCGGCGCGCCTCGCGCTGCTTCAGGAAGCGATGGGTCTTCACCCAGCGTCCCTTGAAGTCCACCTTGCCGCCCTTGATGCGGAACATGCTGACGTAGCCGTCCGCGTTCAATGGCGCATCGTCGCGGAACAGCGGCGGGTAATACCACTCCGCGCCGACTCGATAGAACGCCCCGTTGAGCTCCGCCGGTATCTTGCCCACGACCTCGCAGTCATCGACGGATGCTTCGAAGCGGAGCGGTGCATTGAAGCCCCGGCCGCTGGCCTGGTTCGAGAGATCCGCCATGGATGAGCTCCTGCGCGAGCCGCGCGCAAACGATGCGCTACGATAGCCGAAAACCCTCGTGGCCCCCATGCCCACTGCCGCCGAACACCTGCACAACGCCATCGCAGCTCACAACGCAGGCCGTCTGACCGAAGCGGAAGTCGGCTACAGCCGCGTGCTGCGCAGGCAGCCGAACGAGGCCCGCGCGCTCTACGGCCTCGGGCTGCTGAGCTATCACTCCGGATCCAGGGATAAGGGGATCCAGTACCTCGTACGCAGCCTGCAGAGCGCACCCCGCAATGGACGCGCTTGGATCACGCTCGGCAGCATGTACTCCGAGACAGGCAAGGCGCCCGAGGCTCTGGCGGCTTACCGGCGCGCGACGCAGGTGGCGCCGGAGCTCGCCGATGGGTGGTACAACCTCGGGATCTGCCTGAAGCGTGAGGGAGACTTTGACGGGGCCGCGCAACAGCTGCGCAGAGCGACGGCCTGCCCGAGCCCCTCCTCCCATGCGTATGAAGCACTGTCGGCCTTGTATTACGAACGAGGCCAGCTCCAGGAGGCTGCGCAGACGGTGGCCGACTGGGCGCTGCGGGAGCCCGGCAACCCGACGGCCATCCACATGGCGGCCGCAGTTTCCAGTGGCCCTGCGCCCCCACGAGCCTCGGACGCTCACGTGCGCAATCTGTTCGATGCGTTCGCCGATGGCTTCGATCGCAACCTGCAGGAGCTGAAGTATCAGGCCCCGCAGCTCGTCGCCAGCGCCTTGCGAGCATCGAGCAGCGCAGCCTCCGCAGCGCCTCCCTTCGACACCGTGCTCGACGCGGGCTGCGGAACTGGCCTGTGCGGCCCGCTGGTACGCAACCTGTGCCGCACGCTGGTGGGCGTCGATCTGTCGACAAAAATGCTGGCGCACGCACAGCGACGCAACTGTTACGACGAGCTGCAGACCGCGGAGCTGGGAGCGTTCATGCGCACGAGGCCGCGGGCCTTCGATGCGATCGTCTGTGCAGACACCCTGGTGTATTTCGGGGACCTGGCGGAGCCGCTTGCGGCAGCACACGCGGCGCTGCGCGAGGCCGGAGTGTTTGTGTTTACGGTCGAAGCGCCTGCGGAAGCGGTCGAGGCGGAGCACAGACTGGAGATGTCGGGTCGCTACTCGCACAGCGAGGGCTATCTGCGCCGCATCCTCGGCGAGAGCGGTTTTGACATTGCCTCGATCGCCCGCAAGAAGCTGCGCGAGGAGCGCGCTGCAGACGTCGAGGGTTACCTGGTCGTCGCCGACAAATCCAGCACCTCGGTCTCGTGGCGCCATTCGACGCCGCGCGTTGCGGGCCTGCGATACCATAGGCCCAACAGGCGCAAACCATGAGCTCTCCCGAAGAAATCCTGCAGAACGCGCTGGCGGCTCATTTTGCCGGCCAGCTGACCGCGGCCGAAGTCGGCTACCACAGGGTGTTGCGCCTGCACCCCGCCAATGCTCAGGCACTCCACGGCCTGGGGGTGATCCACTTCGGCGCCGGCGCCAGAGACCGGGGAATCGACTGCCTGCTGCGCAACGTGCAGGCCTCTCCGGAGTTCGGACCGGCATGGAACACGCTCGGCAGCATGTACATGGAGACCGACAAGCCATTCCAGGCAAAGCTGGCGTACCAGCGCGCGACCGAAGTGGCGCCCGATCTCTCCGAAGCCTGGTACAACCTCGCCATCTGCGCCAGGCAGGAGGAAGACAGGGAAGCGATGGTGGCTCACCTGCGCAAGGCGATCGCCTGCCCGAGAGCCTTCACATTGGCCTACGAGCTGCTCGCGAGGACGCTCGAGGAGCTGGGCCATCGGCAGGAGTCTGCCCAGATCGTGACGGAGTGGCTGGCGCGCGATCCGGCGAACGCGACCGCTCAGCGCCTGGCCGCCGGTGACGCTGCGGCCGAAAACACGCCGGCACTCGTCCCAGAACCCTGACACCGCCGCCCTGGCGGCGATCGAGCCGGGCGAGAGTCAGCCTCGAGCGCCCGCCCATTCCAGCAGCGGACGTCGCTCGAGGCTCTCCTGCCCGGAAGTCTGATCAGGCCGACTTCAACTCCTGCGGATTGATGGGCAGTGTGCGGATGCGCTTGCCCGTCGCCGCAAAGATCGCGTTGGTGAGCGCCGGCAACGCCGGCGGCAACGCAGGCTCACCCAACCCGGTGGCCGGGAACTCCGTCTTCACCCAGACCACTTCCACCGGCGGGGCCTCGTTCATGCGGATCAGCGGATAGTCGTGGAAGTTGGTCTGCACGACCCGCCCGCCCACGATCTTCACACCGGCGTGCAACGCCTGGCCGATACCGTCGATGATACCGCCCTGCACCTGATTGAGGCCGCCGCTGGGGTTGACGATCTGGTTGCCCACATCCACGGCCACCCACATCTTGTTCACCTTCACGCCGCCGTAGCTGTCGACGGTGGCCTGGCACACCTCCGCGAAGTAGCCCAGGTGCGAGTAGTAGCACGCGATACCCATGCCGGTGCCCTTGGGCAACTGCTTCTTGCCGTAGCCGGACACCTCCGCCACCTTCTTCAGCACCCCGGCCATGCGGCCGGTGTGGAAGCCGGGCGACGGCGGCCCGAATCCGCCCTTGGGCGAGGGCATTTGCCGGGGCTCGCCGAGGAGCTCCAGCTGCAGGGTCAGCAGATCCTTGCCAGAAGCATGCGCGACCTCATCGAGGAAGCTCTGGAATGCAAACGCGAGCGCGTTGCTGCCGGGTGCGCGCATCGGGCCCGTAGGCAGGCTGCTCGGCAGCGCCGACATGCCGATGCTCACATGCTCCATGAACTGCGCCGGGAACTCGGTGGGGCTGATCGTGCCGCTGTTGGTGAACTTGTCGCCGACCCCGAAGGTGATCATGTGATCGTTGAGGGCGACCAGCTTGCCGTCCTTGTCCAGCCCGGCCTTGAAGAAGTGGAAGCCGCCGGGGCGATAGCTGTCGTGCTGGATGTCCTGCAGGCGTGTCCACAGCAGCTTGACCGGCTCGCCGTGCATCTTGGAGATGATGGCCGACTGCGCCACGAACTCACTCGACAGGCGGCGCCCGAAGCCGCCGCCGGAGCGCGTGACGTGGATCGTCACATGGTCCTCGGGGATGCCGAGGGTCTTGGCGACGAGCTTCACGTTGTTGCCGGGGAACTGCGTGGGTGCCCAGATCTCGACCTTGCCGTCCTTGTAGGCGGAGGTGGAGTTCATCGGCTCCAGCGGCACGTGCGCGAGGAACGGATAGTGGTACTCGGCCTCGACGACCTTCGCGGCCGAAGCGAGCGTGCCGTGCGGATCGCCCTTCGTGATCACATCCTTGGTGGGCTTGTTCTGCGCGAGCTTGCGCGCCTGCTGCGGATAGTCCGCCGAGTTGAGGTTGCCGAAGGGCGTCTGCTGCCACTGCACTTCCAGGCTCTCGGCCGCCTTGTTGGCCTGATACCAGGTGTCGGCGACGATGGCGACGCCGTCGGTGATCGGGCCCATCATGCCGTCGAACGGCGGCGGCGGGTCATCCGGAGCGCTGACGACGAACACGTTGCGCACGCCGGGCAGCTTCTTGATGTCATCCAGGTTGGCGCTGCCGAATTTTCCGCCGTGCACCG
>Ga0207707_10000655_pt1 | contig 34282 bp, 36 predicted proteins | sample KBSC83BmetaG_FD_184336 | JGI IMG/M metagenome (GOLD analysis project Ga0207707, IMG submission 184336) | Corn rhizosphere microbial communities from Kellogg Biological Station, Michigan, USA - KBS C8-3B metaG (SPAdes) (version 2) | ecosystem: Host-associated > Plants > Roots > Rhizosphere ... | reverse complement strand
CAGCGGGCGCCCGTGTCCGCTCAGCACAGGTGCGCGCTCAGGCCGCCGACGACCGGGCGCAGCTGGTTCATCCAGTTATCGACAGCTTCGATCGGTGGGCATCCGTTCCCTGCGGGCGCTGGCTCAAGGGCTCAACGAACGTGGAATTTGCACTCGCCGTGATTCAGCCTGGTACGCCGGCGCAGTGAGGCGGGTGCTTGACCGGCTTGGACAAGCTGGTCGCGCTGTTTGACATCGTGAAATCTGGCCCGAACCATTATACAGGCCCTTGCAGATGACTGGGTTTGCTATAGAACCTATAGGCGCTATAGTGAGCTTAGGAGGCGATATGTCTAAGGTTTATTTTCCTATTCGCTACGAGGATGTACCTGCCAGTGCGCCACATGAAGGCAACCCGGCTTATCGAGTTTCATTCGGGATTGAGCACTGGGGAGATGGGTCTGCTCAGCACGTCTACAAGGTGCAGATGGTCTACAACGGATCAGTCGCGGGCCGGAAGAGTCCGTCCTTTCCCGCCGAAAGTGACGACCTCGATCGCGTCTATCAGGCTATGCGCCGGATCAAAGCTGGAGCCGGGAAGAGTGGGCGAGGAATGATTGAGGCGGTTGGGGAGGAACCGGGAATCCCCGTGGCAGAAGCTCACGCTTTGTTGGCTGCGATCGACCCTCAATGACCACATACATAGATGCAGTCGCAGCGTTGCTAGTAAATGATCTAATTTTGCCTTCTTCCTCACCTTTTACCCCACCTGGTGCGCTAGTCCGGGTGGCGTGGATCCAGGCTCCGAATTTTTTCGGGAATCGAGCAAGCGCTACGGACTTAAAAAACAAAAGGCGAATTTTGCGCCCTCGGTCTGTCCGCAAGCGAAGTCAAGGTGCAGCAGAGTTCAAAAGTTTCTGGAACTTTCGAGTATCAGCAAGCACTGGATCGCGCACTCGTATGCGATCGAGCGCCTTGCCGAGGGCGTAGACGCTACCCGGCGGGGCATCGCCGACAACAGCGGCGAGCACATCGAGCATCTTGTTCGGTGACGACGCATATAATTCTTCCGGAGCTTCCGCGATTGAAAAAGCCGTGGAATTAGCCCGCGCGTCATCTGGCCGTATGAACGGGATGATGGTGTCGGCCGCCTCCGGGAATGCCTCGCCCGTCTCAATCAAGATTTGCGCAAGCTTGTAGGTCGTCGCTGACGTCTGCAATTCTAGGTCAAGTGGCCAGATTGCTCGAAAAACGGGACCAACGACAGTTCGCCATCGTGCGGCTTTTTCTTCAGGCGTCCCACCTCTCATTTCGGTCGCGAGGCGGTGTCCAACGCTTGAAAGGGCGTTCACGCCTGCTCGCCGCAATGCCGCGCGGGCTTCCACGGACGTGAGCGGATAACCAACTTGGTGGGATTGATTGGCAATGAGGATCGCGGTCAACCATTCGGCGTACGTTCGCAGATCTTCGGTTGAAACATCGTTTCGCCCGAAAATTTCCAAGAACGGTTGCTTGGTTAGTCCGAAAAGTTCGGGGGATCCAATATAGCTGGAATACTTGCGTGCCGACCACACGTCAGAAGCATCCGCGGATGACCACGCAAACAACGGAAGTATTTTTTGTTTGGTCCAGTCGGGCGCACGGTCAAACAGCAACGATACTTCCGGTGCGAGGCGCACACGGGCGAGTTTCCCCGGACGTCCTGGCGCATCGACCACCCTATCGAGCCGTTGGCGAAATTCCGTCGAAAGCTTCTTTCCGGCGGTTCCTTCGGGCAGCTTTTTAAGTAAGACCTCAACAAGCCGGCCAGCGGGAGCATTCAAAGCGTCCGTAAAGACGTCACTCATGGCCGGCCTCTGCTGTCTCGATCAGTGCGGCATCGGCTATTCGATCCCACAGCGGCCAAAGTAATACGTCTTCAAGCAATTTCGCGTGTTCGTCTAACCATGAGGATGCAGCTGGAGCGATCTCAGCGAAATTCTCCGCCGGCCACTCTAACAATAACTGTGCAACTTCTGCTCGCGTGCCCGGGTGAGCGTATTCCTTTCGTGCCCAGAGTAAGTCCCGCCATAAGCCTTTGGACCAATCGCCCCTGGTCGCGGCGGCACTAAGCCCACGAAGGGCACGATCTGGATCGCTCAGGCAGAGAGCTTGCCAACTGTCACCGTCAAGGAAGTCCGCTGCCGCTGCCGCTTTCTTTGCTTCATCGACAAGATCGGTATCAGCCACGTCTTGTAACTTCGTGGGATCACCCTCGATGTGACTGACGCCCGAATGCCAGATATGGAAGCCTGCTTGCTCGCCTGGTCTAAGCTCCCAGTTCGGCCAGCGAACTCGAATACCCTTCAAAACTGCATCGGCCTCGGCGCTCAGGTGAAGTTTGTCCCTCTCCATTTCGCCTAGAAAATCGAAACGGGAACGATCGACGACTCGATCAATTTCGCTGTCTTGCTTGAACCAGTCTCGCGGAGGACCAATACAAACTCTCTGTAAAATTGCTTCCTGCTTTGGCCGCGTAAAATCTTTCCACCGCGCTCGGATTAGCCTGAACACCTCAACACTGGCATTAGTGAGGAATAGCTCACCTTGCGGCAACTTAAGCAGCATGTCCGCCGCAAAATCCGAGGGAACAATGGCATGGGCGCCGGCAAAAAGGGCGAGCCTCCGCACCAACTTGAACGGACTATCGCGCCAATTCGCGAAAAATCGGAGTGCTTGGACTGGTGATTTCTTTGCAAGCCGCTCCCAAAGATCAGCAATAACACGAACAATGGGATAAAATCCGGATCGGTATTCGTTCTGACTGTGCTTCGCCACCGATGGGATGTCGGAGTCCGAAATGCTGTAACCCTGATTTCCCTCGACACCCACATCCGTCGCGTCGTCAAGTGCTGTGATCAAGGCAGCAGTCAAGCTGAAGAGAATTTTTTCGTCGATCTCTGCTGACAAGCTTTCGGGCCAAGCCGAGAGCACTTCATCCGGCGAAAGACCGTCCTCTACCTCATAATCAAGAGACATAAGATCGGACGGACGCTCCGGCGTCTCGATGCCGATGTCGCGGAATGCAATTCGCTTATTGATGGTCAGCTTTGGCCGTAGAGCATCAGCGATGCGCGCCAGCAACTCTGCCGATGTTTCACCCCGCTTGATACGCGGGGCGATTTCGAACCATTCGCTTTGCAATAACCCGTGCTTGGTTGTCCGCATATGTCGGACAATCAAGCGCCAGCATTTCGTTAGGAGTGTTGGTAAGCTGTCGATGCGTTCGTTCAGCCGGTATTCAAGGATATTGGCCGTATCCGGCCCAAAGAATCGAATGTTGGCGACGACATCCCGCACGGCATCAACGTCCTCGAAGTTACGCTCGATCCACGCGGCCAGCTGCGTTTCGCCCCGGATCAGCTTCATCTGGGACAGCACTGGAAGCCAAGCGAGTGAAGGATTTAGCGTCGCCAGCGTTGTTGCTAGATCGCTTCCGGAAAGAAAGAAACGCAACTGCTCCCGCTCGAAGTCGGACGCGGTTTCCGGAGTCTTTCGCTGGGATGCTGGCTTCGTCGTCGATTGAGTCATGTCGCGCCACTGCTTGACGGCGCCGTCAAAATGGTCGTTACGCGACTTCTAGTATAGCCGCGAGGGTCCATCGCATAACGGGCCCATTCTGCGAGCGTGCCATAAAGCGTGTCATAATCCGAGAACTCGATCGGCTTAATTCCTTTCGCTTTCCACAGCGAAGCCGAGTCCGTGGACCCCATTTCAATAGCGTAGATGTCTTTCATGTCGTGAAACCGATCACGATCGGCATCCAACGTTTCCAAAAGGAGACGCATCGCTGCATCTTCCGCACCATAGCCAACCAGAACCAACGTTCCGAGCCGCATCCGATCTTCGATATATTGTGACGCCCAGCCATCGCGCAAGTAAGCATCGCCAAAATCCGCGCTTGTCAGTACGAGGTCTGTTCCCTCCAATCCCAGCGTCGCGTCAGCGATCCGGCCATGAAGATGCAAGATGCCGTAATCACGTTCGCCGCCCGGCTTTGGGATCGATTTCCCGGCGTGGCTGGGAATGTTGATCATGCCAGCGGCCCGCGCCGCATGCTCGAACAACGTGTCGAAGTTGGTGGTCAAGAGCCTGGGACGGCCTTCGATATCTCTAGAAAGCTGAAGAACCGCTAGATGGTCGGGCAACCCGCAACCAGGCGCGATCAAAAGCTCGGAAACAGCTTTGCGAACGGGCGACTCAGTTCTTGGAAGATGGGTTCTCTTTTCAAGCGAACGAAGCGCGCGGTCAAATTCCCTGCTTGCGATGGCATTACGTTCGGCAGGTTCGCCTCCGGGCGTTTCACCGATACGAGAATAAACTCTGCCGGTTAGTAATTCGAAGGAGGGCAACCCGACGCGAACGGAAACGCCTGCGCCGCAGAGAAACATGGCGTCACCGGCGGTTACCGCGCGAATAAGCTCGTCCGGGATATCTGCCCCATCTTCCAGAAACCTCACGAGGCAGCCTCAGAGCCGGTAACCCGGGCTAATGGAACACCAGCTTGTGTAGGCGACGCGCGTCGTAAGTCTTCCAAAAATTCGGACGCTGGTTCGACCCCTGTGACTAACAGTCGATCCCGCGCACGAGTGCAAGCGACGTAAAGCAGGTGCCTCTCGGTATCGTACACCTCCTCTAGATCGGCATCGTCCGCGACGGCTTCGATACGGCTTTGCAGGGGCAAGATATCGTCGTCGCAGGCCATCACTGCGACCGCGCGAAACTCCAGCCCCTTCGCAACGTGCATGGTGCAGATCGCAATCTGATCGCTTGAGGCCTCGATCTTATCCGTGAGTTCTCTGGAAGGTCCTCCCGAGGCAGCGACAGCAACTCTCGCCCGCTCCAATTGCTCCTCTGATCGAACGAACACGCCGATTTCACCCGGCAGATAACCTTCACCAAGACGTTTTGTGACCCAATCAGCGACAGCGCGTTGCTCGTCGATGGCATTTTTGAAGGTCCGCACCAGTGGCGGCGGCCCGTCGAACACTGAGACCGTACCTCGGCGACTTTCGGCATTCCCATCAACGTCAGCTATGGTGTTTGGTAACAGCCCGTCTGCTTGCATACGAATCTGATGCGAAGTGCGGTAGTTGATGCGCAACTGATAAGACCGGCCCCGAACGTCAATTCCCAAAGATTTCCACGAAAACGGTTGCTGAAAAATGCGCTGGCCTAAGTCCCCGGCGAAGAACAAGGCGTTTGGCCGCGCTCCCCCGAGGGCACTAAAAAATCGAGCTTCGGCAACGCTAATATCTTGGGCTTCATCGATTACCGCAAAATCGAACGGGGGTTTCGATTCCGCTCCTATGTGGTCCGTCAGACGACCAAAAATGCCGGACCATGTGATCGTCTTATGCTTTTCAAGTTCCGCGTGGACTCTCTCGAATATGGGCCAAAGCGCCTCCCGTTGTTTGCTTCCCAGCCTCGTTTTCCGTCCTAAGCGCGAGACCTGCGAATAGGCGTCTCGGGATTTCAGCTGCCAAGCGTCCACCACGTCGCACCACTCGCCCAATAGAAATTGGATAGAGAATTTTGGCGCCTTGTTGTTGGAAGCAGCGGATTGCGAAAGCAGTGATTTGATCGTTTCCAGGGTGACAATGTTCGGACGACCGAAGGCGTTGGCATACAAATCCTCGCCAACACTGGTTAGCGACTTCACGATGATGCGCCTCGCGATGAGCGGTTCATTCCCGATGAGTCTTTCGAGCTGTCTCTTTAAGGCGTTCGCCAGGGCGTTTGAAAACGTGGTGAGAAGGACTGATGCACTAGGGTTGGTGCGAGCCAAATGGACCGCTCGGTGCAGCGCCACGATGGTTTTTCCGGTTCCTGCCGATCCCGACACTCTCGCGGGACCGGAGTAATCTCGCTCGACAAGCGCAGTTTGGTCCGGGTGCAGGAAGACGGCCCATTTCTCCCAAGGGTAATCGAGCGCCCGCTGAAGCTCCTCCGCATTCGTTAGCATGCGGAAGCGACGCTGCGCGTCGGGATGAGCAAACGGATCCGCCTCTACTGCAGCCGGCTTCGGTGGCTCCGGCTTTTCGCCAACAGCCAGCTTCAGCAATGCCTCCTGCGCCTCCTGCGGCAGATGGGTGATCACGTCGAATAGCGTGTCCTCTGTCGCGGAGCGGACCTCATCAACCCACTCTTCCGGGACGCCAAACGCCATCAGTTCAAATTTGCGAAGATTGTCGAAAAGCTTCGGCTTCTTTGGCTGCGGAGCCGCAGCTTTTACCGTGGTCGTCGAGACGTCCCCGAATCTCTCCTCGACCCGCTCGCGAATCTCCACCAACTGCATTGCGCCCGTAGTGGGGTGACGTTCAATCTTGCGCCGCTCGGCCCATTTGTAGGCGGAGTCGTGATGATCGACATAGGTAAGCAACAAACTCGATGCGGTGCGATGGACGATCAGCCGAATATCGGCGTTAACGCGAACAGACCAGAAATCTTTGTCCTTGGCGCGGTCGAGCTTATGAAAGGATAAGCCAGGAGAGGACGGGTCCATTTGCAGGTCGAAAGCGGTCGTCTTCACCGCCTTCTGTTCCTGAGCAGTCAATCGCCCTAGGCTGGCGGTAAACGTGTCGGCGATCCGGAAGTCCATTGTACCTCAACGTTACTGCTAATCTTTCGAATTTTCCCGTGCTGGAGATTTGCTGATCCCCGCTATCTTATTTCGTTTTGATAATCTTCCTGCCCGAGACCGCGTTTCGACTATCACGGACTGCAAGCGTGCTGCAGCTTGTGCTGTCCGAAGTGCGACCTTTGCCTGGTAGGCAGGATCATTCCTACGCTTTGCTTCCATTTTTTGCCGCTGTTCACGATCAATGCGCTGCTTTTCTCGAGCTTTTGTTAGCTGAGCTTGATGCGCTGCGCGCTTTCGTGCCTTTATCTTTGCAGCTTCCTCGACGCGCTTGTTGTGCAATAGACGTCGTTCAGCTTTCGCCATCGACTTCGGGCTGTTGGACCCAGCGGCGCCCCCGAGCGCATTGTGCTCTTCCGTCCGTTGTCTTGCCCGTTCAGCCTTTAGCGCCTCTCGAATGTTCTTGCCTGCCTGAAGGTCCGCTTTGCTCGTAGGCGATTCTTTCGTGCGCTTCTTTTTTGTATGTCCTGAGAACCAGCTCGATCCTGGATACACAATCGTTGAGCCGCCTAGATAGCTGTTCCTGCCCATGTACTACCCCACTTGAAATACCTTCATGACTTCATCGCCAAGGTGATTAATCACCTTCACGGCGATCCGCCCAGACTCGGGCCTGGCGAACGGCCGCGATGTGTCGCTGTGCAGACTATCCAACGCTTCCTCGTCGATCTCTGCTTTGAGCGTATTCTTCAGCGCCTTGTAGGGATCGTTAGCGCCGAGGAAATAGGCGTGGCGGACGAAGAAGCTCTCTTCGTTATAATCCGTGTCCAACATCCATAGAGCGATCCCATCTGTCCCTTCGGAGATGACTTCGCCGGTCTGAGGCTTAAACACATCAACTCCGAAAACCTTCACTCGGATCATATCGTCGCCAGCATCTTCGATTTTGACGTCCGGCTCACCGAAAATCACGAACAGATTTCCGGTGTTGGTAGCTTTGAGGTCCGCGCCCATATGAAGATCGGGGTTCATCCTGGCCTTCAGCACCGGCACACGCCCGAGCTTGTCGAACTCAGCCGAATGGGCGTCGTAGTTGAAGGCGCAGGCGATCAGGACATCAAACTTCGCGTCCCCAGCCTCTCGTGCAGCTGCTACAAGATCTGGCCGCGATACGGTGCCGAATTCAGGTCCAATAAAGATGCCGGCACGTTTTTCTTTCTCACCCTCCATGAAAGTGCCTTCAGCGCAGATGAACCGGCCGGGCCGACCGGTCAGGCTCGAGAAAGTAATACGGTCCTCCTTGTGAGCCTGCTGAACTCCGGCAGTTCGCAAGTTCTCAAGGATCATTTGGGCAAAGTCTGTAATTGCATCGTCGTGATCCGCAGCCTTGCGCTTACCTTCAGCGGCTTCAAGCAAATCGATTAATTCGTCATCCCAATCGACTGCGAGCGTGCGATGCGGTGACAAGCTCTCAACCGTAAAGGGCCCGGCCACACGAATGCGGTCCTTGTCGATATAGGGCTTGTCATATAGGAATTCAGACTCTGCCTTTGCGGCGATCGAGGCATCAATTTCTTTTTGACGCGCGTTGAGCGATTCCCACCATTCGAAATGAACCTTAATTGCTTTCTCATTTGTCCAAAGATCGATCGCTCGTTCGGGTAGCGTATCGAAAGTGTACTTTCTTCCCAGAATTTGATTCAGCTTGGCGAGAGCTTTTTGCGACTTTTTGCCGATTTCATCCTCGGCAATAGAGGCGCGCAGTTTTGCATGAATCTTATTTGCTTCCGGTTTCCACGGTTCACCAGCCTCGCGAGGTATTTCCCATTCTTCCCATGGCTGGTTTCGCCCAAGTTCCTTATTTAATCGATCACGCAAGGGGCCGAGTGTTTCTTGCCATCGCGCCCAAATCACATCAATCTCGGCGTTATCTGCGATTGATTTCAAAGTGAGGTGCGGCATCCTCTCGTACACAAAGCCATGGCGGATATCGCCGCGTGTTGCGGTGGTTTTGGGCGTGCTGTGGGTTACCTCGCCTTCCTTCCGCTGTCCCTCGGGGCTATCGGCAAGAAGATAGTACGGATACCGCGCGCCCATCAAACGAGATCGTGCGAGGGCGATCGCGACGCGGCTTGTATCAATCGTGATCCAACGTCTTCCCCATTGTTCGGCAACGTATCCGGTAGTGCCGGAGCCACACGTCGGATCAAGGACTAGATCGCCAGGATCAGTAGCCATGAGAATACAACGAGCCACTGCTTTGGGTGACGTTTGCACCACGTATATTTTTTCATCGTGGAACGATCCAACAATAGTATCCGTCCACGAATTCAAGACTTCAGATACCGCAAAGTCGCGATTATAGCGCTTGTATCTTAGGCTGTTGGTCGTTTGAAAAAGCCGTCCTGCCTTAGCTGCTCTGTCTAAGCCCTCCTTCTGTGTCTTCCAGTGTCGCGACAAGCCAGGATGAAATGCCTTTCCTTCAAATTCGTAATCGAAGGTTGATGCGCCCGCTCCAGCTGATGCCAAGTCACGCGACGAAAAATCATCCTCGTCTTGAAAATTACGATCGGCGAAGAGTTTTCGAAATTTCAACTTCGAAACGTCTCGGCCATAGAACAGAATTTGGTCAAACACGCCGGCAATATAATCAGCCGTGGCATAGCTGGTTTTTTGATATTGAATTGTTGTGACGTAGTTTTGCTCGCCAAATATTTCATCCATTAGTGCTCGAACACGATGCACGTTCTCGTCACCAATTTGGACGAATATACTCCCACTTTCGTGCAACAAATCGCGCGACACGGTGAGTCGGTCGCGCAAATACGTTAGGTATGAATGAATGCCATCACGCCAAGTGTCACGGAACGCCCGTACTTGTTCTGGTTCGCGCGTGATCTGATCCTTCGCGCCATCTTTCACATCGCGCGAGGTTGTGCTCCACTGAAAGTTTGAGTTGAACTTGATGCCATATGGCGGATCGAAGTAGATGCATTGTACTAGCCCACGAAGCCCCTCTCGCTCGGCCAGGCTTGCCATCACCGACAGGCTGTCGCCAGAAATCATCCGGTTCGACCAATGCTGATCGTGTTGATAGAACTCGGTCTTCGCTTCGAGATCTCTCAACCCGTTGAAATCTGCGAACAGATCGAGTGCCGGCGGAGCTACCTCGTCGCGACGCCGCTTCGCTTCTCGTTTCAGATCGTCGATGATGACTTTTGGATGTACCTTCTCCTGAATATAGAGCGGTGGGGCAGCGACGACGAGGTCTGACCAATCCTGTTCATCCTTGCCGCGCCAAACGAGCTGCGGATCGAGATCGCGGTTGCGCCGTTGATAGGCGAGCTGGACAGGTGTTTTGTCCTCCTCCCGCATCACGCTTTCAAATTCAGCGGTCGGAATGTTCTTGCGCGTCGCCGCGTCGTGCTTGAGGGCTTCGACAGCGATCGTTTTTGCTTTCTTAACCATTAAGCGGCTTCCATCTCGTCGTCGGGCAATGTACCGCCGACTAGAACGTTGTCCTCGTCAACTACATCTTCGCCCTCCTCCTGAACGGAGGCCACTTTCACGATCTGATGGCCGGTGGCTTTCGAGATCATTGCCAGTAGTCGCAATTCGCGGTCCATCATGAACTCAACGAATTGGTCCAGCCGTAGCAGGTCGGGGTCGATTGCGTGCGACCTCAGATAGCCGTCGAGTGTGCTCCGCTCAATCGGCGGAGCGTCCTTGTTGCCGGCCTCCAGCTTCGTGAGATATTTTGACGGCGCGGCGCCGCTAAGGATGCGATTTGTGCGATACCCCAAGGGCGTCTTGTTGATGATGGTGTCGTAAATTGTCACATCGATGTCCTGTTTCTTGCACCAATCTTGCGGGAAGATGTGATGGATATCGACTCTCTCATCGAAGAAAACGGTTTGCCCGTAAGACTGGCCGGAACGGAAATCAATCGCGCCCTCTCCCATCAAGAGGGCATGAATGCCCTTGTAGGCGGCTGACAATCGCGTCCTCATGGACTTGAGACGTTCTGCACGAAAAACGCCTTCGCGCACCGTTGATGGCTCCCCTCCGCCGTCCAACCATGTCGGCACTTCGAGGATGTCCTTTGCAAAGCGCGATTCGATAGCCGAACCGTATAATTCGCCGAAGATACCGCACCAATACCAACGGGCTAGTTTCTCCTTTACGGCAGCATGTTCCCATTTGCTGCCAACCTTTGCCAGAATAGCGGCAAACGGCACCAGCTGACCTTGATAGGGCAGATCGATGACGCGGTAGACGTGGTGTTGTCTGAGAAACTTCGCTGCAGTCTTAAACCCCTCCTCGACCGCTATCCGGTAGGTTTTGTAAGCATCGAGCGGGAGGTCTAGGAGAGACTGCCTCGTCGCACGCACCGCAGATAGCTCGCTGTCCTTCTTGCCCGCTGCGATTTCGTCTTCCCTGATCTTTGCGGTGTGAAGCAGAGCAATCGCTTGAAGTACGTCGGTACTGGCCACCTTTTCAAGGACGCCGAACTTTTGCTCAGAAGCGCGACCGAACATCTGTAACCGATGTTGCATGCCCGGCTGGCCATCCACGCCATACCAATCATCGCGCAATCTGAAGCCTTGCGCTGCATACATTGCGGTCACAAGCTCAAAAGCATCCAATGGCTTACCGCCTGTGTTGACCTTCTCGAACACAAGACACACCGCTGCATGCGAAGTGTGAGGACCCAAGGCTATGACTGGCACCTGATAACTTTTGAAATTCTGAAGCACGTCGTTTTTGAAGGTCTTGAATAGATCACGCTTTGCGCCATCACCCTTGCCGATCCAGTAGTCTCCAAACCCGTCCTGCCATTCATCCCAGTCGAACGCTCGGTTCAAAGGGAACATTAAATTTTCATATTCAAGCTCTGGTGTCGAAACATCGAGATCAATCTTCCGGTCGAAATCCGACTTGATCTTGCGATCTTCGGGAACGGCTACGATCGCGTCTTCTCTGTTTGCGTCGGGCTTGAGCGCCATGGAAATGTCGATGTAGAACCAGCGTTTGACCAGCTTCAGACGAGGTGTGATTGTTTGGACGACCTCGCGCCGCATGCAAGTCTGATAGAGGGACGTCATCCGCTGTTGACCGTCGAGAAGCAGTTGATCCGGTGCGTGATCACTGGCCTCTTTTGGCGCACCTTGCACAGGTCGGCGCGCGAAAGTGTCCGCTTCCCCCGTCTTCATCTCCAGGGTCATCAAGGCTCCAATAGGGAACGCTTGCGAGATTGACGCCACGAGGCTTCTGATGCGTTCCTCATCCCATACCCAACTACGTTGGAAATCCGGCAGCTGAATTTTACCGCTGCCGCAATCGCGCAAGAGTTCCTCAAGACTAATTGGATTCGTCTTGAATGCTGTCTGTTTCATTCGGTCACTATTCCTCTCAAGCCGCCGCGCTCGATGCGCCGCTCGCGATCAATCGATCAATCAATTTTCTGAACTCAGCTTCAATTTCATACACGGCTGTGAACTCTTCAAAGGACCAACGTCCGAATTTGCCCAGATTGTTCACGCCTGGCACCCAATAGGAACGCATCGTGTTGGCCTTCTCCTTGGCGTTCTCGCCGCGATAGCCCTTGATCTCGATGATGAGATTTAGCGGGTCCAGCCGACCGTCATCGACCTGCACGATAAAGTCGGGGAGGTATTTCCGCGACGTTGACCCCGAAAGATAGGGGACTTCGAGCCCAAGGTTCTGGTTCTTAACGTAGGCGCGGACTTTCGGATGCGCCTCAGCCACGCGGCAGAACTCAGCCTCCCAATCACTGTCACATACTACCCAATTGACGTGACAGCGACGTGGATCGGTCTGCCAGCGTGTTTCCTTCGAGGTGGTGAAGTTCACATAGGCCGTGGAGCCGGTGGGGTTGTAAGCGTCGAGGATTGCCTTGACGGGATTCTCGCCAACAAGCGTCAACGTGATGGCAGCCTTGATACGCTCTGCCGCGATGTCTGCGATTTCTTTGTAGATGAGTTGCGCCGGAAAGGTGCCGCCCGAGCATTTCAGATAGCCACCGTCCAGCCACTGGCGAGTGATGCGCTTTAGCTGACCAAACAAATGAAGCTTCGGCTCTTCACCGGGATCTCGATATTTGTTGTAGAGCAGATGCCGGGCTAGGTGAAAAAGGATCGTCGATGAACGCATGTCTTCCAGATGCGTGATCGTGAGATCGACCCCCTCCCCAATGATCCCTTGATTTTTGGTCACCGACGGGCCGACCATTTCCGGGTCGAGATTGAGAACGTGATCCGGGCCGAACGTTGCTTCCAGGCGCTCGTTCGGCAGCTCCACCCGATACCCTTCGACACGGGGAAAAACGATTTCGAGTGCGTCTCGCTCCGGCTTCACAGCATGGACCCGAACGGTTTCGCGCGGCTTGACCGGTAGCGAGATAACCGGTTTTGCTGCGAAGTCGAATGGAATGCCCAACACATCGGCGTATTCGACGTTGAACAGCCCTTCCTCATTCAGATCATAGGATTGGCGACGAAGCCCCCGGCCAACGACTTGTTCGCAAAGCAATTGCGTTCCGAAAGCACGAACGCCGAGGATATGCGTGACCGTGTTGGCGTCCCAACCCTCCGTGAGCATGGACACCGACACGACGCATCGAATTTGCTCGCCCAGCCGGCCCTTCTTGCCGACTGTGTTCATGACCTCGCGAAGGAGGGTTGCGTCGTCGATCTCGCCGCCGGTGCGCAGATCGTGCGCGTCCGCGCCACCACGCTCCAGAATGTCACGACGAAACCGGTCGATTTCGTCAGCCGCCATCTCGCGAAAGTCATCATCGAGTGCCCCGCCCGACTCGAGTTGGGCGGAATCGATCAGGATTGTGTTTGGGCGAGGAATGCGATTGCCAAAATCGTCATAGTTCCGAAAAAGGGCGAGGCGTCCATTTTCAAGCGTTGTCGATCCATCGTCGTTATTGCGATGGAACCCCGACACATATTGGTAGATCAGCTCCGAAGTCGATGTGTTGTTACAGACCACAATGAAAACCGGTGGCACACCAATTCGCTCCGCCTCCCAAAGCTCAAAGGTTTTGCGATAGTGACCGTAGAGGGCTTCCAGGGCCGTCAAGAGTTCTGCCGGCAGGCTCAGGGGATCGAGTGATTTCCCAGAGGCTCCGCGCCCCTTCTTCGGTAGCCTCTTGCCGATGTGGTCCCAGAGATTCCGGAATTTCGGCGTATCCCCACCGGGGACATTGTCGGCAACCGGTACTCGCGGCAGCTTAACGATTCCGCATTCGATGGCATCCATCAGCGAAAAGTCGCTCATGGTCCACGGGAAAAGCGTCCCTTCGATATAACCAGAACCGCGAAGAAAAAACGGCGTCGCAGAGAGGTCGTAGACCAAAGCCAGACCAAGCTTGCGCTTGACCACTTCCAAACCAGTGATCCACATCCGGGCGGCTTCATTATTCTCCTGCGCTTCTTCTTTCTCTTCGCCCTTGAGATCGTCCTCGGTTTCGCCAACCGCCCCTTTGGCTCGGGTACGATAGCAATGATGGGCCTCGTCATTCAGAGCGAGGATGTTCTTCATGCCCATAAGCTCTGGCATGACCCGCTGAAGCATTTGGCCTTCGGTTTCCAGGGTTTCCAGCTTGTCGCCGCGCCAGCCTTCGATGGCCGTTCGCGTACCTTTCGATACCTCTAGTCGCTCCCGCAGTTTGAAGGCGTGATAGTTCGTAATGACGATCTTTGCCCTATCGATATCGGCAAGCATATCTGGCGGGACGATCTCGCGATGGCGATAGTAGCTTTCAGGATCGTTGGGCAAAAGAACCCGCAAGCGGTCCTTGATCGTTATGCCCGGCGCAACAATCAGGAAGCCCCGGGTGAACTGCTTGCTGTTGGGATGCCGGACAGCATTGACCGTCTGCCAAGCTATCAGCATGGCCATGACGGTGGTTTTCCCCGCTCCGGTGGCAAGTTTCAGGGCGACCCGCAGAAGCTCTGGATTGGCTTGCTCGTTACTTCCTTCGATGTGGGCCCAGAACTTCGCGACGCGCGTGCCCAGCTTCGGGGCGACCTCGGTGAGCCAGATCGCGGTTTCGACCGCTTCAATCTGACAGAAGAACGGACGAACCCCCTCAAATTTGTGGCTCCGCCAGTGCTTCAGAAGCCGCGCAGTTTCAGGAGTCACAAGCCATTGGTCAGGATTGGGCAGATTTCGCCAGGTCTCAACGTATGTCCTGATCTCGTTGATGATAGGCGTCGGATTGTATTCTTGCTCCTCGGATGACAGGCCGGAGTCATCCTCGAAGACCATTTGCCCCTGCCCTTTCGCCCGCCTCTTTTTCGGCTTGGGCACGGGGGTGATCAGGTCCGACCGCCGCCGTGTCTCGATAAGCCTGTCCGTCGGCTGTCCATCGGCATCCAACTCCCAGTGACGGGCTGGGAAGCTGTACGGCGAGTTGATGATCGGACGTTCAAAAAAGCTCGGCATGTGGGGCGACCTAGGCGCTTGGCAGGAGCACAGAAGCTGAGGTTCGCCCGGTGCATAAGGAGGAATCGGGAGCGATTACAACCGGCGGGCGAAAATTGAGCAAGCTAATCCTTTGGACGACCTTGAATGCTCGTCAGCGCGGTCACCAACTTCCTTTCCATAAAGCGAATATCGCTTTATTTTGGCGGAATCCGCGAAAGTGCCCGTTTTTAGGGAATTTCTGGCTGTTCGAAAAATCCGAAGAAAAAAAGCGGTTGCGAGGACTGCCGTTTTTATCGCCTTGCACCGACTCACGGGCGTGGACCGGCTCTCCCGATCTCAGCGGCGTTTTGGCGATATTTCCACGATCTTGGTATTCCTAAACCGGTCAATTGGGGGCCTCGTCAGCGATAGCCCCAATTCCTAGCGGCTTGCCATTTGTTCTCTTTTCGTTCTATTAAACGCCGTGGATGCCGCGAAAGAGCGAGAAATCATCCGTCTTTGGAACCGCCTGCGCCTTCTCGAACGGGAGGGCCACCCGGCGAGCGCCGTTCTGCGGCAGATCAAGAAGGCTTTGGCCGAGCGAGAACGTCATGCAGCTTGACTACGTCCGGCGCGAGATCGAGCGGATGCGCACCCAGGTTCAGCGCCAGCGCGGGGAAATCCGGCAGCTTCAACGGGCGGGGATTTCGACGTCTTCAGCCGAAGCGCTCTTGGAAAGAATGCTCATCAAAATCGACGAGCTGTGTACCGAGCGAGACCGGCTGAAGAAAGCGCAGGAGTTCTCCAAGGGCAGGGTTTTGGGTGGGCGCTCGTGGTAACAGAACCCCTCAAATGGTATGACGAGAAAGAGGATCATTCGCCCTGGATTAAGGCCCTGGCGGAGGTTCGAGGCAGGGCGACTCGCGAAGGCTGGTGCTACCACCACGTCCAAGCAATTATCGTGGCGATCGATCAATATGCGGAAGCGGCGTTGGGTAATAGGCAGTTCTTTTTGAACAAGCCCTACAGCATCGGCGGAAGCAGGAACGAGCAGACTCCCTGACATCATGTGCAATCTCTATTCGATCACTACCAACCAGGCAGCGATCATCGCGCTTTTCCGGGTGATGAACCGCTACGTCGGTAACCTGCCGCCGATGCCCGGCGTGTTCCCGGACTATCCCGCCCCTGTAGTGCGCAACGCTGGCGACGACCGCGAGCTGACGATGATGCGTTGGGGCATGCCGCCACCGCCGCGCACGGGCGGCCCGCCGGTCACCAACATCCGCAACACCACTTCGCCGCACTGGCGCGGTTGGCTAAAGCAGGAAAACCGATGCCTGGTCCCGGCCAACAGCTTTGCTGAGTACGCGCCGGAGCCGAATCCGGAAACCAAAAAGAAGGACGTCATATGGTTCGCGCTCAACGATGACCGGCCGCTGTTCGCGTTCGCCGGGATCTGGACCGAGTTCAGAGGCGCCCGGGGCACCAAATCGAAGCCGATCCCCGGCCCTCACCTCGTCTATGGCTTCCTGACGACGGCGCCGAACGCCGTCGTTGAACCGATCCACCCGAAGGCGATGCCGGTGATCTTGACGAATGGTGAAGAGCGCGACGTCTGGATGCGGGCCCCGTGGGATGAGGCCAAAGCGCTGCAGCGGCCATTGCCGGACGACGGGCTAAAGATCGTCGCGCGGGGTGCGGAAAAAGAAGATGTTCAAGCTGCGCCGACTGGAAAGTAACTGATGGGGTCAAGGCGTGGCAAAGCGGAACGATGATGAGCGAAACTCCGCAAGCAATCACTGATCAAGAACTGGCCGGTTTATTTGACCCGCTCTTTTCGCGATTCGCGAGTTCGGAACGCATGGCAGCTGATCCGCCGCTTCTCGCGCACTACACATCCATCAGAGTTATGGAAAGTATTCTACAATCCAACCAGGTCTGGTTTTCCAATCCGTTGTTTATGAATGATCTTCAAGAAATGCGATTCGGATTACATCAGGGTTCAAGACTTTTTTCTAACGCTGAACTTTTAAAACAAGCTGGCGGTACCGACGCTCGGGCCGCGTTGCTTCAACAAGCTTTTTCGCACTATTTCCAGACCTTCGATGATCAGGACGCTTTTGACACCTATGTATTTTGTCTCAGCGAACACGATAAATCTAACATAGATGGACTTCTGTCTATGTGGCGGGGATACGGGCAACATGGCAGTGGTGTCGCCCTTGTGTTTGACACTGCGAAGCTAACGATGGTCCCCACTTCGCCACTAATTGTCGCCAAGGTATCCTACGGATCAGACGAGAGTCGTTTGGCTGAATTAGAAACGCTTTTGCGGCAGTGGGCTGAAATATCAGCCCAAGCGGCCTTTCCAGACGATAAATTGCATCTAGCGGCTCATGCCGCTTTGGCCGTGATCAAAACATTCGCTTTAACGACGAAACACAGAGGGTTTTCCGAAGAAGCCGAATGGCGAGTGATTTACTATCCTGAGCGGGATCGCGCTGGAGCGCTGAAAGCATATCTCGGATATCACATCGGTGAACGCGGAGTTGAACCGAAACTGAAATATCCCATCGGACATATCGCTAATGTGAGCGCACCCGATCTGGCTCTTGACCGACTACTGCATTCTATAATTCTCGGCCCAAGTGTTTCGTCGCCCCTCGCCAAGCGAAGCGTGCAACGAATGCTCGAAAATATTAACAAAGTCGAATTCATCGCAAGACTTCGCACGTCCGGTATTCCATTGCGACCGGGAGGAACGTCATTCTAGAGCGATCATATGGATTGGTCCCGAAGATTTGACGAACCGATCATATTGCCGGGCCTCAAGCCGCTGGTAACGCTACGTGACGCCGCTAACTACATCACCAAACTGCCGAGGGCAGAACACGATGCCGCTGAGTGGCAGGCCGCGATGGAGGCTTTGCTTTTGGTTGCCGAACGGAACGGACCAACGATGTTCGCGCGCATCGGCATCATGCGAGCCCTGAACCGCCACGTCGAGCGCGTATTTAACCCGGATCGGAAGGACCACCATTGGGGCGGCCGGAAGCTGGCGCGCGACCGATGAAGGAAACGACAGTCGCGGGGCGATTGCGCTAATCTCCTAGGCCGTCCCGAATCATGCTCGGTATATCCATGACAACTACGCTTACCGTGCCAGCCTCCCTTGAAGAGATCGTCCAGCGGTACGACGCTAAGGAAGAGCCGTTCGACGAGTTCCCCATCGGCGGCGAACTCAAAACGGCGCGCGGCGCATTGATCAATCCGTCCGAACCGGAGCATCTCGGAGCATGGGCGGAAGTACTGGCTTTCGCCTTAGCAACGGGCCAACATGAGAACCCGTGGAATACTTACTTCGGGCCTATGGGATCGGGCACCGACGCCGAAGGCAACAAATTCTATTTTCCCGATATCGCGGGCACGCCTAGTGTCACAATCGACCATTGGGCTGCACGGGCGCGATCACTCAAGCATCCTTTCTTGAAGGCGCGCTACGCCGATCTCGCGTGGGACATGAGCGGGCCCATTGGACAGCGCAAGCGCGATCCCGAAGACGCGCGAATCGCCATCGATTCTTACCTCGATGCGGTCTCGCACATGGCCGAGGACCATGAACACCTGCAATTTGCGATCCGGGCGCTCGACCTTGCAGTCGTGATCGGGGACAAGGAGCGCACCGATCGGGCGCGCACGGCCTTGATGGGCATTCATCGCGGCTTGATGAAAACCCATTTCGGTATGTGGTGGCATACGGTAGACCGACTGCTGGAAGACAAGAAGGCTGGCGTTACCGATGAAGAGCGCGCCGAGCTAGTCGCCGACTTGGAGAGCATCGTTAGGACCGGCTCCAATACCGGCGATCCCACGCAGCTCAACCCGCATGAAGCTAAGGAGGCCGCCGAGCGCTTGATTCCGTACTACCGCCGCCTCGGAAAATTCGACGATATCAAGCGGCTCCATAAAGCGATCGGCAAGGCGTTCGAGCTTTTTGCCGGCAACGCCGAGCCTATGCTCGCGGCGGCGCTGTTACAGACGGCCACCGACGAGTACCGTGACGCCGGGTTAAAGGAGGAACGCGACCGGACCCGCATCTTGATGCAGCAGAGGATCGGCGCGGCTGGCGAGAACCTTAAGTCCTTCGAGCACCAGATCGAAATCTCCCAGGACGACATGGAAAGGTTCTTGGACCTCGTCGTCGTGGACGATCTTACCACAAGCTTTGTGCGTCTCACGCGGGAATTCTTGCTGAAGCGTGCCGAGCTTGAGCACCAGGTCCAAAAGACGTTGAAAGAAGCGCCGCTGATGGCCCATATCACGCAACTGATCATGGCCGACGACCACGTCGCCGCAAAGATCGGATCGGCCGAGGAAGATTCGTTCGGCCGCCTCTTCCACCAAGCGAATTTTGCCTTCCAGTTTGTCCGGCCCTGGCTCGCGCAAGCCTTTCGACGCTTGTTCGAAAAGCATGGGGTTACGCCCGAGCACTTTGCCGGATGGGCCAACCGCCACGGGCTATTCGACGACATGAGCCTGTTGCTGGAAGGAATCCGCGCGTGGGAGCGGAACGATCAGGTGAAGGCTGCGCATGTGCTCATCCCGCAGATCGAGCGCGCCTTGAGGAAAATCGCGGACGGTCTCGGCGTGCCGGTTACGAAGGCCCATCCAAAGGTCTCCGGGACAAGCGTCGCCATCGGGATGGGCGAAATCCTTTACAACGATAAGGTCGCCGAGGCCCTTGGGGTCGACGCCACGCTTCATTTTCAGGCGCTCTACGCTGACCCGCGCGGTATGAACCTCCGAAACCAAATCGCGCACGGCTTGGTGGATTCAGAGCGGTTCTATTGGCACCTTGGTAATCTGATCGTTCACTCGCTCCTCATCCTGGGCTTGTGGAAAGAGTTCGGGCCAAAGCCGAGCGCGCCGAGCGCTGGCTCCTAAAAGGCTGCGAATGCCGCGCGGCGACCGCGATTGACACCAACCAAGCCGCGTGGGCAAATTACAACTAACGATCGGTAGTCGGGCGGATGTACCCCGGCGCGATCGGAGGCCCTCGGCGCGGCGGTTCGGGGGCCTGTTTTATTCGGCGGTGGATTTGTGGTGCGCGCTGATGAAAGTGAAAAATTATAACGAACACCTGCGAAAGAAATGGATTGAAAGAGGCTACCCTGGCAACATGGGAAGCGCTGCCGTAGTTCCGCCGCCACCGGTAGGCTTTCGCCGTCTCTATCATCTGACGTCAGCCGAGTACGCGGTTAGCGATATAGTGTTTGGCCGTTTGAAGGTCGCCAGGTTCTCTAAGCTCAATGATCCATTTGAATTGCTCGCGCGAAGCGCGCTTGATGGGCGCGCTCCAGCGCTGCTAGCTGATAAGCACAAAATGGATCAGAAAAACGGGCTGCTCTGCTTTAGCGAAGATTGGATTGACCCGGTTTTGTGGACACACTATGGGGCAAACCACAAAGGCATATGTCTCGGATTCGATCTGAAGGAAGGTTACGCCGAAAAAATAACCTACCAAAATGACCGGTTGCGGGACGAGGAGTTCGTAAAAAAGACGGATCAGGAAATCCTAGACTTGCTCTTGTACACGAAGTTTGAGAGCTGGAGATATGAAAGGGAATGGCGGGTTTTGCTAGAACTGGCCGATGTCACTCCAGAGGGTGATTTACATTTTTTCGCCTTTGACGATCAGCTCAGGCTGGCTGAGGTAGTCCTCGGAGTCGACTGCACCCTATCAATCGAAGCTGTGCGGAAATTGCTTTCAATTCATCACTCCAGCGCAACATCAGTTCGCACGAGACTGGCGCTGGGCTCGTTCGCCATGGTTCCGGACGAAGAGACGATTATTGCAATTCCTGAGACATAGGCACGCTTCTCCACCTGCGCGGCCGACGGACGCTTTGGGGCAGCCCGCGCGAGGTTCGCCCGTGGCGGCGGCGCAGCGGTTCATGCTTTGGTCGCTGGCCCGATCAAACGGCGCTCAGAGCCCGATGTCCGCTTTGAAGCGCATTGCGGGCTCAACTCGGACATCGCGCCATGTCCGAAAAGTGCCATTTCCGGAAGTCCGTGGAAGTAATTGCTGCGATTCGCAGGCCAGCGCTCTGGTAAGTCGAGCATCGGTCGGAAGACGGGCGCGCCAGATTCTCTTTATTTTGCGGGTCGCATACACACAGCCAGCGCAGTGGTTGATTGACCGGAGCTACGACACTCTACCGTGTGAAGCGGGTTATTAATATCCCATGAACCTGAACCAAATAGGAAAGGACCAACGCCGACCTGTCCTCCGCCTTCTCCTATTGGGCCAAGAGAGCCGATGCAGCTTCCCGCTACAAGTGACTCGCCGTTTGCTTCATCGCAGCCAATCCGGACTGGGGTTGTACTGTTAGCTTGAAAACCACGCCTTACTACGAATTCGAATTTGGTACTAAGCTTAGCGATCTTGTCTTCGAGTTTGTCGATCCGACCTTGCATAACCGTAGCCGCGGCGCTCGCCTGGGCTGCAGCCTCTACTGCTCGCTGAGCGCAATCGAGAGTAGTGGTGCATTTTGCTTGTGCAACGGCAGTGGCTGACGAAAACAAGAAACCACCAATAACTATAAGAACAACTGGTACCGAACGATAGCAACTGCTGAAATAGGTCATTGGACTCTCCGATAACAATCAGTCAGCTTTATTTGGGCGTGAAATTTATGTCCGGTACTACGGTTGCGGTCCACGGAATTGACAAGCGCTCCAGATCGTTAGCTTCTTCTGCCCAGATGGTCGCCGAGGTCTGATCATGATAGAAGCATCGATTATACTTCGCCGCAGTTTCCAAATTTTGATATACAGACAGAATCTCGTAAGCTTTAGACCCGTCTGTGGTCGACTTTTCTAAGTCAGCCATGGTAACCGCCTTTGCCGAAATATATGCAGCGTCAGGAGCCGTTATTTTGACGTTCTTTGTTTTTAGGTCGATTATTTTTAATCCCAAAAATTGTATTGATGGGTTCGCCTGCTGCACGGTGGAGAGAAGATCTGCAAATGCTTTTTGCGCAGTATCCTGAAGGGTCACATCGGCCGCACATTTTGCAACGTAGATAAGATTAATTGCATCCAAATTTACCTGTTTCTCAAGCGCGCTCATTGATGCAATGGCCTTTTGGATTACAGCATCGGTACCACCTAATGCGTCGTGAATGATTGAACGAATTTGTTCAAGGCGATCCGTTACGTGGCCATTTACTATTCCCTCAAGCTCCTTCAATTGGATCATCGTTCTCTCCACGCTGTCGGAGAGTTCCTTAGACGTCTTTTTGAGCCCCGCCGGATCGGTAGCGACTCCCCAAGCATCTTGAAAGGCATTGTCAGCACGGGATGAACTATGAAATGTGACGCCCAAAATGCCGACGATTAGCGTCAGCCGCAGCGATCTTTCGAACGTAAGCACTTGCGCCTCCTAAAAATGCATCCCTCACTCGACGCGCTGACCGGCAGCCATTGTTGCAAATTGTGGATTTTGCAACTACCAACTGTATCAGATTGGTAGCGAAAGTGCGAATCCACCGCGCGGCGGGTCTCGGGCCGAGCGGCGGTTGTTTAATTAGACGCTGTTCCTTCAGGGGTAGTTTGCAGAATGCTGTGCCAGCATTCGCACCAGCCTGGCTTTTAGTTCGTGAGAGCGGATGTTTACCCCCGGCACTCCATCAAAGTCCGCTAATGGGATGGTCCGGCCGTGCTCCTGCCCCGCCAGCAAGCGAAGCTGGCAAGGGGCGCCAAAGACAAGGAGCACGCCATGTCTCAGACACCCAATACTGCGAATCGCGCTCGCCAACAAGCTTGCCCGCATCGCCTGGGCGGTGCTGGCTAAAGGACGCGCCTTCGAGCTGACGAGGACCGACGATGCAGGCGTCCGACCGGCTTGATCCTCGCGCCGTGCTCGGCGCTGTCAAGGCGCAGCCTGGCAACGCCGGAGCCAGCCGCAAGCCAAGCGCGACGGCCGGCCTTGACCGCCCCTGCGCGCGACGCGATCGACGTTCTGCGGGCCGGGACGAAGGAACGGCCCTTGGCTCGAACAAAAGAACTGCGCGATATGAGGAGCAAGCGATGACGTAACCCTATCAACAGTTTCCAGCCGAGGTCTGCGAGAGGACAAGACAAAATGGAGGATCGGTCTTCCGAGCGCGTGCGAACACTGGTGACCCGAATGGCCCGATCGAGGCCTGTCCGCTAATGAGAACGCACGCGCGCTGATATCCATGATGGCCCGGAGCACAACACGCTCCAATCAGAGGCCGGATACATTGATGCAAGACCGCCGCTGCCAATTCGACGAAATCTTCTTGCAACGCACGGCCGGACCATACATTCCGGTCAAAACCGGAAAAGCTCAATGCGAGCAAATGTTTTCCGCTTTGCCCCTGAGAGCGGACATCGCGCAATGCAGTCGGCATGTCCGTTTCGTGCCGATATTGTTGCAAAAGTCGAAAATCGTACGACCCGGAGAATCTCGCTAAAGTCGATTCTTAGACGCGCCTGCTGCCGCAAGGCTCTCCGGCGCCAAGACGAAGGTCGGTGGTCGTTTTGGTATGAAACGATGTGGTCCCTCATGTCGCCACACGCGAAACGCATCAGCGGTCTTTAAAATTTTCGTACTTCACCCGAAAAAGACTTTTGCAACAATATCTGCCATACGCGGAAGTTGGCGAGCCGGCTACGGCTGTTCAATTCAGGATACCGCCATCCACCTATGGGATAGTCATGTCTAGACCCATCTTGATAGGTCATTGATGCTCTGAATGCAGCCGAGGCAGCTGATAAGGGCAGCAATTCAGAGGAGGCCACAAAGAAATAAGCTCAGGTCACTTTTGTAGTACCGCTCGCAGCTGAAGGTGGCGGTCTTCGGATTGTGAGTCTAAAGCCGCCTCGGCCAATCCGCATTCTAGCTGGAATTTCGAGAGACCTAAATCGCCTGTCAATGATCGGGCGGCAAATGTTTTCGAGTCTCTTTCGGAAATCTTCTATGTCCTCAGAACCTTCAAAGGCGGGCCCATCATGCAGATCCCGATAAGTATTCCTACTTTCAAAATGCAGGCGAGCGACATGCAGTATTCGAAAGATTTCCTCGACTTCGGAACCAAAAAGGGCCATGCACCTCGGTTGAATCTTCCATACGCGATCAAAGAAGTCGCGACTTTCCTCGAGTCGCTTGCGCCAATCATCCCTCGCGCGGGGCGCTTCGGTTTCGCTGAAACCCGGCCCCGGATCCGGGTTAAGATACGCGAAAACATGCTTTGATTCATAAGCAAGAGTGAGCGCCTCAAAGGCAACGTCGATCTTCTTCTCTTCAAGCTTTTCGCGCTTCCACCGATTGAAAGTTCTGAAGCCGCCGATGGCGATTGAGGCGGTAATTATAAATCCAATGATGGTGAGTAATTGCGTCCATCCAAACGCCCATGGGTCGCTCATCTCGACGTCTCTCTAGGTTCTCTTCGACCACCGGCCAACCGATCGCTGATGCCAGCATTCAAATCGCACCAAGCGGTGTCAATACGGATTTCGAGCAGCACCCCTCCCCAAACCCAAGCATCCGACTCTACCTCATGGGTCTTCCGCGTCGAGGCCTTACTGGCAGTCGTTGCCCTTTGGGCTGCTGATTTGGCGGGGCTCGATGAGCAGCCATGCCTGCACAATGCCGATGGTAAACTGGGCTGACATTGTTTGTGCGTCGGAACCGCAAGTGCCGGTCTAAAGCTCACTATCACACAGTGGTAGTCCGGTTTTGTCGGTTGGAGGCATCGGTTCGGACATGATTCAACGCCCAAACGGGGGCCTCTAATCATGCGGTATGAACTGACGGACCTTGAATGGGCTGCCATCAGGTCGTTCCTTCCGAACAAGTCGCGTGGCGTTCCCCGTGTCGACGACCGGCGCGTCTTGAACGGCTGGTACTAATGTCGGAATTTCGAAATTTTTGAGCGCGATCTCTGCGGCATTATGCCGGCCCGATACAATCGTCGTCCCCATAAAACGGTCTACCCCTTCGGGCGTCACGGTGGACCATCAATGGGCCCGTGACTGCGGCTGACCGGCCCGCTTGAAACCCGCGTGCATCAGAAATCCGATTGATATCTCGAAGTAGCGATACTCGCTCAGTCCTATGGCTTGCTCAACGGCTCCGATGCCGGCACGGGCCAGTGGCATCGGACCACGGCTGACGCCCAAGTGGCATCAGCCGGATCTCTACCGCCACGCTCGTGACTTTAGAACCCTCCCATCCCTACCGACCCCATTCCCTAAGAATCCGTGGGAATTTTTCTCTCGGGTCGGGAGCGCTCGGCATCCTTATCCATCCCTTTATGATTTCACCGAAGAGAACATCTTCGATTGCATACGCAAACGACAGTCCGCGTGCCAGTGCCTCATGGTTACTGTCCACGTCCTCGACATCTTCCAGCGCAACGCCGATTGCAGGTGCGTCGCCTGGCCACGTTATTGCTGCGGGAGCATCGATGACACAATATTCACAGACGTCAGGATCGGTTACCGTGTCGACCATCCACCACAGTGTCTCGAGGTCCGGTGCCCAAAATAGACCGACAGCCTCCCGTTTCTCGACACCGCGAATTGCAAAAAGATTCAACAACAACATTCTCTTCTCCATTGTAACTTGAAATCACGACGCTTTGACGAATCAACGACGTCGGTTCGTCCAACGCGATCCTGGCGGCAATCCTTGTTTCCAGCCGGTCCAACGGCGGGTCATGGCTGAACACGCTGGTGGTAAAGCTGCACAATATCGGCAACGGGATCGGGGCACTTACCCCCGCAACATTCGATGCACTGCCGCGCTCGCGTCAGGAGTTCGATGCCCTCGTGAATACTGGGCAGATCTTCATCGTCAACGTTGGCGTACTCGAGTGCCAGCGTCTTGGCCAAGGCACCGATAAGTTCGATTTCGTCTTTCATTGAAAGCACCTTCAGTTCTGATCAATAATGGGAGAGTTGATTCAGGCCACGAGACCGCGTCTCGCGGTCACCGCTCTCAGACTAACAGCCGATATCGGGATTTAGTTTCCATGCGAATAGACAATACCCAAAAAAGAGGGCGGGGTCGGCCACCCACGGATGCCACCCAGATCGGGCTCCGCCTGTCCCCTGACCAATTGGCCGCACTCGATTCCTGGATTGCGGAGCAGAAGGGAAACCCGGGACGCCCGGAAGCAATCCGACGCCTCCTGGCCGTCCAACTGGCCCGGCGACAACCCAAAGTCCTTCAACTTGATTCGTCGCGTCTCACCCCGAAGCGCCGTGGGGTTGGGCTCGAGACCAAGACATTCGTCGGCAACTCCGGGGCGACCTATCTCGTCTTGCGCTCTGGGTCAGGCAGCTTTCACGTTTTGGCGGAAGTCGAGGCAGCGGAGGCCGCGCGAGACTGCGGCGCTCAGGAGGGACGCAACATGAGATCGGCATGGAAAGCGCTTTGGGACGCCAAATGATGGAGGAGTGCCTCGGCTTGACCATGGCGGCTCTTTGGAAACGTTATTTGTTTGCGACTTTTGAAAATCTCACCTTCTTTGCACGGCGCACACTCCTGACACGATAGAAAACGATGCAAAACGGCGCGATTTGCATAACATGCGGCGCGGTGAAGGCACCGAGCGCGAGCGGTACAAAACTAAGCTTGGGCGCATACCAGAAGCTGGCAGAGGCGGGCTCGGGCTATACTCTTTTCGGGGAGCCCACAGGCACTCCCCACACGCTCACTGAGGTTCTTTCGGCTTGGAAAGCCAGTAGTTGATAGCCTGCAGGTAACCGCGACGGACTTTTTAGACAACTCAATCTTCCAAGGTTTGAGCGTACTTGCCGTGACAGATTTGTGCCAACCTTAGACGCAACTGCATATCTAGTTAGACTGGACTTTGTAGTTTGAACTCACACTTGAAAATTCTCAACGACAATCAGAATCAGAAATCATATCCAGAATTTTTTGAAAATCGTGCTTCGAAAAGAAAACAATCAAAAAACTTTGTCGGCGCGGCTTGCTTTGATTGCATCGAGCGCGAGCACGACGACGCCGGAGCTATGTGAGCATCTAAGGCTGGTGCTCGCTAGATCAAGCGACCAATTTCACCTTTCCGCCCGTGTCTCCGACATAGGCGAGCGACTGAGCACGCCCGATTGCCACCAAACAAGCTGTGGCTGAGGGCAAGCTAAAGGCCACTTAACTATGATCTTTTATGACACCGCTCCCAAGTATTGGGCGGCTAACCTTCCAGTAATCCCCCTGCTCAAGGGCGAAAAGCGTCCCGCTATCTCGGCTTGGCAGCAGTTTTGCGATCGCATGCCAACCGAAGCGGAACGCGCGGATTGGCTTTCACGCTTTCCAGACGGCAACATTGGCCTGCCTCTCGGCCCGTGCTCTGGGCTGGTCGCCGTCGACATTGACACCGACGATCCGTTGATTATCGGCGCCATTGAACAGGTCTTGCCCCCTACCGCTTGGTGGCGCGTCGGCAAAAAGGGCAAGGTGTTGATTTACAAGTACGATGGCCATAGCACGAGCCGGATTCGCGATGAGAATGAGAAGATGATCTGCGAAATCCTGTCTCGCGGAACTCAGATCGTATTGCCGCCCTCGATTCATCCGGACACCCTTCAGCCCTACTGGTCAAATTGTGAGCTTGTCGAAGTCGTCTTTATTGTGAGGGCATCATGATCCATGCCCTTCCTCACGACGCGGATTCTTCTATTCGCCGGGTGCTAACCGAGCTGGGATTTAAGGTCGGACAGCGTGCCAAGACTAAGCTGACGCAATTCGTTCCCGCCGGTGGTCGGGACATTGCATTGACGTCGATCGCCGGGACGTTTGCGAGTGCCGTTACGCGGGGTGAACGGACTTTGCTCGAAGCCATCGGCCAGGTCAGGTCGTGGGCTGAGAACTTTACCGAGAGGGTGTCGGGGGACTCAGTATCCCCCGACAAAGCTCAGCAGAAGCTCATTGAGTTCGTGGCTCGCGACAATCAGAACGGCCGGGCACTTCCCGCTGGTTGGGATGAGGGTCTGGACGACGAGGTCAAGGATGCCCTCGGGCTATCAGGTTTGGCCTGTCAGCGCGCCAACTCTGCTTATGACCTCAATGACACCGGCAACGCCCGTCGCTTTGCCGACCGTTTCAGGGGGCAGGTCCGCTTTGAGGTTGATAGGGGCATTTGGCGCATTTGGTCCGGCATGCACTGGGAGGCCGACAAGACACGCGCCATCGAGCGGATGGCTCAGGAGGTGGTGGCAGACATCGAACGTGAAGCCAATCTGATTTCCGACGCAAAAACGAAAAGCAAGGTTCGGGCATTTGCCAAGAGGTCGGGAGATAGGGCTCGCTTGGCCGCGATGATCAACCTGGCAGGGGCTGAGACTGGCATTTCGTGTGTGTCGACGGACTTCGACAACGTGCCCGGATTTCTTCCCGTATTGAACGGTGTCATTGACCTCAACTCGGGCGCGCTTTTGGCTCATGACCCGGCCCGGTTCATCACCAGGCTGGTCAGGCACCAGTTTGTAGGAGGGCATCGCGGGGCGCGGTTTGAAAGTGTCTTGGACCGTATCCTGCCTGACAAGTCGGTACAGACGTTGGTCCAGCGGCTTTTCGGCTATGCCCTTCATGGCCGCCCTGTGGAGCAGCGGTTTACGCTCTTTCAGGGTCGCGGAGCGAATGGAAAGTCCGTTTTGCTCGATACCACCAGCGAGGTAGTTCGCGAATGGGTCGTCAAGACCTCAAGCTCAACCTTTCTACAGAAGGACAACGAATCCACCACTCGTCCCGATCTCGTTCGGCTTCAGGGGTCCCGGATTGTCATTGGTGGCGAAACCCCCAGCCGCCGCAAGCTGGACGCAACAACTGTTAAGGCCCTCACCGGCGATCGCGAAATGACTGCTCGTCCGCTCTATCTTGCAGATGTGACGTTCCGCTTGAGCTTTGTTCCGTTCATGGTCAGCAATCCCTTGCCACCTGGTGATGAGGAGGATCGGGCTTTGTGGCGCCGGCTCCTGCTTATCCCATTTGATGTGGTGATCCCCGAGGAAGAAAGGGACCAGCACTTGGTCGAGACGCTGGTGAAGGATGAGTCTGAAGCGATCCTGGCCTGGCTGGTTCAGGGAGCAATCGACTATGCGAAGCATGGTTTGCTCATTCCCGACATCGTCAAGGAGCGCACTGCCGAGTGGCGCCGCAATGTGGGCAGCATCGAAAGGTTCCTGCTGGAGACTTGGCAGCCCGAGCAGGCGCCCCAGGACAGCCATAGCATTGGCCTGTCGCTACTCCACGATGAGTACCAGCGTTGGTGCTATAGCCGCAGCATCCATCCGAAGGGCATCGAGAGTTTTCGCAGCCGGGCTGACGAGTTGGGGTACCAGTTTAAGGACACAGCCAAGGGCGAGACCATTTTCGGAGTCAGGGGCCGCAAACCTGCGCAGGAGACGACCAGCGGCCAGGGGGGCGCATGATTTGAGGGGGAGGGGGACAAAGTTTCCAAATTATTTTCTCTTTGAAGAATAATTTGGAGGTTTACCCCCCTCCCCCCATATCTAGACGATCGATGTTATTAGAAGGCGCAAAAAATCGCAGTAGCGGCCTGCGCAACCTCCCGGCCCACGACCACATCCCTGGCGAACCCTGGGCGCTGCGCACGACCAAGCAGGTAGCTGAGCTGCTGGGCGTGGACCCAGCCTGCCTCACGGTGTGGCGCTATCGCGGATTGGGACCACGTCCCGAGCCGCGCTACTTCAAAGGATCCACGCAAGCCTACCGCCTGGACCGCGTCCAGAGCTGGCTGGCCCAACGACATGGACTGGCCTTTGACGAAGAGGAAGCATGGCGAGCCGCCATAAGCCGTCTGATCCATGAACCGGGAAATGACGTTAGACAGGCCGTGCGCCAGTGGGTGGAATGGCTTGGACCCGAGGGGTCTGCCCCCGATCGATGCCAATGGCTCCCCGGCGGGTTTGTGCGGTACCTGGACAGTCTGACCCTGCCTACCAGGCCGGCCAGTCCGTAATGTCCGCTTATGCACTCGAAGCAGACATCTCGAGCAATCTTCATGATGTCCGCTAAGTGCCGATATTGTTGCAAAAGTCGCAAACGGCGCAGCGGTTAATTTTCCGCCAAATAACGAAACAAGCAACAATCGCCGATCAATAGGGCTTCAAACACGCTGCCAGAATCGCCTGTGCGTTTTGCGCTTGGCGACGTGGACCCCCACATCGTTATTCAATCGCTGCACCTACGGGTCGGAGAATTTGAGTCCCACCCCGCAAAAATAGTTTTGCAACAATATCTGCCAACAGCAGACAATCGTCGCCTCATTCGATCACCTCGTCGGCGAGCAGCAGACCTCCATAGGAGACCAAGCCGCCACCCTCAACAAAAAGCGGTAGAGCATACACCGTGGGTGGACGGCAGCGAGCCGTAATCGATAAGACCTCCCGACTATGCCCGGTCATGTAGGCGTCAGGGACTATGACTAGGCCGCCATGGGGCGCACGAACGTGTCCGGCGACGAATGTCTGGCTCTGAACGTGCTTGCGTCCTCGCCATAGCTGTAGGATAACGAGATTGCACCCCAAGAGAGATCAGGAGCGCGAGATACGTTTTCTACATTTCCAAGGCTTGTCCACGGCCAGAAAGCAGAATAGCCGCTGTTGAGGAGCTTGAGCATGAATAGAGCTGTTCGTTTCATTATCGCGTTGTCGCTTCTCCTCTCCGCTACGTCATTTCCAAACTTGGCTGCTGCTCAGCGCCAGCGAGCCATTGTTGGCACGTCACAAAGCACCACAATAACGCATCCAGACGGATCAAAGGAGGTCGTAACGGAAGATGGAAAGCATACGTTTTACAACTTCGATGGTTCTCCGAGGGGAATAAATAAGACTTGCTCATCGAGCGGTATGAGCGCAGCCAGTGTCAGTTGTCACTATTGGGGGCCTAATAGCTACGGTGGAAAGAATTAGAGGGAGGCACTCGTAATGCGATTATTCGTTGCCGTACTTTTTCTGGCCGTACAGCTGCCAGCACATGCCCAAACTCCTCAAGAAACGCTCGACAACAACATGAAGAACGCCAAGGAAGTTACGGAGCGTCAACAGAAAGAACGCGACAAAGAAATGATGCGCGACAAATCGCATGATAATCGGCTGATGATCAACAAAGATACTTCTCTCGGGGCCGATAAGGGTGGCGTGAATGTACGGACAACCCGCGGTCAATAGGATGATCTTGTTCTAAGGCAGACCGTATGTGTGCGGCGGAAACGGGCCCCACCGGGACCTGATCTGCGTTCGAACTATAGGCGTGCGCCGGAAACAGGTAGCGGGGCTGACGATCCCAGCTTCTACCCTCTGATGAAACCGTGCTTATTCATCTAGCGATTGTGCTGGGTGGCGTTTGGCCACGCATCTTCCCACGATCTTGGAGAGGTGGTCCGCTAGGAGGCGCGGTGCTGCCCGGGCCAACCGTATCAGGACCTGCCGGGCGGGGGTTGAATGGCTTCGGCACCAGCGGCACGTTAGGATCACCTCTGTTGCAGTTCGTCATCCCAAATGACCCGGAACCACCGCACTCCTGAGCCGATGCGATGCTCAAGCAAGCGAAGAATGAAATCAGCGCCAGAAGAGCGCAGACTGTTTCCCGAAACGACACCGAGACAATCATTGCCAATCCCCCCGAAATAAAAAAATCGCAAATTCAACTTCGAATAACTTCTTATGCGTAGCACAACCACACGGATTTTCAACTTTTTAGATCAGATCACGCTTCTTCATGGCGTTGCAGCGCGCGGCTGTAAACCGGCTCAAATTCCGCCCGAACAGCGTCCGCCTCCAATTCCGATTTGCGCCAGTGTGCCCGGCGCTTCTTCAAGCGAGTTTTCACACAGCCTGGGTCAAAAACAGACTTGGCGGCTTCGCTGGGGTACGTCTGCTGCACCCTCGTTAGCGGACGTGGTCTGATACCCGACCCGGCCAGTCCTGTCCCAGACGTCTGCGCGGCTAACACTGTAAGGCAGCGCCGACTCGGCGCATTTTCCCCGCCGGGCTGACTGAAGGCCCCTCAGCGGGCCGCGTTGAGGCGATCGTCGACAAACCGCGCGGCGGATTGCTCGACGCGGTTCCAGGTCTCTCTGCGTTCGCGCTCTATCGCCGACCTCTGAGCCGCCCTCGCCCGCGCGACGATCGCATCGATCAGTGCCGATACGACGTAATGATGCGCGCGGATCGCCGCGTGCGCCCGGCTGACGGTTCAACCCGCACCAGCTAGGGAGGAAAAATGGACGAGTCCGTATCCACTTCCTCGAAATTTTCCTTTCGACTGGCGCTAGAATGCACATCTCTTCGTCAGCGCACCGGCCTCGAAGCGGTGTCTGATGCGATGCTGTGGCCGATCGTCAAGTTGGATTGAGACGTCTTCTATTACCCGAATCTGGACCAGTGGTTCAGCTTTGGTGCCAACCCGCTGGTGTTGTTCGCAAACACTGCGTGGCTCTCTTGCGTACTGAAATACAACAATGACACTCGCTAATCGTCTCCTACGCCACGCGCAGGCTCTCGAGAACCAGGCCATGTTCCTGGAACAGGAGAAGAAGCCACCTGCCCAGTCTCACCGGGCCACAGCCGAACTGCTGCGGGAAGCCGCAGCGGAATTGAACAAATGACCTGGCCCGCCGCTATGCCTCTACATCAGGCTGCAGAATACTGCAGCCTGAGTGTGGACACATTCAAAGAGGTTTGCCCGGTCAAGGCCGTTTCCTTCACGCAATCTACCCGGGGCAATCGGTACCTCCGAAAGCGCCTGGACGAATGGCTTGAAAGGATCGACCCCAATGGTGCAGAGTGTTCCTCGACGCCAAAGCGGCGCATTGGAGCTAGGATCGGTGGTAGTTAGAGTGAAGCTGGAAGGCCTGAATATCTATCGGGCTCGCGGCAAGTTGTACGTCTACCGCCGATCGACCGGTGAGGCCTTGATCAAAGGTTTTGACGGCGAACGTGCCGACCTCGACCGTGAAATGGCGAAGCCGGCGTTTGTGGAGCTCTACAATCGCCCGCGCAAGCGCATCGCGGCAGCCAGTGATTTGCCCATGACGACGCTCGGGGGCCTGGTACACTGGTTCACCAACGGTGATATCGACCCCTCTGCCAAGATAGCGGACGACGTCGACGTCACCGACGATAAGACGGGTTATCCGAAATGGAAGAAGCTCGCAAAGGCCACGAGGACGGATTACCTCGACGCCTTCGAGTACCTGCGGCCGGAGTTCGATATCGTTCTGACCGATATCACCCAGTCCGATCTCTATGACCTGCGCGATACATGCGCCAATCAGAAGTGGGGGCGCTTCGCCGATCAGATGATATCGGCGCTGTCGTCGATGTTCTCCCAGGGCGTCAAGCGCGGGAACCGAACGGGGATGACGATCAACCCCTGCCGTGGCATGGACAAGGCACACACCGCCGACCCCAATGCCAACCGCGAGTGGTTTGCCGAGGAGTTGCCGGCCGCCCTGGCGCAGGCCCCGATGGAGATCAAGATCCCGCTGATGCTCGCCCGCTATGCTGGGCTGCGCGGTCAGACAATCGTCGTCTCCGGCTGGAAGCAGTACACAGCGCACCCACTCACCGGCATGGCCTTCCGCCTGATCGCAAGGAAGAACGACGAGAAGGCGTTCCTACCGGCCACCCCGGAGCTACAGACCTTTCTCGCCGGCCTCAGCCGGTCGTCCACACTGATTGCGGTGCGCGACGACGGGACACCGTGGCCAAGCGAGAAGGAGATGCAGACCCGTGTGAGCCACTATCTGCGCGGCCTGGAGAAGGCCGGCCTGATTGGCGCCGGGACCACCCTGCACGGCCTCCGTGTCTCCTACGCCGCCTGGTGGAAGCGGAACGGCGCCAACAACTCCGAAGTGGCCGATCTGCTCGGGGACAAGTCGGAACGGATGGGTGCTCACTACACCCGGCACGTCGAGCGCGAGGTAAATGTCATCCGCGCCTTCAACCGGGTGAAGGACGCATCGTGAACAAGTTTTGCATAACACGATGCAGGGTGTGCATAACAATTGCTGGGTGAAGCCAAAAACCCTATACAAATCAACAAGCGGACGTGGCGGAACTGGTAGACGCAAGGGACTTAAAATCCCTCGATGGCAACGTCGTGTGGGTTCGAGTCCCACCGCCCGCACCAAAAATTGCCGCGCCAGCTCATTCAAGAGA
>Ga0207707_10000653_pt1 | contig 34288 bp, 28 predicted proteins | sample KBSC83BmetaG_FD_184336 | JGI IMG/M metagenome (GOLD analysis project Ga0207707, IMG submission 184336) | Corn rhizosphere microbial communities from Kellogg Biological Station, Michigan, USA - KBS C8-3B metaG (SPAdes) (version 2) | ecosystem: Host-associated > Plants > Roots > Rhizosphere ... | reverse complement strand
GCGAGAGCGCGGTAGGTCAGGGATAGGTCCATCTCGCGCGGCTGCTTTGCAAAATTAAGGCCGTACGCTTTTACAAATCCCGGATATCCGTCGGCTCGCGACATAAAATCCTGCCCGAAACCGGCCTGCCAATCCCGTGCGATCGGCACAGCATCAGAGATCGTCTTTAAGTTATTTTTGCGAGCGACATCGCCGCGAACGAGTATTGCAAAATCGTTCGCAAACCCAAGCGGCGGGCCAACGTTAAGTTTATATTGACTCGCGTACTCAGACTTTGTTTGATCGTAAACTGCCTGCGGGTCGGTCAGCGGCGCGTGTTTCAGGATCGCCGTGTAAGCCGTCCCGGTGTATTCGGGATAAACGTCGATCTGATCCGATAAAAGCGATTCGTGAGGGATGTTGCCGCCAAGCTCGAGATGCCGCTCGACCGTGACGCCTTGCTTTTCGAGCATCTGCGCGAGGATCTCAGCGAGAATGATCGACTCGGTAAAATCTTTTGAGCCGACGCGGATCACGTTCTTTTGAGCCGCAGTAGCGCCCGTCGGAAGAACGGATCTTTCTGAAATTTCAGATTTGGAATTTGAAATATAGCTAAGACCAATGACGGCGACAAAGGTCGTAGCAACCGCAGTGCCTATTATTTTTCTGCGCCCCGCCGATGACCGTTCACCAACGCGATATGCGCGCTCGATCTGGCCGATGCCAAAATCGCACAAGAGAGCGAGCAACGCGGATGCAACTGCGCCAGCCAGAAGCAAATTGTTGTCGTTTTGACGGAGTCCTCGAAAAATATAAGTTCCCAGTCCGCCCGCGCCAACCGCCGCGGCTACGGTCGCAACACCAACACAGATAACGACCGCAACACGAATTCCTGTCAGCATCACAGGCATCGCCAGCGGCAGCTCGACCATGCGAAGGATCTGTCCATCGGTCATGCCCATTGCTGCCGCCGCTTCGCGGATCTTTGGATCGATGCCGAGAATTCCCGTGACGGTGTTGCGGATCACCGGAAGCAACGCATACAGTGCCAACGCGATGATCGCCGTCCGAGCGCCGATGCCGCCGATAAAAGGAATGGGAATGAGCAGGCCAAACAGCGCCAGACTCGGCACCGTCTGCATGATGTTTGCAAAGCCGAGGATCGGAGTTTGCAATGACCGAATTCGCGTGAGAAGGATGCCCAGCGGAACGCCCATCAATATCGCGAGCCCGGTCGAGAGAAATACAAGAAAAATATGCTCGCGGGTCAGGACGAGCAGCTCAGGCCAGTTTTCTCGAATGAATTCGTAAAACGGCATGTTCTATTGGCACACGCTGGTGCGGTGGTACACCGGACCGCCCGTCAGCTCTGCTTCGGCATTGCCGGCAGAAACTGCGGCACGACGCGGCCCTTTGTCATTTGCTTGAACGCGAACGCGTATTTGATCAGCTTCGGCTCGCTCCATGCCGTGCCGAAAAAGAACATTCCGGCCGGCTGTATCGATGCCGCGGCTCCGGCAAAATTTCCCGACGGCGGTACGGCCGGCACATTCCTCAAACCGATCGGCACCGTGATGGACGGATAGCCCGCAACGGCCGCCTGGCCCCACGCCTGTCCGCTCGTTGGTCCGACAAGCGCGTCGAGCTTATTGGCGGCAAGCAGCGCGTCGATGCCGTCTTCGCGGGTCTGCTTTTGCACCTTTGCCAGCGAGTCGAGGTAGGCCTTATCGGTCAGGTCCGCCTTGGCCTGCGACTGCTCAAAGAGTTCCTGCTTGAATTTAGGCATCTCTTTGTCCGCGTTCGCTTCGTTAAATTTGATCAGGTCCTCGAGCGTCTTGTTTAGGCCGCCACGGGCCGCCAGATATTTATTCAGGTCGGCTTTGAATTCGTACTCAAGGACCGAAGTTCGGTCGTTGCCCGCATCACGTCCGAGATCGGGAAACTTCACCTCAACCAGCATCGCGCCTGCGTCGCGCAGTTTTTGAATGAATGGGTCGTAATAGGCATGCCAGGCGTCGGCGTTTCGCTGCGGCGGATACGTCACGAGGCCAAGCCGCGCTCCCTTAAGGCCGCGCGGATCGAGAAACTTTGTATAGTCTTTCGCTCGCCGGCGGTCCGCCTCAGCCGTCGCCGGATCGTTTTTGTCCGTTCCCGCCATCGCGGTCAGCATTATCGCTGCGTCCGTGACTGTACGCGTCATCGGACCCGAAGTGTCCTGCGAGTGCGAGATCGGGATGATGCCGGTGCGAGAGACGAGGCCAACGGTCGGCTTTATGCCTACGACGCCGTTTGTGACCGATGGGCAGATGATCGAGCCGTTGGTCTCGGTGCCGACTGCCGCAGCGCAGAGATTTGCCGAGACCGAGACGCCCGAACCTGAGCTCGAGCCGCATGGATTTTGATCGAGAAAATATGGATTATTTGTCTGGCCGCCGCGGCCGGACCAGCCGCTGATCGATCGGGTCGAGCGAAAATTTGCCCATTCGCTCAGGTTCGTTTTGCCCATTATCACGGCACCAGCCTTGCGAAGCTGCGCCGCAACAAACGCATCCTGTTTTGGAGTCGGCGCGTCGTAAAGGGCCCATGAGCCCGCGGTCGTATGCATCTTGTCGGCGGTGTCGATGTTGTCCTTTATCAGGACGGGAATGCCGTGCAGCGGCGAACGGATCTTTCCTTTTTTGCGCTCTTTGTCTAACGCGTCGGCGATTGCCAGAGCATCCGGATTGATCTCTAACACCGAAAGCGTTTTTGGGTCGATCTCCTTGATCCGTTCGAGATACATTTCGACCAGCCTCCGCGAGGTCAGCTTGCCGGCCTTCATTTTTGACTGCAGGTTACTGATCGTTTCTTCGACCAATTCAGGATAAGGGTCGCCATCCGCGAATAATTTCATCTCGCCTTTAGCATCTCGAAATAGGGTTATTGCTGCCAAACCGGCCGCACCGGTCTTTAAAAACTCACGTCTGGTTTTTCGATTTATCATGATTTGAGAAGCATAAAAACGGGCACATTGTATCAGAAATCATCCGTCCAAAAGCAACGACGGCTCTCGACTCGAGCATCCCACCGCGCATAAGCCGCTCGTTTCGACAAAAGACTTTGAATGTAAACGATATCCGTGTCGGCGCACCGTGCCCTATGTCTTGGGATTCTATGACGGGTGATGATCGGATACGGCGTTGTGGGATGTGCGCGCTCGATATCTACAACATTTCGGAGATGTCGAGCCAGGAAGTAACCGACCTGATTCGAAACCGAGAGGGCAGGATCTGTATTCACATATATCGGCGAGCTGACGGAACGGTACAAACGAGAGATTGTCCATCCGGGTTGAGGATTCTAGGAAGAAAGACGAAACGAGCGGCAACAGCAGTCGCCGCGGCGATCCTTGGACTGGTCTCGATCACCTACTCTCAAAGAAAGTCGACCGCAAAACCGAAACTTGTCAAACCCGAGATCGTTCAGAGTTTTGAGGGTGTAAGAGGCACGTCCGTGATCAAAGGCATGGTCACTGACGTGAACGGAGCGTTGGTACCAAGTATTGAAATACTTCTGTTTCGTGGGGCCGATAACAAGGCCGTGAAAACATCATCGGATGTAAATGGCCTTTTCAGCTTCAGCGGTTTAGCCGACGGGATTTACAAGATCCAGGTTGCCCCGTCTCGAGGGTACTCTAAACTCATTGTCGAGGGCTTGTTGGTCAAAAGCAATAGTATTTCCGATGTCCCTCTCGTTCTTTCTCTCGACAGAAAAGGTGTGGTAGTGGGAATCTTTGTTGAGGAACCGATGATTGACTTTTCAGTTAGCGGTCCGACTCCAGTAAAGATAACACGTGAGGAACTTGATCGGATACCAGGCGGACGGCCTTATTAATTAAAGTTGAACCGTGTCCAGATAAGCCCGAGCCAGTGGCTGCTCCGACTTTGCAAAATTCTCGGGCGTGTCAAGCAGCACGATCTTTCCTTTGTCCATCAGCGCGATCCGCGAGCCGAGCAGCATTGCCTCATGCAGGTCGTGCGTGACGAAGACGGCTGTTTTGCCAAGCTCGTGGACAAGGCTCGCAAATTCCTTCTGAAGATTTGTCCGCGTTATCGCGTCGAGCGCGCCAAAGGGCTCGTCGAGCAAGACGATCTCCGGGTCAGCGGCGAGTGCACGGGCAACGCCGACGCGCTGCCGCTGCCCGCCCGACAGCTCATGAGGGAACCTGTCCGAAAATCTTTGCGGCGCGAGGCCGACCATCTCGAGCATCTCCGTGACACGAGCAGTTCGCCGCTCCTTAGACCAATTCAACAGTCGCAATACGACCCCGACGTTCTCTGCTATCGTAAAATGCGGAAACAGGCCTGCTTCCTGCAGAACGTAACCAATACTTCGCCTGAGCTCGATCGGATCCCAATCGCGCGTCGAGCGGCCGCGAACTGAGACATCGCCGCTCGTTGGTTCTATCAGGCGATTTATCATCTTTAAGGTGGTGGTTTTCCCGCAGCCCGATTCGCCGAGCAAAACAACGGTCTCACCTTCGTAAATTCCGAGATCCAATCCCGCGAGTATCACGGTCTCGCCGACCGTGTAACCCACATCATCGAACCGTATAGTTACCGGTTTTTCGCTCATTCAAGCCGTGCGAAAGTTTAGCATCTGATGCGTTTTTACGCACAGATACGCGTTCAGTAACAGAGGGATGCAAAAACGCTTTTGCAATGCGTCTCTATATTGGTTACGGAACACGTAAACCTTATTGAATATATAAATTTATGGCACTCATAACCAAAATATTTAGCACAGATCGGAGCCTGACGATAGCCGCCATGGTGGCGATCGTCCTCGCGCTGGCAACCAGCTCATTTGCGTCGGGAAACGGCGAGGCCGAGGCCCGCAAGGCAATGACGCTTTCAGCAGAGCAGACACTCGCCGATCTCGGCTACTGGATAACAAAGGTCGACGGCGTTTCAGACGATTCGACGCGACAGGCGATCATCGCTTTTCAAAAGGTCGAGGGCCTGAAGCGAACGGGCGTTCTCAATGCCGACGTGCTAAACGCAATTCAAAACGCATCGCGGCCAACGGCGAAGTATCAGGGATCTGCCCACGTCGAGATCGACATATCGCGGCAGGTGATCTTTCTCGTCGACGATCAGGGCGAAGTCACTAAGGTATTGTCAACCTCTACCGGTAGCGGTGTGACGTATGTCGAGAACGGCAAAAAGGAGCGTGCGTACACTCCGCGTGGAAAGTTCGTCATCAGCCGGCAGATCCACGGCATTCGAAAGGCGCCGCTTGGCACGATCTATAACCCGAGCTACTTTAACGGCGGCATTGCCATCCACGGCAGCAACTCCGTTCCGGCGACGGCCGCCAGCCACGGATGTGCCCGAATCCCGCGATTTGCCGACCCGGAATTTGTCAATATGGTCAAGGTTGGCATGACGGTTTACGTTTACGACTAAGGGAAGGCAGGTCCACCCAGACGATGCCGGAAGCTGGCCAAGCGGTCCAGCTCCCGGCATCTCTTTTTGGGAGGCCTGTTCGCAAAAATTCGGCGCTTGTTTGAATTTTCAGGTCTGCCCGTCAGGTAATCGGTCAAAATGAACGACGAGAATACAGTTCATTTACGCAAAAGGCGTACGTTTTGGCGTTCTAACGGCGTATGGCAAGGAAGTTGCGTCAAAATTCGGCGGAAGTTCACTCTCCCGAACGCAAGATCATATGAGATACAAGTTGATCCATTTATTTGGTGTGGTGGTCATTATGGGTGCGTTTCTCGCGATCACGCCGGCCGTCTTCGCCCAAAAGATGAGTAAGCTCGAGGTTGAACAGCGACTGAGCGATCTTGGTTACTGGATAACAAAGGTCGACGGAAAATCGGACGACTCGACGCGACAGGCGATCCTCGCTTTTCAAAAGGTCGAGCGCCGTAAGCGGACCGGTGTCTTGAGCGCCGCCGATATGACGTTGTTGCAAAGCGCCTCGCGACCGGTGGCGAAGTATCCTGCAGGCCCGGCCCATGTTGAGGTAGATATCGACCGACAGGTGCTTTTTTATGTTGGCGACGACGGTGCGGTAAAGCACATCCTGGCGGTTTCGACCGGCAGCGAGAAAAAATATTTCGACGATAACCAATGGCAGGTAGCGCACACAACGCGCGGCAATTTCAAGGTCCAGTGGAAATACAACGGTGTCCGAAAGGCATCGCTCGGCGATCTATATTACCCAAGTTATTTTAACGGTGGCATAGCCGTGCACGGCAGCCCGTCGATACCGGCCTTTCCGGCAAGTCACGGCTGCGTTCGCATCCCGATGTTTGCCGATAAGGCTGTCTACAAGATGATGCCGGTCGGAACGCCCGTCTACGTTTACGATCACAGCTAGTTCTGTTCAGAATCGATTCAACAGGTCCACATTTCGACGGGCCCGGAGAGATGGCTCGAGCGCGATCGCACTCTGAAAACATTTGTCGGCAAGCCTGTTCATGCCAATATTTTCCAACCTAAGACCGATCATATATTGGAAGAGCGCGTCGCGCGGCAATGCATGCTCTGCCTGCTGTTCGTGAAGCGCGGCGAGATCAGATCTGCCCATTTCACCCGCAGCACCGGAAAGAAAATACTGCGCTAAAACGAGGTCGCGGCTTTGACCGGCGGCGGCGTTCCACTCATCGACCGCTTCGTCTCGACGACCGAGCTGCCAGAGCGATTCGCCGCGCTCGACATGTGCGAAAAGCAGGTCCGGCGATGCATCAAGGCTCTGATCCAACGTTGAAAGCGCATCGCTGAAACGCCCAAGCCGATTTAAGATCGAACCCCGATAATAAAGGCTGAGCGCGCGAGAACGACCACTTTCTCTTTCGGCCGAGGCCGCCAGAAGATCGACCGCCTTGGCCGCATCGCCATTGAGAAACGCGAGCCAGGCGAGCTTCGGAAGCGCATCTGTATTTGTAAACAGGCCAAATCTCCGGGCCTCGTCAAGATGCTGACGCCCGGCGGTGATCGCCATGCGATCGGAGGATGAAAGCCAGCCTTTCGGGTCGGCCTGCGCCAGCGCAAGCTCATCGGGGAGTCGGACATTTTGGAACGCGATCAAACCCTCGCGCTCCTGATAACGGATCCAGCCGCTGTGCATGACGACGCTCATCCAAGCGACCGCAAATAACGCAAAGATCCCGCCCGCGCGTGTTACGTGCCCCGACCGTTTCAACAGATATTTGAGAATCGACGCGTCATTCGATCCAATGAGGCGCCAAGCATAGACCGCGATGAACGACGTTATGGCCGCGACGCCGAGTGCCATTAACATCGGGACGAGTTGATAAACGTCCCAGACCGCAAAGAAGCTTGCAGCGAACGCGACGGCCGCCATGATCTCCTCCGGCCATGTCAGCGAATAGTTTTTTGAGACCTTGTTCGAGATTGCGATCGACGGTTTTCCAAATCCAAAATAAAGTGCGTTGGTCGGGCAGACGCTGACGCAATCCATGCACTTCATACAGCCCGGGTCGACGACCATGCCGTACTGCTTTACTTCGGCGTGGACAATAACATTTGATGTGCACGTCGCGGTGCAGTTACCGCATTCATTGCATGCGTCCGTCACGCGTATGCGGCCGGGCGCAAGCCGGTCCGCGATGCCGAAAAATCCGCCATATGGACAAGCGTAGGTGCAGAAGCCTTTTGAACCGAGAAAATACACCGTTACAAAACCGCAGATAAACAGAAAGGGGACCGCAACGGCGAGCGACGGAAATGTCTGCCAAAAATCTTTTGTGACGAGATGGTTTGTAAACGGCGGAAAGACCGATCGACCAGCGGGCGTCGCAATTGCCCGCGAGACGGTCGGCCAGACGAACATATATAGCGCAGCTGGGAGCGGCACAAAAACGAGCAGCCGCGAACGAAACGGCCGCGGGTGAATGCCGATCTTTTTCATCAGCCAGGCACAAAGATCCTGAAGAGCGACGATGTGACAAGCCCATCCACAGACAAATCGACCGAGCACCATCGTCGAGAGTATTGCCAGGCTAAAAAAAATAAATCCCGCGTTGACCGCGCCCTGGCCAAGTGTGTACATCGTCTCAGACGGTTCGATAGGTGAGACGGTCGAACCTGTCAGCCGCCACTGAACAAAGTGAGCGGCCATCAGCAGAGTAAGCGTTACTAGCGCGGCGGCGCGCCAGCGGCTCATTCGCGAGCGTCGAACGGGACGTTCATCAAGGACCGGAAGTTCTCGGACTCGAGTGTTATGCGCAGCGCGCGAACATCCGTCGTTCGATCGGTCCGATTCTTCCTGCTTGATCTGGTCTAAAACTTGTACCACGGAATGGCTAAATTATTGCGCGAAGTTAAGTGTAAGAGGTAAGCTACATTCTGCGAAACCCAACTGCATCGAGCCCATCTCGTTGATCGCCTTAGTGCGATGAAAATCAGTTTATGTTGAAGATAATCCTCGCCATCTCACTTCCGCTCCTGATGTTTTTGGGCTATGGCAGCGAACCCACGTCGACGAACAACACGGCGCAGAAGCACGATACAGGCGCGCTCGAGAGAATGATCGTCGATAGCGGCACGGTCACGATGGACCTCGACCTTGCAAAACTCACTGGCCTAAGGCGTCCTGAAAAGCGACAAAAGACCGGCACGCTGCGCTTTGCGGTCGACCGAGATTCATTCTTTACGCTGCTGGCGTTCAACGGCGAATTGCGCGGGCCGGTGCCGAGCACCTTGGGCCTGATCCCGCAAAATGCAGTCGCGTTGCCGGAGAAGTTGGCGGCTTCCGACAGGCAAATGGTCCTTGAGAGCGTCGGCTGGGGCGGCCGCTTCGATCTGGTCATTCGCGATGCAAAAACCGGATTTGTTTTTTTCAATATCGAGGGCCAACAATATGATTACAGCGCGACCGAGCACGCGGTCAATGTTCGCGGCGGTCGGCTTTTGCTGTCAAAGCAATTCGCGAATGAGCTGGGGCGACCATCGGATGCCGGCATAAACCTGGGCACGATCACCCTAGCCGGCACGACGCGTACGATCGAAGTTACTGACGTCGTCAATGGCGAAGTTAAGTCCGACACGCTGCCCGCGCTCAACACTCCTCAGAGTGGGATGGTGCCGGGCCCGGACGTGATCGTTGGTGACATCTCAGGGCTGGCCCAGTTTGGACCCGCTGTCGGAACGCAGGTCGGACTCTCGTTCGGAACCGATTCCTGCAACGCCGGAACCGAAAATCTGCATTGGTTCGCGCTTCCGGCCAATGATCATCCTGTCATTCCCCAAAACTTGTACCGTTTGAGCGGCGGCGATGCCAATGATGAACGCTTCGAACAGATCGGCGAATCAAATGTGAAGCATGCGTTCAACGCACTTGGCGAAGATATCTGTGGCTTCGGCTGCAACGGTGTCAATGGGACAAATCTCGGTTCGGGCTGCTCCGATCCATACACGGCGAGCGAAAATGCGGGCCCGAGTCTCGGCTCACGGGCGTGGATCAATCCGTTCACCGGAGCGTTTCCTCGCGGCGATTCGGCGACACCGCCGAATAGTCATGTCGGACATGTGCACAATGGTGTCTCACATCGCCTGACGGTCGAGATGAGCGATTTGGACGCGACCCAAAACCCCGGCGCGACGTACTATGCCGAAGGCCAGTACATCACGCCGCATGAGTACGCGTGGTGCCAGGCGAATCCCGGACAATGCAATATGTATAACAACGTCTCGTATCGCCAATTCGGCGTGACCGGGACGACCGTCTTCACTTTCAGCCCGATCGGTTCGACTGTAAGGCAGAAGCCGGCAATTTACGCCTGGCCAGGCGCGACGATCGTTCAGATCCAGCCCGACGCGGGCAACGACGGCATCGCGTTTGTCGCATATAAAGTTACGAGGCTGCCCTCCACGCTCTGGCACTATGAGTATGCCGTCTACAACGAAAATATGGACCGCGGGATCCAGTCGTTCAGCGTTCCACTTGGTTCCGGAGTCATCATAAACGACATCGGCTTTCATGGGCCGCCGCAGCAGCCAGGTTGGTCGGCTGACGGCACGGTCGGCAACACAGGCTACAGCAGTACGCCGTGGGCCGAGATGCAGACATTTGCGTCCATGACCTGGAGTTCGGACACATTTGCGCAGGACCCGAATGCAAACGCTATCCGCTGGGGCACTTTATATAACTTTCGGTTCGACTCAAATCGTCCGCCAACGACGGTCAATGCCAGCCTCGGATTTTTTAAGACCGGTGATCCGGCACTGGTCCAGGTCCAGGGGCCCAGCGTCGTTGCTGTTAGAGTTTCAGTCGTCGGCCGCATCACAACTTTGAACGGCACGGGCATCAGCGGCGCGCGCATTACGTTGATCGACTCTGGCGGATCGAGCCGCTCTTCCTTGACGAGCCCGTTTGGCTATTACGGCTTTGAAAAGGTCCCGAACGGGACGTATACCGTCACCGTGCAAGCAAAACCCTATCCGCTGCTGCAGCAGGTCATCGACATTAATGACAACATATCCGATCTCAATTTCGTTCTCTCGCCTTGATCTCGATCCTCGAAATTTGGGCGCGGCGCGACGATAATTTATTGCCTGATTTCGATGGAGCTGCGAAAAAACAAAATTCTTTAAAAACTCTCAATTTATCGCAACTTTCAGTAGATAATTCCAAATGAATGAGTGTATGCTTATGGATTGGACGTTGCGGGTCGGCGGCTATTCCTCTTTAACAGTTGGTCTTTTCCGGTTAGTTTAGAGCGATTTCACTGCAATTCGGCGCCCTTCGCCCGGAGTCAGGACACCACATTTAGTAAATTCAAAAATGGCATTTAAGTCTTTGTTCAGTTTGTTTTCCAGCGACTTGGCTATCGATCTGGGTACGGCGAATACGCTTGTCTATGCAAAGGGCCGCGGCATTGTCGTATCAGAGCCTTCGATCGTCGCCATCAACAAGGTAACTAATCAGGTCGAAGCGGTCGGCCGCGACGCCAAAGAGATGCTTGGTCGAACGCCGGGTAATATCGTTGCCATTCGACCGATGAAGGACGGCGTGATCGCGAATTTCGAGGTGACTGAAAAGATGCTCCAGCATTTTATCCGCAAGGCGCATAACGGCAAGTCATGGGTGCGTCCGCGGGTCGTCATCGGCATTCCGTCTGAGATCACGCAGGTCGAGCGCCGCGCAGTCGAGGACTCAGCTTACCGCGCAAAGGCGTCCGAGGTTTACCTTGTAGAAGAGGCGATGGCCGCAGCGATCGGCGCCGGTCTCCCGATCACAGAGCCGCACGGCAACATGGTCGTTGACATCGGCGGCGGTACGACCGATATCGCTGTGATCTCGCTTTCGGGTATCGTCTATTCACGTGCCGTTCGCGTCGCCGGCAACGAGATGGACGACGCCATCACCCAATACATCAAGCGGAAATATAACCTGTTGATCGGCGAGCGAACGGCCGAGGCCATTAAGATCTCACTCGGGTCGGCCTTCCCGCTCGACGAGCCGCTGTCGATGGACGTTCGCGGCCGAAACCTCATCGAGGGCATTCCGAAGACTATAACTATCACTGACGAAGAGGTTCGCGAGGCGCTCTCCGATGCCGTCTCGACGATCATCAATGCGGTCCGTGTAGCGCTCGAGCGTACACCGCCGGAGCTCTCAGCCGATATCGTCGAACGCGGCATAGTGCTTACAGGCGGCGGCGCGCTTCTAAAGAATCTCGATAAACGTCTGATGATCGAGACCGGGCTTCCGGTCGTGATCGCCGACGATCCCCTCTCTTCGGTCGTGCTCGGCACCGGCAAAATGCTGTCGGACATCGAGCTCTTAAAGCGGGTCAAGTGGGACAATTCGCTAATGGCCGGCGGCTGATCGAAGAAATGAGCAGTTGGGCGGGCGGTAAATAAGTGTGGTTACCACGCTTTTATCCTTCATCCCTCATCCCTCATACTTTAAAGGATGGTTGAACGTAGTCAGAAAGAAGTTTGGAAACTGACGCCGTGGCTGGTGCTTGTTCTGCTGCTGGGCAATTTTATCCTCATGGCGTTCAGCGCCAAGGACATTACTTCCGGCCAGCGGTTGATACGCGTGTGGGGACTGACTGTTGCTGACTTTGTCCAGTCTCCTGTCGCAACTGTTTCATCCGGAATGACGAATTACTTCAGGTCGATCGCAAATTTGCGTACGGCCCAGGATGAAAATACGCAGCTCAAGCAGCAGGTCGAGGAGCTCCAGCTCGAACTCAAAGCAAAGGAGGGCCTCACCGCCGAGAACGAGCGACTAAAGAACCTGCTCGATCTTAAGGACCAATCTAAATATAAAGTTCTGACCGCGCGCATCATCGGCCGCGACCCCTCGATCTGGTTTGACTCCGCCGTGATAAATCAGGGCAGTCTTAATGGCGTAAAGCTCAACATGCCGGTCGTCGCGAATGGCGGACTGGTTGGACGCGTGACGGCCGTGAGCCCGCTTACCGCACAGATCGACCTCCTAACGCGTGACAAATCCGGTCTCGGCGCGGTGATCGGCCAAGTCGGTGTTTCAAATGCCCTAGGTGTCGTAATGGGTACGAGCAAGAGTGGCTTGCTTGAAATGAAGTATGTTCCGGGAACGACCGATGTCCAGGTAGGACAGGCGGTCTTCACGACGGGTCAGGACGGCATCTATCCTTCGGGACTAAAGGTCGGAGATATATTCGACGCCAAATCGTACGGCTCCTCTCAGCCCTACCAGATATTGATCAAGCCGGCTGCAAGTCTCGATTCGATACAGGAAGTTGGTGTACTGCTCTATGAGCCGCCGCCCACTGTTCCTTTTGACCAAAAGGTGTCCACCCCGACAAAAGAGAAAAAGAAATAGCCGATGGAACAAGTTAAGCTGACCGTAGCACTGATCATCGCTGTCCTGCTTCAGTGGACTTTGCGAAACATCGCCGAGCCGCTCATGTATGTCGACTTCGTATTGATCGTTGTTGTCTACGCCGCGCTTCAGCGAAACTCGCTTCGGGCAATTCTTTTTGGTACGTTCTCGGGCCTTGCGGTCGATGCCTTGAGCGGCGGCCTTCTCGGGGCTAACGGATTCACAAAAACCCTTATCGCATATATAGTTTCCGAGATCGCAAGGCGTGTCTACATGGACAACCTTTTGCTTCGCATTCCCGTCATAGCGGGCGCGTGCTTTTTGGATAATGCCCTTTTCTACGGTCTGCATCGGCTGCTCGGCCAGGAGATGAGCGGGGATTTTTGGATCAACATTTCATACGCTCTGATCGGAACGACCGTCGCCGGCACCGTGATTTATATCTTTTTTGATAGTTTCCTTACTGAAAAAGCATCAAATCGAAAACGAGAGATATTCCCTGCCCGGCGCTCCTCGCGCCGCCGCAACCCGATAAGGCTCGGGAAATAGCACGCGTTCATGAAGATAAACGATCACGCGCAAAACTTGAGTGCCCGCATCGCCACGATCCAGATCGTGGCTTTTGTGCTGTTGACGCTCCTCGGTGTCCGCCTCTATTACTTGCAGATCGTCAAGGGCGCCTACTATGCCGAGCGGGCAGAGAACCAGCGTGTTCGCCTCATACCCATCCCGGCACCGCGCGGCGCCATCTTTGACCGCAACGGGAAAATACTTGTCGATTCGCGCCCGACGTATAACGTCGTTCTCGCCAACGAGCCGCTTAAAAAGATCGATCTCACATCGCGTGTCGACGACTACGCTAACGGGCTCGGGCTCGACCATCAATTTGTCGTCGAGCGCCTCGATCTGATCAAAAAGCAGAACGACTTTGAGACGATGGTGCTCAAAGAGAATGCGACGATGCAGGATATTGCTTGGGTCGAGGCTCATTCGCTCGAGTTTCCTGAACTGTTGATCGAGCTTCAGCCGCAGCGGTTTTATCCGCTAGGCACAGTTCTGTCGCATGTACTCGGCTACGTTGGTGAGATCAGTCCGGCTCAATTAGAAGACCCGGAATTTAAAGAGAAGGGTTTGCGTCCCGGCGACATTATCGGCAAGGGCGGTCTCGAGCAGTATTACGACGAGTACTTACGCGGCAAGCCCGGCTATCGGAAGGTGATCGTCGACAGCCGCGGACATGTCCAGAGCGAGATCGCGCGCGTCGAGCCGCAGCCTGGAATGGACCTCGTCACGACGATCGATCTCGATCTGCAAATGGCCGCCGAGCAGCAGCTTGATGCCTCAGCGACGAAGCGCGGGACCGTTATCGCGATGGACCCGAATAACGGTGAGATCTTCGCGATGGCTTCGCACCCGGCGTTCGACCCGAATGTGTTCATCCAAGGCGCGACAAAGCCCGAGGGCCGCAAACAGATCGCCGCCTACTGGCAGGATGAGAAACGGCCACTCTATAACCGTGCCACCCAGGGCCGCTATCCGCCGGGCTCGACCTGGAAAATACCGGAATATGTCGGAGCATTGGAACAGGGCGTCATAACGCCTCAGCATTCAAATATGCTGTGCGGCGGCGGCATCCAGATCGGCAACAAGTTCACCCGCTGCATGGGGAGCCACGGCTCTCCGCCGCTCGATCACGCGATCACCATCTCATGCGACGGTTACGCCTATCATTTAGGTCTGAAGATGACCATCGAAGGGATCATCAAGATGATCCAGACCTTTCAATTCGATAAGCGGACCGGCATTGACCTGCCTAACGAAAAGGTCAGCCAGACGCCAAAGAGCTGGATGCCGTGGATCCTGAAACACGAAGGCAAATGGAGCGATATTCGCACGGTTTACGCGTCGATCGGTCAGGACACCGTCGTTGTCACGCCGATCGCGATGATGCGCGCCATTGCGAGCGTCGGCATGAAGGGCAAAATGTACTCCCCGCACCTGCTAAAGGAATTTAAATCTATTCCGGCGGTCGGCGAGGAGGGCGACCCGAACTACGTTCCCGCGCGTCAGGGCTTCACTTATCAGCATACTGAGCCGGTGATTGTTCCGATGACCGACGATCAGTACGCGATCATGCTGCGAGGCATGTGGGGCGTCGTAAACGCCGGCGGTACGGCCGGGTCCATCAAGATGCCGGGTTGGGAGATCGCCGGTAAGACCGGAACCGCTCAGGTTTCCTCGCTTGGTTCTGGCGGTGCCAAGGACCATGCCTGGTTCGATAGCTTCGCCCCGGCTTATAAACCGGAAATAGCAGTCGTGGCTCTGATCGAAAATTCCGGTTTCGGCGCGGCCAATGCGGCCCCCGCGGCAAAGGGAATGTACGAGGCATATCTCACCAAACGCGATCCAAATCTACCCATAATGACCCAGGCGGAAGCTCTCGGAAAAAAAGACGAGGTGGCCGGCAAGAAATAAATGGTAGCGATAATCGAAAAACGAGACCTACGCGATTTTGACTGGCTGACTACTGTGCTGGCGATCGCTATCGCGTGCTTTGGCATCTGGCAGATCCATAATGCCGTGCCGGACGAGAATTATTGGAGTAAACAGATCATTGGTCTGGGTATCGGATTTGTTGCGTTCCTTGTCGTTGCCTTCAGCGATTTCCGCCGCATAATCGACTATGCGCCGCTTTTTTACGTGATCGGGCTCGTCTTGCTGCTGTTGGTCGTAACGCCGCTCGGCGTTGAGGTCAACGGTCAAAAGGCGTGGCTAAAGCTTCCCTTGATCGGACAATTTCAGCCGTCGGAGTTTATGAAGATCCCGACCGTGCTGATGCTCGCAAAATATTTCGGGGCAAGAAAGGGCGGTCCGCTTGCGTTAAGAGAGATCCTTATCGGCAGCGCCATCTTTGCCGGCCCGATCCTGGCGATAATGCTTGAGCCTGATGTCGGCCAGTCGATCACGTATTTCCCGATAATGGCCGCCGTGCTTTTTCTCTCGGGGATAAAGGTCAGGTACGTTGTCCTCGCAATCGCCGCAACGGCGGTCATGATCCCGACGGCGTGGTACGTCGGTGTCAAAACGGGCAAGATCAAGCGTTATCAACAGGAACGAATTCTCGCGATCACTAATCCAGACGAGGTCGACCCGCGCGGCTATGGCTATCACACGATCCAGTCGACAATAACGGTCGGCAAGGGCGGCCTGTCTGGCATTCAGGGCGACCCTGAGACGTCTCAGAGTGTTCTCAAGTTTTTGCCTGAGCCACACACTGATTTCATCTTTGCCGTGACCGCCGAGAATTCGGGTTTTATTGGCTGTGTATCTCTATTAGTGGCCTATGCGCTGCTGCTCTCACGCATGATCGCCGGGGCCCGCCAGTCTTCAGACAAGGCCGGAATGCTTGTTATAATGTCGATTGTTTGTGGCATGGTATTTCAGATATTTATGAACATCGGCATGGCCCAGGGCTTCTTGCCGGTGATCGGCGTGCCGCTGCCGCTGATGAGTGCTGGATTGTCGGCAATATTAACGACGTTTGTCGCCATCGGCTTTGTCGTCAGCATACGCATGCGCCGGTTCGTTAATTAGGAGTTTTTTATGGCAAGGGAATTCAGGAAAGACGGTTCAAAAACGGTTACGAGCAAACCGGGAAAGCGCTCGTTCCGGACGCGGTTCATATGGTTTCTGACCGCCGTCGTGCTGGCTCTTTGCGCCGGCGGATTGACCGGCGTGTTGGCCTCCTACTACCTGAATAACTCTCGCTACTCGCTCGAGGTCTCGGCCCTTGCGACCTATCGTCCGCCGCAGGTGACAACGATCTACGCCGACGACGGCGAAACTGTCCTGGCTGAGTTCGCTCTTGAAAAGCGCATCCCGGTCAAGATCCAGGATGTGCCCGACAAGGTGACCGATGCTCTGCTTGCCATCGAAGATTATCGCTTCCGCGACCATATCGGCATCGATCCTTACCGCATCATCGGCGCCGTTTTCCGCGATGTCGTATACGGCCGCACTGAAGGCGCCTCGACCATCACGCAGCAGCTCGCCAAGAACCTGTTTCTATATAAGGATCAGACCTACACTCGAAAAGTAAATGAGTGGGCCGTCGCGCTCCAGATCGAGCGGTTCTATACCAAGGACCAGATACTCGAAATGTATATGAATTACGTCTTTCTCGGAGCCGGAGCCTATGGTTTCGAGGCCGGTGCTGAGACGTATTTCGGCAAGCATCTTAAGGACCTGAGCCTGGAAGAAGCCGCATTACTTGCGGCCATCCCTAAGTCGCCTGAATATTCGCCCACCCGCAGCATGGAAAAGGCTAAGATGCGCCGCGACATTGTACTCGACCAGATGGCGAAATATTTTCCGGATAGATATTCTCAGGCCGAGGTCGACGCGGCCAAGGCCAAGCCGATAAAGCTGGCTGACACAGCGTACTATCAGGCGCTGCCGAAATCGACCTCGTGGGATTATCCGGTCGAGGAGATCCGAAAATATCTTGAGGACAAGTACACGACCCGTGTCGCACAAGGCGGCTTAAAGGTTTACACAACGATCAATGTCGACGCGCAAAAGCTCGCGACCAAGATCGTCCGCGACCGGCTGCGTACTTTTGACAAGAACCGCAGGTGGCGGTCCGACTATCAGAACATCCTCGTCGACAGCGACGGCCAACCGATGACCGACGACAAGGACATCACCAAGATGCTGCAGACATACAAGCATCCCGATTGGTACGGCGATGAATTTTCCGAGGGTGAGTACATCAAGGGCCTCGTGATGACCGTCAATCCAAACGCCGATCAGGTAGGCGTCCGCTTTGGTAAATACAAAGCCGTCGTTGGTCCCGCAAACATGGGCCGCAGCGGCAAAAAGCCGAAGGATGAATTAAAGCCCGGCTATCTCGCCGAGTTTCTCGTAAAAAAGGTAAACAACGACAGTCAGACGCTCGAGGTTGAGCTCTCTCAGGTTCCCGAGATACAGGCCGCGATGATGACGATCAATGCACACACGGGCGAGATCGTGTGTATGGTCGGCGGCTACGATTTTCATACCAACAGATTTAACAACGCGACGCAGGGTCTCAGGCAGACCGGCTCGTCGTACAAGCCTTTCATTTACTCCACCGCTGTCGAAGACGGCATGACGCCCGACATGATGGTCAGCGGCGCCCCGATCAAAAAGGGCAATTGGCAGCCGCATAACTACGACGGTAGTCTCAGCAATCCGAATGTGCCGATGAAGACGGCGCTCGCGCACTCGCTGAACATCCCTGCGGTCCACCTGCTCGAACAGGTAGGCATTCAGGACGCGGCCCAGATGGTGCGCCGATTCGGAATAACAAATCCGATGGCGCCCAGCCTGCCTTCCGCATTGGGAGCCAGCGAGGTGTCGCTCATTGAAATGGTTTCGGCGTATTCTACATTTCCGAACAAGGGCATTCGCATGACACCGCACTTGATCCGAAAGGTTTACAGCCGCGATGGATCCTTGCTCGAACAGGCGGACAACTCCAGCTCAAAGGTAATGAGCGAATATGTGGCTCTGACGATGGTCGACATGATGCGCGGCGTTACGGCCCCGGGCGGGACGGCACCGGGCGCAAGCGCTGCCGGCCAGCCGCTCGCGGGAAAGACTGGAACCGTGAATGATCACACAGACGTTTGGTTTCTCGGTTACACGCCTACCTATGTGACGGGCGTGTGGATGGGAAATCCTGTCAGGAAGGAGCCGCTGGGCGATTACATGACCGGCGGTCACGGCGCCCTGCCATACTTTAACGACTTCATGAATGTTTTCATGAAGGGCAAGCCGATGGAGAAATTCGACGCACCGCCGCCGATCCCTGGCGACATCAAGGCGCTCATCGCACGCAACCAGCGCGAGGAGCAGGAAAAGCTTGAGGAAGCAGACCTCGCCGGCAAGAAGATATCGGGTCCGGCGGCCAACACCGCACCGTCACCCGATCCGAATTTACCGACCGATGAGAAGCCGCCAGTCGAGACGGTGCCTGCTCAACGTGACCCACAGTCCGTGCGGCCGCCAAATCCGCGTGTCGTCATCCAGGATCCGGTCAAGCCTGCTCCGACGCCAAAGCGGATTGAGAACCCTAACGAAGAGGGAACCAAGCGCAAGGGAAAGAAAGGCGACGGTTAAAACCTCGATCTTGCATTAAAAATGCTGTTCCGCAAACATGCGAGAACAGCATTTTTATTGCTGGTCTAACATGGCGAAAATTAATGTTTTCCGCCCTTATGTCCGCCCTTTCGTGAGGGCGAATGGTCCTCTTTCTTTCCGCGGCCTGAGCCGCTCTTCTTGCCGCCGTGAGTTTCCTTATTCACGGTCGCCCATGCGCGACGCTCGGCTTCCTTGTCCGATACACCGCGGCTTTCGTAACCTTTCTCGATATGCTCGGCCTGTCGCTTTTGCTTATCGGTGTAGCTGCTTTTATCTCCTCTTGGCATTATTTGATTACCTCCCTATTTGTCCGAATTAAATTGCCTTTTTCAAGGCTTTCGCCAGGCTCTGCCGTTTTGACAGAACCGGTTTGAAAATGTCGCCTTTCTTTTTCAGACGGGCCAACATGTTTTTGATCGTGAAGTCGCCGATCGTTATCTTTTTCTTTTCGACCTCTTTCCAGTCGATCGGCGCTGAAACGGTCGCCCCTTTGCGCGGCCTCACCGAATACGGCGCGACGACCGATTTTCCGTACGCGTTTTGCAAATGGTCGACATAGATCTGATCGCTTTTACGCTTCGCCTTTCCGCGTTCGACGGTCGCGGTCTTTGGATTTTCTTCAGCCACTATTTTTGCTATTCGCGCGGCGAGGTCGGCGACCTGTTCATATGTGTACACCGCTTTGATCGGAACATAAATATGAATGCCCCGCGAGCCCGACGTCTTTGCGTATGACTCAAGCCCGAGATCGCTGATCACCTCGCGAGCACTCACCGCAACGTCGCAGATCATCTCAAACTCGACCTTGTCCCCTGGATCTAGATCGAAGACGAACCACGTCGGCCATTCCAAGTTTTCAACCGTCGAATGCCACGGATGGCGCTCGATCGCGCCCAGATTTGCAAGATAAAGATGCGTTTCGAGATTGTCGCAAACAACGTAGTCGACCTTGTGCGAGCCTAGATCGTCCTCTGCGACAAGCTCTATCGTGCGGACAAACTCTGGTACGTCGTCGACATCATGCTGATGAAAAGACGGTCCGCGAATGCCGGTCGGATAACGCTTCATTATCAGCGGCCGATTTTTCATGTACGGCAGGACGTAGGGCGCGACCGCGGCGTAATATTTTATAAGATCAGCCTTTGTATATCCTTCGTCCGGCCAGTAAACGCGATCGAGGCTCGTCAGATTCAGGGCGAATCTACCAACCTTAACGCGGACGTCGCCTTTTGGATTCTTGCTTCTCAGCAGCTCGCTGAGCGTAGGCAGTTTTTCGCCTTTCCCGGGCCGTGCGCTTTTTTTGACGACCGCCTTGCCGACCTTTCGGCTCTGCACGGTCGGGTGCGTCCGCTCGGTTTTAGGTTCATCGATGATGCGCGTCGCGCCTGACTTGTCCGGGCTCAATAATTCGAGTGACCAGTCCTCTTCGGCAAATTCATCCTTGCCTTTCACCATCAGCCACTGTTCGCGCTCACCCAATCGAAAGAGATTAAAGACACCTTTTAGCTTTTTCCCGTCGAGCTCGACCTTCAGCTTCCCCTTCTCAAACTGCTTTTCCGCGTCGTCCCCGTCGAGCAATTTGTACGTGCCAGAGTCCCAGATCATGTGCTCGCCCGCGCCGTAATTTCCTTTCGGTATAGTCCCTTGAAACTCGAGATACTCGACCGGATGATCTTCCGTCGGCACGGCAAGGCGCCGCACTTCAGGGTTCATTGACGGCCCTTTTTTGAGCGACCACGATTTCAGCACGCCGCCGATCTCAAGCCTGAGATCGAAATGCAGATTCGAGGCGTGATGCTCCTGCAGAACGAACCGATGCCGATTCGCCTTCGAGATCTTGCCACGAGGCTCCGGCGTTCGTCTAAAATCGCGTTTTTGTTGATAGGTTTGAAGACTCATTGTACGGTTTCCGTGCAACTGCGCACTTAAACCAACGCATACACGTGCAAAGATAGTGCCGAAGATGTGTTGAGTACAATCTGCGGCTCGCATCTTGAGTCGCCGCACGAAACTTGCGTTGCTGCTTTACGTGAAATTCTCTGAACTGGCTAATGTTTACGATGAGATCGGCAAGGCCGGCAGCGACTCGGCGCGTGTGCGGCTACTGTCGGACACATTTAAGAAAGCGAAAGGTGAGACGCTTCGCGCCGTTGCACATTTTTCATTTGGCGAGCTCGTGCCGCCTGAACATTCCGGTGAGTTGGGCATCGGCCCCGGAGCCATCCGGAACGAAATTGCGGCACTGGCCGGGAAGTCATCCTCCGAGATCGACGACGAGGTTCGAGAGACGGGCGATATGAGCGAGGTCGCGGCCCGATACGCTGACGGCCATGACAAACTCAAGGTCGACGAACTTTGGCGGTTGATAACTGAGACGCTCGAAAATGACGAGAGCCGCGACCGCCTGCTCGAACGCGTCTTCGAAAACACAACCGCTCCGGGCGTCAAATATTTTACGCGAATGGCGCTCAACCAGATGCGTCTCAACGTCGGTCTTGGGACGATGACGCGCTCGCTCGCCAAAGCATTCGACGTGACGACGGCAGCCATCGAACATTTCTACGCGATGACGAATGACATCGGGCTCTCTGCATTGCAGGCGAGCAAAGGCGAGGCGGCGTTAGAACACGGCGGTCTGAAATTGTTCCAGCCCTACCAATTCATGAATGCCCAGAAGATCGAAGATGCCGACCGGATCATCCCTGGCGGAAGCTCGTCGGCGAAAAAGTGGATACTCGAGACCAAGTACGACGGCGTTCGCTTGCAGATCCATATCCAAAAACGCCCGTCAAAGATCACACTCTTTTCTCGCCGACTGAACGACGACACCGGCTCGATGCCCGATGTCGTTGACGCGGTCAAAAAAGCATGGCGAGGCGGCGATGCAATTGTCGAGGGCGAGGTCATCGCATTCGACCCCGGCTTGAAACGCCGCCTGCCGTTTCAGGCCGTGCTCCAGCGTCTCGGCCGAAAGCACAGCATCGCAAAAATGGTCGACGAGATACCACTGGTTCTTTATCTTTTCGACCTGCTCTACGATGACGGCGAGAGTCTGATGTCGACGCCGCAAAAGGAAAGACGAGCACGGCTCGAAAAGCTTTTCGAGTCTACCGCCAAAGTGCAGCTTACCGAAGGTATCGCCACCAACAAACGGGCAACGCTCGATAGATTTTTTAATGCCGCTGTAAAGTCCGGTCAGGAAGGCATTATGTGCAAGGACCCCGACGGCATATATATTCCCGGCCGCCGCACCGAGATGTGGATGAAGCTCAAGCCGGCGTTTGAAACCCTCGATGTCGTTATCGTCGGCGGCATCTGGGGCTCAGGGCGTAGAAAGGGATTGCTATCGAGCCTGATCATCGCCATCCGCGGCGCGAAAGACGGGCTTCTGACCGTCGGTAAGGTCGGCACCGGATTTTCCGAAGCGACGCTTCGTGATCTGACTGATCGGCTAAAGCCAATAATAATTACTACCCGCGGTCATACAGTCGAGATCGAGCCTGAGCTTATCATCGAGGTCGATTTCCAGGACATCCAAAAGACCGAACGATACAAGGCCGGCTACGTCCTCCGCATACCGCGTTTCAAACGAGAGCGGCCGGACAAGAGCGTCCGCGAAGCCGATGATCTCGCACGTCTGAAGCGAATGTATGCCGAGACGCATTCGTGATCAGCGAGAGGTGTTCCCAGATCCCGGTTTTTTGCAAAACGGAGCTATTTCAAATTCGCGATCCATGCTAATCTCGCATCGTTAGTTCATTCCCTGGAAATTCGAGAGGACAATTTATGGCCTGGACATACGTGAAACCCGACGTCATTAATATCCCGCAACCGACAGCCAGCACCTGCTGGCTCGCTTGTCTCCAGATGCTTTTTGTCTGGAAGGGACGCTCACCCGACGAGCCGCTGCAAAAGCTCAATGCGGATCCGAATATTTTTCCCGATTTTTATTTGAAGAATGGCCTGGCTCCCGAAGATTGTGTCGGTATCGCCCGCTGCGTCGGTCTGGGTTGTGCGGGCGACGGCGACGCGGACGCTGATGTTCTTGCCCGCGCGCTGCAGTCGCATGGGCCCTATTGGGTGGCCGGCGAATGGAAAAAAGGCGCGGCCCACGTCCGTGTTGTGATAGGCTGCGATCCCGATCTTAAGATGGTCAAGTTGCTCAACCCATGGAACCCTCTCGACGACGTGGATTTTGCAAGCATCGATGACTTTAACAGGCGGCAGGACCGATGGAAAAAGTTCGGCACTTTCATGTACTGGAGTGGATTCTAGATCAGCGATCAATTTTCGCTTGGCTGCTAATTGGCTGATGAGTTTAATCTTATGACGCGATATTTATTGACCCTTTTGTTTGTTTCATTGCTGCTGGGAGTTGCCGGTTCAACCGGCATGGGACTGGCAGACCCGGTTCACTCGCCGGCCGCAAACAGCCCGGAGCGCAAGGCGATTCTCGATGCGCTTCGCGGCGGCGAGAACGTCATCTATACCGTCAATTTCATCAAGGTCCATAACGGCTGGGCCTGGGTCGACGTAACGCCACTCGACCCAAAGACGCATCAGGCAACAGCCGAGGGCGGACCAAATCTGCTTCATCTTGCGAATGGAAAATGGATGGTTATGGACCTTTCACGCGTGCCTGAGGACAAAAACGATCCAATGGGAGCCGAGGATGCAAGTCCCACGTTCGTCCGCAATCTGCGGAGGGTCTATAAGACCTGTCCGGCCGACATTTTTCCAAAACCGTCGAATTAATCGACGCTGCCAAGTAGGACCATGTTTGCAAGCAGGGCGTCGACGGCCGCCTTGGTCCGGGTCTGTATCGACCTGCCGATAAGCGGTCCGAGCACAAGCCAGGGCGTCAGCGGCGCGATCGCTATCACGAAGATCCACCAGTGCCGAAAGACCGGAACGGTGATCGCCATTATCGTCCACAGCAGCAAAAAGAAAGCGCCCAGCGCAAGCGGAAATATCCTTAGGAACCGGATCATCTTTTCCGCGCCGCCCAGAACGCCCGCAAACTCTATCGCCGAATTCCGAATGACAAAGCTCGCCTCGGTCACGGCCTTCAGCGGGTTTTCCCTCGTGCTGTTTACGCCCGGCCCCTTTGCCGACAGCTCGTAGTCGCTGGTGGAGGTGATCTGAAAGTTTTGGCTTACCAGCGTCGTTTGAGCAACGGCGAGCGCGCGTTTTGCGCTTCCGGTATAAGGGACCGATGTCGAATATTCGATAGCCATTGCGGGCGGACTCTACATTTTTCGGATCAGGTCCGTCAGTTTGTCAGTGTACTGCGAGTTAAGCCGCTGCAGCTCACGGAGCTCGCTGTTTGCACCGGTCTTGTTGCCGGTCGACACATAGACCTGGCCCAGATAGTAATGGCCAAGCTGGTCGTCAGCGTTAAGCGATACCGCCCTTTTGAGCGCAAGTGCCGCTTCGGTGTATTGCTGCTGTTGCATGTATGCATAACCGAGCTCGATCTTTACGTTTGGCCAGTCGGGCTTAGAACGTTCGGCACGGGTTAGCACGTCGACGGCCTGCGGATACTGGCTCATGTCGTTGTAACAATAACCGAGCCGATAGAGCACGAAAGCGTTGTCAGGCTGAAATGCAATGACCCGCTTAAAGTAGTCTGCGGCGGTCGGATATTTTTTATCGATCTCGAAGTAAACATGCCCTATTCCGGCGATCGCAACTGCGGCATTCGCCTTGAATTGCAGCGCCCTTTGATACGCCGCGATCGACTCGGCCGAGTTGCCGAGTTTGCGATACGAGTATCCCGTTTCGATCCATGCGTCTACATCGTCAGCCTTGAGTTTTGTGGCTTTCGCGAGATACGTGATCGCGTCGTTGTACTTGCCGATGTCGTTCAGCGCGTAGCCTGCGTTATAAGCCGCGACCTGATTGTCGGGGTCATACTCCAAGCCCTTAACATACGCGTCGGCCGCTTTTTGATAATCCGCGGGCGTACCGTAAAAATAAACATCGCCCAGGCCCATATAGGCCCCGCTGTCTTCAGGGTCAATACTTATCGCACGGTTAAATGTAGCAATGGCCTCGGTGTTCCGTCCGAGCCGGCGCTGCACGAGACCAAGCTCCTCATAGGTCCCTGCATTGTCGGATTTGTTTGTGATCGACCGGTTCAGGTACTGCTCGGCTTCTGCGTATCTCTTTTGCTCTTCAAACAACGAGCCAAGCTCCAACGGAGCAATGTACCCGCTCGGGTCGAGCGATATCGACTGTTTCAGAGGAGCGATAGCTTCGTCGCTACGCTTTAGCCGCCGGAGAGCATATCCTTTCTCGGTAAACGCTGCGGCCTCGGTGGTGTCCATCGCCGTCGCTCGGTCCAACGAGAGCAGGGCCTTTGCATACTCTTCAAAATCGTTGTATATCCATCCGACACGATACAACGCTTGAAACGACGGCTTTAGCCTTATGGCATTTTCGTATGCGACCAGAGCGCTGTCATAATCCTTCGCGTCGAAGTATTTGTCGCCCTCGGCCTCGTACTCGGCTGCGGTTTTCTTCGGCACGATCCGCTTGGGCGCGGTACGCTTAACAGGTGCCTTGGCACGAGGCTTGAACGTGGTGCTGACGCTGGCGCCGGACCTTTCGGCTCGGCCGCCTCCTCCGCTCGCTTCTGACTGCCCGAAGGAAAGGACCGGCAAACCTGCAATTAACAGGACCGATATAGTTAAGCTTCTTGATCGCATTTCAAACCTCGCTTCGATAACTTACCTGCCCGGGCGCGGATAAACGACCGGGCTCTTATTGCCTTGCTTGTCGACGGCACGAACGCCGAAAAAGTAGTTGTCCTTGGACATCTCTTTAAATTTATAAGACGTAACATTGCCTACAAATTTTGCGTTAGTCCAAAACGGAGCGGTCGTATCTCGCCAGACGACTTCGTATCCGGCCAGGTCCGCATCGGTATTTGCGGCCCATTTGAGATCCGTGTCGTTGGTCAGGCCGCCGGTCAGGATGGTCACGCCCTTGGGCTTGGCCGGTGCCAGCGCCAGGTTTGCAAGCGTCAGCATATTGATCCGCGCCGCGTTCGCGATGTAGCCGAAATCGACAAACTCAGGCAGGTCGCCATACTGCTTGCCGTCGACCATTTTCACGCTCTGATGTTGATGCGTGTAATCCTCGTGCGGCTCGGTAAAGCGAACGGCCGCATAGCCATTCAGGAGGAACGGAACATGGTCGCCACTGCGCCCGAAACGGTCGCGACGATAGATCAGATGGGCCTTGAAGGCAGGCGAGTAGATCTGCGACATCTCGACGACGTATCGGCCCAACTGCCGCGACGCCGAATCGTTCTCGCCCCCGACGCTGCGCCTGACATTTGCTTCTTGCTGGGTCTCGTCCGACGGAACGCCCTCGGCAAAAACGCGGATCGATTGCCGGTCCGGGGCGTTTTTATAAGTCGTAACGCCGCCGACGATGTCATTGTCGAACATCGCCTCGATATTCATCTTTTTTTCGGCCGCCTGTTTCGCGAAGTAGGTCGAGCCATACAGACCCTGCTCCTCGCCCGGCACGGTCAAAAAGATGATCGTGGCGTCAAACTTATATTTTGACATCACACGGGCAAGCTCGATCGAAACGGCGGTTCCGGAACCGTCGTCATTGGCACCGGGCGCGTCACATGTGACGTCCGTCGCATTCAGATTGCACATTGAGTCGTAGTGGCCGGACACGACGTAAACTCGATCGGGATCGGTCGTTCCCTTCAGCACCGCGTACACGTTCGTTAGCGTGGCTGGTGCGGGAATGCGATTGCCCTTTTCCTGCACAAACGTCTGTTTTTCAACATCGAGGCAATTGCCGCACTGAGCGCTGATCCGCTGAAACTCGCCGTAGATCCAATCGCGCGCCGCGCCAATGCCGCGTTTCGGATCGTCCTGTGACGAGAGCGTATTGCGGGTGCCGAAAGAAACCAGCTTAAGAATATCGGACTCGATATTCTTCGCCGAAACCTGCCGCAGCATCTTTACGATCTCGGGGTATGGTTTTGAACGAGCGCTTTGAGAGAAGGCCGAGACCGTAAATATAAGAAAGCTAAAAAGAAACAGAAGACCAAATCTAGAATTAGAGTCCTTTCGTATCATTTTTCTTGCACGTAGGTATAGTGTCGTAACCAAGATAATAGTACGCATGCCAAATACGTTTGCCGACAAGCAGCCGACCGGTCCAGATAGTTAAGTGCTCGCCTTCGGTGGCAGTGCACGATCGAAAATGATCGACCTTTCCATCACCATTAAGATCCGCGCTCGCGACGCCATGACTCGTTCGAATACGAGCCGCGCCTACGACGCCAAAACCATTGAACGCTGGTGGTGCATCGGGAATGCGAAGGCGATAAAACGAAGCGTTTTCAAATATATCGATAGCGCTCGAACAGCTTTTGTTCTCGCTCCTCTCGATCGCGGTGGTCAGCGCAGTTTGCGGCCTGTCGGGTAAGACGACTTGGATCGTATCGCCCTTTTTTAGGCCGGCGTTTTTTATCGCGAGACAAGCACTGTGGTCACTCAGAGAGTTAACGACGCCGATCTTTTTGTCTAGTGACAGTTGTCCAAAACAGGCGGAAATTTGCACCACTAAAAAGGCGCTTATCAATATAAATCTCACTGTGGGCTTTACCTATTCAAAATTTCAAACGCCTGCAATTTATTTCCGTCGGCTGAATATAACAGATTTACCGTCTCATCCGTAACGAACCGGTCGTCAGGGTCGGAGTTGAGAATAAATCTTGCGTCCTGTCCGGTGTGAATGTTCACGCCGACGAGACCCTTTCGGTTGAAGGGCTTTGCGAGGTCGGTGAAGAAATACATATAGTTTCCGCGAAGCTCGGCCACGCGCCGCCGTCGCAATAGATAATCCGAGAGCTTGTCCATCTGACGCGTTGGATCGAGCCGGTCGAATACGCTTTCCTGAATGTCGCCTCGCGAGAGCGCCATGCGGCCGGCAATGTTAGCGGGTCTGATGATCTCAAGGCCACCGGCCCTAGTTGCCGTGCCTGGCAGCCTTGCGAGACTGCCATAAACATAGATCCTGCTGTTCAAATAATTTCTCGCCGATGCACTGGCCAGCGTCGTCAGGTCGAATGAGCCAAACCGCGATCGCAAGCCCGACCAGCGAAATGAGTTTGCGGCGCTCGCCAGATTCAATCCACCGCGAGCCAGACCAAAAGCCGACGTCGCGACTCCGCCATATCGAAAATACAAAGCCGTCGCCCTCAAAGCGATGCCGCCGACTATCGCAAACGCTCCGCGGCCGGGAGGTTTGTGCCGGACTCGCCATTTCTCGCTCCCGCCTCGGTCAAATGCAGCGATCTCGTCGCGGCCGCCGACAACTGGAGTTCCCCCCTCATTCAGCAAAATAAACCGCGGACGGTCGATCTTGTGCTCAAATTTGGCGAGGCGTTTTCCACTGCGTACATCAAGCGAAACCAGATCGTCATCGTCGGCAAAAAGGATCGTACCGGGATCGGCAAAAACAAAATTCGTCAGCCCCTTATCAGCGCCCTTGTACCGCCATAATGTGTCGCCCGATCTAACATCTAGCGCCGATATACCATACGGCCCTTTCGACGTGACATCGCCGTCTTTGATCCGCGTAAATTGCCCACCTGTGCGGACGTACAGTATACCGTTGACGAGAGCCATTTCGGCGGCCGTACCGAGGGCGTCGGCCTTCCACACCTCGTCGCCGGTTCGACGGCTGATCGCACGGATTCGGCCGCGGCCCGACATATAGATATTTTGATCGTCGACGATCGGGTCGGCTTCGGTCAGAGCTAACCCGTCTTCGTTGACCCTAAATTTCTCACGCTGCTTTTCCTTGCCGGTCCGCGCGTCATAGCTCGTCGAGCCTTCGTAAAAAAGATACAGCCGTCCGTCGAGCATTAGCGGCGCGCGGTAATTATCGAGAGTAAAAGCCACCTCGTCGCCGCGGTCGCCAAACCGCGCGGGCATCATCTCGATCGAGTCGTCAAAGTCGCGCTTCCACAGCTCGTCGCCCGTCGATAGCTGCAAAACGTGAAGGACGGGCTTTCGCTTTAGATCATCGCCGACGCGCCCGCGCGCGTCTTTGACCAGCACGACGGCGAGCAGATCATTCGGCGGGTCGACCGCAAGCTGCATCACATCGCCCTTGACCTTATCGCTCTGCCATAGCCGCTCGCCCGTCATCACATCTACGGCCTCAAGCCGCGACTTGTCGCCGAGGTCGCGTGTAAAAAGTATCAGGTCCGTGTCCGGTATGGGATTCACGGCCGTTTCATTTATCCGGCCCGTCTGGCGCCGCCAGAGGCGTTCGCCGGTTTGGCCGTCGACGGCATAGAGGCTCTTCTCCGTTCCGGCCAAAATAATGCCGAAATCCGTCGTCTGATAGAACCCAATTTTCGAGTCTAAATTTGCCTGCCAGGATGGTTGCGCGACCAGACAAACCGTAAAGATTGAAAGCGTGAGGCTTAACAACAGCATTACTTTCATAAGCGGATTGTAACCTGTAATACCCAGCGATTGCACGGGTTTTAAGCATCCCACAGAGCATAATTTTACCGACAACACCACCTTGCCCAAATTCATCCAAATATCGCACATAAATGTGTCAGTGCGGGAGGTCTCCCACAAATTTGGGCGACCTCCCGTTCCGAACAAGGAGGTTTTATGAGATACAAGAAAGTATTCCTCACTATCGCCTTTGCAGTCCTCTTGATGGGCGGCGCGTTTGTCTCAAGCAGTCAGGCGCAGCAGAGACGGATCATCGTTTATCGGCCTGTTTACACGCGGCCTTTCTTTGGCTTCAGACACTATGACCCTTTCTGGTATCAGATGTACGAGACGCCGTACCAGAGATATCAGGAAGAGCGTTACTACGCCGAGAGCAACCTTCGCGACAAACAGAAGGACCTCAGAAAGCATCGCGAGAAATACGCCCGCGACGGCTACTTAACGCCGAAGGAGCAAGAAAAACTGGCCAAGGACCAGAGAAAGCTGGCAGAGGCGCGAGAGAAAGCAGCTCAATACAGGCGGTATTATTGATCCGCCCATTATTGAAATAAAGAAGGAGGGACCGGCAGACGACCGGTCCTTTTCATTTTATCTTGTAGGCTCGCCCGTCCCAGACGATAACAACTGTCCCGCCGAGGCTGTTGGCTATATTTCTCAGACCCTCGTCGAGCTTCAGATATTTTTCGGTCCCGCGTTTAATATCTTTCGTCCCGCCGCCGCCGTACGCCGAGTCATACCAGACACCGCTGCGCATCTCGAATGTCTTTCCGCCGACGTTTCGACGCAGCTCGGCCTTTTTCTCTAGCATCGCGCCGGTTCCGGTCGCTAAACCGTCAACGGTACGACCTTGAGTAACCACGCTGTTCTGCGCGTTCGCCTGCTGCTGCCTCGGCCCGGCAACTTTTGACGGCGCGTTCTTTGCCGCCGACTGCAATTCGCGCTGGTCTTCGGCTGCTTTCCGTTTCGCTGTGTCGGCTGAGATCGTCGCGTCGTCAAGCTTGCCGGCGGCTCGTTCTTTCTCGGTCTTAACGTCGCGGTCCGCTGTCGATGCGGGCTCATCCTTTGGCATCTGCGGAGACGCCTGCGGCGGCGGCGCGGCAGCTACGAGCGGTTGCTCAGACGCCGGTTTAGCAGGAGCGAGATCGGTCCGCGCTTCCGGCTGCGTCTCTTCGTTTGTCGTGGTAGATGTGGACCCGTTTGCAGAGCCGACGGCGACGCCGGTTTTTGTGACACTCTCGATGGGTGACGACGAGTTGGAATTCGCCGCCGTGTTTGAAGCTGCCGCGTTTGAAAAGCCTTGCGGCATCTCGCTTTCCGTACGCGGCGTAGGCCTGGTCTCCGCCACCTGCGATACGGCGCGGCTCGCGTCTCGCTGCTCGTTCTGATACACAAGCAGTCCGATAAATCCGCTAAACAGCACGACAAGCCCGCCCATCGCGTATGCGAGATTCGAACCTCTGAACAGCGATCGATACCACGGGATCTTTACGGCCGCCACAGGCGCGGGCTGAGCCGCAAAAGCGGCCGCTGCAGCCGCTTTTTCCAGAGCAGTCGTAACAAAGCTCGACAGCATCTCCCGACAAGCGTCACAATCCGCCAGGTGCACAACATACGTCTGGCGCGTGCGTTCGGGCAGTGCGTTTTCGGCAAACGCGGCGAGCTCGTCAGCGTCGAGGTGCCGGTCGACGGCCGCACCGGTAACCGCCGGCAAGCCTCGCTTGGCCTTACGCAATAGAGCGTCGATCTCCTTGTCGAATTCCAATTCCATTTCTCGATCGGCCACAGAGAACACCGAGTCAAAGCTTATGCTGATTTCTCTCTGCGAACTCTGTGGCCGGGGCTTTCGTAACCCAACTAAAGAACGTTTCTGACCACAAAATCTTGCAAAATTGCCGCTAACATCAAGACAGCAAACATCTTTTCAAAGCTGATACCGAGCCCGGCAGCCGTCTCGGCCAGATATTTTTTAACTTCGCCGTCATTCCAGCCGTGCTTGGTTTTCAATGCTTTTTCAACGCCCTTGCGGACCTCGTTTTGCACCCGGACAAGCTTTCGGCTCGCGGTCGCCTCGTGATAGCCAAAGACGGCGGCGATGTCCTTGAGCTTGAGGTCGTCAAAATAATACATCTTCAGGATAAGCCTGTCTTCAGGCTCAAGCGAGGTCACCGTGTGCCGCAGGGCCTCGGCCACGTCGTCCGCCGTTCGCTTGTCCGAAAAGATTTCCTCGGGATTTTCGGCGTGCGAGACGACGTGGTCGTTGTTCGAATTGTTCGACGATTCTTCGGCAAGGTTTTCAAACTCCCGCGTCTCTTCGATCTGCACTAATCGTGATTGTTTTCGAAATCTGTCCACCGCCATCTGCGAGATTATCGCTCGCAGCCAGCCGGCAAGGCTTCCGCGGCCTGAGTAATATGCAAGTTTGCTCTTTCGCGTTCCGTCCGCAGCCTGCCTGAGGCCATATAATTCGGCCCATATCGAGCTTGCCAGCTCATCTGCATCCTCCGCATTTGCTGTGATCTTTCGTGCGGCGGATTTGACGACCGGATCGAATGTGGCAACGAGGTCTTCCCACGCCTTTTCATCATTTCGCTCGCACGCGACGATCAGGCATAGATCGTCCGCATGGATCTCATCGACAAACCCGCCGACATCCGCAGTCGAAACCTCGGCACCGTAGACCAACAGATATTTCGCGACCGACGGGACCACACGCGAACTGACCGCCTCGACCTCCAGCCCGCGCGCATTTGCCGCACGCGAGATCAGTCGCGCAGCGGCCTCGTCAACGGCCCGTTTGTGTCGATCGGCGATGGTCATCTCAGGGTCTCGAAAATTCTATCAAAACTTGCGGTTTTTCACTTGAAACTATTCACCGCAGGTAAAAGAATTTATCAGCGAATACTGACAAGTGATAAGTTGATAGCATCCATATGATAGAAGAGATCGAGCACAGGGAATTCAAACGGTGTCTGAAAATTTCGAATGGCGACGCGGAAATCATTGTCTCCCTGGACTTTGGCCCGCGCATCTTATCCTATGCGTTGGATGGCGGTGAGAACATCTTGGGTTGGCATCCCGAGGCGGCTGTGCAAACAGATCTCGGCAAATGGCACCCTTACGGCGGCCATCGCCTCTGGGTTGCGCCCGAGCATATGCCGCGCTCCTACGCGCCGGACAATGACAAGGTGAATTACTTGGTCGAAAACGAGCGTTCGGCGCTATTTTCAAAAGCCGCCGATGCAGCCGGTTTCGAAAAACAGTTTCGTGTCACCCTCGCCGAAAAAGGCAGCGGCGTCGCGATCGATCACAAGATTACAAATGCCGCGGACGAGGCGCGCGATTGCGCGGCCTGGGCCATAACCATCATGCGCCCCGGCGGCGAAGTGATAATTCCAAACGAGCCTTTCGCGCCCTACGGTCCCGAGCACCTCTTGCCCGTCCGCTCGATTGCGCTCTGGTCGTATACTGATTTCACCGACCCGAGATATTCATTTGAAAAAGACGCGATCCGGCTCCGCGTCGACGATCAGATAGAGCCTCAGCAGAAATTCGGCGTACTAAACAAGCAAGGCTGGGCCGGCTATGAATCGCAAAACCTTTTGTTTAAGAAAAAGTTTGATCACGTCACCGACGCGTCATATCCCGACTTTAACAGCAACAACGAAACCTACGTTGCCGGCGGCTACGTCGAGATCGAAACCCTCTCGCCACTCCGTTGGCTCGAACATGGCAAATCGATCGAGTACCAAGAGACTTGGGAGTTAAGTCAGAACCACCTGCGGTAGCGGGTGGCTTAACTCCGCTCGGGCGCCAAGCTGACTTTCAGGGAATCTGTTCGATTCGAACCTGAACATTGTTAACAATTTTTGGATCGGTCTCACGGGAAAAGCCACGAGCATCGTACCGAATTAACATGTGATCGTCGTCGAGCCATCTTACCTCGAACTTTTCCATTGTGGAGTGATCTGTTAGCGGAGCGCTGCCAGCGTCAGAACCAACAAATGCGTTACCTGGGACGTTCTCTAGTCTTTCGTCACGTCCTAGTATTGATACTTGAGTGCTAAAGGGCGACGTGGCCCCACAATCGCGCTCGAACACTACCGCTTTAAGCTTTCCGTTTGGCGAAGGATATTCTCTGTAGACGTCATTTCCGCACATATCGGGTATATCGAAACATCCTGACGAACCAATTGTGCTCGTAAGCAGGAGAAGGAGAAATAAGGGGCTATATTTCATTTAAGAGTGTTTCGTAAAAACGAAACTATCTTATACCCATCCAACCAAACCCACGGTTTTTCACCCAGTGTGTAATGCCCGCAAGGTAAAACGACTTCGTCGTGCGCAATGTTCAAACGCCGCAGCTCGCGCATTGTGTCGCGTGAGAGATCGATCGGGAATGTGAGGTCATAGAGCGTGTAGATATATCGCTGCGGCCGCGCCGGTTGCGACGCGAGCCTATCCATATACGTCATTGGCGAGATCGGCAGCCAGTATTCGCGAAGCTCTTCAAGCGAGACCTCTTTCTCCAAGGCCTCTCGAACATGATATGTCGAGAGCCCGTTCCAAACGACATCCGCAAAGTAACCTGAGACGTGATTAAAGCATCCGGCGTCGATATTTATATCGTGAACGAACGCGAGAAACGCCGTGCACGAGCCGATGCTCGTGCCGACAATGCCGATCTTTTCGTAGCCTTGTTCCTTTAGCCAGCGGACCGCCGAACGCGTGTCGACAACGGCCTGACGCACCGATTGCAGAGTCAGCCCGACGTTCGGCGCGAC
>Ga0207707_10000652_pt1 | contig 34321 bp, 32 predicted proteins | sample KBSC83BmetaG_FD_184336 | JGI IMG/M metagenome (GOLD analysis project Ga0207707, IMG submission 184336) | Corn rhizosphere microbial communities from Kellogg Biological Station, Michigan, USA - KBS C8-3B metaG (SPAdes) (version 2) | ecosystem: Host-associated > Plants > Roots > Rhizosphere ... | reverse complement strand
TGCACGTGCACCTGCGCGATGGACCGGCGATGGCGAACGTGCTCGCCGATACCGCGCGCCAGTTCGGCCGCGCGATCGTCATGCCCAACCTCAAGCCGCCGGTCCGCACCACGGCCCAGGCGCTGAACTATCGGGAGCGCATCCTGGGCGAGCTGCCCGAGGGTTCCGGCTTCGAGCCGCTGATGACGCTCTATCTCACCGACGACACGCCGCCCGAGGAGATCTCGCGCGCGAAACTTTCGGGCCGCGTGCACGCCGTGAAGCTCTATCCGGCGGGCGCGACCACGCATTCCGACGCGGGCGTGACGCGCCTTTCCCGCTGCTTCCGCACCCTCGAGCGCATGGAGGAGCTCGGCTTTCCGCTCCTCGTGCACGGCGAGTCGACCGACCCGTCGATCGACGTCTTCGACCGCGAAAAGGCGTTCCTCGAGGACACGCTCGGCCCGACGCTCGAGCGGTTCCGCGGCCTGAAGGTGGTGCTCGAGCACATCACTACGCGCGATGCCGCGCAATTCGTCGAGGTCACCGGCCCGAATGTCGCCGCCACCATCACGGCGCACCACCTCCTGATGAACCGCAACGCGCTCTTCATGGGCGGGATCCGGCCGCATCACTACTGCCTGCCGGTGCTGAAGCGCGAGGAGCACCGCGAAGCGCTCGTCGAGGCGGCGACCTCGGGCAATCCCAAGTTCTTCCTCGGCACGGACAGCGCGCCGCATGCCCGCCCGACGAAGGAGACGGGCTGCGGCTGCGCAGGGATCTACACGGCGCACGCCGCGCTCGAGTTCTATGCCATCGCGTTCGAGGAGACCGGGGCGCTCGACAAGCTGGAAGGCTTCGCCTCGGTGTTCGGTGCGCAGTTCTATGGCCTGCCGCTCAACCCGGACAAGGTGACGCTCGTGCGGCAGGACTGGAAGGTGCCCGAGACGCTCCAGTTCGGCGACGACGTCCTCGTGCCGCTGCGCGCCGGCGAAACGATTCCCTGGAAGCTCGCCTAGCTCATCCCATCTTCGGACCGGTGCGGCCTTGGCTCGGCCTGCGCACGCTCGAGGAACTCAATGGGGCGGCGCGCGGCATCCGCACCGAGAGCGGGCATGCCATCCGGTTCGTCGCGCCGACGCCGGACCCGCGGCCGTACGAGGTGCAGGTCCACGAGACCGGGCGCATCGCGACGCGCCCCGGCAATCTGCACGACTGGTTCAACGCCCTCGCCTGGCTCGCCTTCCCGCGCACCAAGGCGAGGATGAACGCGATGCACGCCGCGCAGATTCCGCTGGAAAGCGGTCAGCGTGGCCCGTTGCGCGATCTCCTTACCGTCTTCGATGAAGGGGGCGTGCTGGTCGCGTGCTCCGATGCCGAGCTGGTGGAACTGGTGCGCCAGCTCCGGTGGAAAGAGCTCTTCTGGACCCATCGCTCGCGCCTGCGCGAGGCCATGCAGCTCTTCGTGATCGGGCACGCGGCGATGGAAAAGGCGCTCGAGCCCTGGCCCGGCATCACCTGCAAGGCGCTTTTCCTCTCGCCACATGAAAGCCCGGATGAGCAGGCGGCGCGCCGGCTCGCGCAGCTCCCGCCCGGCGCGCGGGCGCGCGATCTCCCGCCCCTGCCCGTGTTCGGCTATCCGGGCTGGGCGGACAACGAGCGTCCCGAGTTCTACGACGACGAGCGCTATTTCCGTCAGGGGAAAGCGGGGTAGCGCGTCTCCTGGGCTGAGACGAGCACCTCCGGGTGGCGCAACGCCACGGTGTCCCGTATCCGATCGACGCGCTCGTAGGGCACGTCGACGATCATCAGCACCTTGCCGCGTCCGATGTCGCCGTCGAAGGCTTTCAGGCGCGAATTCGGCACGGCCGTCGCCGCCATGCTGCCCATCCACAACCCGATCGCAGCGCCGAAGAGGGTCGCCAGCACCGCGGCGGCGAGCCCGGGATGCGTGCCCTCCGGCGGATAGCCGACGATGATGTACCCGAGGATCGCGCCGCCGAGCACCCCCAGTCCGAGCCCGATGCCGGCGCCGCGCATGAGATCGGTCTTGATGAGGTAGCTCGCTTCGTGGAGCTCGCCGAGGTCGGTGCCGCGCTTCGCGAGGAAATGCATGTGGCGGTCATCGACGCGAGCGAGCAGGAGGTCGTTCGCGGTGGCCGTCGCGCTGGCGACGTCGGGGAGCAGAAAGTAGAGCCGTCGCTTCATGGCTGCCTCCTTTCCTGCCGGTTACCTTGAGCCACCTAGGCTCCGCCTCGCGGCGTAAAATTGCAAGCGGGAGTCGGCCAGGCAGCCGCCGCGCCGCCGCGGTAATGCGGCGCGGAGGAAAGTCCGGGCTCCGCAGAGCGGGATGCAGGGTAACGCCCTGGCGCGGCAACGCGACGAAGAGGGCCACAGAGACGAGTCCCCAGACCCATTGCAAAATGAGCCTGGGGGGTGAAACGCGGCAACCTCCATCCGGAGCAACACCAAATAGGCAGGCGCTTAGATCGGCTCGATCGATGCCTGCGGGTAGGTGGCTCGAGCCTGTGGGTAACCGCAGGCCTAGAGGAATGGCTGCCGGCCCCGGCGGGCTTGCCCGATCGGGGTGCACAGAACCCGGCTTATCGGCCGTCTCCCATCGTGTTTTTTATCCTTGCTTCCGATCGGCGCGGGCGGAATAATTTCCCCCGGGGAGGTGGGGAGCGGCGCACCGGGCGAGGCCGCGAACGCCATGCAGGAACGTCTCAACCAGAACGACGTCACCAACCGGGTGAATGTCGAGAAACCGAAGGAAGTGCGTGACGCCGTGCTGCGGCTGTTCGCCGCGCGCTACCCGGGCGCCGGCTTCACCGCGCTCGAGCGCGCCTTCGACGACTTCCACGCCCTCTTCGAGGGCCGCTATCCCGGCTACCTGGCCTGCGACACGCTGTATCACGACATGCGGCACACGCTCGACATGACGCTCGCCATGGCACGCCTGGTGGACGGGCACGACCGCAGCTGCGCGCCTTCCGAGCGCCTCGGCACGCGCCGCGCGGTGATGGGCATCCTGATCGCGCTGCTGCACGATTCCGGCTATCTCAAGCGCAGCTCGGAAACGAACGCCGCCAACGGCGCCGTCTTCACCAAGGTGCACGTCAGCCGCAGCGCCGATTTCATCGCCGCCTACCTGCCTAAGATCGGCTTCGCCGGCGAGGCGGCCCTCGCCGCGCGGCTCGTGCACTTCACCGGCTACGAGATGGAGATCGAGGACATCCCGGTGGCCGACGTGCGCGACCGCATGATCGGCTGCATGGTGGGGACGGCGGACCTGATCGGGCAGATGTCGGACCGGATGTACCTCGAGAAGGTGCGCCACTTCCTCTACGACGAGTTCATCTGGGGCAAGATCGCCCGCGAGCAGCTGACCGACGGCCGCGAGATCGTGCGCTACAGCTCGCCCGAAGACCTGATCTTCAAGACGCCGGGCTTCTACGATTACGTCGCGCGCACGCGCATCCAGAAGAAGCTGGAGGGCGCCGACCGCTACGCCGAGTCGCACTTCGACGGCCCGAGCCTCTACCAGACGGCCATCGACCAGAACATGGATTTCCTGCGCGGCGCGATCGAGGCTTCGGACCTCAATCGCCTGCGCCGCTACTGCTACTCGCTTTCGGCATCCGCCGCGCGGCACCCCGAGCACCAGGCCGCCTGACCCCGGCGGTGTCGCCGCAGGCTGACACTTGTTGGGCTGCGGGAATCGTGGCACAACGAACCATGGACATTTTCGATTCCGGCCGGCGCGACGGCGGGCCGTCCCTTTCCCGCCTGCTCGCGGAGGCCGCCATGGCGCGCGCCGCGCTCGGCTCGTGCCCCAGCCCCATCGCCATCCTCGACGCTGCGTCGCCTTCACGCCCCGTGGTGTACGTGAACGAGGCCTTCGAGGAGCTGTTCTCCCTGGCGGGCAAGGACGTCCTGGGCAAAGCGCTGGGCGCGCTGATCTTCCGCGGCGACGAGGCGCTCGTGCACCGCATGCTCGCCGAATCGGTCTTCAGCAAACCGGTGCGCGCCTGGTCGAAGGATGGCACGCCGCGGCCGGTCGATCTCTCCCTCGGCGCGCTGCGCGACCGCGATGGCCGCGTCACGCATTGGGTGGCGAGCTTCGCCGACCGCAGCGAGGCGGAAAAGCTGCAGGCCCAGCTCGACGCCATGCGCGCGCCGGCGGCGAAAGCCGCCTAGCCGACCGCGGCGGCGAGCCAGCGCGCGGTGCGCAGCAGCCGCGCGTCGAAGTTACGGCGTCCGACGAGCTGGACGCCGATCGGCAGGCCGTTCGCGCCGCGCAGGAGCGGCACATTGACGGCCGGCAGTCCGAAGAGCGTCCACGGCACGCAGAACACCGGGTCCCCCGTCGCCGACAACCCCTTGGGCGCGGTGCCGAGTGCAGGCGGCGTGAGGATCGCGTCGTATCGTTCCATGAAAAGCTCGTCGAACGTCGCCCGGACCGCCGGAAGCGCTTTCAGCACGCGCTGGTAGTCGATCGCCTTCACCTCGCGCCCGCGCTCGATGAGCTCGCGCAGCCGCCCCGACAGTCGCTCCCTTCCCCCGAGGTAGAGCGGCTCCAGGTTCGCCGCCATCTCGGCATCCATCACGACGCGCTGCCAGTCCCACGCGCTTTGCGCCGACGGAAAAAGCTCGAGCTCCTCGACGTGCTCGCCGAGCGCCTCGACGAGCTCGGCATAGCCTTCCTGGAGATCGGCGTCGGCACGCTCCCAGTGCGGCGTCTTGACGAACGCGATCTTCGGCGCGATCGGCGGCTCTTCGGCCGCGACGCTCGTGAACGGCACGCGCGCCCGCGGTTGCGTGTCCGGATCGCCTTCGTCGTAGCCGGCAAGCTCCTCAGCGAGCAGGGCGACGTCATCCAGCGACCGCGCGAAGAGCCCGATATGGTCGAGCGTGCGGGAGAGCTGCAATACGCCGGTGCGCGGGATCAGGCCGTGCGTCGGCTTGAAGGAGTACACCCCGCAGAAGGAGCCAGGCCGGATCGTGGAGCCGGCGGTCTGGCTGCCGAGGGCGAGCGGCACCATCGATGCCGCGACGGCTGCCGCCGAGCCGCTCGATGAGCCGCCCGGCGTGTGCTCGGGGTTGTGCGGATTGCGCGTCTTGCCGGGCGAGAAGTACGCGCACTCCGTGGTCACCGTCTTGCCCATGATGACGGCGCCGGCCGCGCGCAGCTGGCGCACGACGGCGGCATCGGCGCGCGGCATGCGCCCCTGATGCAGCACGGTGCCGTTCTCCGTCGGCATGTCGGCGGTGTCGATGATGTCCTTGATGCCGACCGGGATGCCGTTCAGGGCGCCGACGCTCTCGCCGCTGCGGCGGCGTTCATCGGCGGCGCGCCCCTGCGCAAGCGCGTGCTCCTCGTCGAGGTACTGCCACGCCTGCACGACCGGCTCGGTCTGGCGGATTCGCTCGAGGCATGCCGTGACCAGCTCTTCGGCCGTCAACAGCCCTTCGCGCATGCGGCGGGCGGCTTCGCTCGCCGTCAGCTGCGAGAGATGCTCCATCTCAGCCCCCGTACAGGAAGTTCGGCAGCCAGAGCGTCATGCCGGGCCAGATGTACATGAAGGCGAGGCACAGAATGACGATCAGCATGTACGGCATCATGCCGGCGAAGATCTGGTTGAGCGTCACGTGCTTCGGCGCGACGCCCTTCAGGTAGAAGGCCGACATCGCCACCGGCGGCGAGAGGAACGCGGCCTGCAGGTTCACCGCCACCATCGTCGCAAAGAGCACCGGGTCGACGTGGAAGTGCGCGAGCAGCGGGATGAAGATCGGCACGAAAATCACGATGATCTCGGTCCACTCGAGCGGCCAGCCGAGGATGAAGATGATCGCCTGCGACAGGATGAGGAATTGCAGCGGCGTCATGTTCAGGCTGAGCACCCATTTCTCGATCAGGCTCTGGCCGCCGTGCAGCGCGAAGACGGCCGAGAACAGCGCCGAGCCGACGAACAGCCAGCACACCATCGCCGTCGTCTTCGCCGTGAGGAAGGTCGACTCGAGGATGTTGCGCTTGAGCTGCCTGACCGTCAGCAGGTCCCAGATCCACGGCACCGCCGTGCCGGCGAACAGCGCTCCCAGCGACCCGGAGACGATGAAGGTGACGAGATCGTTGCGCAGGAAGCCGAGCGCGAGGCCGATGATCAGGCCGCCCAAGCTTGCCCAGAGCGTGCGCCGCGCGTATTTCGCCAGGCCCGCGAGGTACAGCGCGCCGACGGCGCCGACGCCCGCGGATTCCGACGCGGTCGTGATGCCGAAGAGAATCACCGCCAGCACGACGAAGGTCAGCACGCCGAGCGGCACCACCGAATCCTCGAGCATCTTGAGGATCTCGAGCTGCTCGCCGTCCATCCTCGCGTAGTAGACGGCGAGGACGATCAGCGTCAGCACCGCGAATCCCCAGAACCAGGCGTAGAAGTTCTCGGGAATCTTGCCGACGCCTTCCTGCGCTCCACCGGCCTCGGCGGCGCTGCCGAGCTCGGTCGGCGCGCCGCCTTCCTTCGCCTGCTCCGCCTCGATGTCGGTCTCGGCGCCGCCGAGCTCCTGCGGCTTGTCCTCATCCGCGGCGGGCGGCTCGGTCAGCGTGCCCGGCGCCTGCGCCTCCTGCGCCGGTGCCGGCACGCTCGCCGCGCTGACCGGCTCCGCGGCCGGCTCAACCGGAGCGTTGTGGATCACGACGTACCACCACGCGGCGGCGAAAAGGACAACGGCGAGGAATGCCGGCACGAGCAGCGCGAGCGCGTTCTTGACGATCACCCAGTAGCTGACCGGCGTGCCTTTCAGGCGGCCCGGCATGAACAGGGCGCCAAGGAGGCTGGCGAAGACCCGCTTCGACGGGCCGCGCTCGAGCGCCTGCAGCCATGGCGGCACCGCGATACGGTACTTGTCGGCCGGCAGTTTGGGCGCGATCTTCGGATTGATGAGCGCCCAGCCGATGATGTACGCGAGGTAGAGGAAGGTCAGGAAGAAGCCGGGCAGCATCGCGGCGGCGTAGAGCTTGACGATCGACTGGCCGGCGACCGCGGCGTACACGATCAGCATCACCGAGGGCGGAATCAGGATGCCCAGCGTGCCGCCGGCGGTGATCACACCCGAGGCGAGCTTGACGTCGTAGCCGGCGTTCAGCATCGGCCGCATGGCGATCACGCCCATCAGCACGACCACCGCGCCGACGATGCCGGAGGCGATGCCCCAGAACGCGCAGACCAGCAGCGTGGTGACGGCGAGCGAGGCCGGCAGGCGCCGGAAAGCCAGTTGCACGCTGAAGAACATCTTGTCCACCAGCGCCGCCCGCTCGATGATGTAGCCCATGAAGACGAACAGCGGAATGGACAGCAACGTCTCGTTGTTCATGCCGCCGTAGGTGCGCTGCACGAACAGATCGAACACCTTGTTGTCCAGCCAGTGCTCGGCCGGGTTGTAGAACGCGACGAAGCCGAAGATCATCCCGAGGCCCATCATCGTGAAGGCGGTCGGGAAGCCCATCATGATCGCCACGACGATCATGGCGAGCATGGTCAGCCCGAGGGCGGGATCGCTCATAGCTTGTCCTGCGTGCGAGCCTTCGCCGCTTCGTCGATGTGGTGCGCCTGCTCGATGGCCGTGCGACGCGACTCTTCGTCGACGTATTCGCTGTGCGCGAGCTGCTCCTCGACGACATCGATCTCCTCCACGTCGCTGAGCCGCGCCGGCCACTCCCCGGTCTGCAGGCAGCGGATGCAGCGCACGATCTCCGCGAGGCCCTGCAGGATGACGAGCGCCCCGGCGATCGGGATCACCGTCTTGAACTGGTACACCGGCGGCCCGTCCGCCGTGACGTTGGAATGCTCGTTGATGCGCCAGGAATCGGCCGCGAAGCTCCAGCCCGCGTAGATCAGCGCCACCATGCCGGGAATGAAGAACAGGAAGTACAGCGCGAGGTCGAGCCCGGCCTGGGTGCGCGGCTTCATGTTGCTGTAGAGGAAGTCGCCGCGCACGTGCGCGTCCTGCGACAGCGCATACGCCCCGCACATCATGAAGAGCGTTCCGTAGAGCATGGAATCGAGGTCGAAGATCCACGCCGTCGGCGCGTTGAGGATGTAGCGCTTGAAGACCTCGACCGACACGACGATGGTGAGGATGAGGATCAGCCAGGCGAAGAGCTTGCCCGACCAGTCGCTGATCAGATCGATGGTGCGCAGGAAGCGCTCGGTCATGTTGTCAGGTAGACGAAAAGCTTCTGTTGGCACCAAAAACAACAGCCATCCGGCTCGCGCCGGATGGCTGTCGTCGGTGACGGGACCTCAGGCCTTCTTCGCGGCGGGCTTGGCGGCCGCCTTGCCGAAGTAGTGGTCGTACGCCATCTTGCGGTCGACGACGTAGTCCTGCTCCCACTTCACCGCGCGCTGCGCGAACTTCCGCTGCGAGTCGACGATGTCCTTGAAGAGCGGCGTATTCATCTTCTTGTCGGCCGCCTGGTCGTAGGCGGTGAGCTGCGCGCGCAGGACCGAGGCCGGCGTCTTGTAGAAGCGCACCTTGTCCTTCGTCTGCAGCTCGATGTAGTCCTGCGAGTTGCGGTCGATCGCCTTCCACATCATTTGCGCCGAGGCCGCATCGACGGCGTTCGAGATGATGGCTTTCATCTTGGCCGGCAGCGCATCGAACTTCGTCTTGTTGAAGGTGATCTCGAGCTGCTCCGCGTTCTGGTGGTAGCTCTGCAGCATGCAGACCTTCGACACGTCGGCGAAGCCGAGCGCGCGGTCGGACGAGGCGTTGTTGAACTCGGCCGCGTCGAGCAGGCCGCGGTCCATCGCCGGGACGATCTCGCCGCCGGGCAGCGCGTTGACCGCCGCGCCCATGCCGGTGAACACGTCGATCGAGATGCCGACGGTGCGGAACTTGAGGCCCTTGAAGTCCTCGACCTTGGTGATCGGCTTCTTGTACCAGCCGAGGGGCTGGGTGTAGAGCGGCGCATACGGGAACGAGACGACGTTGCCGCCGATCGAGGCGTACAGTTTCTCGAGCAGCTCCCTGCCCCCGCCCCACTTGTGCCAGGCGAGCATCATGTTCGCGTCCATGCCGAACGCCGGGCCCGAGCCCCAGAGGGCGAGCGCGTTGCTCTTGCCGTAGGAATACACGAGCACGCCATGGCCGCCGTCGAGCGTACCTTTCGACACCGCGTCGAGCAGGCCGAACGCCGGCACGACGGCGCCCGCGGGCAGCACCTCGATGCGCAGGTCGCCGCCGGTCATGTCGTTGACGAGCTTCGCGAAGTCGAGCGCGTACTCGTGGAAGATGTCCTTCGACGGCCAGGTCGACTGGAAGCGGAAGGAAACGGGACCTTGTGCTTTGACGATGGCGGGGAAGCCGAGGGTCGCGGCGCCGGTCGCCGCGGCGGCTGCGCCAGCGAGGAACTTGCGGCGCGACGGCGTGGACTTCGGTTGTTGCATGCTCATGGAACTCTCTCCTCTCCTGGACTTTGGATAGTTATCGGGCACGGTGGTGAGCCCGGCCTGTCTGTGACGCGAGGCGCGACGATTCTACTCGGCTTTTCGAGAGCGGCAAGGCGCCCTTACGCAGCGGAATAAACCGAGGTGGTCGGTGTGCCGCTCGAGGGCGCCGGCCGCGCCTTGTGCGGCGCGTTCGGGTGCCAGCCGAGCGCCGCGTACAACACGAAGAAGCCGATCACGTAAGCGAGCGCCACGTGCCAGCCGTGCTTGAGCCACAGGCCGACCGACTTCGCCTGCGGATACATGTTGGACAGTGCCACCCCGGCGGAGGAGCCGAACCAGATCATGGAGCCGCCGAATCCCACCCCATAGGCGAGGTACCCCCAGTCGTAGCCGCCTTGCTTCAGCGCGAGCGCCGTGAGTGGAATGTTGTCGAACACGGCCGAGACGAAACCAAGGCCGAGCGCCGTCTGCCAGGAAGCCGCCGGCAGCTGCTCCACCGGCATCAGGGACGCGCAGAGGATGAGCGAGAGAAGGAAGATGCTCCCCTTCAAGGCGCCGGGAAGCAGAGACCATTGCGGCCGGCGCCACGGCGCCGTGACGAGGAGCGCGAGCCACACGGCCGCGCCGATGAACGGGAAGCGGTCGGAAAACTCGGCGAAGCGCACGTTCATCAGCACGTTCACCACGATGGCGGCGACCAGGATGATGGCGACGATCGCGACGCGCGCCCAATCGACGCGCACCCCCGCGGCGGCGTCTTTCGTGATGGGCGAGAAGCGCTGCTGCTGGATGGAGGCCGGGATGCCGAAAATGAACATGGCCACGCCGGCCGCCACGAAGGCCTCCAGGACATCGAGCGGATCGACGCCGTCGATCCACATCATGGTGGTCGTGGTGTCGCCGACCACGCTGCCCGAGCCGCCGGCGTTCGATGCGGCGACGATCGCCGCCAGGTAGCCGATGTGCACGCGCCCACGGAACACGCCGCGCGCGATGGTGCCGCCGATCAGCGCCGCGGCGATATTGTCCAGAAACGAGGACAGCACGAAGATCATGAAGAGAAGGGCGAGGCCGCCCTTCCAGTCGTCGGGCAGGAAGCGCGGCAGCGCGGCGGGCACCCGGCTTTCCTCGAAATGGTTCGAGAGCAGCGCGAAGCCGAGCAGAAGCCCGAGCAGGTTGGCGAGGATCACCCACTCGTGCAGCAGATGCAGGCCGAGGCCCGGCAGCCCTGGTCCGGTCTTGAAGCCGGTGAAGCCCAGCTTGTAGAGCACGATGACCGCCAGGCCGATGAGCGCGACCTGCAGCGTGTGGTGGTGGAACAGCGCGACTCCGGCCAGCGTCAGTCCGAAGAGCACGAAATCGATCGGCACGCCAAGCGCTATGCAGGCAGCGGCGATGACCAGCGCGCCGGCGAAGAGGCCACGCTCGCGCTCGAACAGGCGCATCACGACCGGCTTCATCGCCGCGCCGCCTGCAGGAACTCGTCGAGCAGCGGCCCGCCGTCGAGGAAACCGTGGCGCCTGCCATGGAACTCCGGATGCCATTGCACGGCGCAAATATACGTGGGTCCGCGCGAACGGATGGCCTCGATCACGCCGTCCTCCTCGGCGCGCGCCTCGACCACCAGGTCGCGCCCCAGGCGGCTGATGGCCTGGTGGTGGATGGAGACCACTTCGCGCGGCCCGGTCTCACCATAAAGCTCGGCCAGATGGGAGCCCGGCTCCAGGCGGACGCGATGGCTGTGCTGGTCGTATCCGTCGCTGCGGTGGTTGGGGATGTCCTGGTGGAGGCTGCCGCCGAGGGCGACGTTGATGAGCTGCGCGCCGCGGCAGATGCCGAGGATCGGCTTTTTCGCGGCGGTGAATGCATGGACGAGCGCGATCTCGAAGCGGTCGCGCGCCGGGTCGCCGGCCCATTCGGGCTTGCGCGGCTCCTCGCCGTACGCCCGCGGGCTGATGTCGGCGCCGCCCTGCAGCACGAGCCCGTCGAGCGCCTGCGCGTATTCGCTCGCCCGGTCGCTCGAGGGCAGCAGGAAGGCGAGCGCGTCGCGCGAGTGGATCCACTCGGCCACCGAATGCTCGAGGTAGTCGAGGAGCTTCGTGTGCACGCCCTTCGCGCCCGGCTCGGGATGGAAGAGCCGCGGCGAGATGCCGATCCTGGTCATGCTTTCAATGCGGCGAGCACCTCGTCGAGCATCTTCTTCGCGTCGCCGAACAGCATGCGGTTGTTGTCCTTGTAGAAGAGCGGGTTGTCGACCCCGGCGTAGCCGGATGCCATGCTGCGCTTCATCACGATCGAGGTCTTCGCCTTCCACACTTCCAGCACCGGCATGCCGGCGATCGGGCTCGAGGGATCGTCCTGCGCGGCCGGATTCACGATGTCGTTCGCGCCGATCACCATCGCCACGTCGGTGTCGGGGAAGTCGCCATTGATCTCGTCCATCTCGAGCACGATGTCGTACGGCACCTTCGCTTCGGCGAGCAGCACGTTCATGTGCCCCGGCATGCGGCCGGCCACCGGATGGATGCCGAAGCGCACGTTCACGCCCTTGTCGCGCAGGAGCTTGGTGATCTCGTAGACCGTGTGCTGTGCCTGCGCGACCGCCATGCCATAGCCGGGCACGATGATTACGCTGCCCGCGGTGCGCAGGAGCTCCGCGGTCTCGGCCGCGCTGATCGGATTCACCTCGCCCGCAGGCGCCGCGCCGGAGGACGCGGCGGCCGCGCCGCCGCCGGTTCCAAACCCGCCGGCGATCACGCTGACGAAATTGCGGTTCATCGCGCGGCACATGATGTACGAGAGGATGGCGCCGCTCGAGCCGACCAGCGCGCCGGTGACGATCAGCAGGTCGTTCGAGAGCATGAATCCGGTCGCCGCCGCGGCCCAGCCGGAGTAGCTGTTCAGCATCGACACCACCACCGGCATGTCGGCGCCGCCGATCGCCATCACCATGTGCACGCCAAAGAGGAGCGCGATCACCGTCATGATGGCGAGCGGCTTCATGCCTTCATCCACCGACGCGGAATGGATGAACCAGCCGCCGCAGTAGATGACGACAAGAAGCCCGGCGAGGTTGATCCAGTGGCGGCCCGGCAGCAGCACCGGCTTGCCGCCGATCTTGGCCGACAGCTTGCCGAAGGCGATGATCGAGCCGGAGAAGGTCACGGCGCCGATCAGCACGCCGATGTAGATCTCCAGCTCGTGGATCGTTTTCTCCGCGCCTTGCAGGTGCCCGGTGGCCGCCGGGTCGATGTAATTGGCATAGCCGATCAGCACCGCCGCAAGCCCGACCAGGCTGTGCATCAGCGCGACGAGCTCCGGCATCTGCGTCATCTTCACGGTGCGTGCCGCGTACACACCGATGGCAGCGCCGACGACGAGGGCGGCGAGGATCCACGCGTAGCCGCCCTTGGTGACCTGCGGGCCGAGCACCGTGGCGAGCACGGCGATCGTCATGCCGATCATGCCGTACAGGTTGCCGCGCCGCGACGTCTCCGGGTTGGACAGGCCGCCGAGGCTCAGGATGAAGAGGATGGTGGCGCCGACGTAGGCGACGGTCGAGAGAGTCGCGGACATGGGCTACTTCCTGAACATCTGCAGCATGCGCTGCGTGACGGCGAAGCCGCCGAACATGTTGATCGCGACCAGCGCGATGCTCACCACCGCGAGTCCGATGATCCAGGCCTCCGGCCTACCGGCCGCCTCTGAGGCGTTTTCCGGCAGGGGTGGCGCGAGCTGCACCAGCGCGCCGATCGCGATGATGGAGCTGATCGCGTTGGTCACGCTCATGAGCGGCGTGTGCAGCGCCGGCGTCACGTTCCAGATCACCATGTAGCCGACGAAGCAGGCGAGCACGAACACCGTGAAGTGGCCGATGAACGCGGCGGGCGCATAGGCGCCGATCACCCAGAAGAGGATCGCGCCGGCGAGGAACGCGATCGCCGTGGCCTTCGCCGAGGCGGGCGCGCTGGGCTCGCCATGTCCTTTCGGTGCAGGCGGTGCCGCGGGCTTGGCGGGGGGCTTGGGCGGTGCAACTTTGGGCGGCGGAGGCGGCCAGGTCACCGTGCCGTCCTTGATGACGGTCAGGCCGCGGATCGCCTCGTCTTCCATGTTGACGTCGACGATGCCGTCCTTCTTCTTGCAGAGCTCCTCGGTCAGCCGGAAGAGGTTCGTGGCGTAGAGCGTCGAGGACTGCTTCGCGAGGCGGCTGGCGAGGTCCGTATAGCCGATGATCGTGACGCCATGCTTGACGACCGCCTTGCCCGGCTCGGTCAGCTCGCAGTTGCCGCCCTGCTCTCCGGCCATGTCGACGATGACGCTGCCGGGCTTCATGGACTTCACCATGTCGGCGGTGATGAGCCTGGGCGCGGGCCTGCCGGGGATCAGCGCAGTGGTGATGATGATGTCCGCGTCCTTCGCCTGTTTCGCGTACATCTCGCGCTGAGCCTTCTGAAACCCCTCGCTCATCACCTTGGCGTATCCGCCGCCGCCCGAGCCTTCTTCCTCGTACTCGACTTTGACGAATTCGCCGCCTAGCGACTTCACCTGGTCGGCCACCTCGGCCCGGGTGTCGTTCGCGCGCACGATGGCGCCGAGGCCGACCGCAGTGCCGATGGCGGCGAGGCCTGCGACGCCAGCGCCGGCGACGAAGACCTTCGCCGGCGGCACCTTGCCCGCGGCGGTCACCTGGCCGCTGAAGAAGCGGCCGAAGGCGTTGGCTGCCTCGATCACGGCGCGGTAGCCGCTGATGCTCGCCATGGAGGTCAGCGCGTCCATCTTCTGCGCGCGCGAAAGCGTGCGCGGCAGCGAGTCGATGGCGAGCACCGTGACCTTGCGCGCGGCGAGGCTTTGCATGAGATCCGGGTTCTGCGCCGGCCAGATGAAGCTGACGAGCACCTGCCCCGCGCGCAGGCGGCCGACCTCGTCCGCGGTCGGCGCGCGCACCTTGAAGATGATGTCGGCGTCGGCCCAGGGATCGGACACGATCTGCGCCCCGGCCGCGCGGTAGGAATCGTCGGAGAAGTTGGCCGCCTCGCCGGCGCCCGACTGCACGGCGACGCGGAAGCCGAGCTTGGCGAGCTTCTCGACCACCTCGGGCACGGTCGCCACGCGTTTCTCGTCCGGCGCGGTCTCGCGCGGCACCGCAATCAGTTGCGACATGGGTTTTTGTCCTTGTTCCTGGGGCAGGCGATTCTAGCGGGGGCGCGCCCGCGCCATCCACCCGAAGCGGCGCTCGCCGATCTCGAACGCGGCCTGCACGAGGAGCGCGAGCGCGGCGGCCGGGATCGCGCCGGCGAGCAGCGTCACGTTGTCGTTGAGCGCGAGGCCGCTCGCGATGCGGTCGCCGTATCCGCCGGCGCCGATGAAGGCCGCGATGGTGGCGGTGCCGACGTTGATCACCGCCGAGGTCTTGATGCCGGCGAGGATCGACGGCGCGGCGAGCGGCAGCTCGACGAGCCGCAGCCGCTGCGCCGGCTCGAGGCCGAGCGCCATCGCGGCCTGGCGCATGCCGCGGCTGATCGCCGTCAGGCCGGTGTGCGTATTGCGCACGATCGGCAGCAGCGCATACAGGAACAGCGCGATCAGCGCCGGCGCGACGCCGATCGTGCCGACGAGCGCGATCAGGAAGGCAAACAGCGCGAGCGACGGGATGGTCTGGATCACCCCCACCGTGCCGAGGATCGCCTGCGCCAGGCGCGGCAGCTTGGCGGCGGCGATGCCGAGAGGAATGCCCACCGCGATGCTCGCAGCAAGCGATGCGCCCACCAGCAGCAGGTGCTCGCGCGTGAGGCGCCAGAAATCGGCGCCGAAGAGCGTCGGCAGCAGCCGCCTTTGCGCGCTCGGCCGCGTGTCGCCGGTGAAGAGCGCCGCGGCCTGCGCGAAGCTCTTGCCCTCGAGCTCGGCGGCGGCGTTCATTCGGATCATCAGCTGCTCGTCAATGCGGCCCTCCAGCGCCTTGAGCGAGGCCCAGGCGCCCGGCGCGCGCTTGGGTAGATCAGCTCGATACAGCAGCACGGCGTCGTAGCGCGGAAAGTAGGTATGGTCGTCATTCAGGACGCGCAGGCGATAGCGCGCGATCTTCGCGTCGGTGGAGTAGACGTCCATGACGTCGATGCGGCCGGACGCCACCGCTTCGTACGCGAGGCCGTGGTCGAGGCCGCGCGGTTCCTGCGGCAGGTGGTACAACGCCTTCAATCCCGGCCAGCCGTCCTGGCGTCCGATGAACTCCTGCGAAAGCCCGAACTTCAGCTGGGGGTGCCGCGCAAGATCGGACAACGAGCGGATGCCGAGCTCCTGCGCGCGGTCTTCTCGCATCGCAAGGGCGTAGGTGTTGTTGAAGCCGAGCGGCACGCCGGCCACCAGCCCCTGCGCGGCGAGCGCCCGGTTCAGCTCATCGAGGCTCCAGCGGCCGGGCAGCCGCACGATCTCCGCGGCGATGGTGCCGGTGTACTCCGGGTACACGTCGATCGCGCCCGCCTTCAGCGCCGACACCACGATGCCGGTATTGCCGAGCCCGGGCTTCAGCTCGCCGCCGCTCGCGCGAGCCAGGATTTCGCCGAGGATGTAGGACTCCGTGAAGCGCTTCGAGCCGACGCGCACGGCTTCCTCCGCCTGGGCCGTGGAGATGCAGGCGAGAAAGAGCGCGAGCCACTTCATCGGGCGTAGAAGCGGTACTGGCGCCGTCCCGCCTGGCGCGCGCGGCCGCGCGCCGCGTCCGCGTTACGCACCATCGCTTCGGCGTCGCCCGCGTCGGTCGGGAAGCGCGAGACGCCGATCACCACGTCGAGCTGCAGCGCGTGCAGCACGCGATCGATCACCGGCCGGCAATCGGCCTCCCCCTTGACGTCGGTGAGCACCGCCGCGAACTCGGCCGCGCCCCACCGCGCGAGCGTATCGGCCTTGCGCAGGCAGAGCGAGAGGCCGCGCGCCGCGGCGACGAGCTCGTCGTCGACGACGCGCCCGAATTCGCCCAGCTCGATCAGCAAAAGCGCGACGCCGGTGTCGCGGCGTTGCGCGAGGTGCAGCGCCTGGCGCAGGCGGTCGTCGAGCAGCCGCCGGTTCGGCAGCGCGGTGAGCGGATCGTGGTGGTCGCTAGGCGCGGGCGCCGACACGTTCTACTTCGACGCGGCAGTCGTAGAACGTCGAGCCGCCGCCGAGGTCGGCTACGCGCTGCGAGGTTACGTTGTTCGCGTTGCGGCCGTCGGGGGAGTGCTTTTTCCACCAGACCGACGGCGCGACCACCACGCCGCGGCGCGGCTTGCCGTTCACGCGCGCGCGCAGCAGGTACTCGCCGCGGTCGTTGAAGACACGCACGCGGTCGCCGTCGCGGATACCGCGCGCGGCGGCGTCGTGCGGATGCATGTCGAGGTGCGGCTCGCGCTCGAACTCGCGGAAGCGCGCAAGATTAGCGAACGTCGAGTTCAGGAAGTGGCGCGCGGGCGGCGACAGAAAGGCAAGCGGAAAGCGCTTCGCGAGCGCCTCGTCGGCCACCTCGGCGGGCGGGTTGTAGAAGGGCAGCGGATCGATGCCCTGCTTTGCCAGCCACTCGCTGTGGAACTCGCACTTGCCCGAAGGCGTCGGGAAGCCGCCTTCGGCGAACGGCGCGAAGCGCCCCGGCACGCCGAGCCGCTGCCACCCGTCGCGCTTCAGCGTGTCCCAGTCCATCTTCGAATCGAGCGCCGTGCGGCAGATGTCCTCGTCCGTGTCCTTGAAGCACGGCTCGTCGAAGCCCATGCGCGCCGCGAGGCGCCGGAAGATCTCGGAGTTCGGCAGCGACTCGCCGACCGGCGGGATGGCGGCATTGTTCGCCAGCACGTACAGGTGGCCGTACGACTTGTGCACGTCGGCGTGCTCGAGCTGCGTCGTCGCCGGCAGCACGATGTCGGCATAGTCGGCGGTATCGGTCTGGAAATGATCGATCACCACCGTGAAGAGGTCCTCGCGCGAGAAGCCGGCGACCACCTTGTCCGACTCCGGGCACACCGCGACCGGGTTGTTGTTGTAGACGATCGTAGCGCGCACCGGGGGCCTCGCCGAGGTGAGCGCGTCGCCTACCTGCACATGGTTGATGGTGCGCGGCCGGCGCCCGGCAAGGAGATCGGGCCGCTCGAGCGCGGCGTGGTTGAACCGGTAGAAGTCCGCGGTGGTGAGGACGATTCCGCCCGCGACGTCGCGCCAGGCGCCAACCAGCGCCGGCAGGCACGCGATGGTGCGCGCCGCGATGCCGCCGCCCGCATGGCGCTGCATGCCGTAGTTGAGGCGGATGGCGGCCGGCCGCGTCGTGCCGTAGTCGCGCGCGAGCTGCACCACCTCCTCCTTTTGCAGGCCACAGAGCTTCGCCACGCGCTCGGGCGGATAGTCCTGCAGCCGCGTCGCCAGGGCATCGAAGCCGAGCGTGTAGCGCGCAATGTAGTCGCGGTCGATCAGTCCGTCGCGGACGAGCACATGCATCATGCCGAGCGCGAGCGCACCGTCCGTGCCGGGAATCAGCGCTACGTGCTGCGTGCATTTCTCGGCCGACAGGCTGCGGTACGGATCGATGGCGATCACCTTCGCGCCGCGCCGCATGGCCGCCTGCACGCGCGACCAGAGATGCAGGTTGGAGACGATCGGGTTCGCGCCCCACAGGATGATCAGGTTCGCCTCGTCGAAGCGCTCCGGATCCATGCCGACTGATCCGCCGAGCGTCGCCTTCAGCCCGACCTTGCCGGCCGTGGAGCAAAGGGTGCGATCGAGGAGCGACGCGCCCAGCTTGTAGAAGAAGCGCCGGTCGATCGAGCTCCACTGCACCATGCCCATCGTGCCGGCATAGCTGAGCGGCAGGATGGTCTGCGGGTCGTCCGCCGCGCAGGCTTTCAGGCGCTCCGCGATCTCGTCGAGCGCCTCGTCCCAGCTCACGCGGCGGAACTTGCCCTCGCCTTTGCGGCCGACGCGCTTCATCGGGTATTGCAGCCGGTCCGGCGAGTACGTGCGCTCGAGATAGTGCGAGACCTTCGTGCACAGCGTGCCTTCGGTGAAAGGCATGGCCGGATCGCCCTGGATCTTCGTCGCGCGCCCGTTTTCGACCGTGACGAGCATCGCGCACGTATCCGGACAGTCGTGCGGGCAGGCGATGTGGACCGTCTCGCTCATGGCCTCATTTTACGTCCAGCAGCTCGATCCAGTGCCGCACCGGCGTCGCCGTGCCGCCCTGCAGGTGCGCGAGGCAGCCGATGTTCGCCGTGGCGATCGCCGCCGGTGCGCCGGCCTGCAGCGCCGCCAGCTTGCGCGCGCGCAGCTCGGTCGAGATGGCGGGTTGCGTAAGCGAATAGGTGCCGGCCGATCCGCAGCAGAGATGCGCGTCGTTCACCGGCGTGAGTTGGAAGCCCGCCCGGATGAGTAGCGCTTCGACACGGCCGCGGATCTGCTGGCCGTGCTGCAGCGTGCACGGCGACTGGAACGCCACCTTGCCGCGCGCCCTGCCGGCCGTAACCGCCTCGGCGGCGATGACTTCGGACAGGTCGCGCGCAAGCGACGAGATGCGCTTCGCCTTCTCCGCGTACGCCGGGTCCTGCGCGAGGAGATGGCCGTATTCCTTCACCGTCACGCCGCAGCCGCTCGCCGTCACGACGATCGCCTCGACCTCGCCCTTTTCGACCGCCGGCCACCACGCGTCGATCAGCGCGCGCATGTCGCCGCGTCCCTCTTCCTGGTAGTTCAGGTGGAAGCGCACGCCGCCGCAGCAGCCCGCGCCGGGCACCTCGATGAGCGAGACGCCCATGCGATCGAGCACGCGCGCCGCGGCCGCGTTGATCGACGGCGCGAGCGACGGCTGCACGCAGCCGGCGAGCACGAGCATCTTGCGCGCATGGCGCGGGGCGGGCCAGGCGCCTGCCGGCGGCGCGGCCGGCGGCACTTTCGCCCTGAGCTTCGGCGGAAGCAGCGGACGCATCGCGCGGCCGAGCGCGACCGCGGCGCCGAAGAGGCTGCGGTTGGGAATGCCGAAAGCCAGCGCCGCACGCTTCACGCGCTCGAATGGTCCGCGCCGCGTCCTTGATTCCACGACGCCGCGGCCGATGTCGACCAGGCGTCCATAGCGGACCCCCGAGGGACACGTTGTCTCGCAGGCGCGGCAGGTGAGGCATCGGTCGAGGTGCAGCCGGGTCTTGCCCGTCACCGGCGCGCCCTCGAGCGCCCGCTTCATCAGGTAGATGCGGCCACGCGGGCTGTCGAGGTCGTCGCCCAGCACCTGGTAGGTCGGGCAGGTGGCGGTGCAGAAGCCGCAGTGCACGCACTTGCGCAGGATGGCCTCGGCCTCCCGGCCTTCGGGCGTGTCGCGGATGAATGGGGCGAGCTCGGTTTGCATCGCTCGCTATACTTTTCTCATGAAAGGTCTGTTGTGGGTCGTGATGATCGCGTCGCTCGCCGGGCTGGCGTGGGGCCTCGCGCGCTGGCGGCGGCAATGGACGGAGCGGCAACAGGCCGCGGAGGCACGCCTCGCCAGCTTCATCGCGCAGGCGGCGCCATCAGCCCCCACCGTCATGACCTCGACGCCCCCGCCCGCGCCGGTCGCTCCCCAGGAGCGACTGCTGCTCGATGCCGCCGCCAAGGCCGGCGAAGCGGGCGAGCCGGTGCTGTCGATCCAGCTCTACGCGAAGCTCCTCGCACGCTACCCGCAGACGCCATTCGCCGCGCAGGCGCGGGCCGCCGTCGAAGCCCAGAAGAAGAAGCTCGCGCAAGCCTAGAGCTCCGGATAAAGGCGGCCGGGGTTGAGGATACCGGCCGGGTCGAATGCGCGCTTGAGCGCGCGGTGCAGGCGCATTACCACCGGCTCGAGCGGGGTGAACGCGCCGGCCGACTTGTCCGCCGCGCGAAACAAGGTCGCGTGTCCGCCGGCGCGGCGGGCGGCGGCGCGCACCTCGGCCGCCGGCGCGCTCGATGAGAGCCAGCGCAGGCCACCGCCCCACTCGATGAATTGGGCGCCGACGAGCTCGAGCGGCGGCGTGATCGAAGGCACCGCGATGCGCCACAGGGTGCGGCACGAAAAGAATTCATGGGTCTGCTCGCGGATCGCACGCCAGAAACCCGCGCCCTCGGCGGCTTCCTCGCCACCGATCGCCCGCCGCGCGCTCTGCACGGCAATGTCGGCACCGGACAGCCGCACCGAAAGCAGGCCGTCGAACCATGCCATCGCGCTGATGGCGAGCGGCTGACCGCCCCAGCGATTCATGGTGCGCAGCGCGTCCGCCTGCGCCATCTGCAGCCGCAGGGTCGTTTCAGTCGCCGGGCGCGGCAAGACCTTGAGCGATGCCTCGGCGACGAGACCCAGCGTGCCGAGGGAGCCGGCGGCAAGGCGGGAGATGTCGTAGCCGGCGACGTTTTTCATCACCTGGCCGCCGAACTGCAGCAGCCGCCCGCTGCCATCGATCAGCTTCACGCCGAGGACGAAATCGCGCAGCGCGCCGGCCGACGCCCGGCGCGGGCCCGAGAGACCGCTCGCCACGCAGCCGCCGAACGTCGCGGCGCCGAAGTGCGGCGGCTCGAAGGGCAGGCATTGGCGGCGCTCGTCGAGCGCCGCTTCGACTTCCGCGAGCGGCGTGCCGCAGCGAGCCGTGACGACGAGCTCGCTCGGCTCGTAGTCGACGATGCCGCCATAGGCGCGCGTGTCGAGGACCTCGCCGCGCGGCTCGTTGCCGTAGAAATCCTTGCTGCCGCCGCCGCGCAGGCGCAGCGGGATGCCGCGCTCCGAGGCGGAACGGATGCGCTCCTGCAGCTGAGACAAATGAGCGGACAGGCTCAAAAGCGTGGCAGCTCGGAATGCGGCAGCGCGCCGCCATGCACGTGCATGCGGCCGTATTCCGCGCAGCGCGCGAGCGTCGGCACCGCCTTGCCGGGATTCAGCAGCCCGGCCGGATCGAAGGCCCGCTTCACGGCGTGGAAGAGCTCCAGCTCCTGCGCGCCGAACTGCGTGCACATCTGGTTGATCTTCTCGACGCCGACGCCGTGCTCGCCGGTGATCGTGCCGCCCACCGCGACGCATTTCTCCAGGACTTCGGCGGCGAAGCGCTCGGTGCGCTCGAGCTCGTCCGGGCGGCTGGCGTCAAAAAGGATGAGCGGATGCAGATTGCCGTCGCCGGCGTGGAACACGTTCGGGCAGCGAAGCGCGTACTTCTTCTCCATCTCGGCGATGAAGTTCAGCACCTCGCCGAGGCGCTTGCGCGGGATGGTGCCGTCCATGCAGTAGTAGTCGGGCGAGATGCGGCCGACGGCCGGGAACGCGGCCTTGCGACCCGACCAGAAGCGCAGCCGCTCGGCTTCATCGCGCGACACCGCCAGCCGGACGGCGCCGGCCGTGGTCAGCACGGCTTCCATGCGGGCGATCTCGTGCTCCACTTCCGCCGGCGTGCCGTCCGATTCGCACAGCAGGATCGCCGCCGCATCGAGGTCGTAGCCCGCGCCGACGAACTGCTCCACCGCGCGCGTGGCCGGCTTGTCCATCATCTCGAGACCCGCCGGGATGATGCCGGCGGCGATGACGGCAGCCACTGCGTTGCCCGCCTGCTCGACTTCGTCGAAGGACGCCATGATGACGCGCGCGCACTGCGGCTTCGGCAGCAGCTTCACCGTCGCCTCGGTGACGACGAACAGCATGCCTTCGGAGCCGATGGCAAGCGCGAGGAGATCGAGCCCTGCGGCGTCGGGCGCCTCCGAGCCGACTTCGATCGGCTCGCCGTCGATGGTGAAGCCGCGCACGCGCAGCACGTTGTGCACCGTGAGGCCGTACTTCAGGCAGTGCACGCCGCCCGAGTTCTCGGCGACGTTGCCGCCGATCGTGCACGCGATCTGGCTCGACGGATCGGGCGCGTAGTAAAGCCCGTGCGGCGCGGCCACCTCGGAGATCACGGCGTTGCGCACGCCGGGCTGCACGACGGCGACGCGCGCGTGCGGGTCGACCCGTATCACGCGCATGAACTTCGCCATGGAGAGGAGCACGCCGTCGCCCGGCGGCAACGCACCGCCGGAGAGGCCGGTGCCGGCGCCGCGCGGCACCACCGGGACATTCATGGCCGAGCACAGCTTGAGGATGCGCTGCACCTGCGCCTCGCTCTCCGGCAGCGCGACCACCATCGGCACCTGGCGATAGGCGGTGAGGCCGTCGCATTCATAGGGCCGGGTGTCTTCGTCCTCGAACAGCACCGCGCGCTCGGGCAGAAACGCGCGCAGCGCGTGCGCGACTTCCTTCTGGCGATTCAGAGATAAGGCTTCGCCCAAGTCAGACCTGCGAGCGTGTCACCTCGAGGATTGTATTCGCATCCCACCCAGCCCGAGTACCCGATGCGCTCGAGATGGGCGAGCAGGAATTCGAAGTTGATCTCGCCCGTGCCGGGCTCGTGCCGGTCCGGCACGTCGGCGATCTGGATATGCCCGATGCGCGCGAGGTGCCGCTCGATCGTGCACGCGAGATCGCCTTCCATGATCTGCATGTGGAACAGGTCGTACTGCAGGAAGGCATTGCCTTCTCCGGCCGCGTTCAGCACATCGATGGCCTGCTGGCTGCCGCTCAGGAAGAAGCCGGGGACGCTGCGCGTGTTGATCGCCTCGATCATGAGCTGGATGCCGACCTCAGCAAGGCGCCGCGCGGCGTAGCGCACGTTCGCGACCAGCGTCGCGAAGTGCACCTCATCGGCCGGGGCCAGCCCGGCGAGGCAGTTGAGCCGCGGACAGCGCACCACGCTCGCGTAAGCGATGGCGCGCTCGACGCCCTCGCGGAACTCGGCCTCGCGCCCGGGCAGCGCAGCGATGCCGCGCTCGCCCTTCGCCATGTCTCCCGCCGGCAGGTTGTGCAGCACGACGCTGACGCCGGCCTTGCGCGCCGCCGCCGCAAGGTCGTCGGCGGGAATCGCGTAGGGGAACTGGTATTCGACATGCCGGAAGCCGGCGGCACGCGCCGCGGCGAAGCGCTCGAGGAAATCGAGCTCGGTGAAAAGCATCGAGAGATTGGCGGCGAGCTTCGGCATAATGGCCAGCATAACGAAAAGATGATGGACGCCGCCGCCATCCCCTGGTGGATCTGGCCGATCGCCCTCTTCGCCGTCAGCTTCGCGATCGGCATCGTCGCGGTGCTGGCCGGCGTCGGCGGCGGGGTGCTGTTCGTGCCGATCGTCGGCAGCCTGTTTCCCTTCCACGTGGACTTCGTGCGCGGCGCGGGCCTGCTCTTCGCGCTCGCCGGCACGCTCTCCGCCGGGCCGCCGCTGCTGCGCGCCGGAATGGCGAGCCTGCGGCTCGTGATGCCGCTCGCCCTCGTGGGCTCGATGGCTTCCTTCGCCGGGGCCCTCGTCGGGCTCTCGCTAGCGAGCGAGGTGGTGAACACGTCGCTCGGCATCCTCATCGTCACCATCGCCATCCTGATCTGGCGCTCGCGCGCTGCCGACGCGCAGAGCGTCGAGGCCGACCCACTCGGCGCGCTGCTGCGGCTGGAAGGCGAGTTCCACGACCCGGCGGCCGGCGTGCGCATCGACTGGCGCACGCAGCGCACGCTCCTCGGCCTTGCGTCGTTCGCCGCCATCGGCTTCATCGGCGGCGTGTTCGGGCTGGGCGCCGGGTTCGCCAACGTGCCGGCGCTCAACCTGCTCATGTCCGCTCCTTTGAAGGTGGCGGTCGGCTCGAGCGGGCTGCTGATTTCGGTGGTCAACAGCTCGGCCGCATGGGTGTACATCCAGCGCGGTGCGCTATTGCCGCTCATCGCGGTGCCGGCGATCCTCGGCGTAATGCTCGGCTCGCGCATCGGCGCGAGGCTGCTCGGCACCACCCCGGCTGCAGTGGTAAGGCAGCTCGTCATCGTGGTGATGCTCGTGGCGGGACTGCGGGCGCTGACGAAAGGGCTGGGCCTATGGACCTGATCAAGAACGAAGCCGAGCTGCGGGAGATCTACGCGCGCTGGCTGGATCGCGCCACCAAGGCGGGATTCGCGATCTCGCTGGTCGCGTTCCTGGTGTACGTGACCGGGCTGGTGCCGGCCTTTCTCCCGCCGTCCGAACTGCCGCGCTACTGGATGCTGCCCGTAGACCAGTTCGTCGCCGCCACCGGCGCACCGCAGCAATGGGCCTGGCTGCATTTCCTGCGCTACAGCGATGTCCTGAACGTCGGCGCGGTGGCCCTGCTGGCGCTCGTCACGCCCGCCTGCTACGCCCGTCTGCTTCCCAAGCTGCTCGCGCAACGAGACTGGCTGCAGCTCGCGCTCGCGTGCGCGCAGGTGCTCGTCCTCGCCGTGGCAGCGAGCGGCCTGCTGGCCGGACGCGGGTGACGGGTGTAGACTTTTTTCGCTCGCAAAGCCACCAACTACAAAAGGAGAAAACAATGGCTGCGTTCTTCGCTTCCCTCGGCCGCACCATCACGGCAGGCGTGGTGGTCCTCATCGTGCTGCTCATCATCCTCGCCGCCGCCGGCGGCAAGGTCGCGCTCGGTGAGCATGCGTGGTGGCTCTTCGCCATGCGCTGGCTGCACATAACGGCCGGCGTGATGTGGATCGGCCTGCTCTGGTACTTCAACTTCGTGCAGACGCCCTCGATGCCGAAGATCCCCGACCCGGAAAAGCCGGCGATCACGAAGGTGATCGCGCCCGCGGCGCTGTTCTGGTTCCGCTGGGCCGCCATGGCCACCATCATCCTCGGCCTGCTGCTCGCCCTGATGAACGGCTACCTCGTGCAGGCGCTCACGCTGCAGAAGCCGTTCACCTCGATCGGCATCGGCGCCTGGCTCGGCACGATCATGTGGTTCAACGTCTGGTTCATCATCTGGCCGAACCAGAAAAAGGTGCTCGGCATCGTGACGGTCGACGCAACGGCGAAAGCCGCGGCGGCCAAGGCGGCCGGCATGGCCTCACGCATCAACACCATGCTCTCGATCCCGATGCTCTACTTCATGGTGGCGCAAAGCCACGGCGGGATCGCGTTCTAGATCACTTCAGTCCGGGGATGCCGCCGATGCGGCTCCCCGGCTTGATCCCCCGCGCGGCAAACCAGCCGCGGTTCATCTCGAGCGCATAGCGGGCCGGCCGGCCCGCGCAGTGCGAGTCCTCGGTCTGCGGCTGCATGTCCTCGATGTTGGTGATGGCGCCCTTGTCGTCGATGAACGCGACGGAGAGCGGGATCAGCGTGTTCTTCATCCACATGCAGTGCTGCGTGCTCTCGTCGAAGATGAAGAGCATGCCGGCGTTCTGCGCCATGGACGCGCGGTACATGAGGCCGCGCATGCGCGTGCCGAATTCGGCGGCCACCTCGGCGCGGATGAGATGCATGCCCGCGTTCAGCTGCACCACCGGCATGTCCTGCGCGTAGGCCGGCAGCGAGGCGAGCGCAAGGGCTAGGAGTCGTCGCATAAACGAAAAAGGCAGGGATCGCTCCCTGCCTTCGATTATCGCTTGGGTCTTTACGACTTCTTCTCGGACTTCTTCTTGCCTTCCTTCTTGGCGCCGGACTTTTTGTCCGACTTCTTCTCCATGCTGGAGGAAGATTTCGCCTTTTTCTCGGCCTTCTTGTCCTGCGCGACCGCGGCGAAGCTCGAGGCAGCGAACGCGGCGGCGACCAGGACCGTCAACAGCTTCTTCATCGTCATCCCCTTCTCTGGTGGTTGTAGATAGACGCGCCAAATGGACGCAGTCCGCTCTTGATAACGCGCTGCGCGCGCTTTGGTTGACGGCTGCTCGCAAGGTGGGTGGAATTTCTTTCAAATCAATCGTCTATCGCCACCAAAGGCGGTTATAATCGGGCCCCTTTTCTCAGTCCTGCAAGGCGATTTGTTCGTGTCCAGTTCAAAACCCCGGATCATCTACACCCTGACCGACGAGGCACCCCGCCTCGCAACCTATTCCCTGCTGCCCATCCTGCGCGCCTTCGTCCGGCCCGCCGGGATCGAGATCGCCGAAAGCGATATTTCGGTTGCCGCGCGCATCCTGGGACAGTTTTCCGACTCCCTGCCGCCGGCGGAGCGCATCCCGGACAACCTGGCCGTGCTTGGCAAGCTCACGCTCAAGCCCGAAGCCAACATCATCAAGCTGCCCAACATCAGCGCGCCGGTCGGCCAGCTGACGGCGGCGATCAAGGAGCTGCAGGCCAAGGGCTACAAGATCCCCGACTATCCGGAAAATCCAAAGACCGACGCGGAAAAAGCCATCCGCGCGAAGTATTCGAAGGTGCTGGGCAGCGCAGTCAATCCGGTGCTGCGCGAGGGCAATTCAGACCGGCGCGCGCCGGCCTCGGTCAAGAACTACGCGCGCAAGAACCCGCACTCGATGGCGCCGTGGGATCCGGCCTCGCGCACCCATGTCGCCCACATGCGCCACCACGACTTCTACCACGGCGAGAAGTCGACGACGCTCTCGCACGCGTGCGAGGTGCGCATGGACCTCGTCACGAAGAGCGGCAAGACGATCGTGCTGAAACCCGCGCTGCCGCTGCTCGAGGGCGAGGTGATCGACAGCATGTACATGTCGAAGAAGGCGCTGTGCGAGTTTTTCGAAAGGGAGATCACGCACGCGAAGAAGCACGACCTCCTCTTCTCGCTGCACGTCAAGGCGACGATGATGAAGGTGTCGCACCCGATCGTGTTCGGCCACGCGGTCCGCGTGTTCTATAAGGACCTCTTCGAGAAGCACGGCAAGCTTTTCGCCGAGCTGGGCGTGAACGTGAACAACGGCTTCGCCAGCGTGCTGGAGAAGGTCAAGACGCTGCCCGAAGCCCAGCGCAAGGAGGTCGAGACCGACATCAAGGCCTGCGAGGCAAAGCGCCCGCGCCTGTCGATGGTCGATTCGGCCAAGGGGATCAGCAACCTCCACAACCCCAACGACGTGATCGTCGACGCCTCGATGCCGGCGATGATCCGCGCCGGCGGCCTGATGTGGGGGCCGGACGGCAAGATGTACGAAACGAAGGCGGTGCTGCCGGAATCGACGTTCGCGCGCATCTATCAGGAAGTGATCAATTTCTGCAAGACCAACGGCGCCTTCGATCCCAGGACGATGGGCACGGTGCCCAACGTCGGCCTGATGGCGCAGCAGGCCGAGGAGTATGGCTCGCACGACAAGACCTTCGAGATCGCCGAGGACGGCGTGGCGCGCATCGTCGACAACGCCGACGGTCACGTGCTGATGGAGCACAATGTCGAGGCGGGCGACATCTGGCGGCTTTGCCAGACCAAGGACGCCGCGATCCGCGACTGGGTCAAGCTCGCCGTCACGCGCGCGCGCCAGTCCAACACGCCGGCGGTCTTCTGGCTCGACGAGTACCGCCCGCACGAGAATCAGCTCATCCAGAAGGTGCGCCGCTACCTGAAGGATTACGACACCACCGGCCTCGACATCCAGATCATGTCCCAGGTGCGCGCGATGCGGTTCACGCTCGAGCGCGTCATCCGCGGCAAGGACACGATTTCGGTGACTGGCAACATCCTGCGCGACTACCTGACGGACCTGTTCCCGATCATGGAGCTTGGCACCAGCGCGAAGATGCTGTCGATCGTGCCGCTCATGGCCGGCGGCGCCATGTTCGAGACCGGCGCCGGCGGCTCGGCGCCGAAGCACGTGCAGCAGCTGGTCGAGGAGAACCACCTGCGCTGGGACTCGCTAGGCGAGTTCATGGCGATCGCCGCGTCTCTTGAGGACGTCGGCTTCAAGCACAACAGCAAGAAAGCCATGCTCCTGGCGAGAACGCTGGACGAGGCCACCAGCAAGCTGCTGGAGACCAACAAGTCGCCGTCGCCCAAGACCGGCCAGCTGGACAACCGAGGCAGCCACTTCTACCTCGCCCTCTACTGGGCCCAGGCGCTCGCCGCGCAAACCGAGGACGCGGAACTCAAGGCGTACTTTGCGCCGCTGGCGAAGAAGCTGGCGGAGAACGAGAAGAAGATCGTCGACGAGCTGAACGCCGTGCAGGGCAAGCCCGCCGACATTGGCGGCCATTACCTGTCCAGCCCCAGCAAGGCAGGCACCGTGATGCGGCCCAGCGCCACATTCAACGCCGCGATAGACGCGCTAGCAGGCTAAGGGCCTAATTCAGCCCCTATGGCATACCAGCACATCAAGGTCCCCGCGTCCGGCGAGAAGATCCGCGTCAGGAAGGATTTCTCGCTCGAGGTGCCCGACCAGCCCATCATCCCGTACATCGAGGGCGACGGCACCGGAGTCGATATCACGCCGGTGATGCTGAAGGTGGTCGACGCGGCCGTGCAGAAAGCCTACGGCGGCAAGAAGAAGATCGTCTGGATGGAGATGTTCGCCGGCGAGAAGTCGTGCCGCATCTACGGCGAGAACGTCTGGCTGCCCGACGAGACGCTGGAAGCGTCCAAGGAGTTCGTGGTCTCGATCAAGGGCCCGCTCACCACGCCGGTCGGCGGCGGCATCCGCTCCATCAACGTGGCGCTGCGCCAGGAGCTCGACCTCTACGTCTGCCTGCGTCCGGTGCGCTGGTTCAAGGGCGTGCCCTCGCCGCTCAAGAAGCCCGAGGACGTCGACATGGTCATCTTCCGGGAGAACTCCGAAGACATCTATGCCGGCATCGAGTGGCCCGCCCATTCGCCGGAGGCGAAGAAAGTCATCGAGTTCCTGATCAAGGAGATGAAGGTCAAGAAGATCCGCTTCCCGGGCTCATCCGCCATCGGCATCAAGCCGGTATCCATCGAGGGCTCGGAGCGCCTCATCCGTCGCGCGTACCAGTACGCCATCGACAACCAGCGCAAGTCCGTGACCCTGGTGCACAAGGGCAACATCCAGAAGTTCACCGAGGGCGGCTTCCGCGACTGGGGCTACAAGCTCGCGGTGAAGGAGTTCGGCGCAAGACCGGTCGACGGCGGCCCCTGGCACAGCTTCAAGAACCCGAAGGGCGGGCCGGACATCGTCATCAAGGACGTCATCACCGACGCCATGCTGCAGCAGATCCTTCTGCGGCCGGCCGAATACGACGTCCTCGCCACGACCAACCTGAACGGCGACTACATTTCCGACGGGCTGGCGGCTGAAGTCGGCGGCATCGGCATTGCCCCGGGCGCCAATCTGTCCGACACGGTGGCCATGTTCGAGGCCACGCACGGCACCGCACCCAAGTACGCGGGCAAGGACTACGTGAACCCGGGCTCCGAAATCCTTTCGGCCGAGATGATGCTGCGGCACATGGGCTGGGCCGAGGCCGCGGACAAGATCATCTCGTCGATGGAGCGGGCCATCCAGGACAGGATCGTTACGTACGACTTCGCGCGCCAGATGCAGGGCGCGAAGCAGGTCTCCTGCTCGGGCTTCGGCCAGGCGATGATCGAGCGGATGTGAGTCGCGTCGTGCGCAATCCCGCAGCGCTGGCGCTCGCGTCGCTCGTCTTGGCTTGGGCGCCGGCCGCCCACGCCGAATGGTCGGTCAGCCTCGATGCCGAAGCCTTCAAGTGGCAGGAGCAGACCGATCCGGTGGTCAAAGAGACCGGTCCGCGCTGGGGCTTTTCATGGGAGTACGAGCAACTGCGGCCGCAGGGCTGGCAATTCGCCTACCGCGGGCAGTTCCGCCGCGGCACCGTGGACTACAACGGCTCGTTCCTCTTCGGCGGCGGGGCGGCGACGGCCCGCACGGAGTACACCGGCGTGGTCAATGAGGAGCAAGGGATCTACCGCTTCGCGGGCGGATTGGAGCTGCTCGGCGGCCTCGGCATCGACTACTGGCGGCGGAACATCCTGCCGGACCAGAACGAGGACTACCTGGTGCTGTTCGGCCGGCTGGGGCTGAACTTCGACAAGCGCGCACCGGCGGGATGGTTCGGCGGCGGCGGGGTCAAGTATCCCTTCCACGTGTCGGAAAATGCCCACCTCGACGAAGTCGGCTTCGACCAGAACCCACGCCTCACGCCGAAAGGCCAGGCGAGCCTTTACGCCCAGGTCGGCTATCGCTTCGCGCCGCCGTGGAGCCTGATCGGGTACTACGACAGCTACCGCTTCGGCGAATCGGACACCGTGCTCGCCTCGAGCGGCGCGTCGACCTTCCTCGTCTTCCAGCCGGCGAGCCGCGTCGACACGCTCGGCCTGAGGTTGCGCTACACCTTCCGCTAGGTTGCGCTACACCTCCTGCTAGCCGCCCAAGAAAAAGGCCGCCCGCAGGCGGCCTTCTTCCTCCGGAATGTCCCCTCAGACCTTCTGGATGTTCGAGGCCTGCTTCCCCTTTGGCCCCTGCACCACGTCGAAGCTCACCTTCTGGCCTTCCTTCAGCGTCTTGAAGCCGGACATGTTGATCGCCGAGAAATGCGCGAACAAGTCCTCGCTGCCGTCGTCGGGCGTGATGAAGCCGTAGCCCTTCGCGTCGTTGAACCACTTAACGGTGCCTGTTGCCATGCTCTCTCCCCTTCTTGCTGTTTCATTGGTTGAGCTGCGGGGCCTGCGTCGCTGACGCCTCCTGATCCCGAGCCATGCCTGGAAATCTGCGACCCCGCCCCGCTATGGCGAAACAGACAGCCTTTGAATCCAAACACAGCCGCCTTTTACGCGCGGTACCGGAGGCCGTCAAGAGCCGTGCCCGGGCCTGTTGCGCGCACGCAAGATGGTGAAAAACCACGTAATCCGCCCGGTCCGTGCTGCCCGTCGCATTGCACCGCCCCCCCACATTGCGTACGATAGCCGCAGGAACTGGGCTGACACGGAATTGTCTGATTTTCGGGGGGAACGGGGCTCGTAGCGAGCGGCATGGCGCAGCAAAAGGACGACACCTTACTGGAGGCTCAGCGCGCCAAGCTGAAGCCCCCGCCCATGTTCAAGGTCATGCTGCTGAACGACGACTACACCCCCATGGAGTTCGTCGTGGTCGTGCTGCAAAAGTTTTTCAGCATGACGCGCGAGCGGGCCACGCAGGTCATGCTGAAGGTGCACCGGGAAGGCATCGGCATCTGCGGGGTCTATCCGCGTGACGTAGCGACCACCAAAGTACAGCAAGTCGCGGCATACTCCCGGAAGCACCAGCATCCGCTGCAGTGCGTGATGGAGCCGCAGGATTAGAGTGGAGTCACGGTAAGGAAAAGGAATGATCGCCCAGGAGCTCGAAGTCAGTCTGCACATGGCATTCGTGGAAGCAAGGCAGAAGCGCCACGAATTCATCACGGTCGAGCACCTGCTGCTCGCGCTCCTGGATAACCCCACTGCCGCAGAGGTCCTGCGTGCCTGTGGGGCGAACATGGACGAGCTGCGCAAGAACCTGACGCAGCATATCGCCGAGCAGACCCCGCGCATCGCGGCCGACCGCGAGGTCGACACGCAGCCGACGCTCGGCTTCCAGCGCGTGATCCAGCGCGCGATCCTGCACGTCCAGTCGTCCGGCAAGAAGGAAGTGACCGGCGCGAACGTGCTGGTCGCGATCTTCGGCGAGAAGGACTCGCACGCGGTGTACTTCCTGCAGCAGCAGGGCATCGCGCGGCTCGACGTCGTCAACTACATCTCGCACGGCATCACGAAGACGCCGCAGGCGCACCAGGGCAAGACCGAGCAGGACGCCGAGCAGGAAGGCCAGGCGGAAACCTCGAACAGCCCGCTCGACAACTACACGCAGAACCTGAACGCGCTCGCTCTCGCCGGCAAGATCGATCCGCTGATCGGCCGCGACAAGGAGCTCGAGCGCGTGGTGCAGACGCTCTGCCGCCGCCGCAAGAACAATCCGCTGCTCGTCGGCGAGGCCGGCGTGGGCAAGACTGCGATCGCGGAAGGCCTGGCGCGCCGCATCGTCGAGGGCAATGTCCCGGACCTCCTCGCGAAGTGCACGGTCTACGCGCTCGACATGGGCGCACTGCTCGCCGGCACCAAGTACCGCGGCGATTTCGAGCAGCGCCTGAAGGCGGTGCTGAAACAGCTGGTGGACAACCCGAACGCGATCCTCTTCATCGACGAGATCCACACCGTGATCGGCGCGGGCGCCGCGTCCGGCGGGACGCTCGATGCGTCGAACCTGCTGAAGCCGGTGCTTTCCACCGGCCAGCTGAAGTGCATCGGCGCGACGACCTACAACGAGTACCGCGGCGTGTTCGAGAAGGACCACGCCCTGTCGCGTCGCTTCCAGAAGATCGACGTGGTCGAGCCGTCCGTTGACGAGACGGTCGAGATCCTCAAAGGCCTGAAGACCCGATTTGAGGCGCACCACAGCGTGAAGTACACGGCCAACGCGCTGACGACGGCGGCCGAGCTTTCCGCGCGCTACATCAACGACCGCCATCTGCCGGACAAGGCGATCGACGTGATCGACGAGGCCGGCGCCGCGCAGCGCATCGCGCCCAAGGCGAAGCAGAAGCGCATCATCGGCAAGGCGGAGATCGAGGAGATCATCGCGAAAATCGCGCGCATCCCGCCGCGCAGCGTGTCCACGGACGACCGCTCGGCGCTCGCCAACCTCGATCGGGACCTCAAGGCCGTGGTGTTCGGCCAGGACCGCGCGATCGACGCCCTGTCCTCGGCGATCAAGATGGCGCGCTCGGGCCTCGGCAACCCGCAGAAGCCGATCGGCAACTTCCTGTTCAGCGGCCCTACCGGCGTCGGCAAGACGGAAGTCGCCCGCCAGCTTGCCTACTGCATGGGCATCGAGCTCATCCGCTTCGACATGTCGGAGTACATGGAGCGCCACGCGGTGTCGCGCCTCATCGGCGCCCCGCCTGGATACGTCGGCTTCGAGCAGGGCGGCCTGCTCACCGAGCAGATCACCAAGAAGCCGTACTCGGTGCTGCTGCTCGACGAGATCGAGAAGGCGCACCCGGACATCTTCAACGTGCTCCTGCAGGTCATGGACCACGGCACCCTGACCGACAACAACGGCCGCAAGGCGGACTTCCGCAACGTGGTGATCGTCATGACCACCAACGCCGGTGCCGAATCGCTCGCCAAGACTCAGATGGGCTTCACTCCGTCGGTCAAGCCGGGCGATGAGATGGAAGCCATCAAGCGCATGTTCACGCCGGAGTTCAGGAACCGCCTCGACGCCATCGTGTCCTTCGGCGCGCTCACGCCGGAAACGATCGCGCGCGTGGTCGACAAATTCCTGATGCAGCTCGACGAGCAGCTCGCCGAGAAGAAGGTCGAGGCGAACTTCACGCAGGCGCTCAGGGAGCACCTGGCGAAGAAGGGATTCGATCCGCTGATGGGCGCGCGGCCGATGGCGCGCCTCATCCAGGACACGATCCGTCGCGCGCTCGCCGACGAGCTGCTCTTCGGCCGCCTGCAGCACGGCGGCAAGGTGACCATCGACATGGGCGAGGACGAGAAGATCAAGCTCTCCTTCGAGGAGGAGACGGCGCCGGTCGCGTAAGCGGCTTACGCGCGACGGCAAGGCCACCTTCGGGTGGCCTTTGCTTTTTGGGGAGCGCGCAGTACGCTCTCCGCCCCACCATGATCCGAACGCTTACGGCCCTGCTCGCCTGCGTGGCGTTGCCGGCGCTCGGGCAGGAAAGCTCGGCGGCGCGCACCCTGGCCGCCACCTGCACGGCGTGCCACGGCCCCGAGGGGAAAAGCGCGAGCCCGGACGTCGTCTCGCTCGCCGGCCTAGCCCGCGAGCGCATCGCGTCCCAGATGCAAGCGTTCCGCAATGGCACCCGGCCCTCGACCGTCATGCAGCAGATCGCGAAGGGCTACAGCGACCAGCAGATCGACCTGATCGCCGACTATTTCTCGCGGAGGCCGCGATGAGGCGCCGCCAGTTCCTGCAGGCGGCGGGCGCGCTGTCGGTCACCGGCTGCGCAGGCATCGGCCGCCCCGGTGGGCCGCGCGTGGTGGTGATCGGCGCCGGCTATGGCGGGGCCACGGCCGCGCGATACGTGCGGCTGTGGGATCCGGACATCCGCGTGACGCTGGTCGATCGCAAAACGGAATTCGTCTCCTGCCCGCTCTCGAACCTCGTGCTCGGCGGCAACCGCACCATG
>Ga0207707_10000651_pt1 | contig 34364 bp, 33 predicted proteins | sample KBSC83BmetaG_FD_184336 | JGI IMG/M metagenome (GOLD analysis project Ga0207707, IMG submission 184336) | Corn rhizosphere microbial communities from Kellogg Biological Station, Michigan, USA - KBS C8-3B metaG (SPAdes) (version 2) | ecosystem: Host-associated > Plants > Roots > Rhizosphere ... | reverse complement strand
TTTTTGACGATGTCGGCGACCACGGCTTCGACCGCGAGGTCGATACCGCGCTTGAGGTCCATCGGGTTCATGCCGGCGGCAACCGACTTGGCGCCTTCACGGACGATCGCGGCCGCAAGCACGGTCGCGGTGGTGGTGCCGTCGCCGGCCGCATCGGCCGCCTTGGAGGCGACTTCGCGCACCATCTGGGCGCCCATGTTCTCGAACTTGTCGTCGAGCTCGATCTCCTTGGCGACGGTGACGCCGTCCTTGGTAATGCGGGGCGCGCCGAACGACTTGTCGAGCACGACGTTGCGGCCCTTGGGGCCGAGCGTGACCTTCACGGCGTTGTTGAGGATGTCGACACCGCGCAGCATACGGTCGCGCGCGTCGACGCCGAATTTAACTTCCTTGGCTGACATAATGATCTCCGTTTTCAGCTGTCCCAATCCCAAGGGCCGCGCAATCGCGCCAGTTCTTGAGGGGTGAGATTTTAGCTTGCGGCCGCATCCTTCGAGGCGCCGGCTGCGCCGGTTCCTCAGGGTGAGGGCGAGTTTCGCGCTTAGGCGGCCTTCTTCTTGGAGGCGGGAACGTCGGTGAGCACGCCCATGATGTCGCTCTCCTTCATGATCAACAGGTCCTGGCCGTCGATCTTGACCTCGGTGCCCGACCATTTGCCAAACAGCACGCGGTCGCCGACTGCAATGTCGATCGGGATCAGCTTGCCGGCCTCGTCGCGGCCACCGGGGCCGACGGCGATGACTTCGCCCTGGGAGGGCTTTTCCTTGGCCGTGTCGGGAATGATGATGCCGCCTGCAGTCTTCTCTTCGGCGTCGATGCGCTTGACCACGACGCGGTCGTGAAGCGGACGGAATTTCATGCAGTCCTCCTAAGATCTTGCAATTGTTGTAGAGTTTTGGGTGTTAGCAATCGCTGCCGGCGAGTGCCAGCCCGAGTGAACCTGATTTAAGGCAGAGCCTTGATGTGGGCAAGGGCTTCTAGCAGAAAATTTGGCAGTCAGATGATGGTCCTGCCAAAAGTTAGCAGGGATCGTTAACGCTGCGGATGAGGCCAACAAGGCCGATTAGCACATGCGGTAAGCTGCTGCTAATGCGCGAATTTTCAACAAATCGTTAACCATTTGGGCTTGAGATAGGCTGGTTGCGTGCGTCACAATTCTCTCATGTGAGCGCATCTTTGGCCGGGGTGGCTCCGGCAGGTAGCCGCCTTCGCGAATGCGCTCCCTAAAGGAGGTTCGCATGGTTTCGCGGGTTGGGGTTTCCGAGGACTTTCGGAAACAAGTGCTGGGTTACGGACTGACGACGGCCGAGATTCTCTATCGGCTGCCGGATCATCCCTCTCTGCTACAGACTTACGTCTGGCAGAACTACGATCTGTTTCCGAAATTCCCCGCGCTGCAGGACTTCCTGCAGTTCTGGCAGGAGAAGCTCGAAGGGCCGCTCTACTCGGTCCGCATCGCGCACTCCAAGCTGATCAAGCCGGCCGAGCTGCGCGCCGTCGACGGCGTGTTCCGGCTGCATTGATGCTGGAATCGCAGGATGGGCAAAGGCGCGCTTGCGCCGTGCCCGCCGCGGTATCTCGAGGTTGCATCCCGGTGGGCTCGCTTCGCTTGGCCCGCCCCACGAAGCGCCATTTGTGCTAACCTTCGTTCACGGAAACAAAGGGGAGAGCACCAATGGCAAAGAAGAAGCCGACGAAAAAATCGAAGAAGCCTTCCGCGCGCGCCGCTGCGAAGTCGTCCGCACAGAAGAAATCACCAGCCCGCAAGGCTGCGGCCACCAAGCCGACCGCGCGCCGGAAACTGAAGAGCAAGGGCAGGGCGGGCGCACCCGTGAAACGCGCAAGGCCGAAGCAGCGCGTCGCCATCAGCCATCACCGCGAAGAAGACTTCAAGGCCGACGGGCTTCGTGCCTACGCGCACTACCGCGACCTCGGCATCGCCGACGCCACCCAGGGCCTGGCGCGCGCGCATGTGATCAGGCTGATCGGGCCGTGCAATCCCGAGGAAGTCTCCAAGCTGCATTACCACGACGTCGAATTCCAGATGGTCTACGTGCTCAAGGGCTGGGTGAAGAGCTACATGGATGGCGTCGGCGAGACGACGTTCCAGGCCGGCAGTTCCTGGACCCAGCCGCCGAAGATCCGGCATCTGATCATGGACTATTCCGACGACGTCGAATTGCTGGAAGTGATCCTGCCGGCGGATTTCGAGACCAAGGAATTGACGGCCTAGGGCTGCCTCTATCCGTCGTCATTGCGAGCGAAGCGAAGCAATCCATCGCGCTGCAGGCGCGCAAGTAGAAGCATGGATTGCTTCGTCGCTTCGCGCCTCGCAATGACGACACGGCTACGTCAGCAACCCCACGATCGCGCCCATCAAACAGGTCGTCAGCGTGCCCGAGACGATCGACTTCACCCCCAACTCATTGATCTCGTCGCGGCGGGTTGGCGCCATGGTGCCGAGGCCGCCGATCATGATGCCGAGGCTGGCGAAATTGGCGAAGCCGCACATCGCGTAGAGCATGATCAGCTTCGAGCGCGGATCGAGCGCGTCGGCTGGAAGCTTCGACAGATCGACATAGGCGATCAGTTCGTTCAGCACGGTTTTGGTACCCATCAAGCTGCCCGCCGTCATCGCCTGCGGCCAGGGCAGGCCCATCAGCCAGCACACCGGCGCCATGACATAGCCCAGCATCCGCTGCAGCGAGATTTTCGCGCCGCCGATCTCCGGCAGCAGGCCGAGCATGGCGTTGGCGAGATAGACGAGAGCGACCAGCACCAGCAGCATCGCGACGATGTTGAGCAACAGTTCGAGGCCGGAGGAGGTGCCCTTGACGATGGCATCCATGGTGCCCGTCATCTTCATGTCGGGATCGTCGAGCGTGCCGCCGGTGCGCTGATCTCTCGTCTCCGGGACCATGATCAGGCTGACCAGGATCGCGGCCGGCGCGCCGAGCACGGAAGCGATCACGAAATGCGCGGCCGCATCGGGGATGAGCGGCGCCAGCAGCGTCGCGTAGAGCACGAGCACCGTGCCGGCAATGCCGGCCATGCCGCCGGTCATGACCAGGAACAGTTCGCTGCGCGTCATCTGCGCGAGATACGGCCGCACGAACAGCGGCGCTTCGACCATGCCGAGGAAGATGTTGGCGGCGGTGGACAAGCCCACCGCGCCGCCGACGCCGAGCGTTCGCTCCAGGAGCCAGGCCATGCCGCGCACGATCGGCGGCAGCACACGCCAGTGGAACAGCAGCGTCGTCAGTACGCTCATGACGAGCACGATCGGCAGCGCCTGGAACGCCAGGATGAAATCCGCGCCGGGCGCTTTCAGGTCGAATGGCAGCGGCCCGCCGCCGACATAGCCGAACACGAAGGCGCTGCCGGCACGCGAGGCGGCGGCAATCGTGCCGACGGCGTCGTTGATGACGCCGAAGGCGTGCGCGACGACCGGCAGCTTGATCAGGATCACGGCGGTAGCGAGCGTGACAAGCAGCCCGATTGCCGCCTGCTTCAGCGAGACGGCGCGGCGGTTCTCACTGAGCGCCCATGCGATCGCGAGCAGCGCGACAATGCCGAATGCCGATTGCAGTTGCAGCATGATGTTCCCCACCCGTCGCGCGAATATGCCAGCGGCGGCGCTCCAAGTGCAATGCCATGATGCCGGGATGGACGTTGACAACGCGGCTCGCCTCCGTCACCGATCATGCATGTCGTCGCTGGCCCCGGCGGGCGCGGGCACTCTGCTCCGGCAGCCCTCCCTGATCTTCTTCCTGCTGTCGCGAAGCCTGTCGCGATTCTCGAGCCAGATCGGCGCGGTGGCGATCGGCTGGCAGGTCTATGATCTCTCCGGCAGCGCCTTCGATCTCGGCATGGTCGGCCTCGTGCAGTTTCTGCCGACCGCGCTATTGGTGTTTGTCGCGGGCCACGCCGCCGATCGTTTCGAGCGCAAGCGCGTGGTGCAGGTGTGCCAGGTGGCGGAAGCGCTGACGGCGCTGTTTCTCGGCTGGGGCTCCTATGCCGGCTGGCTGACCGAGGTCCACATCTTCATCGCGACCTTTGTGCTGGGCACGGCGGGCGCGTTCGAAAGCCCCGCGACCGCGGCGCTGCTGCCGCTGATCGCGCCGCAGGGGACGCTGCAGCGCGCCACCGCGATCTCGAGCGGCGCGACCCAGGTCGCGACCATCACAGGGCCTGCGCTGGGCGGTCTCGCCTATGCGGTCTCGCCGGGCCTGCCCTATGGCATCATGCTCCTGTTCTGGTTGCTCGGCATGCTCTTCACTGGCGCGATCCAGGTCGCGCAGGCGGCGCCGAAGGATCCGGCATCGTCCGACGATCTCTTTGCCGGGGTGAAATTCATCCGCAGCAATCCGACCATCCTCGGGACCATCTCGCTCGATCTGTTCGCGGTGCTGTTCGGCGGCGTGGTCGCGCTGCTTCCGATCTATGCCCGCGATATCCTGCAGGCCGGACCGTTTGGCCTCGGCGTGCTGCGCGCCGCGCCGGCGGTCGGTGCACTCCTGATGACCGTCCTTCTCGCGCACCACACCATCAACCGCCGTGTGGGCATGCGCATGTTCCAGGCCGTGATCATCTTCGGCGCAGCGACACTGGTGTTCTCGCTGTCGCACTGGATGTGGCTGTCGGTCGTGGCGCTCGCGGTTCTCGGCGCGGCCGACACCGTGAGCGTGGTGATACGTTTTTCGCTGGTGCAGCTCCGTACGCCCGACGAGATGCGCGGCCGGGTCGGCGCGGTGAACTTCCTCTTCATCAACGCCTCCAACCAGCTCGGCCAGTTCGAGAGCGGCATCACCGCGGCACTGTTCGGCACCGTGCCGGCCGCCGCGCTAGGCGGCGCCGCCACCATTGCGATTGCGCTATTGTGGATGAAGCTGTTTCCGTCGCTGCGCGACGTCGAGCGTCTGGAGTAGCTACGCCGGAACGGTGACGGGAGCCGGCTTGAACAACCTGTTCAGGAGATAGGCCGCGAACACCGGCGCGATGAATCCGGGCCCGGGGAGCTGCAGATTGCCGAACAGGAGTTGCAGCGCCGGCGCCCAGAACACGAGCTGCGCCAGCCGGCGGCCTAGACGATCGAGCTTCTCCTCCGCGATCAGCGCGACCGCGCAAAAGGTCAGCGGCAACAGATCATAGGCGCCCATATAGGGCGAGGCCGACACGGTGCAGGCGAAAAACAGCGCCTGCAGCATCCGGGGATCGCCGTCCCGCCGCCAACGGAAGGCGGCGGTGACGGCGGCGACCGACGCGGCCGTAAAGGCGAGCTGGATGATCTCGCCGATGTGGTTGCCGACCACGCCACGGATATTCATGAAGATGGTCGGGTGGAACGGCATCGCCGTGCCGGCGGCGTCCTGTAGCACCTCGCGCTGCAATGGCAGCGCCTTCACAATGTAGTCCTGCCAGCTTTCGACGCCGCCGATCGCGACGCTCGCGAGAAACAGCGCCATCGCGGTGAAAGCCGCCGTGAAAAACACCTTCCACCGTCCCGAGGCGGCCAGCGCGAAGGGAAAGAGGATGCCGAGTTGCGGCTTGACCGTGAGGAAGCCGATCAGCACGCCGGCCGCGACCGGCCGCTCGTCGAGGAGTGCGAAGATTGCGAGCAGCGCGGCGGTGGTAAGAAGCGAGCTTTGTCCGGACAGCACGCAGAGCAGCGCCGCGGGCGACACCAGCACGATGACGAGCGTGCGCCAGTCGGCGACTTCGCGGCGGCCGGCGAGATAGAACGCGAGCAGGCTTACAGAAAGCCATGCCAGCAGGGCGGGGAAATAAGCGAGCACGCCGAACGGCGCCATCACGACCAGTGCGGTCGGCGGGTTCGGCCAGTTCTGGCCGGGATAGCCTGGCCCGAGCAGCGTGGCGAGCTCGGCATTATAGGTCGGGACGTCGTAGAAGCGCGCGGGATCGGGCGTGAACGCGGCGACGCCATACATCCACAGGTTCAGGAAGTCGCGGCCGAGCACCAGCGTCGCCTTGTCGCGGGGAAATGCACCGGCCCAGTTGGTCGTGAAGAGATAGGTGACCAGCGTCAGCACGAACAGCGCGCCGCCGAGCAGGCATAGCGCGCGCAAGAATTCCGCATTCGCGTCGTCGCGCGTCGCGGGCACGCAATTTTTGACGAAGCGGCGGAGAGCTCCGGCTGCGGCCGCTTCGGGCTTGAGGCTGAGGTCTGACATGATGTCCCTCGGGGCTTGCCTTGCGTAAACCGGTCGTTAAGGCGGAGCGATGGGCGAGCAGGCGGCAGCTTAGGAACCGCGAATTAAGATATTCTTAGGGGGAAGGCCGCAATGCTGACGAAGACTGTGCCCCGCGCGCGCATTTTCATGGCGCTGGCACGGCAGCGGGCTTTCCATGAATTGCGTCGTTATCCCAGCGTACCGGGCGGCCGCCAGCATCCTGTCGGTGATCGAAGGTATCGGCCCCGAGATCGGGCTGATCGTGGTGGTTGATGACGGCTGCCCCGAGGGTACCGGCGTCATGGTCGCCAACAAATGCGGCGACCCGCGCGTGGTCACGCTGATGCACGGCATCAACCAGGGCGTCGGGGCCGCCTTCCTCACGGGCATGCGCTACGCCATCCGGCGCGGCGCCGACATCGTCATCAAGGTCGATGCCGACGGGCAGATGAACCCGGCGCAGGTGCTGGCGCTGATTCATCCCATCGCGAGCGGACAGGCCGACTACGTCAAGGGCGACCGCTTCTTCTTCCTCACCAATGCGGTGTCGATGCCGCCGGTGCGCCGTTTCGGCAATCTCGCGCTCTCGTTCCTGGCCAAACTGTCGAGCGGCTACTGGACCATCATGGATCCCACCAACGGCTTCTTCGCGATCCATGCGCGCGTTGCCGAATTGCTCGATGAGGAACGGATCGCCAAGCGCTTCTTCTTCGAGACGGATCTGCTGTTTCACCTCGGCCTGATCCGCGCCAAGGTCGTGGAATTTCCGATGCGCGCGTCCTACGGCAGCGAGGTCTCGAACCTCCGCGTGTCGCACCAGCTCGGGCCGTTCCTTGCCGGCCACCTGCGCAACACCACGCGCCGGATCCTCTACCGCTACTTCTTCCGCGATTTTTCGCTGGCCTCGCTGCAGCTCGTCGCCGGCAGCGCGCTGTTTCTCTTTGGCCTGATGTTCGGATTGTATCACTGGTGGGCGGCGCCGCCGGACCAATTGGTGCCGACCGGCACCATCATGATCGCGGCGCTGACGTTTTTGATCGGCTTCCAGCTCGTGCTGTCGTTCCTCAACTACGACATCAGCGCGAGCCCGCGCGAGCCGCTGCATCCCTTCCTGATGAAGGGATGGCAGCCGAAGGCGAGCGAGCCCGAAGAGGCCGATGTCGCCGAAGCCGGCGGCGAGAAGGACGAACCTGCCCGCCGCAAGGCGTAAGCCTTAGCGTTTGCGCATGATCTTTTCGGAAAACCGGTGACCACTTTTCCGGATCATGCGCCTTAGCCCCGTCCCACGAACGGCATCTTCGATGCCATCACCGTCATGAACAGCACGTTGGCGTCGAGCGGCAGCGTGGCCATGTAGGCCACCGCATCGCCGACCGCCTTTGCGTCCATGCGCGGTTCCTGCTTCATCGTGCCGTCGGGCTGCATCACGCCGGGGCCGGCGACCATGCGGTCGGTCATGGGGGTCGCGGCATTGCCGATGTCGACCTGGCCGACGGCGATGTCGTACTTGCGGCCGTCGAGGTTGCTCGATTTGGTCAGGCCCGTGATGGCGTGCTTGGTCGAGGTATAGGCCGAGGAGTACGGGCGCGGCGCATGCGCCGAGATCGAGCCGTTGTTGATGATGCGGCCGCCGCGCGGGGTCTGGTCCTTCATGATGCGGAACGCGTGCTGCGTGCACAGGAAGGGGCCGGTGAGGTTGGTGTTCACCACGGCCTGCCACTGCTCCAGCGGAAGGTCCTCGAAATTCACCGGCGGGGCGCCCATGCCGGCATTGTTGAACAGCACGTCGAGCCTTCCATAGGTGTCCTGCACCTTCTTGAAGAGGGACGCGATCGATTCCGGACTGGTCATGTCGGCCGTGACGGGCAGGCTCTTGCCGACATTGCCGCCGAGCTTCTGTGTCTCCTCCAGCATCTCCTTGCGGCGGCCGGCGAGCACGACGGTGAAGCCGGCTGCCATCAACGCCAGCGACGCCGCGCGTCCCACACCGGTGCCCGCGCCGGTCACCACGGCGATCTTGTCGGTTGCTTCGGTCATGTCTTCCTCACCTTCTTGCTTTCCTTGCTTGCTTTCTTTGCTTGCTTTCTTCGCTTACTTTTTTGCTTCTGCTTCGGATTTGTAGGGTGGACGTGGAATGTTCTGGTGCGCCGTGCGCAGCGCCGCCGACCAGCGCGAACGCAGATCGTGGAAATAGGGCTCGCCCGCCTCGATGCGGTGGTTGAGATCGGCGTCGCAGGTATCGGCGCGCACCACCAGCACGTCGATGGGAAGACCGACGCCGAGGTTGGAGCGCATGGTCGAATCCATCGAGATCAGGCCGGTCTTCAGCGCCTCGTAGAGCTCGACGTCGTAATGCATGGCGCGGTCGAGCACCGGCTTGCCGTATTTGTGCTCGCCGATCTGCAAATAAGGCGTATCGGTGGTGCATTCGATGAAATTGCCGGCGGTGTAGACCATGAAAAGGCGCATCCGCGCGCCCTTGATCTGGCCGCCGAACAGGAAGGAGACGTCGAAAGAGACGTCTTCCGATTTCAGCGCCGGTCCCTCCGTCGCATGCACCGCGCGGATCGCGCGCCCGATGCGCTGCGCGGCCTGGAACATGGTCGGCGCGTTCATCAGCGTTTCGACCTCGCCGGTGGTATGGTCTTCCAAGCCTTCGGTCAGGGTGGACAGCACCGACTGGCTGATCGCGAGATTGCCGGCGCTGGCGATCGCCATGATGCGGTCGCCGGGCCTGGTGAAGATGTGGAGCTTGCGGAAGGTCGAGACGTTGTCGAGACCGGCATTGGTGCGGGTGTCGGCGATCATGACGAGTCCGTCCCGTACCAGAATCCCGCAACAATAGGTCATTTCCACGATCCCCAAACGCAAACGCGCCGTGTACGGAAAATTACTAGCCAATTTCGGCGGATGGTCCAACCCCCATTCCCGTATGGCGCGGTCGTCTTTCGGCGCGTCGAAAGGCGGCGCCTATGCTTCCCGGTTTGCAGATCCGCCGACAAGGAACGCGTCGTCGACCGGCACGCCTAGGGCGGTGACCAGACGGTTGGTCTCGGCCGCCATGCCGACAATGGCAATCATCTCACGGTATTCAGCCTCCGTCATGCCCTTCGCACGCGCGCTCGCGGTGTGCGAATGGATGCAATAGCTGCATCCATGAGCAACCGACACCGCGACGTAGAGCATTTCCTTCATCTTCGGATCGAGCGCCCCCGGCGCCATCACTTCCTTGATGCTCTCCCAGGTCCGGCGCAGCGTTTTCGGATCGTGCGCGAGCGCCCGCCAGAAATTGTTGACGAAGTCCGATTGCCGCGTCTCGCGAATGTCCTCGAATACGGTGCGCGCTTCGGGTGAGAGCTCCTCGTCGGAGAGCAGTTTTACCGTCGCCATGGCCTTGATCCCGGGTTGTTGTTGCACCCCGTTATAGCATGGACGGACCGCCGCCATGATCGGTGCTCAGCGCAACCGGTGCTCGCGTGGGAACCCCTGTGTGTCGAAGATTGCGGGAGAAGCGGTCTTATGCTCGACTGCCGGCCACAAGAACAAAATTCCGGGAGTCGAAATGCCAGGGAAACTCGCCGCATCCACCGTTCTGCTGGCCGCGATCCTGTCGGCGGCAACTCCCGCGCTGGCGCAAAAGCGCGGCGGCACGCTTCGCCTCTATCATAACGACAATCCGCCCTCGACCTCGCTGCTGGAGGAGTCGACCATCGCTTCCGTGATGCCGTTCGCGGCGGTGTTCAACAATCTCGTCGTGTTCGATCCCGCCAAGCCGCATGAGAGCCTGGAGACCGTGATTCCCGATCTCGCCGAAAGCTGGGCGTGGGATGCGACCAACACGAAACTCACCTTCAGGCTCCGGCAGGGCGTGAAATGGCACGACGGCCAACCCTTCACGGCAAAGGACGTGCAATGCACCTGGCGCATGCTGATCGGCAAGGGCGACACCCAGGACCTCAAGCGCAACCCGCGGAAGGTCTGGTACACGAAATTGCAGGACGTTTCCGTCAACGGCGATTATGAGGCGACGTTCGAGCTCTCCGAACCGCAACCGAGCCTGCCCGTGCTGCTCGCCAGCGCCTTCTCGCCGGTCTATCCCTGTCATGTCCCGCAGCAGGTGATGCGCACCAAGCCGGTCGGCACCGGACCGTTCAAATTCGTCGAGTTCAAGCGCGGCGATACGATCCGCCTGGTCCGCAATCCCGATTACTTCAAGAAGGACCGGCCCTATCTCGACGAGATCGCGGTCAGGACCATCGACAGCCGCGCCACGCGGATGCTGGCTTTCTCGGCCGGCGATTTCGACCTCACCTTTCCCTCCGACGTGAGCGTGCCTCTTCTGAAGGACATCAGGGAGCGGGCACCGAGCGCGGTATGCGAAATGACGACCACGGGCGTGCTCATCAACCTGATGGTCAACCGCGCCAATCCGCCGTTCGACAATCCGGATATGCGAAAGGCGATGTCGCTCGCGCTCGACCGCAAGCCCTTCAACACCATCCTGATGGAGGGGAATGCCCGGCTGGGGGGCGCCATGCTGCCGAAGCCGACGGGCGAATGGGGCATGCCGGACGAGATGGTCAATTCGTTGACCGGCTACGGCTCCGATACCGAGAAGAACATCGGCGAAGCGCGGGGCATCATGGAGAAGCTCGGCTACAGCGAGACGAAACCGCTGCAGATCAAGATCCAGACGCGCAATCTGCCGACCTACCGCGACCCGGCCGTGATCGTTTCCGATCAGCTCAAGAAGATCCATATCGTCAGCGAGCTGGACATTCTCGACACGCCGCGCTGGTACTCCAAGCTCTCGCGCAAGGAATACACGATCGGTCTCAACGTCACCGGGGTCAGCGTCGACGATCCCGACGGCAATATCGTCGAGAACTATCTGTGCAATTCCGAACGCAACTACACGCAGTACTGCAACGCCGAGGTGGACAAGCTCCTGGCAGCCCAGTCGCGCGAGCTCGACAGGGAAAAGCGCAAGATGATCGTCTGGGATATCGAGCATATCCTGGTCGAGGACGCCGCCCGGCCGGTGATCCTGCACAGCTCGGCGGGCAATTGCTGGCAACCCTATGTGAAGAACTTCAAGCCGCACGACAACAGCCAGTACAACAATTTGCGCTTCGAGGATGTGTGGCTGGACAAATGAATCTTTCGCAGCGTCATTGCGAGGAGCGAAGCGACGAAGCAATCCATGTTTCAGCAAGCTGAGAAATGGATTGCTTCGCTTCGCTCGCAATGACGGACCCCTACGACTGGCTCTGCCACTGGAGTTGCCCCGGCCGCCCGGCCAGGTCGACCTTGACGGAAACCGTCAGCGTCTCGGTGCCGCCGCCATAGCGCGTGCCGCGTACCGGTGCCGCACCGAGGTAGTCGAGGCCGATGGCGACGCGGGCGTGGGCTTGCGTGGTGCAAATGCAATTCGCGGGATCGAAGCCGACCCAGCCGAGGTCCGGCACGTAGGCTTCCGCCCAGGCGTGTCCGGCCGCCTGGTTGACGGTGCCGTCGGAGCGCAAAAAGTGCCCGGAGACGAAGCGCGCGGGCACGCCGCCGGAGCGCGCGCAGGCGATGAAGATGTGGGCGTAGTCCTGGCACACACCGCGCTTCAATCCAAAGGCCTCGATCGCCGAGGTGCCGCTGTTGGTCGGGTCCTCGTCGAAGCTCATGTGCTCGTTGACCTGGGTCATCAGCGTGTGCAGGAAGCCCAGCGTATCGTCCTCGGATTCCGCGCGTAGCGCGCGCGCAAAGGTTTCCATGGCCGGGTTGACGGTCGTCAGTCCGGTGGAGCGCAGGAACAGGCTCGGCGGAAAGCGCTCGTCGGCGCCGCGCAGCACGCCACCGGTATCGTGGGTCTCGATCAGGCCGCCGACGGTGATGGTGAGGTTCTCGATCGCCCCATGCGTCATCACATGGGTGACGTTGCCGAAGGCGTCCTCGTGCATGTCGAGCCGCGAGTCGGTCGAGACGTCGATCTGCCATTCGGCGACATATTGGCCGTCATGGCTGCCGGGCGTCAGCCGCAGGATCTGGATGACGCCGGTTGCCGCCGGCTCGTAGCGATAGGTGGTCGAATGGGAAATTCGCAGGCGCATGGCGTGTCCGATTTATCGCGTCATTCCGGGATGGCGCGCAAGCGCCAGACCCGGAATCTCGAGATTCCGGGCTCGATGCTTTCGCATCGCCCCGGAATGACGAAGTAACATGTTCAGCATCGATGAAGACATCAAATCAAATATTGCCGGGTGACGATTTCGCCGAGTCGCGAGTTGTCCGCGATGAATTCCTGGATGAACTCGTGCACGCCGTGCTGGAAGATGTCGTTCATGTTCGAGTGCTCGAGCCGGTTGCGGACGCCGCGGGCATGGCGCTGCGCCGCGCCCTGGCGGCCATAGGCGACGCCGATCTGGTCGAGATTGCGCACGAGGTTGCCGTAGCAGCTCGCCAGCGAGCGCGGCAGCGAGTCGTTGAGGATCAGCAGATCCGCGATCAGCCACGGCTTCAGCGTCTCGCGATAAACCCAGTGATAGGCGGTCGTTGCCGAGACCGAGCGCAGGATCGAGGTCCATTGGTAGAAATCGAGCGGCCCGCCAACATGCTCTTCTTCCGGCAGCAGCACGTGGTATTTGACATCGAGGATGCGTGCGGTGTTGTCGGCGCGCTCCAGATGCAGGCCCAGCCGCGAGAACCAGTAGGCGTCGTTGCGCAGCATGGTGCGGTAGGCGAAGCCGTCGAAGCGCAGCGAGGTCTCCTGCACGAAGCGCAGGAATTTCGCCAGTTCCTCGCGGGTGGACGTGCCCTTGCTCCACACTTCCTGCAGCTCGAGCCAGGCCCCGTTGATGGTGTCCCACATCTCGCTGGTCAGCGCGGTACGCACCGATCGCGAATTGAGCCGCGCCGCCTCGATGCAGTTGCGGATCGAGGAAGGGTTTGCCGGCGCAAAGGACAGATATTCGACGACGTTTTGCTCGTTGGCTTCCTCATAGGCCTCGAAAAAGCTCTCGCTGACGCCGGCGGTCAACAGCGCCGATTCCCACTCATTGGTCTTGCCGATATAGGCGGCCGGAAGCGCGGTGACGCGCAGGGTCGCATCGATCGTGCGCGCGATATATTCGGCCCGCTCGACATAGCGGGCCAGCCAATAGAGGTTTTCGGCGGTACGCGACAGCATGCGGGCTTCTACTCGTCCAGTATCCAGGTGTCCTTGGTGCCGCCGCCCTGGCTCGAATTGACGACGAGCGAACCTTCCTTCAGCGCGACGCGGGTGAGCCCACCGGGCACGATGGTGGTGCGTTGGCTTCCGGTGAGCACGAAGGGCCGCAGGTCGACATGGCGCGGGGCGAGGCCGCTTGCCGTGCAGGTCGGGCAGGTCGACAGCGCCAGTGTCGGCTGGGCAATGAAACCTTCGGGCTCGCGCTTGAGCTTGTCGCGGAAAGCCTCGATGGTGGCCTTGGTCGCGGCGGGGCCGATCAGCATGCCGTAGCCGCCGGAGCCGTGCACCTCCTTCACGACGAGATCGGCGAGATTGTCGAGGACATAGGCCAGATCCTTCGGTTCCCGGCAGCGCCAGGTCTGGACATTCTTCAGGATCGGCTCCTCGCCGAGATAGAATTTCACGACATCGGGCATATAGGAATAGATCGCCTTGTCGTCGGCGATGCCCGTGCCGACGGCGTTGGCGAGCGTAATGTTGCCGGCGGCATAGGCCGACATCAGCCCGGGCACGCCGAGCGCGGAATCCGGGCGGAAGGTGAGGGGGTCGAGGAAGTCGTCGTCGACCCGGCGGTAGATGACATCGACCCGCTTCAGCCCCTCGGTGGTGCGCATGAACACCTCGTCATTCTTGACGATGAGGTCGCGGCCTTCGACGAGCTCGATGCCGAGCTTGTCGGCCAGGAATGAGTGCTCGTAGTAGGCGGAATTGTAGACGCCCGGCGTCATCAGCGCGACCGTCGGCTCCGCCGAGGCGCTGGAGGGCGCCACCGAGCGGAGCGCCGACAGGAGCTGGTCCGGATAGCGTTCCACCGGTGCCACACGGTGGCGGGCGAACAGGTCCGGAAACAGCCGCATCATGATCTCGCGGTTTTCCAGCATGTAGGACACGCCGGACGGCGTGCGCGCATTGTCCTCCAGCACGATGAAATCATTGGCGTCGACGCGGACGACGTCGATCCCGGCGATGTGGACATAGACGTCGTGCGGCACGTTCTGGCCGTTCATCTCGGGGCGGAACACCGGGTTCTGGAAGATCAGGTCTTCCGGGATGATTCCGGCGCGCAGGATGTCGCGGCCATGATAGATGTCGCGCAGGAACAGGTTCAGCGCTTTCACGCGCTGGCGCAGGCCTTTTTCGAGGATGCCCCATTCTTTTCCGGAGAGGATGCGGGGGATGACGTCGAAGGGGATCAGCCGTTCCTGGGCTTCCGAATCGCCGTAGACGGCGAAGGTGATGCCGATCCGGCGGAACAAGAGCTCGGCTTCCTGGCGGCGATATTCGAGGGCGTCCGCGGGCGTCTCCTCGAGCCAGCGGGAGAGCTCCTGGTAGGCCGCGCGGAGGTCGCCCCCGGGGCCGTTCATCTCATCAAACGCAACTGCCATCGAACCCGATTGGTTGTTTCCGGCCGGCACAACAGTGCATGACCTGACAGGATGGTAGCAAGGCCCGGGCCAGCGGGATATGCAAGGAGGAACGGCATTTGCTATGGACGGTCGAAGGCTTGCCTGAAAAAATGGCTCATCGGTGCTTATTTCGGCAGCAAAGGGCCGTGACATCAAGATGTTGCCCCGGCAAGTTCGAGAAGGCCGGCAGGGGAAAACGGGGAAGGTTTGGGGAGTACGCATGAGCGAGATCGTCACCGCGGGGATACTGGTGATCGGCGACGAGATCCTGTCCGGGCGGACCAAGGACAAGAACATCGGCTTTATCGCGGAATATCTCACCAATATCGGGATCGACCTGAAGGAGGTGCGGATCGTGGCCGACGATGAGGCTGACATCGTCGCAGCGCTGGACGCGCTGCGCCGCCGCTATACCTACGTCTTTACCACAGGGGGCATCGGGCCGACCCATGACGACATCACCGCCGACAGCGTGGCGAAGGCGTTCGGTGTCGGCATCGACCACCATCCGGAGGTGGTGGCGCGTTTCAGAGAGCGTTGGAGCGAGCAGGATCTGAACGAGGCCCGTCTGCGCATGGCGCGAATTCCTGACGGTGCCGAATTGATCCAGAGCGCCACCATCCTTGCGCCCGGTTTCAAGCTCGGCAATGTCATCGTCATGGCCGGCATCCCCACGATCATGCAGGCCATGATGGACATCATCGCGCCCAAGCTGAAATCGGGCGTGAAGATGCTGTCGGAAAGCGTGCGCGCCAACTCGCGCGAAGGCGACATCGGCGGCCCGCTGCGCGAGATCGCCAATACGCATCCCGACACCATCATTGGTAGCTATCCCTTCATGGACGAGAACGGCAAGCCGAACACCAATCTCGTGGTCCGCTCGCGCGATCCGGACAAGCTCAACGCGGCCATGAACGCGGTGAAGGAGATGCTGGCGGGATTGAATGTGGCGCGCTAAAGCGCGATGCCTGACATCGCGCTTTAGCTTCATATTTGGGCATGATCTCTTCGGAAAACCGCTTCACACGTTTCCGGATCATGCCTTAGCCGATCGGCGGAAACGGTAGCGATATGGTGGACAGAGATTCAGACCTGATCGCGCAGGAGCGGGCCGGCAAGGCCTTTCCGGTCTCGTGGGATCAGTTTCACCGGGATTGCCGGGCGCTGACCTGGCGGCTCAACGAGGTCGGGCCGTTCCACGCCGTGATCGCCGTTACCCGTGGTGGCCTGGTGCCGGCCGCCATCGTCGCGCGCGAGCTCGGCGTGCGCGTGATCGATACCGTCTGCGTCGCGAGCTACGACCATACCAAGCAGGGCGAACTGAGCCTGCTGAAGGGCGTCTCACCCGATGTTGCAAAACTCGGCGGCGGCACCGGCAAGGGGCTTTTGATCGTCGACGATCTGGTCGACACCGGCAAGACCGGCCGGCTGGTGCGCGCGATGCTGCCCGAGGCGCATTTCGCCGCGGTCTACGCCAAGCCGAAAGGGCGGGGGCTGGTCGACACCTTCATCACCGAAGTGTCGCAGGATACCTGGATCTTCTTTCCCTGGGACACCGCGCTGTCGTTCGCCCCGCCGCTGCGGGATGGGGCGGCGTAGTGACGGTGTCATTCCGGGGCGATGCGAAGCATCGAACCCGGAATCTCGAGATTCCGGGTTCGGTCCTGCGGACCGCCCCGGAATGACGCCGTGGAAGGTTGGACTCGATGCCCCTGCAAAACCGCGTTACCCCGACGGGAGAGATCATCGCCACCCCGCATCGCGGTCTCTTCACAGGCAATCGCGGCATCATCCATGACCCCACCACCAAAACGCTCCTGAAAAAACGTTGGTCGTGCCCGGCCTGGCTGATCTGCGTCACGGAATTCCGCGGGCGGCGGCGCAAGGTGATGGGCGGAAGGAGCTGGACCGAGCTGTTCTTTCTGGATGAGGCGACCGCCTTTGCCGCTGGCCATCGTCCTTGCTTCTACTGCCGGCGCGACGACGCCAATAGCTTTCGCGCGGCATGGGAAGCGGGCAATAGTGTGAAGGACGTGCTGGCGCCCGAGATCGATGCGGTGCTGCACCGGGAGCGGCTTGCGAGCAGCAAGAGGCTGCATCCGCTGCCGATGAAGATCGAAAAGCTTCCCGACGGCACGATGGTGCAGGAGCACGACCACAGTTTTCTGATCGCGGGAGGCAGGGCGCTGAAATGGTCGCCGGCGGGCTACGCCAGGCTGACGCGCCCGCTCGACGATGCCAGGCTGCTGACGCCGCCTTCGACCGTGCGCGCCTTCGCGATGGGGTATCGCCCGGCGCTGCATCCGAGCGTTGGCTTCTCGTAGCCCGCGTGAGCGATAGCGATACGCGGGGCCGTCCCGCATGGCGCTTTGCTTATGCGGGCTACGATCGATCACTTCATCGGCTGGCCGTTCTCGTCGATGCTCATGCGGGAGTCGCGCAGCGTCCATTCCTTGATGATCTGCCGGCATTTCTGCAGCTCGGCATTCGGCGCAGCCTGCGCACTGGCGGCCGTCGTCTGTTCGGCACGCGCGACCATACCCTTGCAGACATTGAGCTGGTCGCGCTCGCCGGGCCGAGCCTGTGCTGCGGATCCCAACAACACAAGCGCGATCGGCGCCGCGACGCTAACGGCGGACGGCAGTCTCATGCGAGCTTCTGCCTCGCCAGCCCGGCGCCGGCGCCGAGGGCCATCAGCTTGGCTTCCGCGATCTCGCGTCGCATCGGCGCCATGCCGCAATTCGTCGTCGCGACGATGTTGGTCTTGGGCACGAACTTGGCGACGTCCTCGATCACCTTGACCACGTCCTCGGCGGTCTCGACCTCGTCGCTCGCAACATCGATGACGCCCGCCTGCACCACCTTGTTCGGCAGGGCTGCGAGCAATTCCAGCGGCACCCTGGAATTGCGGCATTCGATCGCGACCTGCTGGATCGAGCTCTTGTCGATCACCGGGAACGTCTCTTCATATTGCCGCCATTCGCCGCCAAGTGTCTTTTTCCAGTCGGTATTGGCCTTGATGCCGTAGCCGTAGCAGATGTGGACGGCGGTGGTGCAGAACAGGCCTTCGGCGGCGCGTTCCAGCGCCTTGATGCCCCAATCGCGGACCTGGTCCATGTAGACGTTGAAGGCAGGCTCGTCGAACTGAATCACGTCGACGCCGTCGGCCTGCAGCGCCTTGGCCTCCTCGTTCAAGAGCTCGGCAAAGGCGAAGGCCATTTTGACGCGATCGCCGTAATATTTGTCCGCGATGGTATCGATGATGGTCATCGGGCCGGGCAGGGTGAACTTCACCTTCCTCGTGGTGTGCGTTCGGGCAACGCGCGCCTCGTCGGCATGGACGCGGCCCCTCAGTTTCAGCGGCGCCACCACCTGCGGCACCATCGCCTTGTAGCGGTCGTTGCGGATTCCCATCTCGACCTTGTGGGCGAAATCGATGCCCTCGATGTTCTCCAGGAATCCGTGCACGAAATGCTGACGCGCCTGCTCGCCCTCGGTGACGATGTCGATGCCGGAATCCTCCTGCAATTTCACTGCGAGCAGGGTGGCGTCGCGCTTGGCCCGTGCGAGCTCCGAGCCCTTGGATTTCCAGGGTGCCCACAGCGTGTTGGGCTCGGCCAGCCATTCCGGCTTGGGCAGCGAGCCAGCGATGGTGGTTGGAAACAGCATCAAGGGCCTCCCGGTCAGGTTCTATTTGAGCGCCTGTCTGCCATGTCTTTGGCGTCGGGTACATATGTTCGTCAAGCCCGGCCATGACGCGCGGAGGCTTCTCACTATCGGAACTGTCCTTTAGTCTAACTGCTACCATTTGAGCGGGGACAGCATGATCGACCTCCATTACGCGCCGACGCCGAACGGCTGGAAAGTCTCGATCATGCTGGAGGAGCTGGGGCTCCCCTACCGGGTCATCCCCGTCAACATCCGCGCCGGCGAACAGTTTCGCCCGGAGTTCCTGGCGATCAGCCCGAACAACCGGATCCCGGCCATCGTCGACCATGGGCCTGCCGACCGCGGCGAGCCGTTCGCGGTGTTCGAGACCGGCGCGATCCTGATCTATCTCGCGGAGAAGACCGGGCGCTTTCTCCCGCCGGATATGCGCGGGAGGTCGCGCGTCATCCAGTGGGTGATGTGGCAGATGGGAGGCCTGGGCCCGATGCTCGGCCAGCACGGCCATTTCGCGCTCTATGCGGCGGAGAAGATTCCCTATGCCATCGAACGCTATCGCGACGAGGCGGCGCGGCTCTATGGCGTGCTCGACCGCCAGCTCGGCAAGACCGGAAGCTATGTCGCCGGCGATTATTCCATCGCCGACATCGCCTGCTTCCCCTGGACCATGACCCACAAGGCGCAGGGCTTTACGCTCGACGATTATCCCAACGTGAAGCGCTGGTATGCCGAAATTCGCGCGCGGCCCAAGGTGCAGGCGGGGCTTGCGATCGGCAAATTCGTCAAGGAGCCGTTCGACGAGGAGGCACGGAAGGTTATGTTCGGACAGAGGGCAAAGGAATTGCTAGGAAAACAATAGGCAAGCCGCCACCTCGTCATTGCGACAAAAAAGGAAACGCCATGATCGAATTTTTCTTCGACTGCTCCAGCCCGTGGACCTATCTCGCCTTCCACAACATCCAGCCGCTCGCAAAGGAGTTCGGCGAGGAGATCACCTGGCGGCCGATCCTGGTCGGCGGCATCTTCAATTCCATCAACCCGAGCGTCTATGCGACGCGCGAAAATCCGGTGCCGGCCAAGCTTGCCTACCAGAAAAAGGACATGGCGGATTGGGCGCGCTCGGCGGGCCTTGCGATCAAGATGCGGCCGACGGTGTTTCCGGTGAACAGCGTCAAGGCGATGCGGGGCTGCATCTTCCTGGGGGCGGAGATGGTGCCGTTCGCGCGCGCCGTGTTCGAGATCTACTGGGGCGAGGACCAGGACATCTCGCAGGATGCGGTCTTGACGGAGGTGTGCAAGCGCGTCGGCGTCGATCCGCAAAAGTTTTTTGCCGGCATCGGCCAGCAGGCGATCAAGGACCAGCTCAAGGCCAACACCGATGAGGTAATGGCCCGCGGTGGCTTCGGCTCGCCGACCATCTTCATCGACAAGACCGACATGTATTTCGGCAATGACCGCCTGCCGCTGGTGCGCGAGGCGCTGGCGCGGCGGAAGGAGCGCGCGGCCTGATGCCGAGGAAGGTTGTCTGTCGCGAGCTCGGCCCGCCCGGGCGGCTGCGGCTGGAAACGTTTGAGTCCCAGCCGCTGTCGCCGGGACAGGTTCGGGTCGCGATCCGCGCCGCCGGCATCAATTTCCCGGACGTGCTGATGGCGGCAGGCCAATATCAGCTCAAGCCGGAGTTGCCGTTCACGCCGGGCATGGAATCGGCCGGCGACGTTGTCGAGGTCAATGGCGCTGCCGGCGTCGCGGTCGGCGACCGGGTGATCGTGAAACTCCGGCACGGCGGTTATTCCGAAGAGGCCGTGGTCGCGCCCTCGCAGCTCACGCCGATGCCTTCGACCTTCGATTATGCCGAAAGCGCAACCTTCCTCGCCGCGCATGGCACCGCTTATCACGGGCTCCTTGACCGCGGGCAGGTGCAGCCCGGCGAGGTGCTGCTGGTGCACGGCGCGGGCGGCGGCGTGGGCCTCGCCGCCGTCGAAATGGGGAAGCTTCTCGGCGCGACCGTGATCGCGGCGGCATCATCGGAGGAGAAGCTTGAAGTCGCGAAGGCGAGAGGCGCCGATCATCTCGTGCTGTATTCCCGTGAGCCGTTCCGCGACGCCGTCAAGCGCATCACCGACGGCCGCGGCGCCGACGTGGTCTACGACCCCGTCGGAGGGCTCATCTTTGAGGAGAGCATGCGCTGTATCGCGTGGGGCGCGCGGCTGCTCATCGTCGGCTTCACCGGCGGCATCGGGCTCGCCCGCACCAATCTCCTGCTGATCAAGGGCGCGAGCGTGCTCGGCGTCCGCGCCGGCGAGGCAGTGCGCAGGAATCCCGCGCTCGGCGAGGTCAGGATTCGGCAATTGCTGGAATGGGCGGAGCAGGGGAAGATCCGTCCCAACGTCTCGCACCGCTTGCCGCTGGAGGATTACGCGGCGGCGATGCAGCTCCTGGTCGACCGCAAGGCGATCGGGCGCGTGGCGTTGACGATGGGGTAACAGGATTGCCCGTTTATTTCTGCAGGGCTTGTACGGCAAAGGTTCGATAGGTCGCGTACCTCTCGCCGACCTTTCGTACTTGTTGATACTGCGGATCGTGCCGCCATGCCTGCACCGCCTCCATGCTTGGATACTGGTAGACTACGACGCGCTTTGGCGGCTCGCCGTCCACCGCTACCACCTCAGCGCCGCTTCCCGCCGCTCCGCCGGCCGCCACTAAACGCCCCCCATGGGCCTTGATGATTTCCCGGGCCTTGGGCAAGTACTCTTTCGCGTAGCCGTCCGGATTGGTGACGTCGATTTCTCCAATGAAATAGACCGGCGGACTCGTCTGCGCATTCAAGGCATGCGAGCTCGCCGCACCGATTGCCGTGCCGGCAGCAACCGACAGGACCGCAATGTATCGCTTTTCCATGGCATTCCCTCGCTGTGCCGGAAGGCCCCGTCATTCACGGCCGACCCTGGATGCAGCTTTGGCGCACGAAGCTGCCGTCGTCCAATAGGGATTTTCTCTATGCATTAATGCCGATTCGGCATAAGGAGATGCATGGACTTGCGGCACACGCGAACCTTCGTCACCGTGGCCGAACTGGGCACCGTCTCGAAGGCTGCCCAGCAGTTGCATGTCGCCCAGCCTGCTTTATCCCGCCAGATCACGGACCTCGAACAAGAGCTTGGCTTCAGGCTGTTTGATCGGGTTGGACGCCGCCTTGTCCTGACCAGTGAAGGGCAGCAGTTTCTCGGCGACTGCCGCGGCCTGTTGAACTACGCGAGTGGAGTCGGCGAACGGGCGCGATTGCTTCGGCAGGGCGACACCGGCGTGTTGAAACTGGCGGCTTCACCGCAGCACATCGAAAGTGTGCTGTCGCAGTTTCTGCACCGCTACGCCAAACGATATCCGAACGTGCAGGTAAAGGTAATCGAGGCGGCCGGGCGCGAGAGTCTGGCGATGCTGGAACGTGGCGAGATTCACCTTGCGCAGAATTTACTTCATGCAATCGAGGCAAAAGACCCGCGGTTTGCGAGTCTGCCGCTTGAACAGGTCGAATTGCTCGCGGCCTCCCATCCGTCGCTAGTTCTTGGCTCGCGGGGCTCGATCGAGATCGAAGAGCTCGCAGCTCAGCCGTTGCTCCTGTTGGACGACCAGTTCGTGGTTCGTCGAACCTTCGATGCTGCCTGTCGACTCGCGGGGGTCAAACCCGACATTCGCTTCACGAGCCGCGCGCCGCATTCGTTGCTGGCATTCGCCGAAGCCAATCATGGCGTCGCAATTATTCCGTCCCAGCTACGAACCAATCGGTATCGTCTCAGGATTGTCCGTGTGACCCACCACCGCAAACCGTTGAGCGAACCGCTGGCCATGTTGTGGGACAAGCGCCGTCCCCTGCCGCGCTATGCCGCGGCATATTGCGAGATGCTGAGCGAGTATATGCGCGAGGTCTTTCCGATAACGCGTCCATCGGAACCACCAGGCGGTGCGGCCAAAAGCCGAGCACCTGCACGGCGGTAGTCTACGCCGCGGAGGATTATGCGGGGGCGATGCAGCTTTTGGTCGAGCGCAAGGCGATCGGGCGTGTGGCGTTGACGATGTAGTTGATGTGCTGTCATTCCGGGATGGTCCGAAGGACCAGACCCGGAATCTCGAGATTCTCAGGTGCGCAATTGCGCACCATAGTTCGCGCTACCGCGCGCCCCGGAATGACCGCCTACGCGGTTATTTATACTCCCGCTCGTCCCACCACGGGAAATAATCGGGCATGTCGCTCGACACCTTGTCCTTGAACTGCGCCGGGCGCTTTTCCAGGAACGACACCACGCCCTCCTTCACGTCGTCCGAGCGCCCGCGGGCGTAGATGCCGCGGCTGTCGACCTTGTGCGCTTCCATCGGATCATCGGCGCCCATCATCCGCCACATCATCTGCCGGATCAGCGCCACCGATACCGGCGCGGTTTTCGCCGCGATCTCCTTCGCCAGCGCGCGGGCGGTCGGCAGCAGTTGATCCGGTGGTACCACCTTGCTGACCAGACGGCCGGCGAGTGCCTCGGACGCCGGGAACACGCGGCCGGTGTAGCACCATTCCAGCGCCTGCGAGATGCCGACGAGGCGCGGCAGGAACCAGCTCGACGCCGCTTCGGGGACGATGCCGCGCTGGGAGAATACGAAGCCGAACCGCGCGGCCTCGCTCGCGATGCGGATATCCATCGCGAGCTGCATGGTGACGCCGATGCCGACCGCAGGCCCGTTCACCGCCGCAATCACGGGCTTCAGGCACTTGAAGATCCGCAGCGTTACCTGGCCGCCGCCGTCGCGCACCTGCGGATCAGAGTAGTCGACCTTGCCGGAGGCCAGGCGCTTGACCGGCCCGCGCCGCGCGTCGCGGTCGAAGGTATCAGCGCCGGAGGAGAGGTCGGCGCCGGCGCAGAAGCCACGGCCCGCGCCGGTGACGATGATGGCGCGGACGTTGTCGTCCTTGTCGGCCGCGTCGAAGGCGTCGATCATCTCCTGCATCATCTGGCCGGTGAAGGCGTTTAGCTTGTCGGGCCGGTTCAGGGTGATGGTGAGGATCTGGTCCTCCACCTCGTATTTGATGGTTTCGTAGGCCATGGGGATTCCTTCCTGAGATTTTTTTGACCGTCATTCCGGGATGGCGCGCAAGCGCCAGACCCGGAATCTCGAGATTCCGGGCTCGTCGCTTCGCGACGCTCCGGAATGACGGGGTACGGAATTATTTCTTCGGTGGGGCCGGCCACGGCTTCTGCGCCCCCCGCAGGCCCTCGAACGTCTTGGCCAACGCGAGCACGCCGATATCGTCGAAGCGGCGGCCGACGATCTGCACGCCGATCGGGAATCCCTGCGCGTCGTAGCCGCCATTGATCGACAGCGCCGGGTTCTCCGCCATGTTCCAGGGCACGGTGTAGGCGATGTGCTCGAACGGCTTGTCGGGATCGTTGAGCGGCGAGGCGAGCTCGGCGTCGAACTTGACCACCGGCGACACCGGCGAGATCAGGTAGTCCAGCTCGCAGAACAGTTTTGCCGCCGCGGCGCGGATCGCCATGGTGACGTTGAAACCGCGGATCACGTCGACGCCGGAAAGTTTTGCGCCCTTCTCCGCCCATTGATGGATGTAGGGCAGCGTCTTGCGGCGCTCGGAAGCGGGCAGCTTCGACAGATCGTCCCACATCCGCGCGCGCCAGAAATCGTCGAGCCCGTCCAGCATCTCGCGGGTGAGGATGCTGTCGACCTCGGTAACGACGGCGCCGGCGGATTCGAAGGCCTTCGCCGCCTTCACCACGGTCTCGCGCACCGGCTTTTCCAGCGCCTGTCCGACGCCGAGCTCGAGCATCAGCCCGATCCGCAGTTTGCGGGGCGACTTTTCCGACACCTTCCAGTTCATTTCGGTGGGCGGCAGGCTCATGCCGTCGCGGCGGTCGGGCTTGGAGAGCACGCTCATCATCAGCGCGGCATCATCGACAATGCGGGTCATCGGGCCGGCGACGCGGCCGACATAGGGCGGATCGATCGGGATGCGCCCGAGGCTCGGCTTGAGCGCCACCAGGCCGCACCAGCACGCCGGCAGCCGCACCGATCCGCCGATATCGGTGCCGAGATGCAGGGGACCGTAGCCGGCCGCACCGGCCGCGCCCGCGCCGGCGCTCGAGCCGCCGGGATTCTTCGAGAGGTCCCAGGGATTGCGGGTCAGCGGATGGAAGCTGGAAAGCCCCGACGACAGCATGCCGTAATCCGGCATGGTGGTCTTGGAGAAGATCACCGCGCCCGCTTCGCGCAACCGCGCGACGGGCGGCGCATCCTTCGCTGCGGGCACGAGCGGCACGCTGGCGGCGCCAAGCGGCACCGGCTGGCCCCTGGTTGCGATATTGTCCTTGATCGTGACGGGAATGCCGTCGAGCGCATGGGTCGGCTCTGCGTTCTGCCAGCGGTCGGTAGAGGCCTTTGCGACCGCCCGCGCGCCCTCGGGGTCAAACAGATACAGCGCCTTGATGTGCGGCTCCCACGTCTCGATATGCGAGAGCACGTCCTCCAGCACTTCCGACGGCGAGAATTGCCTCGCCTTGTAACCTGCGATCAGATCGGTTGCGCTGAGGTCATGGAGCGAGGTGACCGCCTCTTGCGGCGCTGTTTTATGCATGGGAGCCCACCGGCATACGGGTTTCGATAATACGCGCGAACATGCTGGCGCCGATTGGCAAAATCTTGTCGTCAAGCACGTAACCGGGATTATGCACCGGCACCGATCCCTCATGGCCGACCCAGAAATAGGCGCCGGGAATGCCCTGCATCATGTCGGCAAAGTCCTCGCTACCCATTTTCGGCTGCGCGCGCGTCATCACCTTGGCCGGATCGACCACGGTGCGCGCCACCTGCTCGACCACGCGCGACTGCTCCTCCTGGTTCACCAGCACGCTGAACGTGTCGCGGATGTCGCACTCGATCTCGCATTGGTAGGCCGCCGCCATACCGGCGCAGATGGTGCGGAAGCGCTCGCGGATCAGCGCGCGGACCTCGTCGGAGAAAGCGCGCACCGTGCCGCACAGCCAGGCCTCGCCCGGAATGACGTTGTAGGCGGAGCCCGAATGGATCTGCGTGATCGAGACCACCGCGGCTTTCAGGGGATCGACATTGCGGCTGACGATGGTCTGCAGTGCCTGTCCGAGCGTCATCGCGATCACGACCGCGTCCTTGGAGCGTTCCGGCATCGCGCCGTGCGCGCCATAGCCGTGGATCCTGATGTCGAAGAAATCGGCGCCGGCCATCGCGGGGCCGGGCAGGATCGCGATCTCGCCGTGATTGAGGTCCGGCGCGTTGTGCAGGCCATAGATCTCGTCGCAGGGGAATTTCTGGAACAGGCCGTCCTTGATCATGGCGCGGGCGCCCCCGAGGCCTTCTTCCGCCGGCTGGAAGATCAAATGCACGGTGCCGTCGAAATTGCGGGTCTCCGCGAGGTAGCGCGCGGTGCCGAGCAACATGGTGGTATGGCCGTCATGGCCACAGCCATGGAAACGGCCGGGGATGGTCGAACGCCATTTCAGGTTGGTGTTTTCCTCCATCGGCAGCGCATCCATGTCGGCGCGCAGCCCGATGCGCTTGCCGCCGGAGCCCTTGCCCTTGATCACGCCGATCACGCCGGTGCCGCCGAGGCCGCGATGGACCTCGATGCCCCACGATTTCAGCCTGTCGGCGACGATGCCTGACGTGCGGACCTCCTCGAATCCGATCTCGGGATGCGCGTGCAGGTCGCGCCGGATGGCGGTGAGTTCGTCGGCAAAGGCGTCGATGCGGTCGATGGTGGGCATATGTCCTATCCGGTTGAGCGGGATCTGGTGCGAGGCGCGAAGGCGGGGCCGTTCGGCTTGATGCGGACGCCGGGACGGAGCCGCGTCCAGGGCAGCGTAGCCGGATCGGCCGGCATCGCCCCGGGCGCCGCGCAAATCAGGAGTTTCTCCGCGATCGGCTCGAAATCGGCGCGGAAATGCACCGAGCTCTTGTTGACCAGGATGGCCTGCTCGGTCGGTTCGATGCCGACATAGCGATAGAGCGCCTGGTCGGCGAGCTGCGACTTGTGCGAGGCGACGACCACGCGGACGCCGTTGATGCGAAGGCACGCCGACGGCCCCATCTCCATCTGCCGGCCGCCGAAATAGGGACCGGGCGCGATGAAATTTCCGTCGGACAGTTTCTCGACGACGAACGTCTCCCTGTAGGGCGCATCGCCGGGAATACCCGACTTGCCGCCGAGCGAAAGCGTCACGGTCGCCCCTTCGCCCGCCTCATGCGCGGCCTTTGCCGATGGTGGATCATAGATCACGCCGGTGGCGGCGCGCTCCGCCTTGTTGCGCACCAGCGCGCGCAGCATGCCTGTGGTATCGGAATCGCCGCCGGCACCGGGATTGTCCTGGGTGTCGGCGATGACGATCGGCTTCTTCGCGCCCTTTGACAGTTTCATCGCAAGTTGCACGCCTTCGTCCGGCGAATAGATCTTGCCGTCGAAATCGCCCTCGTGGCCTTCGACGATTTTCGCGATCTTGTCGGCCGCTGCGTCAGCGTCGGCCTGGGTCCTGCCGTAGGCGAACACGCTCGCGCCGCAGTCGGCGAAATCGGCGGCCGGAAAGCCCGGCGCAAAGGACAACGTCGGCACTATATCACTCTGCAGCGCAGCGAGCTTTTCATAGATGCCTTTGGTGGGCTGGTCGTTGGTGCATTGCCAACTGATCGGGATCAGGAACGGCAATTGCCGGAACGCTTTTGCGAAACGCTGCTTGGTCTTCAGCAGCAGCGCGAGATGTTTCGCGCAGGCGCGGCCGGTGTCGGCCATGTCGACATGGGGATAGGTGCGATAGGCGATCAGCGCGTCGGCATGCTCGATCATCTCGGGCGTGACGTTGGCGTGCAGGTCGAGGCTGACGACCAGCGGCGACTCCTTGCCGATCACCTGGCGCACGCGTGCCAGGATTTCGCCTTCCCCGTCGTCGAGATGCTCGGCGACCATCGCGCCATGCAGGTCGAGATAGACGGCATCGATCGGACCGGCCGCCGCGATCCCGTCAATCAGGACCTTGGCGATGCGCTCATAGGCATCTCTGGTCACATGCGCCGACGGCGTCGCGGCGGCGAAGATGGTCGGGACCAGTTCCCAGCCATGGGCTTCTGCGGCCTCGTTGAAGCCGGCAAGCCCGACATTGATCTTGCGGATGGTCCTGACCTCGTCGCCCAGCACCATCGAGGGCCAGCCGCCGCCATGCACGAAGGCGTCGTAGGTCGCCTTCGTTGGCGCAAAGGTGTTGGTCTCGTGCAGGAAGCCGCCGACGGCTATGCGGGTCATCAATGATATCTCGATAATTCGTCCGAACGCGCGACGTTATCCCTGCGCCGTTGGGAAGTGCAAGGCGCCGAGCAATGCTGGTTTGCATGACGCGTCGTCATTGCGAGGAGCCAACGGGTCCGCGTGAAACGCGGCCCGATGACAAGCTCCGCGACGAAACAATCCATATGCCCATCCGACAAAAGTCGGGATTGCTTCGCTTCGCTCACAATGACGGACAAAAAGACGTCAGATTGCCGCCGCCACGGGCCTGAAATTCGCGAAATCCCAACCGCGGCCGGGGGCGGCATCGAGGAGCGAACGGGTATAGGCCTGTTGCGGATGGGTCAGCACTTCTGCCGCGGGGCCCTGTTCGACGATGCGGCCATGCTGCATCACGGCAACGTCGTCGCAGATTTGCGCGGCGACGCGCAAATCATGGGTGATGAACAACAGCGCGATGCCAAGCCGCTTCTGGATTTCGTCGAATAGTTCCAGAACCTGCGCCTGCACGGACACGTCGAGCGCAGAGACCGCTTCATCGGCGACCAGCACATCGGGATCGAGCGCCAGCGCGCGCGCAATGGCGATGCGCTGCCGCTGGCCGCCGGAGAATTGATGCGGATAGCGCGAGATCGCGTCGACCGGCAGGTCCACCAGTTCCAGGAGCTCGCCCGCCTTTGCCAGCGCATCCGCGCGCGGCATGCCATAATTGATCGGCCCCTCCGCGATGCTCTCGCCGACCATGACGCGCGGGTTGAGCGAACGATAGGGATCCTGGAACACGATCTGGATGCGCTTGCGGTGCGGCTGCAGCAGCCGGCGCGACAGGTTCGAGATTTCACGGCCGGCGAGACGGATGCCGCCGGAGGTCGGATCGATCAGCCGCACGATGCAGCGCGCGACCGTCGACTTGCCGGAGCCGCTCTCGCCGACAATGCCGAGCGTGCGGCCCTTGCGCAGCGTCAGCGTGACGTTGTCGGCGGCCGCGACCTCGCGCGTCCCGCCAAAGAAAGAGCGCTCGCGATAGACCTTGCCAAGCTCGATCGCTTCCAGCACCACCGGTTCCGTCGTGTCCGTGCGTGGCGCGCGCGGCACGAGGCTGGGCACCGACGACAGCAAATTTCGGGTGTACTCCATGGCGGGCGTGCGCAGGATGGTGTCGAGCGGGCCGGTCTCGACCAGCCTGCCGTTGCGCATCACCGCGACGCGGTCGGCGATCTCCGCTACCACGCCCATGTCGTGGGTGATGAACAGCACCGCCGTGCCGTGATCCCGCTGCAGGTCGCGGATCAGGGTCAGGATCTGCTTCTGCGTGGTGACGTCGAGCGCGGTGGTCGGTTCGTCCGCGATCAGGAGTTTCGGCTCGAGCACCAGCGCCATCGCGATCATGATGCGCTGGCGCTGGCCGCCGGACAGGCGGTGGGGGTAGGAGGCGAAGATGCGCTCGACCTGGGGCAGGCGCACCTGCTCCATCATGTCGAGGATGCGTCTCTTCCGCGTGCGGGCATCGAGCGAGGTGTGGGCGCGCAGCACCTCGTCGATCTGGCGGCCGACCGGCACCACCGGATTGAGCGCCGTCATCGGCTCCTGGAAGATCATCGCCATGCGTGTGGCGCGCAACTGCCTCAAACGGCGGTCGCTCGCGGTGAGCAGTTCTTCGCCGACGAGTTTTGCGCTGCCGCCGGTCGGCGCGAGCGCGTTCTTCTGCAATAGGCCCATCACCGTCAGCGAGGTCACCGACTTGCCGGAGCCGCTTTCGCCGACCAGACACAGCGTCTCCCGCTCGCGGACTTGAAGCGACACGCCGTCGATGATGCGCGCTCCCTTGCCGTCCGGGCCGAGGGCGACGACGAGGTCGTTGATGTCGAGGACGGGGGCGGTCATGCGGATAGCCCTGTCATTCCGGGATGGTCCGAAGGACCAGACCCGGAAGCTCGAGATTCTCCGATGCGCAATTGCGCATCGTAGTTCGCTCGCATGCGCTCGCGCCCCGGAATGACGCTGTTGCTTCGTCGCTGCGCTCCTTCCAATAGCGTCATTTCCCCTCCCGCTGCTTCATGCGGGGATCCAGCGCGTCGCGCGCGGCGTCGCCGATCAGGTTCACGCTGAGGATCGCGATCGAGAGCAGAAGCCCCGGCCAGAAGATCAGCGACGGTTTCACCTGAAAATACGCGCGGCCCTCGGCCATGATGTTGCCCCAGGTCGGCGTCTCCGGCGAGATACCGGCGCCGAGAAAGGACAGGATCGCTTCGGTCAGGATCGCGGTGGCGCAGAAATTCGTGCCCTGCACGATCAGGGGCGCAACCGTGTTCGGCAACAGATGCCGCCACATGATCTTCGGCAGGCCCGAGCCGAGAGAAATCGCGGCTTCGACATAGGGCTCCTCGCGCGCCGACAGCACGACCGAGCGCACCAGCCGCGCCACGCGCGGGATTTCCGGGATCGTGATCGCAATCAGAACGGTCGTGATGCTGGCGCCCGACAGCGACACCACGGCGATCGCGAGCAGGATCGCGGGGATCGCCATCACGCCATCCATGATCCGCATCAGGATGGCGTCGACCCATTTGAAGAAGCCTGCGAACAGGCCGATCACCAGCCCGCATGCGATCGAAACCATTGCGGCGCCGAAGCCGATCAGAAGCGAGATGCGTCCGCCATAGATGATGCGCGACAGCAGGTCGCGGCCATAGCCGTCGGTGCCGAGCAGGAACTGGTCGCTGGACGGTTTCAGCCGCTGCGCCGGCAACAGCTGCATCGGATCGTGCGGCGCGATCCAGGGCGCGAGGATCGACATGATAATGATCAGCACGAGGCAGCCGGTCGCGACCGCGATGATCGGCGTCGACGTCAGGAAGCCGAATCGCGGCCGCGCCGCGGCCGGCATCGCAATGATGGGCTCGGGGAGGGTCTCGATCGCCATCAGTACCTGATCCTCAATATCTGATCCTCAATATCTGATCCTTGGGTCAAGCAGGGTATAGGCGACATCGATCAGGAGATTGATGGTGACATAGAGCAGCGAGGTCAAAAGGATCATGGCCTGGATCACGGGATAGTCACGCGCCAGCACGGCATCGACCGTGAGCCGCCCGATGCCGGGAATGTTGAAGACGCTCTCGGTGACGACGACGCCCGAGATCAACAGCGCAAAACCGGTGCCGATCACGGTGATGACGGGCACGGCGGCGTTGCGCAGCGCGTGGCGGAACAGCACCGCGATCTCGCCGATGCCCTTGGCGCGCGCCGTGCGAACATAGTCCTCGCCCAGCACGTCCAGCATCGAGGCCCGCGTCATGCGCGCGATCAGCGCGACATAGATGAAGGATAGCGCGAGTGTCGGCAGCACGAGGCGCTCGAGGAAGGGCCCGAAGCCCCCCGTGATGCTCTTGAAGCCCTGAACCGGCAGCCAGCGCAGGTCGAGTGCGAACACCTGGATCAGGACATAGCCGATCACGAACACCGGTACCGAGAAGCCGAGCACGGACAGCCCCATCACGAAGCGGTCGATCCAGGTGCCCTGTTTCCAGGCGGCGATGACGCCGAGGGGGACCGCGATGAGGACCGACACGATGATGGTCGCGAGCGCAATCGAGATCGACGGCTCGATGCGCTGGCCGATCATGTGCAGAACCGGGACATTGGAGATCAGCGACACGCCGAGATCGCCGTGCAGCAGCTTGCCGATCCAGGTGAAGAACTGGACGTAGAGCGGCTCGTTGAGGCCGAGCGAGGCACGGATGCGCTCGAGCTGCGCCGGCGTCGCGGTGTCGCCGGCCAGGATCGCCGCGGGATCGCCGGGCGTCAGCCGCAACAGCAGGAACACGACCAGCGCGACCACGCCCATCACGGGGATGGCGGCCAGCACGCGGCGAAGCAGATATCCGAGCATTTGGCGTCTTAAGCCTCTACACTGCTCTTACCATTCAAGGCGCGACTCTGAAGGCGTTTGCACATTTTTTGCAATTCGCCATTTAGCGCAGTCTCGCACATTTACGTCCGCCCCTGTGTTGCAATCCCCATGCCATCCGGCCCTTCAGTGCGGCGCATGGTTTTCGCCGATGGACATCGCGCAGATCCGCGACAGGTGGACATAAGGCAGCCCGGTTTCCCCCGCCCAGGCGTTGAACTGCGCCTGCACCTTGGCGAGGTCCCCCTTGGATTTGATCTCCGCGGCGATATCGAGGCCGGCGTCGCGCAGGCAGGCCACGACATCCTGCGAGGTGACGAAGCCATCCCAGCCGATGAAGCGCAGGAACATCATCCCGGTATTGCCGCCGAGCCGGCTGCCGCGCTTGTTGAGCAGGTTGAGAAGTCCGATTTCGTCGGAGGAGGGCCATCGCGCCAGGAACTTGCCGAAGCTGCCATGTTCCCTGGCGATCTCCTGCACGAAGGCGGCATTGTCGCGCACCGAATTGATCTTGGCGCCGTTGCGGACAATCGCGGTATCGGACAGCAGGTCGTGCCAGAAATCGTCCGGCTGGAATGTCAGCTTGGCCGGCTTGAAGCCAAGGAAGGCCTTTTCGAAGCCCGGCCATTTCTGCTCGATCACGCTCCAGGCAAAGCCCGCCGAGAACACGCGCCTGGTCATCTCCGCGAGAATGCGGTCGTCGCCGAGCTTCTCAAGCGCCTTGGCGCTCGGTTTCGCCGGCAGCAATTTTTCGAGCGCCTTCGGCCCGCCCTTGCGCTTCTCGGCGCGGGCCAGGATGGTTTTGAAGGAAACGGTCTTCGCCATCGCCGCTATTCCAGCGTCGCGAGCAGGCCCGCCATCAGCCGGCCGCGCTCGGCAAGGCTTTCGACAATGATGTGCTCGTTGTGCGTATGCGGATCGGCGCCGCGCGGACCGAGGCCATCGAGCGTCGGGATACCCATCGCGCCGGTGAAATTGGCATCCGAGCCGCCGCCGGCGGAGCCATGCGGCAGCTCCATGCCGAGCTGCTTGGCGAGATCCCTGGCCTTCTCGTACAGCGCCATGGTGCCGGCATTCGGCTCCCAGACCGGCCGCGTCACGCCGCGTGTCACGGTAAAGGTCACGTCGTTGGCTGTGCCCGACAGCTTGAGCATCCGCTCCACGCCACGGTCGAGATCGGCCTGGCGCTTGGCCATGCTCAGCGCCTCGCCGGTGCAGGTGGTGGCGACGCAATTGACCCATTCGCCGCCGTGCACGATGCCGACCGAGAAGGTGCAGTCCTCCGTGGTCATGCCGTCGATCTCGATGATGCGCCGCGCCATCTCGCGGATCGCCGAGCGGCCGGAGGAAAGGTTGGCGCCGGCATGGCTCGGCTTGCCGGTGGCTTCCAGGTTGAAGCGCGCGATTGCGTAGCGGCCGGTGACGACGCCGTTGTTGGTGCGGCCGGGCTCGGGCACCAGCACATATTTGTTGCGCGCGGCTTCGGCCTCGATGAGGTCCCGCACCGAGGGCGTGCCGACCTCCTCGTCCGGGGTAAACAGCACCGTGATCGGCAAAGGCGTCGTGAAGGAGGCGCGCGCCAGTTGCCGGATTGCTTCCAGGGAGAGGTAGCTGCCGCCCTTCATATCGTAGATGCCGGGGCCCCAGCATTTGTCGCCCTCACGGCGGAATGGCAGTTTTTCCAGCGTGCCGACGGGATGGACGGTGTCGAAATGCCCGGCAATCAGGATGCCCGGCTCGCCCTGTTTCGGATGGGGGAAGCGCGCGCGTACGCAACCGGCAAAACCCTGTCTTCCGGCGATGCGCTCGATGCTGGCGCCCATGATCGCCATGTCGCGCGCGGCGATATCGAGCATGCGTTCGACCGCGGCGGCATCCCAGGTCGGGCTCTCGCATTCGACCCATGTGCGCAGGCCGGCCAGCATGGCGTCGGAATCGAAGGGAAGGTTGGCGGGGTTCATGGATTTCTCTCGCGTTTTCAAACGAACGGTTGCTTACGAGAATGGTCCGCGAAGCTTTTGTAAAGGGTGGACTGGGTTGAAGCGACGCACCGTCCGAAATCGCGATTGACGCGCCGCCTGCTTGATGCAAGTCTCAAATGACAAGGATTTACAGCGCGTTAGTCCGCCTAAAGAACGGACTTCCTGCACACTTGCTCATCGGGCTTTGACCAGTTTGGTATCAGGAGACGAACGAATGTCGGACATCTCGCGCCGGAAATTTTCTGGGGTAACGCTGAGCCTCGCTCTCGCGGCGCTTGCGCTGTCGACCTCCATCACGACGCCGGCCCTCGCCGCAGGCAAGACCATCACCGCGGTGATGCATTCGGACCTGCGCATCATCGATCCCGGCTTCACGACCGCCTACATCACGCGCGACCACGGCTACATGGTCTATGACACGCTGCTCGCGACCGATTCCAGCTTCAAGGTCCAGCCGCAGATGGCGGACTGGAAGGTGTCCGACGACAAGCTGACCTACACCTTCACGCTGCGCGACGGCCTGAAATGGCATGACGGCGCGCCGGTGACGGCGGAAGACTGCGTCGCCTCGCTGAAGCGCTGGGGCAAGAACGACAATATGGGCCAGAAGCTGATGGACTTCACCGCCTCGATCGAGGCGGCGGACGCCAAGACCATCGTGCTGAAGCTGAAGGAACCCTACGGCC